>Ga0210040_10000173_pt1 | contig 118432 bp, 110 predicted proteins | sample CryGeyCG12114_NA_FD_185462 | JGI IMG/M metagenome (GOLD analysis project Ga0210040, IMG submission 185462) | Groundwater microbial communities from aquifer - Crystal Geyser CG19_WC_8/21/14_NA (SPAdes) (version 2) | ecosystem: Environmental > Aquatic > Deep subsurface > Groundwater | place...
ACTGCAAACCACGAGACAGCCAAGCAATTCGGCTATCCCCAGTGGTCCTACTGGGAATTCTTCACCGCGCCGGACGCGCCCGAGCTACTGCGGCAGAATCTCGAGCGCTTCTGGGAAGTGAATAACGGGAACTACCCGTCTGCCCTCCCCAAGGAAAAGGGTCGCGATATCTGGATGCGCGAGATGTTCTGCACGAAGAACGCGATGAGGGAGTACATCACTAACACCGGCCGCTGGAAGGATAGGCGCGTCGAACTGAAGGATTATCCCGAAGGTGAGAAGCTCAAGCAGCGGTTCATTGAACGATTGAGTCGTGATGGGCTGGAAGGGCCGGTGTGTTACTACTTGAGCTTAGCGAACAATACTATGCTTGAGGATGAGAGGGAGTTGTGTCGGCCTGGACCGAATGGCGAGGATCTTCGTAGGATTGAGGTACCTTTCCTGTATGTTGGGCAGACGGGAGATTGGGTTTGTAGGACGGATCTGATGATGCCAGCCAAGGATAAGGGATTGGTGCCAGATTGCGAGGAGAAGGTTCTTGAGGCGGGCCATTGGTGTTTGTACGAGTGTCCTGACAAGGTTGCTGAGGCTATTAGTGAGTGGTTGGTTAGGAGATTTCCTGTGAATAAGTAAGACTCGGCGATTGGGGGAAGGACGTGCAGTGGGGGCATCCGCAGAATATGTACCAGTGCTTCTATGTACACTAACTCTATCATGCCTTTGTCACCTCGCTTGAGTCTCGCATGCATGCGAGCAAAGCCTGTAAAACTTTTGGTCCTTCGCCCTGAAAACGGGCGTCTTATTCTCCAATCGGCTGTCCGGCCTTGCTGATCTTGAAGCCTCCGGGAACCATAGTCTGGAACACACCAAGCGGATCGTACTTCTCGGCCATGGCCTTGATATGGTCATAGTTCTTCTTCCCATAGCTCGCTAGCGGGTCCTGCGTCTTGTAGGCATAGTCAAGGTAGACGAATGGGTTGTCTGCGCCGATGGAGACGGCGTACTCCCTAAGCTCGTCGATGAAGGCGTTGCCGAAGGACTGAAAGAGAGCATCCTGCGAAGGCTCATGCCAGGCTAGATATGTTTGCCATACTGCAGAAGGGTTAGCACGGATGCCTATGACTGCAAGGACTGGGGAAATACATACAGACTAGTGTCTCGTTGAAGCGGTCCAGACCTAGCATGTTACCGCCCTTCTCCACGGAGTGTTTGGCGAATAGGGCCGGAAGAGGCTGGAACATGTCTTGCAGGGTCCAGTTACCGGTTGCGGCGGAGGATTTGATTTTCTCCACGTAGTTGTTATGCATGTCAATGGCTTTCTCGAACATACGAATGTCGTTCTTGAAGGTCAGTGTTACGAAAGAGTCTCTATGTAGAGGTCAGTGCAAATGTTAGACTTGAATGCGTTGTTAATTCATACCGGTAGCCAGCAGGTTGCTCAAGCTCCGCCGTCAGATCCGACATGTTCGTAAGGCGCATGCTGCTCGAAATATTCCCTGGGATTGCAAGGAACTCGTCGTATGTAGGAGGAGCCACCTCGGCCTTGGTGTAGTCATAGGCATTAAGGACAATGGTGGCGCCAAGTTGCGTTGTGTACTGCCAGATACCGATGGCTGAGCCATACGGGTCACTCTCGATCTTGTCGCCAAAGTTCTTAAGAGCCTTCAATTGAGCTGGGGTGGTATCGTTAGGGTAGACGACAGCACCACCCCACAGTTTGGTGGCCTCGAAAGCCATCAGGTCAAATCTAGTGACAATACCGAAGTTGTTGTTACCTCCTTTGAGGGCGCTGAATAGGTCAGGATTTGTTTGATTATTGACATCGATGATATCTCCAGAGCTCAGAACGACCTGGAATGGTCAGCGGCACGATCGGTCCATGGGAGTTCCAAATACTTCAAAGTTGGCGACATTGTCACAAGCCATCCCCTTCCGACCCGCGTAGAAGGAGTTGCCGCCACCCAGCAGAAGGCCGCCAACACCAACAGTCCCAGCTCGTCCGCCACCCACAGCAATATTTTGTGCATCGAGCGTTTTGTAGACACTCAACCATCTTGCTCCGGGGCCAATTGCGGCAGTACTGTTTCCAGCATGGTAGACTGTTGAGTTCAGGTAACCAAGATCCACGGTTACGCCATCCTCAATATTCGAGCCGCCAGCCCACGTGATGTGACCACCAGATCTGACAGCGAATTTGCAAGGGTAGGTACTGTTAGCCTGGGCTAGAGTCGTCACAATCTTTGCGACCTCTTTAGAATCCCGTGGCTGTATGATGCACGTCGAGTTGAGCTGAGCAGCTTCAGACCAATATGATTGTACTCGTTCATTGTAAGCTTCCTGGCCAGGAAACAGGAGTCTGTCACCCAGCCCTGCAACCTCAAGTACCTTGCACTGTAAAGTCGTTAGATGATTCGAAGTACAGGTTGAGTATGAGACATACACAGATTTCGGAGGTGGCATTATGTGGCATGTAGTTCACGAAATCACCTCCATTAACGCCACTGGTATTCGGTGAAGCTGACACTGTCCCACTTGGATGTTCTGAACCACAATCTTTCGGTTCCAAGCCTGCAGATACGGCTACAGCCAGAACCAGGACATTCAAGGTATGCATCTTTTCCGGAAGTGGTTGGAAATACTGCAGACGGAGTGGCAGCAGAATCCTGAGACGTTGGAATGGAGGTTAGAAAGCTTTGCTTGTGCACGAACTCGTAGCCATGGCAAGGGAGATTTTGTCCTGACACCGACCCGACTAACATGATTGTCTGCTGATCCTGGTCGAGCCTTTCCCGAAGTGATCAATCATGCTTCGCTTACCGGCAGGGTGGTTTCCCGAAACAAGCTGCTGCACGGCCGGCTTCTCTTGTTTCGGGGAGGTTGCCATGATCTACAATCTTTGTGTTGACGCCGAACTTTGGCCGCTATGCTTGCACGAGCGACCGAGGATATTTGCCCATTTTCAACAATCACATTGCCTGTCATAGCATTTTATTTCCGTCTGGTCAGCCATGGAAGGGATCATGAGCGATCTCAGCGGAGCAAGCCTCATAGTGTCTGTTCGAAGTCCCACTGAGGAGGTTGACGATTTCAAGTGCCGTGACTGGTCCAGTCCTCGACGCTGCCTTTTCAACGGCCTGATTGTGCCTAGTTGCAGATCATACAGGGATCAGGGACCAGGACGGGCCCGACGCGAGAAAGCTTATTGCTAGCAAGGTCCACTTACTCCGCATCCGCGGTGTCGTACTTCCTTGCTCGACGAGTTTCGGACAATAGCATGGAGTATCTCAGCCGCCGTTGCGCGATCCTTGCCACTTTTCATTCCTGTGGCAGAGCCTACCCTGAGCCCAGCAAGTTGGTCTGCATAGTCGCATGAAAATCCTGCCAGGCTCCGTCAGGACATACGGATTGGCCGGGTTTGCGCGCTTGGCTGCCCTTCGCTATGTTGATACTGCTTCGGGCTGTAATTTTGTCTTTCTCAATCGCAATCAGTACCTATTTGCTCCTAATAATGGCAGAATGACGAGGTTTGGCATATATAATAATGCGTGGTCGTTGAGGTATTGTTGGTGACAAGTAGTCAGTAGTTTAGTGTGTAAGCGTGCAGTAGCTGCCAATTTGCTTGTCTGGGCGGAGCCGGGAACAGGATTTTCCATCCTTGCCCAGCTCTGGACACGTTCCCATTGTAGCTATGATAGGACCATGAGACAGCGTGGGCCCCGCGAGAAGGAGACTAATCAATGTTTGTCCACCTCATTAGCCTCCCAGTCATCGATCTTTCAAGGGCGCTGCATCATATGTTTGCAGGGAAATGCCGATACACCTGTGGGTCAAGCCAGGCGTGCCCGCTGTGAGAGCTGTTGAGACTCCGTTAGTGGACCACTACACTAGTCTCTTGATCAAATCAACAGTGTTGATCATTCTCCCCCCAACTCAGGTACGTGATGTGCAACACCGCGGCATCGAACGTGAGCCACTTTCGTGGCTGTCTGAGCTTCGTGCTTGAGCGAGACGCTGTGTTGACAAGCTGTTCTAGCAGAAGTTGCAAAATGGTCCCAGCAATGCTGAAACAGCCCTTCGACAAACGTGATGTACGGTCGAGGGGCTCGTTCTCGTGTTGCCTGATCGGAGACTTCCAAGCATGATCAGTCTGGCGTCTCGTTGGTCTACCGTGCGTGAACGCTTTGAACGGCTTTCCAACTCCACTGTGATCCGGGGGCTGCAGATCATAGCATGTACCTGAGACAGCCATAGTGGGACCCGGCTCATGGTGGAATGCCTAAACTCAAGCGACAACGACGACAACCGTCAAGTCGAATCCTGCTTAGAGCACAGACATGTACAACTTCACAAGCGAATTGAGTGGAGAGTTTAGGGATGGGTGTGAGGCATATTGAGACACCATTTCTCCGTCCTGAAGCAAGTCACGACCTCTATCAAGTTATCGATCTGTGCAGGCCGTAGCTCAACCTTGGTATCAGGCTATCAGCAAGTGACAGATATATTAGGAGCTTGTTGGTTGCCTAAGCTCACCACGCCTCACAATGCCGATGACAGACGGAGTTCTCACGGTGCTGCCGGCGCCAGCTGGCTATGTCGTTGACTTCGAGAACCCAATGCGAACGGGGAATGTCGCGGGATATTGGGTCACTGGCATTGGCCTGATCCTGTCAACATCCTTCCTTACCATGAGAATGTACACCAAGCTGGTTATTACCAAAGGTTTCTCTCTGGACGATGCGGCGCTCCTGGCTTCGTTTGTGAGTGCAGCGACCACCCGAGCTTCTGAGCTAGACTGACATTCTCAACAGTCATTTGGCCTTGTTGTACAGATAATCCTCTGCCGCAAGTGATTTAGACCTGACAAGGATGATGACTGACCTGTTGCAGATTTCTGGGTCATCAAGGCAACCGGGGTGCATGCGTGGGAGCTGCCCCTTGAGCGGTATCAGTATTTCAACACCTTGATCGTGAGTAACCGCATTTTTTCTGCAAAAGTACAATGTACTGACCTTGAGACAACAGATGGTAGCCTCGATCATCTATGTTCCTTGCCTTGGCTTCGCCAAATTCTCCATCCTCTTCCTGTATTTCAAGCTCGCGCAGCTCAGGTGGTTCAGAATCTGTGTCTACACACTGATGGCAGTTGTGATCAGCTACAGCGTTGGCATCATATTTGCGCTCATCTTCCCTTGCCAGCCAATTTCTGCGAACTGGGATCTCAACATCACTGATTATAAATGCATCGACAAAGCCGCCATCTATCTCGCCACTGCCGCGGTCAATGTCATCACGGATCTATTACTCCTTCTCCTGCCGATACCCATGGTTTTGCGCCTTCAGATGCCAAGGTCCCAGAAGATTGCATTGATGATTGTCTTTGCTGTTGGCTCAGCGTAAGTTGGCAGGAGCATTCGTCTAGCTCGAATCTAACATCGCGCAGTACACTGGTTACCAGTGTCGTGAGACTCATTCTCATGATCCCTATGGTTAGTTGTTGGTGAACGTCACGTCAAATCCTCCCACTGACTTCGCATAGGTGAAGAACGCCGATCAGACCTGGGCTGTGTCGCTTCCCTGCATCTGGATGTAAGGTTCACCCACACATTCTCACAGTAGACAACGCTAACGCTCGAATTAGCCAAGTCGAAGCCAACCTTGTGGTCGTCTGTGTCTCCCTTCCAGTTCTTCGACACTTCGTCAAGCACTTCGCTCCGAGGCTCATGCGCGATGATTCCCAAGGAAGCAGCAATGGGCCGTCCTACCTCAAGAAGAACTCCGAATTGGATACCTTTGGTAGTGCACCTGTCTCTCGAAACAAAAAGAAGTATGGGCGCATGCAGGACGACAGCATCCTAGAAATGACAGTCAATTACGATGATAAAGAGCAAGCTCAGGAGAACGGTCACGATATCGCCGCCGATGACGATAGCGAAAGGGCGATCTGGCAAACAAAGACTGTAACGTCGCAGCAAGGACAAAAATAGTCATCATAGATGTGTCAAACAGGATCACGAAGTAGTAAGAGTACATAGAAAGGGGTTCTCACTGCCCAAATGTACTATATGCTTGTTGCAAAGACCCAGATTTGTTTTCTGGGTGATAGATACACTCATGGAAGATTTGCTCATTTTGCACTTTACGCTCCCTTATTCTAACTAGACCCACCAGATTTGGTCTGGGTGTTAAAATCAAAGAGAGTGAAAGTCGTCGAATGGAGGTCAGAGAGTCTGCTAAGGGTAGACCACGAGGTGTTAGAGAGGATCCGAAGAGAACATCAACAAACTACGCATGGAAAGTGATGATGCTCGGCTGCCACTTCAAAGGTCCGGGGCGACACCTGAGGTTCACGCCAACAGAACGCGTCTCGACGCGTGCACGCGTTGCCAACAAGAAAGCTAGGGAATAGTCGACGATAGCGCCATATCTCCTCAACGCATAACATCCAACAGCCAGCCATGACGACGCTGCCCCCCATCAATATGCCTACTCTGAGCGACACATCACGGGCCGCACTAACCCAGGAGCTCGAGCAATGCCCACCTGCAACTCTGCGGCTAATTCTTAATAATCTGTGCGATCAGAATGCAGATGTTGCTCAAGCGCTACACCGTGCCCTTTGCATTGACGCGCGGCCCCCGCCGCCTACCATGCCCATCAATGCTGTGATCGATCTTACTGAGGGTTCCGACTCAGACACAGAAAATGCCGTAGCTGCTGGGCAGAAAAGAAAAGCACCCGAGGACTTCTCCGACGTGGCCAAAAGGCTAAAGAGTGTCGGCACAATAGCGCAGACCAACGCGTCCTGGAAAGAACGCTATGTCCACTGTGTAAATTGCTACGAATTGTTCGACGTGATCGAAAACGAGGAGGAAAAGAACGAGGATATTCTGCGTCCCCCTCAGACCTCTGGCAGAGCCGGTGCCGACGAGAATGACGGCGAGAACGGGCCTGCATCCGCCTCTAGCTCTGGCGAGAATGGCAACTGTGTCTACCATGATGGGCACCTTGATGTTGACTATGATGATGACTTTTGGGCTGATCACGACGATTGTCACGGTGATATCGACAGCATGGAATTACGCCACTCATTTCCAGAAGGCTATACATGGAACTGTTGCAACCAGCGTGGAGACGTAGACGGATGCAAGAGCGAGTGGCATCAAGCTGGAGCTGTGCTAAAGTACTATGCGCAATTGCAGAAGGCGAGATAATGTAGGTGATGATTTCGGTCAGGGACAAACGGCACCAAAACTTGCCATTCAGGGCTCGAGATCTTCGCATTGGGGTGTGGTTGATGCGACCTTTCGCCATTGGAAGGTCGACGACACACTCTCCAGCAACCGCTTTTACGCCATCGAAGCCTGGTCCGCGAAGGACGACACCGATGTGCTCGAGCCATTAGGGAACAAAAGACACATATGGCACCTCAAAAGCATGGCAACGCCGAAAATCCGAGAAAAGAGGGCAAGGCCACACCAAAGTCAGTCCCAGGAAGATGCGGTAACGGATGGTGAGGGAGACGAAACAAACCGCAATAAAGACTGGCGCCAATCCCTCCACCCCACAACGACTTCGCGAAACCTGGCCTACACCTAAGATCGGGCAGTCGAGAGCATAGCGCCACGGCAAAACGCAACGCCGGTATTGTGATGGAGAGGCTGGCACATAGGCCATAGGGAAATCTGCGCACCACTTCAAGCAATCAGAGACACTGACCTTACAGCCGAGTAGAGCTTTGCTCTGCATGCCACCGATCCGTCGTTGGCACTAGGAAACGCACATACTAGCCACAAATCATGATGGAGTCAGAGCAAACACAAGCAGGCGCGCTTGTCGATGTGGGGTCGCCAGCTTGACAGTGGAGATGCATCTGCTCGGCTTGTCCCGGCCTTCGGTGCACTCGAGACATGGTCATTCGCGATAGGGACTGAATCCTGCGAGTTTTGTCTTTGCCGTGAAGTTGCAGGTGAGCTCACGAGATAATGCTCTGAAGGGGTGGCGGGTGGTGTGATCAGGAGATACACGTGAGGACAACGGATTGATGAGCAGCAGGACAGTGAAGGTGAAGGGATGCAGTGGCTGAAAATTGCATATGCTATCTTATGGTTCACATCTATGTGAACGACGGTGGACACATCGTGCCAGAATACTGCTCGAAAAACGAATTGTTGCTACTCGACTTCTGTCTTAATCAGGCTCATCAAACCGTGACTACGCACCAAAGAGTCGTCTCATGTTATCGGTCTTGCAACGCCTATCCGGCGGAAGTTACAGAGATTATCCTCTCATATGCTCCATTCCTGCCACTGGCCAGACGTGCTCTGTAAGCTCCACCTGCTGAAGAAGTCGAGCACGACAGGCGTATAGTCCAGCGACCGATCACCACAATACGATCTCGCGCTGTCACTGTTATCTCCCGTGCTGCTCGGCCAGCAATGACCCAGATCAAACACATCGTAATGCTGTACCACATCTTTCAGGCCGCCACAAGAGTACGAGACCACCTCGTATCCACTGCGTTGTTGCACTTCCATGCAATCCGCACAATTGGCCTTACAGCCATCACGCTGAGCCCACCAACCAATCCAGGTCTGAATGTCGGGTAGCATCGCACCATTCCGTGGCCCGCCATAGTAAGAGATAGTAGTGTCATTCATCCCATGAGCTTCCAGAATCGCTCGTGGTCGAGTGTTGTTGCATTGCTCCACGCCATTATCAGAATATAGCGCAGCACTCGCCATAGCAAACGCTGCAAACTCGTTGCCGTTCTTAGAGCAAGCCAGGAAATCAACGAAGCCGCCGCCGTTCGATTTACCGGACGCGTAGACGTGGTTGCTGTCGATGCAATATGTCTGCCGCAGATGAGCGAGCAGATCGGTCGTGAACTGGAGGTCATCTACTCCTCCTGTGGCGTACGGCGCGCTCTGCCAGGACTGGTCGACGCCAGCTGGGTAGACGGCTAGGTACTCCTCGCCATTGGGATAATCGAAATATCTTGAGTTGTTATATTGGTAGAGTGGGGTGCCATTGTTACCATGATAGTCTAGGATGAGCTTCCGTGGCTTGTTGGGATTGTCGTTGTAGCTCTGTGGGACGTAGATGCCGTATTTGCGAGTGAGGCCGCCGGACTGGAGACTGTTAGTGTCGTCTGCGTCGTGGTAGCCTGCAGCATGGGTCCGGCCGCAACCTGATGTGTCGGCGGCGAAAGAGTTTGGCTTCGAGGCGAAAGCGAAGGTAGTGAGCAGAAGGGTACCTGTCAAAATAGCCGGTACAGAAGCAGACATTTTGAGAGGTCTTTTTAGTTGCACAAACTACGCTTTACTCGTGAAGTTGTACGGACAACAAAGGTCTGCTTTGCTCACTGATTTGGTGCAGTAGTTATGGACTTGAGGTACACCTTACCATCCACGATTGTAGAAGGTGCGAGTATTGGTCATGGTTCCCCTCAACATACGGCACAAGAAGGTTTCGGTAAGTTGAGTCTCCAATATGACATTAGGTGAGCTCATTCTCCAAAGCCAGCCAGGTCATCCCGGATGATTGACCTTGATCATCATGGTGGTAAATTCATTCGGTGCACAATTCGGATATGCACGTGCCGTGGTTTCCTGTCGCGCTGTACTGTACCTGGGTGACCAAAAGCAAAGGACACATGCGTGCAGCGACAAAGACATTTCACCAGCCAAAAAGATAGCACAAATGCTCATTATTCGCTACAGAATGCGATGATTACCCTGTCAGCTCCAGCACACAGTCTAGTATAAGCTGTATTCGTCATGTCATACAAAGCAGTCTAGCGCTTCTCGTTGTCGGAGGGAACTGCTTCAGCCTCCACGTCTCGAGACATTGCTTCTTCATATTTTGGCGCATCTTCATAGGCCGGTAGAGGTTCGTCTTCCGGTTTCATGAGCTCGTCCTTCTCGTCAGTCTCAACCGTGACCTCTTCCTCAACGACGTGTAGCGGGCCTCTTTGACTGTTTCGATAGGCTCTAACCCAAATAAGGACGATAGCCTGACCGACCAGCATACCAATGGCACTTGCAGCAAGACCACCAATGATGCCGAGGATGGCTGGGATGACGAAGAAGCGGAAAGTGGAATGTAGCATGTTACCCACTCGGTGGTGTTCGTGGTGGCCATGATGACCATGGTGTCGATGCGGGTGATGCTCTCCAGCATGCGGAGGATGAGGATGTCTCCAGAAGCCATGGCGGCCCTGTCCATTGCCGCAACCAGTCTTCTGTTTGACCCATCCTTGTACTTGCTCGGTCTTATCCTTAGTAGCTTCCTTCATTGATTTGAGCCTGGCCATGAAGATAGCCTTCAGTCGGCACATGGACCAGGGTCTTGCACCCTCACACGTCTCCGCGCCAGGTGTCCGTTCGAATGGTATTTCCTCCGTGTGGACAATGACTAGACCACCATGAGGGGGTTGAATAAGCTTGAGCGAGATGGTGTTGACCTTTACAGGACGACGGTCGATGGCCAGGACGGTGAAGTCAACAGGTATCAGAGAAAGGCCTTCTTTGTGGGGCGAAGGGATGGGCGGCATGACCTCCATGGCGAAGTTGATAGGGACCTCGACCAACTCTTGATTGTTGTCCTTGCGTATTTGATGGGCTTTGATGACGGCTGACTGTGCTTGCTGGGCCTTCTCGATAGGCAGAAGAGGGTGACCATTGAGGTTGAAGCTCTGGTCATGAGTGTCGAATTCAAGGTGCTGCCGGATGTCAGTATCTGGTCAAAAATACAACACTCTGCACTTACAATCACATTCTCTACATCGTCTTCCGGAAGGCTACCATCTAAAGTTGCAGGAAATGGGCAGCCTGGACAGGCAAGGTCGATAGTGGTTGTCTTCTGCTCTAGGACGTGATGAATGAATTCCTTAACAGGCTCTGGTGGCCCGCCTCGAAATCTCGCATCTTTGACCTCCTCGGGTATGCTTGGAGGGACAAGGAAGGCGGATGTTGCTGCCGCAAAGCCTGCGACCAGCGCAGTAGTGAGATGCATATTCGTATTGGGATTCTTCGGATGCACGCGAAATGGGCCCTTAGAGGGTATACTGTGGTGGAATGTAGTTGTACTGAAGACGAGAAAAGAAGAGGGACAAATGAAACACGAACAGGTTACACAAGACTCATGCAAAGAAGTGGTACAAGGAGGAAAACGAGCTGAGGCGATGACAATGAGACAAGAGTCAAGTATATCTGTCTGCCTCGCGTCCTTGTCATCACTGCTTACGCAATCCACGCCTTCTGTCTTTGTTTCCGCCGACCCTGCATACCTAAGCAAGGGCAAGCGCAACCTTAACCCCGTGTTTCCGGTGGCGAAGTGCTTCTGTGCCTCTATTTCCGGCTACGCTAAAGATCGGTTCATGATAACACTATGCCCCCTCAGGGTTCATCTCATCTATCGTAAAGAGCTAGCTCTTCTAAAGTTAGGCCAGTCTGCTCCTCTAACTCTATTGGAATGAGCAAACGTACGCCGACGAGCAAAAAGCCTCATGTACTGCCGGATCGTGGTGGCATGCAAGTTCACTAAAGTGCTACACCTGCGCGTTCGTTGTTTCCTTGCGTCCCGATGCACAGAGTTAGCATGAAGCGGTTGCCTGTTACTACCCAATTGTCGTTCCTTACGCGTCGTCTCCCCAAGTTCATGCTTTCTACTAGTACGTACCCGAGTAAAAGTCTTCTCCGTGCTTAAGACGATCTTGTGGAAGGTGGCCCATAGCATTTGATTGCAACCTCAACACCTAATGCGCCTGCAGTGGTTCTATTAAGTCTGGATGGAATTGCTCACAGCTTCGAGCCACCCTTAGCCTTCTTCATACCGCCCACACCATCAACAGTGGCGCCCTCCACGATGAACTCGGGGTAGGGAAAGTCCCGCGAACCAGGACCATGCGCTGTCCTCCACGCACCACCATCGACGACCAGCACCTCGCCGTTAGTGTAGTTCGCAGCATCGGAGAAAAGATAGACGGTCGCATCGGCAATATCTTTCACAGCTCCTATCCTTCCAGATGGAATGGCCTTCCATGGGTTCTCGCCAGGCTGGACCTTCTTGGCTAGACGGTCCATGCCTTCTGTGCCACCGATTGGACCAGGTGAGATGACATTCGACGTGATGCCAAGTGGACCGTACTCAATACAGACTTGTGAGGAAAGAGCGTCGACCCCAGCCTTGGCTGCCACCGCATGGGTCTGGAGAGCTGTACCTTGATAGTGCAGTGTTGCAGAAACGAAGATGATGCGGCCTGATGGCGTCGCTGTCTTTGCAGTCGGGCATTCTTTCGCTGCCTTGACTAGATGTGGCAGACACGCCTTGGCGCAATTGAAGGACCCGACAAGATCAATATCTATAACAGCCTTGAATGCGTTGGCCGATAGTTGTGACATGGGAGCCAAGAAATTGCCGGCAGCACCAGCGCTGTATTGGTGTCAGCCTGGTTCCGAAAGGGAAGTGTTCCACTTACATGGCGAAATCTATCCTGCCCAGCTCTTTCACACACGTTGCGACTGCTTTCTCTAGGTTCTCCATGCTCCTGACGTCAACAGCGCCAATGCCAATGACTTTACTCCCCGATCTCGCCGTAGCAATATCCTTGGCCATACCCTCAGTCTTCTCCACGTTTCGTCCCACTATGCAGGCATTTGCGCCGAGGTGGACGAGAGCGCGTACCTGTGCTGAGCAAATACTGCCGTTTCCACCCGTGCAGAAGACGACCTTGTCCTTGAAAATGCCATCTTTGAAGATATTGGACAGGTACTCTGATCTGTCGAGCGGCATTGTGCGTGGTGTGCCAGTCCAAGTCTGGGGGCGGCGGGTGCTGCTAAAGGTCCGTGCGGAGGAGGGTGCAATTCGGGCTGTGTGCTTGGAGGGAACTGTTAGATGCAGCTGCGGACGAGTCGTGACTGAAAGTGGTAGTAAGCTAGACGTCACAGGACAACGCAGTAACGGGCTCGATTTGAGGAGACCTCGTAGTATATCTACTGACTGCGGCCGTAAGTATGCCATAGACTCTCACAACGGAGGTTAGGCCTGGCTACTCGCGTCAGCTTATTGAGCGAGGCATCGGCTCGAGTTGCAACAGCCGAGGTATGCGGCAGAGCTTAGTTAACAACCCTCACACAACGAGCAATTACATCGCATTCACAGCACCGCATGCCTTCGGCTATGGTATCGAGCAGCATGCCATGCTGTAATGACCTTGATGATATTGGCCTTGCCAAAGGCTGTATCAGGTAGAAGTCCCGGGCCGCGAAGAAAGAGCTTTCGGCCTTCTGTCAAGCGAATGAGCTCGCCTAGAATAGCCTGAAATAGCATAACGCAAGGCTGCGCGCTAAACGGCGGCGCAGGCAGTCCCAGAGATGACATCTACTGTAGGTGTACGGTGACAACCGCCGATCGAGGCATCAACCAAACTCATCCACGCCTCCGCTGTCTTGCTGGCAAGCTGCACCTCAGCATATACCAATCACCTAAATCACCAATTGAGGGCAACAAGCACCTGAAGGCCTATCCGAGCGCCCTGACTTCTTGTACAAAGTACCTAGCAGCCTCCCCACATAAAGCAGTACGGTGCTCGACAAGATGGGAGTCTGTCCCATCACTCTCACCAAGTTCGTGGGCACCTTCTCATTAGGCCTACTGACTGTACGTCACATCCTTCTTCCATCTTTGACAGTCGCTCCTCTTACACCACACTCCTATCCCTACAGTCCCCCACCACCATACTAACACTACCTCCAGGGCACATCCTACACCCTCAGCACAATAACCCTCCCGACCCTCGCCCTCCTCCCCAGCGCCACCACCGCCTCCCGCACTCTCTCCGCCCTCCAAACAAGCACAACACGCACCTGCCTCACCCTCGCCTCCATCTCCTCCCTCAGCCTCATCACCGCATTCACCCTCGCCAGCAAGCGCAACAAACACCCCTACCTCCTCTGGACCGCCCTGGCCTCCTTCCTCGGCGGCCAAGGCGTAGAATGGTACTTCAACGGCTTTGACCGCTTCCCCACGTTCCGTGCGCGGAAGAATGTGCAGGGCGCTGGGGCTGGGGCGGCGCCGAGTGAAAGCGCCGAGGTCAGAGGGAGAAAAGCAGGAGGCATGGGCGAGAGCGAGTATGTGAGTGTTGGCAGGGAGGCGAGCAGTGGCAGTGAGGATGTCAGTGAGAATGCCGTGAATGGCGAGAAGGTCGAGATGGAGATGGCGAGGGAAAGGAAGGTGCAGTTTGTACGGACTTTGGTTGCCGGTGCCGGATTTCTGATGAGTGTTGTGGGGATTTGGGGCGACGGTGCTTAGACAACTCAACTGTCAATCGAGGACACTGGAGATGAGGAAGCAGTGCTGGAGACGCATGACTGTGCAGGACGGTGATGCGATGGTGTTCATGCCGATTTGACGATTGAAGGATTGTGTCACCAGGGGAATGGCAATGAAAAAGACCAAGAAGCCAGTTTCGGAGCTCAAGAAGGCGGAATACTGTTGATATACGGACTGGATAGTGCTTCGAGCAGGCGCAGCGGGCATACCTGCTTCGGCTTCACCGATCTTGGGAGTATCATTCTGCTCATTCTATATCGCTACAGCAAGCAACGCAATGCATGACCTCATACTTTGTCCTTAGCTATACCTTTCCCCTGCTGACCCGCGTACATGTGGGACAGCCCTCAGTGCCCGTCCGATGACCTCCAGCGAGACGCGATATCTATCAAGCAGTCCTCAAGCTCATCCTCTTCGAAGTCATCTGCGTAGTCATCCTCCAAGCTCTCGTTGTATTCGCCGCCGAGCAATGCTGTGAACTGCACATCAAGCACAGGATCCTGATCATCGGCATGGGGTTCGGCGGCACTTTCGTGTGCAACCAGGTAGGCAGATTGGCCAGAATGCGAGCCGTACTCGATTGACGCAGGCGCCGACACTGTCCGTCTACAGCCCCATTGCCAGCGTTGTGCCTCCGTCTCCTGCATTTGTACCGTTCTGCGTCCTGCCGTGGCGTCGAGGCTGAGTATGCCAAGCTCTGCTGCAACCGACAGATCGTGCTGCCCGAAGAGCTGCAGGAACGACTCAGGGACATCAATTGCGGCGACAATGTTCTCATGTGGTGCTCGTTCCATCGATCCACCATTTGCCTGATGCAGCTCATGCCCCTGGTTATACTATTGCCAAGCAGACATGTTGCCTCCACCCGCCATGCTTCCTCCTCCGTGGGCGACCCCCAGAGGACCAAAATCGGAGTTCGGTGATGCAGCAGCCCATTGGTTCGAGTGAGGTCCAAAGTCTTGACCTCCCTGACCTGGCGTCGGCGGCTGGGCACCATTAACACCGTTAACCTCACCCATGGCGCCAGGCGCCTCTTCACCGAATCCGACCTCTTCACCATCACTTCTAAAGCCCATCTCAGCTAAGCCCCAGCCAACGGCATCCAGTTCACGCTTGAAGAAGTCTCTTTCTTCATCGTCAATCTCTTGTCCTGCGCATTCTTCTTCCGCCGTTTCCGTACCATTGCTGCGTCCGTCAACTTTCTTGTTGCGCTCTGCTTTGGCTTTCATCACATCTCCATATCTTCTCTTCATCCACCAGAAAGTGAGGCCTCTTAGGCCCCATTCAAGCGGTACGGCTTCCTCATACTCTGCTCCTGCATCAGCATTACCACCTGGGCCGCCCATACCCGCACCCGGCGCGGCATCGTGAAGACCAGCGAGCCAATCATCCCTGAGCTCGGGTCGGCAATGGAGATAGATAGCTGTGATAACCCGCATGTTACTCTGTCGCCACTTCCGCCCGCAGTACGGAACTTGAGACTTGAATAGCTTGAGCACGTACAGCCGCAGCATTGGCTCCGGTACGCGGAGTATGCGTCGCAGGATTTGCGCGGATTTGAATGAGACGAGTAACAGGATGCGGTGGGCTTTCGATCGTGTCACTTTCTGCAGGATGCGAAGCAGCGAGATGCTCGTGTGGAAGTGGCGCGTGCTGAAGTCTGTGGACGGAATAGGATCGGACGGAAATTCCGTAAGCGGGTTGCCCAATTCATCCACCAGCGGTTGAGGAGAGAAGGTGAGGCCAGTTTGTTGCTGGTTGTCCTGTCGTTCGGATTGTAGCTGCTGATTGTCATCCAATGCTGATGTCGGCGACCGACGATGTCGTTGAATCGGCGGTGGCGCCGCGTCATCTTCTTCACCTTCGTGGTCTGAGTGCTGTTCTGGGGACGCGGGCGAAAGTGGAGGATGGTCTGAGTGAAGTTGACAGTAACGCCAGAAGGAAAGGTCATCTCTGTCATATCTGAAAGACACTAGTTCTTCGAGGTTCTGGTGAGCGAAGTATTTGAGCGTAAGCTGGATGTAGTTAGAATCAAGCATCAGCTGTGTAATGTACTCGAATTTGAGCACGTGGCTGATCTTGAACCACTTCAGCATCAAGAAGAGACATGCTGATATGGCTTTCTGGCTAATTTCCCGGCTGCGGATGTTGTCTAGATCATCTACTGAAATCTCACTTGGCCGTGGCGGTGAAGGTGGATTTGGAATAGTGTTGGGAGCATTGTTGAGGTTATTACTGGACTTGCTCCGGTTGAGCCCGCCCTGGTTTTGCGACTCCTGCAGCTGGTTGTTCCTCACAGCTATGTCCTGAACGTTTGTAAGCATTACTTTCATCATGACTATCATGAGTGATTGTAGGTCCGGTAGGGCACGGTGAAAGTAGTCTTCGACAGCGTCCATTCTGCTTTGAAGTTCAGGATCTTGGAGCTTGTCTTGGCCTTGGTGGTGTGTCCCGTTTAGCGGCGGCTTGTCGCTGCTGTTCGATTGCACACCATCCCACCCACGATCATACTTCATGAACAGATCTCGCTCTTTCCACAGTTGTTGCATAGCGCGGGTCATGCGCATTCGACTGGCGAATAGTTCTCCAGCTTCAAGAATGGAAGCAGGAACATCGCTACCTTCCCACTCCCGACCGACTGTCGAGTCTTGGTGCTGTGTCGAGCCTTTGCCGCCAATGCTATTACTGTTGCTATCCAATGGAGGGTAAAGAAACGGGAAATTTTGGTTAGTCTGATAGTTCTGCTTCTTGCCGCCCTTGCCACCTGGACCACCGGGCGATGGTGGAGGTGATGGAGCAGGGGTAGCAATGTGCACTGGCTGATGCATGATGGACCCATTAGGTTGAGCGGATCGATGGAACGCATCGAAAGCATCGGCTCTGGCAGCATGGTGTGGCAGAGGTGGAAGTATCGTCCTTTGGTCGGTCTCAAGGGGTATGAGTGGTAACGGTGGGTTGTAGGCAGGGTACTTAGATGTGATCTCCTGCCTGAAAAGGTGGTAATCGAGCGGCGATGCAGTCAAGGTGGGCTTGCAGGCATCCACCGAGAAAGGGTCAACTCGAGGCTGCAGAATGCCCTTGATCTTGTCCAGGTACTCTTTCGTATCTCCAAACACCAACAGAATCGTCTTCCATAACAGCTGTACAGCATGCATTAAGGGTATATTGTAGTATTCGTCCCATCGTAATCGGGAAATAGTGTGAGTGATGAAAACAAGGAAATTCGGCTCCAGCGACAGCAAGCTATCTCTGATCTTCCTGCCTGTGTGAAAAGCAATGCGCGACCGAGCTGACTCGATGAGGATGTAGAAGCAGGAGAAGCATAGCGAGACCTTGCAATATTGATCATCGTCGAATACGCCTTCAAAAGTGTCCTCGCCATTCTGTTTGACTTTGTCGAGTGGTCGTTCGAGACCTCTCCTCATGCAGTCGTAGAGTGGCTGGAGCAAGCCTTCCTCGACAAAGAGATCCACGTTTTTATGCATCCACTCTATTTGCAGAGCATTAGTACTAGTTGCTTCGTCGTGATCATGCTTATCAAAAGCAGGCTTGTCAACGCCGGCGGTGATCGTCCAGACACCTGACAGAATATAAAGCAGGGCTGCTATAGCTCGCTGCCTCTCCGTGATTTCATCATGCAAAAGTTGAGCTCGCAAGCGCGACAAGAACTCTGCTTGCTGGTTCTGTTCGACGCTGAGCCACGTTGCCTCCTTCTGTCCTGAAGAAGAGGTGTAGGCGTGCCATATCTCCTCATAAGCTTCACGGGCAGCTAGCAAGTAGTCACGTTCTTGATCGGCCTTAGTGTAGTGGAACCATTCGTCGATCTCAGTCGCAAAGTCCTGGCTATCCTGGTACTGATAAGCGAATGCTTTTGGCTCAACCTTGGGGAAGTGTCGGACCAGCTGTCTAAGTTGTGGTAAGCTGAGGGAGTCGCTCGGGTCTTCTGGCTGACCTGGCGGGTCGGGAGGCGGTTGTGAGGGTGGTGGGGGCGGAGGTGCTGAGCCTTCACGTCGCAGAATAGGTCGAGGTGGAGGCTTCGGTCGAGCTGTACCGGCATTGACATCGGTAGAGGTGAGGGCACTCAGGGGTCGAGTACCGCCCGGCGACCGAACCGTAGTTCCAGCATCGACCTCATCCGCTTTCAGCAATAGTTCCTGGGTCTGTGGCTTCCTACCCTCACTTGGCTGGTTCTCCATGGCAATCAATCACGCGTAGGTCGTTCACGCCATGTCAGACAATCGCTTGCGGCCGTGAACCACTTGGCAGGAAGACGCGATGACGATATGAAGGTATGGGGTCGGAAGGATCTGCACTTGGGAGCCCTTCTGATGTCTGAATACGAACATCGTCGGCGGTGAAACGACACATGCTCTTTGCCAAGCTCAACTGCGCGTTGCGAACAATGGATCACCGTAGCTCTACCGGCTGTGAGGGGGCGAAACTTGAATTCAGCAGCTCATTGCTCCTGCTGCCTACGAATCCCATCATGCCTTCTTCTATCTCAGTCACTCCATGGACCCCGCCGAGAGCGAAGAGCTGCAGCATCGCCATCCCGACATGATGCCTACATTCAAGGGGGGCTTGTGAGACTTTAATCACGTTTCACATCACGAGAAAGACAGAGCAAGCCAATACTTGAGCACTACGAAGGCATTAATTGCCTGATTCTGCCTGAGATAACTTAATTCGAGTCAGCAGCAGAGGCTGCTCGTTGGACCCACAGATTTCGATACGGGCTGCACATTTTGTGGCCACACAATAATAGCTTTTAATGGCCGTTTCCACCGAGCGGTCCGCGTCTTATTCACAGCGTAGCTCGTGTCCCTGAGCGATAGTAGCAGAATTTCCTATGAGCTTGTAATCTCCGCTGCAGTGGTGCTAAAGACAAGTGAGCTTCTGCAATTTCAGCAGGGTTGTGAAACACCTTAAGCTTCACGACCCTTGAAAGGGTCTCTTCTTGAGAGTCCAACCACTGCACCACGAGTCCGTCGAAGTCTGCATTGGACATCATGCCATGAGAAGTTTCCGCTTATGCAAGCCCCTGGGTTTTCGATATTGAAAGCAACGGCGGACGATTATGGCATGCTTCGCTCCTCTCCCTTGACCAGGCACTGTACTGACGGTGGCCAGGAGAGCACCCAACGAGGAGAGCATCGACTCGATTCAGATTGTACTGCATGAGAATGGCCCGCTTTGTAGTTTTGGAGTTACTGGTAAAGACAAGGACTTGACTGTCGTCCAGCTCGGGGTGATCGCCAACTTTGCAGCGACTTTGCTCAGTCCTTCATAAGGAGTTTAGTCCAGGTCCCCAAACATAGGCAGCGCTCAGAGGGTCGTCGTCGCTCCAAAGAGATATTGAGATCATGACTCAAGGTTGATGACCGACACATTCCCTACACCAAATTCAGACAAGAGTCTTCTAGGGACCCGCAACCTCTCTGTGTCCCATCACCATCATCAGCCAATAGATTAGGGTTTGACCTGTGCAAGATGTAGCAGACAAGCCATGTATGTTCACATTCGTACAACCTAGTATCAGTAACACAACGTGCATGAACCAAGCTAGCTTGTCTGTGAATTGTATGCCTGTCTTCGGTCACCTCTAACGATCTCGCAACTCGGAATGGAGTCGCTACTGGCAGTATCGACTGAGTGTAGCGTCACGACGCGGATCCATGAAAACATCTTTGCAGAACCTCGATGATATCTGTCTTGGTCTGACGGCCCTTGCTCAACACGCCTGCATTCACGTTAGCAACGCGCAAACACCGAGAACCACATTTCTGATTTGTCTTACCGCTCAAAGCCATCATCCCGTGTGGCATACCGTCATACACTGTGACTTGAGTCTCGACGCCAGCCGCTTTGAGGATCTCTGCATATGCTAGACCCTCAATTGACAGCATGTCCTGTCCGGCAATTGCAAGCCACGTCCTTGGGAGCCTAGCTATCAGTTCTTTAGGCGCAAAGATTGGAGATGCCTTCCAGTCGCGATCGAGGCCGTCCCCTTGCAGATACAGATTGCGGTAGAAGGTCATGCGTGGCGCTGTGAGCCAGGGTGCATGAGGATGTGATGACCACCACGACTGCAGTGTCGCGGTATTGTCTGTGACAGGCACGACAAGCACCTGCACAGCGATCGAGATTGACATCTCCACGGCTATGAGGGCTCCGACGGCAGCCAAATTACCACCGGCACTCGCGCCCGCTATCGCAATTCTCGAGCGATCTATATTTCCTTCGAATGCCCCTTCGTCGCTGTTTGCCCATCGTAACACTTCGGCCACATCTTCCACGGCCGCTGGAAACGGATCTTCTGGCGCAAGTCGGTAGTCCACGTTCGCAACCACACATTCGACGTCTCTGCATGCAAGTGCACAAAAGTCATTGTCGGAGTCGATGTTGCCACCGGCGAAGCCTCCGCCATGAAACCAGATGACCAGGGGCCATCCCTCACTTGGCGGCTCGCCGACGGGGCTGAAAAGGCGAATGTCGAAATTCTCACAGGGCCGAATGTCCTTGACGCTTCCAACCTCCACGATAGGAGATCCAGCATATGGCCAGGTGTAGCGCGTACGCACGTTCGGATTCCAAGGTTTCAGTTGTTCCGGCTCAACATACTGGACGTATCTGTCGTGAAAGGTAACGTATTCTGGATCCAGCAATGGTCGGACTGATGGATGAAGTGGCTGATGTCGTATTGGTTCTGCTGTTTGTTGATTCATCTCTGCCACAGTCTCCGTTGGCTCCCTCTTTAGCCCTGATGTGATGATCGATATGGTACAACCCATGCTGTCAAGTCATCTCGGTAGCTATATGACATTACATGCTTCTGGCTTGGTCATGTGAAGCCATGGTAGTCAACGAAATGCTGTAGTACATCGTGCATATTGATTTGCAGTGCATGACAGAGCCGCAAAACGTGCTCTTCCATGCTTATACTAATTATCCGAACTTGAGTCATTGGGACCCCTTATCACTAGGAGTGTGGAAGCGCTAGATTGAAATCTTTTAGTAACCCAAGATCACAAATTTTTTCGTTTCACATCCACGGATACCGAGCTCTTGGTAGCAGCAACGGCGGTGACAGGGTAGCGTTATCGGTGAAGTCCCAGACACATGCTGATACCGGTACAGGGGATGCTAGCGGCGAGATTCTCGCCCAACAAGCGATTCCTCCTCAGAAGATCTTAAGCAAAAGTGCATAACGCACCCGAGGTGCTTCTGCATCTCTCATGCTATTCGTCAAATGGCCGCAGATCACACGAGCCAGGTCTCCACACCGGGGCAAGCAAAGTGGCCGGTTTTTACCACTGCACACCACCAAACGGCTAGACACATGGCATGTCCGGGTGGGGCTAGTGATCGAGGCGTCCTGGGCCCTCGGCTCTGACTTCGAGACTTCCAGGGTTGACTCGAGACCAGAAAGTTCGTTCTCGTAAAGGCCGCTTACGCTTAACTTACATCTTCTCCCTGCAGGTACGCGTACGCGTACCGGCAGATCTCCATTTATCGCGCCTCGATAATGCAATTACGGAATATTTTCGGTCCTAGCACTCAACAGTCTGGCACCGACCATGCACAGGAAAGTGGTAACCACAGCACGGCGTCAAGCGGGCGATAACAGAGACCAGTCAATGCGGCTCGGTTGAATCACAGTGACAGATGCTATCACCAAGCACAATGAGAAGCGCCCGCATTCGTCCTCCCAGGACTGATTTGAAAGTCATTTCATTCCCAGTTTCTTTGGGTGTAGCAAACAAGGGGGTCTCAATGAGAGGATCGGTGTGACGAGCAGACTCCGAGGTTTGCGCCTCACGCACGCCTCGTTGTCGCCTTGTTCCGCATCATTTAGCCAGTGCCCTAGTTGGTTATGACATAATCAGAGACTCGATGTCTGTCTTCCACCACAGCTCGCAGAAGAGCCAGGCTATTTCTCTCCCTCACATTTCCAGAGCCTTGAGATTCAATGGGGAAAACAGGGCGTAAATGTTGGACGCTTAATCGACTCGAATGACATCCATCCCTCATACCTTCCACCACAACCCGGTCAACCCTTTCAAATATTCCACAATCTCCTCCCCACCCAACTTACTCTCCCCATAAACCCGATCTACAAACGTAATCGGGCACTCCTCAACTTGCAAGCCCATAGCCTTGGCCCTAGCCATCAACTCCATCTGGAAAGTAAAGCCCTTACTCTCCGTCGCCTCGATGACCTTGATCACGGCGTCCTTCTTATACAGCCTGAAGCTCCCCGTCAAATCGCTCACACCAGGCGCTAACAGGAAGTCGGCCAGGATATTCGCGCCCTGACTCGTTAGTTTCCGCTTCACATCCCACCCGTACACACCGCCCAGCATCTTAGAGTCCAAGCCCCTAGGCGTATAGGTGCGATAGCGCGTGCCCGTGACAATATCGCAGTTCGTCGTCGCCTGAATCTTGACCATGTCGGGTATGAACTTAGGGTGATGCGAGAAGTCGGCGTCCATTATTATGACAAAGTTTCCTGTGACGGATTGCAGGCCGTGGACGTAGGCTGTGCCGAGGCCGAGTTTGCCTTCTCGCGGTCTGAGGACAATGTGGTCTGCGCCGAAGGATTTCTGGAGGGCTTTGGCGCGGTCGAGGGTGCCGTCGGGCGAGGCGTCGTCGACTATTATTATTTCCCACTCGAGGTTCCTGTTGTAGAGGTTAGTCAAAGTCTGTTGGTATGCGCTGCATTGCAGGATTGAGCGCGTCTAGCAAAGGGTTGGGGACGCACTCTTTGGTGAAGACATCGTAGAGCATCTGCACCAGGACGGGGAGGTTCTGGCGCTCATTGTAGGTTGGTAGGATCACCGAGTATTTGTTCTGATTCGCTTTGCCCTTGGCCATGACGGCTCTGTATATTTCTGGTGCAGGAGTACAAGCAGGCCGAGGAAGTGCGACTTGCGACGAACGTGCTGATGGTGCTGTTCCTCAGCCCGACGGTCGAGTTCACGATGCACGCTTCCTGCTTGGCAGGGGTACCAACCCCTAGCTTAGGCTACCTGAAGCTTAATTTTGAATGCTTACAATAATACTTCCAAGAGACATAGCAACCCGGGAGAGATCAACTTGCAACTTTATGACCCGTCTCGGTGTGCTATGAATGTAAGTCGCATGTCAGCTGTGGCGCCAAGATGCCCGTTCGACGATCAAGAACTACTCCCTGTGCTATACAGGTCTAGATCTCCTCGTATTATGTAGCTCTAGTCGTGTCTTCCACGCAGCTTTCGAATATGTTCATTACTTGGGTATAGATAGCTGACGGCTCTGGTCAACGCGCCTCATGTGCGCACATGCAATCATAACATCGTCAACGTCTTCATCAATCATCATCTTCGGTTCCGAGCACGCGGTCCAGCTGGTGGCCCTGCCGGTCCCTCTTCCTCATCACTATCCCATTCGTCTTCTCGGTCCTCAAGAGCAAGGCGTAAGAACCGTTGCAAGCCGGCGTCTGCGTTGTTACCTTGACCAGGAGCTGCAGCGACATGGTCAAGTTCAATCACGACATTCTGAACAGCTTCAGCCGCAGCAGGAGGAGCCATGTGTGGTGCCGCGGGCAGAGCTCGATGTCGCGCGTCCTCTAACGGCTGAGCCGCGTTCACCTCTACTGGCGCAGGTGCAGCAATAGCTTGAGGACGTTCATTTGCGCGTGCTTGCGCCGGGTTGTGCCGTGCTACCAGTGCTCGTACGTTACCACGCCTCCTTCCGTTGCCTCGTCTGTTGGCTGGAGGGTTGGGTGCAGGTGGTGGTGCACCTGCTTGTCGGGGTCTATCTGGAAGCTCGATTCGCCGATTCACACCATTTCCTGCAAAGTTGACAATCTCGATGTGTGGTCTGTTCACTCGTCGCTGGTCGGGAGCGGGCTCTTCATCGTCAGAATCGTCATCCCAAGCCACAACATCGTCCCCACCGAACTCCTCGAAGTCTTCATCACTAAGATCGCCCTCGTCGTCAGAGTCGGATTCGTTCAGTTCTGCCTCCCAAGGTGGAGCTGCGTTACCTCCAGCGAAACCCATCCCAGCATCGGCTCCATCACCTCCTTCAAGCTCCCATAGTCGCATGTAACAAGTACTTTTGAAGTCATTGAAGTGCCGGTAGGGGTTGTCTGGCATCAGATACGAGCTGCACAAATAGCAGAAATGTGTCTTGCATTTGAAACAGATCATGTGGTTGCACCCAAACGTCTTCTGCGCTGGTGCATTGCAGGTCGGGCAAGGTGTGCTGAAGCGCTTCATGTAGTCCAACGACGCCTGCTCCTCTGCATTGAGCTCTGCTTCTCGTCTCGGATTGCATCTGGCTAGCTCGCCGTGCCAACCTTTCTTGCACACAGAGCAAAAAGCGTAGTTGCAATCTTCGCAAACTGCGAGACGTTCTGACATGGGTATATCTTCTGGTTCTTGCTTTTTCTTCTTGGTCGGTGTTCTCTCAATCTCTGGATCGTCCTCGGAGATTTCAGCATCGTGAAGAGGGTCGTCCGATTTTGGGTGTCGCTTGGACTTGGCTGCGCCTTGACACCACTGTCTTGGGCAATAAATGGTATTCTTGTCCGATTCCAACCTCTTCTTCCTCTTGAGCCGTACAAATCTCTGTACTAGCTCCTGCTGGATGGGTATCTGTAAAAGCTCGCTCGGGTTGAGTGTTTGGTCGATCTTTCGTCTCTTGCTTGGGGAAACCTGCTTCGCTGTATCCTTCCCGCAGCCCGGATCCAAACACTTCACGTTGTCCACATCACCTTCTTTGATGCAGTTGTTGTAAAAGTCTTGCAAGCATGCCACACAGAAGACGTGGCCGCAGAGCAGCAGTCGATGACAGATCCGTCCCTTCTTGGGCTCCAAGCATATGCCGCATTCGAATGTTTCGTTCTCGAACTGTTGGCGCCTGCGCTTCATATCGTAATCGAGTAGAACCAGCTTCAGCTCGCTTGACAATTCAAATCGGTGATCTGAGTTGTCGGCAACCCCAAAGGCTTCCCCAGCTTCTTGTTGCACATGGTCAATGAATGTATACACAACCTGATCTCGGCCGCACCTCTCCCATAGTTCGGCGCATTGGCTCCGAATCTGCTCCAGGGTCTTCTGTGGGAGCCAAGGTGGATCGGATCTTACGTTCACGGCGGGTGGTTTCTCAGCAGGATATCCATCGGGCAACACGATCTCGATTTTCAATGGAGGTAAATGCGAGAGCTGATGTACGTCCACATTTAATGCTTGTGTGATTGGCGGTGCACCAGGACTTTGGGCAGCATCGCCACTGTTGCTTGTAGCAGTGGAGGGCGGTGTGAGCAGACCCGGAGGGCCGGCCTGCGTCGAAGACTGGAAGTAAATCTTGAGCGGCTTTTCTGGCGCCACAGGTAGATCGAGTGTTGCTGTGAACGGTTTCGAGGGATCGGTGACCAACTCGGGGAAGATAGCAGCTATTGACGATATCTCAATCGCTCTCTCGTCATCCTCATCCATCTTCGATGACGAAGTATCTTGGTGTTATCTGTGGTCCAGCATGCTGTGAAGTCTCTCCGCCAAAACACGGAGGAATAGCTTTTTGAATGCCACAGAGGATCAGTGATAAAGAAGAAAACCCAACAAAGCCTGTGGATCTGCAGCGAAGGCGACAGATTGTGTTAGACATGAAGTACTCAGGGAGGCAACGTCTGGATTGTTCGCCCCAGTGTTGACTTGCTAGGAAGCATTCTAGAAGGCATCAAAGGCAGCCATTTCGTCACTTAGGACTCGATGACCAATAAAAGTACGGAGAGTCCGAGGCTCTCCACATGCATCACGCTTGACGCTAAATGCAACCGTACACTGGCACTGTTTGAGCACCCAACCAGGAGAAGTATCCAGACCCAATCGAGACAATAGGAAGGAGAATCGTAGCTAAGCAACGCACGGCATGGACGCAGAGCTCACATCACTTTCCTTGACGCATGTTCGATACGTGAGTCATCCTAATAACTGCTACAACGCCATCATCCTATCCCATGCCTCCGGCTTGCATCGGTTTGCAACCATGGCTTAGACTAATTGTGCGTGTAGGACCCATCCGACCACCTCTCTCACCTCTCTGCATGGCTAGCACTTGTTCCACAAGCACTGTGCGTTATCTACGTGACACTGATATGGTCAACACGAGAGATTGAGGTCCTCCTCATGTTCGCCGGCCAGATGGCTTGTGAGCTCCTGAATTTCGGCCTAAAGCGATGGATCAAGGAGGAGCGCCCGCAACAGATGCACGGGAAAGGCTACGGTATGCCTTCGTCTCATTCGCAATTCGTGTCGTTCTTCTCGATATCATTAGCACTCTTCCTGCTTGTACGGCATCGGCCATCTGATGGCCACCAGAGCTCGAACAGTGTTCCTGGGGCAGCGATCTATCCAACCTATAAACAATCGAGTTTGCTTGAGCGGCTTCTGCTTTCTCTTTTGGCAATAGCTGGTGCTGCCTCGGTCTGCGTTTCACGAATCTACCTGAGCTACCATACCCCCAAGCAGGTCATGGTTGGCGTGGCTGCTGGCGCTATTTTTTCTCTACTATGGTTTGTATCAACCACGATACTTAGGAGATCTGGGTGGGTTGAGTGGTCCCTTGAGACTCAGCTGGCGAGGCTGGTGAGAATGAGAGATCTCATTGTGACGGAGGATCTGCAAGATGCTGGGTGGGCCCGATGGGACGAGAGACGAAAATTGATGAAGCATAAGAAGAAAACCTGATGCGGGCAACGAGGTGTCCTGCAAAGTGCTCTACATTGTGTATGGTACGTTTCTGCTAGTGCGGCGAGATAAACGAGTATCAAGATGCCAGGAACATTGGCCGGTGACTCGGTACAAAATTGGGTGATGTTTCAAGGTCTGTCCTATATACGGATATTTGAATATTCTTGGATATCACATGAGTTGTGAACATGCCGTTGTGATGAGTTGGCAAGATGTTCCTCTTGCTTGCTGGTGGCTGGGTAGACATCTCCCTCGACCTATCACTCGTTGTCTCGGAGGCCGTCAAGATGCTAAAGTTATCGAAGGTTCCGTCCAGCAGCGCCGCGTTCGAGGGCTGGCCCGGGGGAGACATTGAGACTCGTTTAGGCCGGGCGACGGGAACTGTGCCCCTGATCATTCGAACGGTGTTAGTGGTAGCCGCAATCGAACCTAGTTCCATCATCGGCCAACGATTAACCTCTCAAATCAATCTCAAATCAATCTCAGATCAGCATTCATGCACCGTTACCGTTGTAGGCAAGTCTGTTGAGGCTACCCTTGACATCAGAGACGGCCCCAGTCGTAGCAAGCTCAGTCAGTCTGTTGGCAACGGCAGCTGGGCTAGAAAGACCTTCAAGTGCTTGAAGGTAGAGGACAAGACCAACCACGTGAGGGGCGGCCATTGAGGTGCCGGAGATGGTGTTGGTGGCGGTAGTTGACCCAATCCAGGTGGAGAGAATGTCAGATCCAGGGGCGAAGATGTCAAGAACGCTGCCGAAATTGGAGAAATAGGATCGTCTGTTGCTTTTATCGATCGAGCCAACTGTGATGGCTTCTGGGGCGGAGGCTGGTGATTGCTGATAGGCGTCAACGTCATCGTTACCGGCGGCCACGACTGTAACGACGCCAGCATTGTAAGCAGCCGTGACGGCTTTGTTGAATGCAGAGGAGAAGCCGCCACCAAGAGACATATTTATCGCAGCCTTGGCCTGTCGTCCCTTAGCTCGGATATCGTTGACTGCCCATTGGTAACCGTCCAGGATGTTGGAAGTAGTGGATTGTTCGCCCTGGAAGACCTTGACTGCGATCAGGTTGGCCTTTTTAGCAACACCATAGGTCTTGGAGCCAATTGTGCCAGCAACGTGCGTACCGTGACCCGCAGTGTCGGCATTAGAGCCTGAGAAGACGCTGTACCCACTCGAGGCCCGACCCTCGAATTCAACATGGTTGGTGTTGATACCCGTGTCAACGACATATCCATAAGTGCCCTCTCCCGCAGTGCTGTCGTAGATGTAGTCGGACTGGCCTAGTTTCTTGTGAGAAATACTGCTCAGACCCCAGGTTGAGGATCGTTGACTGGTAGCGACGCTTATGCTCCAGATCTGATCCTCTTCAATCTCCTCAACGTCTTCGCTGGCCCGAATCTCAGCAATGGTAGCCTCATCGAATTGACCAACGTAAGCTTTCCAACCATCAATCTGGTATTCTTTCTCGACACCCACAATTGACTCCTCGCCCTCTTGTCGGCGGGCAAGACTTCGCGCGTGCACCCCAGAGACCCAAGCCACATGGGCATCTGGATCAGCTGTGTCCTTGAGCGTGACGATATACTTACCCGAGACTGATAGAGTCTGCACAGCAGTGTCGTCCTGTGGTGCCGGGACTGGTGCTGCATTTGATAGGGGCAGGACTGCTGCCAGGGCAAGGGCAGCTACTTGGAAATACATCTCGGGAGATGTGACTTAAGTAAAGCTTGATCGGATGGTGAGCGAGTGAATTTGTTATCGTGTGCGGAATGAGTGTATAAACGAGTGTGTAAATAATGTGTCAATGAGAGTGTAAATGAGAGACTCTGGTTAGAAAAAGACGTATGTGATGAGGAGAAGGTATCTGGTCTCATAATGCTTCCAGCTCGACTTTATACCTTCTTACTCACTTCAAAGCACAAGAAGTGTTCTGGATGACTCGTTGGGTGTGACGAGAGTCAGCATCAGCCAACACATAACATGCTGGGGTCGTCCTTCCTGTTTCCACCCTGGGAGTGCTGAGCTGCCAGATCTGGTTAAGCAGGTTTAGTTACATTTTGGCATAAGCAAAGTGTCCTTGTCATTCGTCGTGATAGTTGTCAGAAAACTCAGTATCGAGATTGAGAGGGGGAGTGCCAAGTCCGAAGGCACGCTCGGTGTAAACACGAAAAAGGCAGGTCACGAAGAGTTAGTGAATCAGATAGCAGGTCGCCATCAAGCCTTCAAAGCGCCAAGAGCCGCATTTCCGCCGAGGTGAATCTTGTCAGAAGCACATGTACCTTGTAGCAGAAGGCTTACCACAGGTTTCTGATGCTCTTCGGACTCCATATCGATAGGAGGACTCTTTGTGCATGTTCGTTGGTTGGTCAGGGTATCTCGGAAGTGGGGCTGCAGACAGCAGCTGAGCGCCTATCGGGGCTATGCTGAAGTAAGGTCACAGTCTTTGAATTTGCAAAGTGTCTAGCCTGTCATGGTCAACCACAAAGAGGGCAGTTCTTGAGGCCGGGGATGAAACAAAGTCGTTCGAGCAAAGGGGTGGAAAGATCTTTGGATGATCTTCCCTCGGTTCATACCCACTCAAGATCTTGGCAGCTCATGCGGACATCTTATTGGCTGCAGCTAAACTCCTGGCTTTAAGATTGCAACAAAGCTTGGAGTTCTGGAATCGGAGCGTGACGATTGGGTTCAGCATGTGATCTCACCTGGAGACGTCGAGTGTCGGGAATAAATGGGCTACTCCAGAAGACATGCCATCGTTAACCCCGACAATAATGGATGTCTGTCTGAGTGCAAATCCTTGGCAATCTACAGTCGTCCCGTACCTCAACAGCGAGTGGAAAGAGCATGGACTCTGGCGGCAAAGACATACTTAGCCGTTGCAGAACGACAGTGGTGTCCGAGCAAGAACCTGGGATGGTACATTATCAGGCAGACATGACAAATGCTTGGCTAGGCAGTTGCTATTCTGCGGTCCGCGAACATAAGAAGCTGAGTATATGCAGCACTCGGGAAGTACAACACCGTCTTTAGAGTTCAGCGAACCCCCTGGAAGCACGATACAGAAATCATTCGTTCTTCTTGAGACAATCCGAAGGCCAACGGAGAGCTTTGCTCTTACGACGCGTATCACTAGAACAAGATCCGTTTAGTGAGGAAGGCAGGAGTCGCCGGGTCTTGACTTTTGTAGTCTGCAGACCCAGACAGGTACTACAAGCGTCTTACCCTACAACAGCTACCAACACGATTGCAAGGTGCACCAGGTTTGACATCACCATGAACACCACAGATGCGACACCGGTTGCCAGTCAGTCTTTGGAGTACGGCATTCACCCGTCACTCGACCAATTCAGCGTTCCATACAAGACCTACCTATCAGACGTCCCGAAGGACCCATTCAGAGACAGTTATGACTGGATCGTTGTAGGCGCCGTGGTGTTCGACTCCGGCGGTCGTATCCTGCTTATCCAACGCTCAGCCAAGGACTTTTTCCCCAATCTTTGGGAGATACCTGGTGGGGGTTGTGAGGAAGTTGATGAATCCATCATACACACTGTTGTGCGGGAGCTGCGGGAGGAGACCGGGCTTCAGGCAAGAGGTGTTGGACCGATGGTCGGCGTTGGATACTGCTTTCCAATAAGTACAGGGAAGATTGCGTGTAAGTACAGCTTTGTTGTTGGCATCGATGATCAGAGTAGCGAAAGGGGCTCGATTGATGTGCAATTAGATCCGAATGAGCATCAGAACCATGTCTGGGTCACAGAGCAGGATGTGCGAGCTGGGCGAATTGCGGCTATCGAGTTGAAATTCACTTCAGCCGCACAAGAGAAGGTCATCTTGGAAGCTTTTGAGCTGAGAAAGGCGGTCCAAGAGTAATTCAACATTGTGAACGCGGTTTGCGATGAGCTTGTTCTGCAAGTGACGCGTGACATATGGTATGTCTACCACGATTTAGATTCAGCTTTGCGTGTGCTCCTCCCTTGCTTTCAGATCAAGGCGCAGAGTCAGTGCGGAAGGCACGCGAAAGTGATCTGTCTCGATCAATCCAGCAATGGCCGGTTTTTCACGCCGAACATTCCTCGAAGTACACTCTGGTGCCGAGTCATGGTGTGAACAGAGTTCCCGTGTGAAGTCATGTCGCGTAATTAATATTAAAGCCCACTAATGGAAGCAACGCTGTCCGGCTGGAAGCACGTGTATCGTCTTTGATGGGGTGTATTATAGCGCATATTATAGTGATTGCTGCGCGAGTTCGGCGTCGAGGATGTTAGCGAGAGATGATAGGGGCATGATGGGCGCTATGAGGGTTGGAAGTATGCAGATGAAGAGGGAGGTGGTGAAGATTCATCCTTTTCGAGTAGTCATCGTATTGAGGATTTGCTTTAAGGAGGATCGATAGCGGAAATGGTGATTTTTACCGTCCTCCGCGTTTGTCAGCCACTTTCCTTGTTCTTCTGGGCAGCATGATATTCCTTCCAAACATGGTTAGTTCCAAGAGGGTAGGCAAGCATGACATGACATGATGCATGACTTTCCCGTCTCCATCTCGGATTTAATTGTCCTTCCGCATTACACCACCAATACACTCAATTGAGGAAGACGCACGCATTCTGCTTCCACCACCATTCTCCCGCGTCAAGCAACTCACTGCATAACCTAGCGACTATGGGCTGGTTCTCATCTTCTCCGGCGCCAGCACAGCCATTCACAGGTAGGTCATCTCACGCCTCCCCCAAGCTGTCTGAAGTGGCGATGGTGTCTATGTTCTACCCATGCACACCTCTCCTGCCCTATGCGACAAGCTGTGTACCACAAACCTACGGCCATTGCCACCAGATCCCTATGACTCGAGCGAGAGCTGACTTGCTCGTCCATAGAAAACAGTCCAGCACCTCCAAACAATCTCGCCTCCGACCTCAAGTCATCAACCGATTCCAAGCCTGCCGAGAAAGTCAAGCCATGTTGTGTATGCAAAGACGAGAAGGTAGCGCGAGACGACTGTATGCTGTTTAGCCGATCCGACGACCCTCAGGAAGACTGCAAGGGCATGGTCGACAAGTACAGAAGTTGCATGAAGGGGTTTGGATTCAAAGTGCAATAGACGGATGTGGCAATATCAAAAGCAAGAATTCGATATGCATTGTCCATAAGGTCCAGGGATTAGCGCGAGAGAGCTGCTATCGGATTCCTGTCCTACACCAGCATGGTCAGTACTGATATCAACCCATTGGCGTCCTTGAGCGCCTATCGAGGACTTCGGCTGCCGCAGTGGGCACAAGCACTGGCAATCAGCTGAACGAGACAACCTATCCCTACGTCAAGGCCCACTGCAACCTAAGGCCAGCGTCGTCATTGCGCATGTCCTTAGCTATCTTTGCACTAACAGCAATAACCCAGTTGCGCGAGCCACAGCGTTGACGGACGTGCGGCACTAACGTGAAGGTGGAAGCTGAACGAATCGATATGGTACGACTCGGATACAAGCTCAGTTGCACTTAACTACGTACAAGTACCGCGGCGATACTATAAACGGCCGTCAGACACTCGGTATAATCGCAACCTTCGGGGCGTAGAGCCTAGGTTGCTCAGTCCAACGCATCACCGTCGTACACATGTACACAATGTACTGCAAAACAATAGACTAGATTTAGACCTGTACAAAAGCAATCTCAACTTCTGCATACTAAAGGCGCACATAATCTTGGTTGGCCATCGTAAGCAAAACGAAGCTCACCCTCGAATACACCTATTCCTCGCTAACTCCAGCAAAGAAGCTAGTCCTCACTCTAACCCTCCTCTCAACATCAGGACTCAGCCCACTCCCAACGCCCGCAGAATCATCCTCATCCTTGTGATCGTATTCGGCAGAGCCCTCCTAAAGCCCATACAACACGTTCTGCATCCCAACCTCCATATAATCCTCCCTCTTCAACAGATACGGCCTCAGATTCTCCCGACTCACATTCGCCAACGCGCTCCCACCCACACCCACGCCCACGCCCGCACCACCATCCACCGCCCCATTCCCCCGCCCGTCCTCCCGTCCCTGAGCGTGACCATTGACATTCTGCCCTGCAGTCGCAGACCCCTTGATCCTCTCCTTGATTGCCTCAGGCTTCAGCACGAACAAGCTGCCAATCTCCACTAACACGTCCAACGTCCCGTTGAATGTCGGTCCCAGATCCCACGTCCGGAGAAGCTCGACGTAAGCGCTGATGTCGCGCACGAGCATTATCGCGCCGAGCCGGTTGACCTGGTACTTCTTGAAGTGCTCGAGCAATTGGCTGCGGAACTCGACCGCCATCTCCGTGAGGAGATTCGTAAGGTTCGCGCCCCCGCCCGTGAAGGTCGTTTTGGACAGTGTGTGGAAGGTGCTCAGGAACTTGAGGATCGATGCACATGTCGGCGTGGAGGATTGCGCGAGGGCCGTGTCTGCGTCTGTCTCGCGGGGTCGGAAGTCGATGCGGTTTTGGTTCGAGAGGAGACGGGATGTCCAGTTTAGGACTGCATCGATGGTGCGTTGCTCGATGATGTTGACGTGGTCTTCCATTCTGAGCAGGCTCGTGCGCGCGTTTTTCTCCATGTCATGGCGGATGGTGAGGGAGGTGGACGCGAGCGGGATGAGAAGGGTGTTTGTGCATGATTGCATCAGGTGCATTATGCTTATTGCGGCTTTGAGTGAGGAGAGGTAAGATAGGTCTGGCGCGTCACGTTTTGCCGTCTCTGCTGTTGATGCTGATTCGGCGGCTGCGTCGAGGGAGAGCTCGATGTAGTTCTCGCCTAGGTTGCGGAGGAGGAGGCTGTGCAGCGCTGACACATCTTTGGGTGTTTCTGAACCGCCTGAGAGTTCAAGGCCACGACGGACGCCCTCGGCGAGCCATTTGAGCATTCGTTTGGCAAATTGGGTTTGCAGTCGGCCGTCGGTTTCGGAGAGATCGATCTCGTGGGGTTTTGATGTGGTCTCGTCAGCTGCGGTGTTCTTAAGACCGGCGACGGAAAGAAGGATACGCTTCTGTGTTGAGGAGTTCTTCTCTAGGTCGAGCGATTTGACGTACGCGTCTGTAGCTTCTCGGGCTGAGCTGAGCATTTCTTGACCTCGTGCTCGCAAAGAGGCCAGATACGTCTTGGGTTCCTTCTGCCTCCGTGAGTGGAATAGCTCGAATTTGAAAAGCAGGGATCGGTAGAGCTCAGAGAGGTTCTGCTTCTCTTTGTCGATGTACGCGCTGCCGCCAAAGTAAGGTGTAAACAGCTCGTCCAGCTGCTGATCCAGTAGTTGAGATGTCTGCGAGGTGACTGGATCCGGGTGCTCTGTTAGACCGTGGGATTTTAGGTCTTCAACGAGAGTATTAATCGAGTTTCGAGCAGCTTGTAATGACCGGAGATATGCTAATGTCGATTCGGATTCTGCTTTATCAAGTACAAGCTCAAGCCTTTGCTGCAATGATTGTTGGAAGACACGCTGGACGAATTTCCCTAGGACTTGGTCCGGATGGGGAAATGCTCGCTTGATAATTTGAGATTCTTCTTGAACGACTACCCTGACTTCATCGATCAAGGACTGTAGCCCAGGCTCCACACCAGGTAGGTCAGCATCAGGATCTGATAACCTGACCCATGTCTCCTGGTCACCTCCGACTTCATCTGTGACGAGATTGCTTCGATCGATGAAGAACTGATGCTGATTCACAAATGCTGCTTGTACCGAGGCACCACCATTGAAGTCTTGTAGCACGGTAGCACAGTTCTTCATTTCCTCGAAGTTCTGGCGCCGGTAGAAGTCGTCAAACAGCTTTAGCATATCATTCTCGAGAGTCTCCACGAACTTCTCAATGATCTCGCGTGTGTTGAAGTGTCTCGTACCACTAACTCCATTCGTGACTCCATTAGGCTGTTTAGCAGTTCCATTAATGCCATGACCATGACCATGACTTAACGGGTCGAGTCTCTGACTGATGCGCAAAAGCTGTTTTGCTATCCTTGCGGACCGTATCTTGCCCTCTCCTGTGCCCGATCTTCGCAGGTTCTCGAGAAGGGTGACCTCACCTCTGTTGCTGACTTCGTCCCAACACTCGATCAAGAAATGTGCATCCATGGCCCTTCTCCTTTGCCTATCCAACTCTTCTAGCATTTTGCCCGTTTCCACCGCGACATTGCCACCCCACTTTCCGCCTCTATCGGAAGTCAGGTTCGAGTCGAGTTGCTGAAAGCTGTTGATGGTTCGGTTGAGCTTCCTGCCCAATGTCTCCACGATCGAGGCATGTTGTCCTTCTGCCTTTCTCACCGCACCTGATAGTTCTGTCTCTTTTGCCTCTAACTCCTCCGACAACTCATTGAGTCGTTTCGAGGCCTGCTCGAAGGCGCGAATGAGTGGTTTTGAATCGAATGCGCTGGGTGCCGGGCCTTGCGATCTGCGCGATGAGGGCTGTGCGGCGTCTGTGAGCGACTCGATGAAGTCTTTGACGATGAAGTCCTTGCTGGAGAAGTTGTCTAACGTGAACGCCGGTCCTTTGCCGTACAGACTGCGCACGCCCTGGCCATGTTCCGTGGCATTGGAGACCTGGGGGGTGAGGTATGAACTCATCGCGTCGTTCTATACACTGCTTTCATGGCGGACGACCTAAGCTGGACGTCATGAGTCTGTCATACGATCCAGCGAGTACTGTCTCCGAACACGGGGCTCATCATACGTCGCGTAAAGTATTCCAGTTGTACATCTGTTAACGATCATGGCATATGCAGCTAGTGTTTCATACTATTGGGAAGGCTGTCAGGCATCCACATTGGAAGGCGAGCTATTGAGCACAAAGTAGGTACAAAACACTACTCGGTGAAAGCATATGCCGCTCAGAGAAAGTTCAGCCAAAGCATAGGGAGCTTGCAGGTCAGATGCAGTAGAATCAATGATATGATTGAGCTATCCATGGGGTCGGTGTCACGGCCGAGGCATTCCATGCCAGATGCCATTCAAGTCCCAGACTGCTGGCTTGCTGTACCTACCGGCGTTGTTGCCGTTCATCCAAGCGAACCTATAGAATTCTGTCTGATTCTCCGTTCTCCATCTCCTGCTAAGGGTGATTCTATCAGGTTCCCAATAGAGCTCATTGTCCGTGTAGCCGCGCCAGCGCTCTACATCGTTGATCAAGATGCTCACCCCATCAATACCAGTATCTGCTGGTAGAGCCCCCCAGCTGAACGTGATGACTTCTCTGTCAGGCCCTACTGTTGCATTGACCAGCGGACTTCGGGCGCCCCACCAAGAGCCATGGCGTCCAGGACCTTCACCGAGAGCGGCAGGCGTTTGAATGATAGAATCGAAGCCCCACCTGGCAATACCGTTGATGAAGAAGCCGAGCAACAGTCCTTGGTAGGCCAGACTCGGCCGTACCTTGAACGCTGTGCCTGGCATGAATACAAGGCCTAAAATGTAGTGATGTATTCTCAGGCGCTGACCAGGAAGTGACAGAAGTATAATCAATGTCAGCACAATTAGGCCGTAGACAATCAAATATCGTGGCATGTTTCCAGAAATTCTTATCCAATGGATTTGTGTCACCACGATAACCACGATCGCTGTAATGACGATGGCCAACGCCGTCGCAGCGCCTGGCTGTGCAAGGTCGTGAGGTGTCAACCGTCCGATAGGGATCATCACTTCAAACGTGTAGCCGTTCAAGGCTGCCACAAAGCAGAACCCAAGGTAGAGTATTGTTTTCTCTATCTGAGCTGTGAGGCCTGCCAGCAAAGGTCTGGCACACCATCGGTAGAGAATCGCAGCGACAAAGGACGCTGGAAGTAGCTTGCCCATTAATGTGCTTAGAAGTTCGTAGAAATTAGGCTGGTTGGGAGGTTCAGAAACGAGGCCAACCTGAAACATGAGGATGACGAAGGTACCCCAGAAGAAGACCGGAGGCGACGTTGTGAAGAGTGATAGGACGACGAGCGCGACTGCGCTGACTGCGAAGATACCCCAGCTTGAAGTGGAGGGACACTGCTTTGATCCTTCGTCGAGCTCCGGGAAGGTGAATGAGCGAGGAAAGTCTGAAGGGAAACCGTGACTCTTGACGCCATGTCTAGTGGAGGCCTCGTACCCAAGATTGGCTCCGACAAGCAAGGCAACGCCGCATCCCCCTTCGTTAGTAATGACCCCTGCGTGAATGGCAGCTTGACATATGAAGCTGTCTGCGCGATAGATGGCACGACTGCCAGGGTCATTGGAGCTTGGGCCACCTATGACTTGCTGGTCAAAGTCGATGGTTTCGTTGCCTACGATGTGCTCATTGTAGGTTAATGTGGCTGCACAATTGGCGGGGCATCGAAATGCGAGGTACTGATTCGCAAACGGCCGGCAATCGTTCCCATTAAGACCACAGCCGTTGTCATCACTCCAAAAGGTAGCTCCACACCAGAGATTCTGAGGCTTGCCATAGCCTTTGATCTCACCTGTCCCGGCATGTAGCTTCAGCAAGACCGACCATATTGTAAACCAGGTTGCAAAGAATGCAACTAGCAGACAAGCTCGATGTTTTTGCTTGGGTACATATTTGTCAAGCAGCTTGATCGGCGCCTGCTGGATACGGGGAAAGTACGGCTCAATCTCCAGCTCGCGTGGTGGTTGCGGGCCTTTGACCCAAGTCGCGACTGCCTTTCCAGCTCTTTTGACCGGCTGCGGGATCCAGTCCCTTGACGACTTCCCTGTCTGTCTCAGCCATGCCGGGATAGGTAGACCGTGCTCAGAAGACTCCGACTCTGAGCGTATGTGCAAGTCGCGTGTAGTCTGCGCATCGTCTTCATCGTCGGTGAGCGGCGGGATTTCAGGGTCGTCGCGGTATGGGGTATGGGGAGCCATAACGTTATGGTGAGAGGGTGAGATGCGAAACTACATATACGAGTGTCCTAGCGATAATGCCATCAAGGGTCGTCCCGATGCGCCGAGGGTAGTAAAAACGATGCAGGAGCCAGAAGAAGCACGAACATCAGTCTCAACCCGGCATCCTCTCAATGATGAGTGCGGTGCACAAAGCTAGGTATCGTTGGCGTCTCAGAACCAACGTCCGAAGCGGCAGAATCGGGAGCTTCGTCGCCTGTGGAGTTGCCAAGCAGAGCTTCATCATTGAACTTCAAGTTGAAGCCAGAAACAGAACGAACCGGCGACTTTCAACCCACGCTTTGCGAAACACATCTGGGCAGCCTTCAGAATGCCAAAACATGGCATATCAGCCTCGCCGTGCTGCATACGACTGCAGCTTTGGAGCGTCAACGATGCTGCAGGGCTAGTGTCCTGCACAAAACGAGAGCAGCAGCGTAAAGAAAGTCAGCAACAAGCCGAGCTAGCTATGCTCGGTGGATAAGAGCTCGCCGACTCCGAGTTTTGGCTGCTTCCTCGAACCTAAGTCCGACGCGTATCCGTGTGCCGTCTTTAGTGGATTGGTCAGCACCCATCGGGCCCAGAGGTTCATCCTTGCCGACACTGACCCGGCTGGGGTATTTTCTACAAGCTAAGCTTGATATGCTTATCATCACTGGCCGGATCTGGAGAACCGCGGTGCTGCTTAGAGATATCGATAAGTCATACTGGGACGATTAACACGGACACCACACTGTCGTCCGCGAGCTTGACGGCGTCACCTCCCTTATTCCTCTACACTACCGTATCATCGCCTCGAACATCGCGATCATGGTTGACTACACAGGCATAGGCAGTTTTGAGCTCTCGCCTCCGCTGGACCTGAGCCATCACTATTCGGATGTTACCAAGCAACGAGTGGCCAGCAAAGTCAAGCAATTCTACAAGTACTTCACCATTCCCGGCATAGGCAACCTAGCTGGCGGTCCGTACTATCGATCCACATATTGAAGTTGAGTACTTATCTCTTGCAGGCCTTCCTAACCCGCATTATTTCCCCTTCGACACTCTCGAAGCCAGATCTGCGCTTCCCAATCGCTTCAAACCGACTCTGAACCATCCAGTTGATCCTCCTTCGACAGCATCTAAGCACAAGGATGCGTACCTCAATGACCCTACCCCTACTCGGGTGCTTGTCCCACACGAGTCGAAAGAGCCAAACCTCCTTCACCGCATAGACCTCAACACTGCCCTGCAATATGGCACAGCCCAAGGTTATCCTCCACTATACGGTTTCATCCGTGAGTTTGCATTGACGCGAATGCACCCCAACATCCCATATAAAGATGGTGGAGAAGTTATCCTCACCTCCGGCAGCACAGATGGCTTCGCGAAGACCATTGAGTGCATGACAAATCCATGGATACCAGGCAAGCCTATTGCAGACCGCGAAGGTCTACTTTGCGAAGAATTTGCCTACATGAACGCCATTCAGACAGCCCGACCACGCGGTATGAACATCGTTCCTATTGCCATGGATGAAGAAGGTATGCTGGCCCACGGCCATGCACGGTCGTTGTACAATGTCATGTCCCGCTGGGACGTCGAAAGAGACGGAGGCAAGAGACCACATATCATGTACACGGTCACCATGGGACAGAATCCAACGAGCGGCCTGCTTAGCGTCAAGAGGCGCAAGGAGATCTATGAGGTCTGCCAAAAGTATGATGTGCTGATTGTTGAGGATGATCCATATTTCTATATCCAATTTCCTCATGCCGCGAACGACTTTGCACAGAAGCATCGAAACGGCGAGCTGGTCAGTATCAACCACTTTGCGGAGAGCAACTTGAACTACCAGACAAGTCTAGCTGTGCCGGTGCGCGGTAGCACAGTGGACAGCTTCGGTAATGTCTACGCCACCACGAGAATGAGGAGGGGGAAGTCCTCTGGCTCTGAATTCTTGGATTCTCTTGTGCCTTCGTATCTGTCCCTGGATGTGGACGGCAGAGTCATACGTCTCGATACATTCAGTAAGACAATTGCGCCCGGATGCAGATTAGGTTGGATCACAGCCCAGCCTAGCATAGTCGAAAGAATTTTGAGAATCACAGAGACAAGCACACAGCAGCCTAGCGGGTTTGTGCAAAGCATCGTTGCCGAGATGTTGATCGGGCCCGACAATGCTGACCAGCATAAGTCTAGCAAGGGCGGCGAGAAAGCGGCCGCTGGATTCAAGATGGACGGTTGGATTCGATGGCTCGAGGGCTTGAGAGGGAACTATGAGCGCAGAATGAAGGTCATGACCGAGATCCTGGAGGAAGGAAAGACCGTTGCATCGTCCAGCCCGGCGCCAGTACAGAGCAGCAAGGTTCGACAGGGTCCCCGCGCAGGGCGAAGGTATAATAGGGTCGATCCTATCGTGGCCTCTTGCTCACACTCACGCTCGAGTGCGTCTGTGCCTCGAACTTCAAGCTCTTCCGATCTCGACTTCGACGACGATGCTTTCGAGGTCCTTCACAAGACACAGATTTACGACTTCAATCCACCAATGGCGGGCATGTTTGCCTGGGTAAAAGTATTCCTGGATACCCATCCCGTCGCCTCGTCCAAGTCCATCTCACACGAACAATTGTCGCACGCATTCTGGATCCTCCAGACCAAGAAACCATACCTAGTTCTCACAGCACCAGGTACGATCTTCGCGCCCACAGACAAGATCCGTGAGGAGAAAGCATGGCAGTATTTCAGGTTGTGCTTTGCGGCCATCGACGAAAAGGACGTAAAGACTATGACTGAGCGGTTTGTGAGAGCTAGTCATGACTTCTGGGAGCTGAATGAGAAGGAGATTCAGGAGTTGTTGGATGAAGACCAGGATGGTGCATTCGCGGAACGTTTTGGTGATTTGAGGGTCCAAGAGGAGGCCAAGTGGTCGTTTAGTCCTCTGATGTGCTAAGGCCGGAGTGCCAAATGTTCTACAATGAGTACACGACATAGCATGCTATCTATATATTGTATCGATGTGCTTTGGAGGTGTTTTGAATGCTGTTTAGTGCAATAAATTGTATCTGTACAGCTGTTGTCTAAGAGGAGTTATCCATATCTGTAGCCTGGACACCTGCCGTGAAAACGTACACGATGGGATGGATAATAGCTAGATCGAGCTCCGAGGTGCTTAGGCCGGCGAGGCGATTGATAGAGTCGGCGGTAGAGGTGAAACCGCTGCTGAGGAGGGCATCAGCGATGCGGCCTCAGTAGTTAGTGAGGAGGGAGGTGACGCTGTGAGAGGAATTAGTTTGCGGTAGTGTTGTTCAAGCAGGTTGCTCGGCCGGATCGAGTCCAAGTGTAGTGGCTTAGCATTCGTAACAATTAGTATAGAGATTAGGCGTACGAAGACATGAGCAAATCTCGATTTCACGCGCGCTAGGTATACGCTCCGGACAGGCTGAGACGCTCCCAGGGGGACAGGAGTGAGTATTCCCCTGGATAATTCCAATCCACTTAGAGCATCCATAAATGGTATCTCAAGCACTCCGGTTTGCAGCTGAATCCGTTTTCACTCGATCCCTCCGGAGCCTGCCCTGCCTCCACTCCATCCCTTTAGCACTGATCAGCCAAACCGCCACAAAGCCGAAACCTCCGCTCCACAGTCCCAATGCTGTAAAGTACCAGCCTCGCCCGGCCGCGTTAAGTAGTGGCTGCAGTATAGCCACGCCTGTTGCAGCCATGACACACCTTGATATACTGGCTGCCGCTGCCGCCGTGCTCGGGCTCTCCGGATAGATGTCTACCAGCAAGGCATTGAATGTAGTGTAGAAGCAGGTCCCCCAAAACCCCTGCACGAACTGCAGCACGAGTGGCACAGAGACGTGCACGACCGATTTTCCAAAGTCCGTGAGCCAGCCATAGGCTATAAGGGTTGCAGTGGAGACCAAGAGGAGCCACCAGCTACTTCGGGCTCTGGCGAGCTCGATCGGGGATTTGAAGAGATCGTCGCCTTTTGCTTTGTCGATCGTCAGGCCTCGTTGCCTAGCGACATGTCGATAGTTGTGGTCCATTAACTTGCCGTTGCAGTAGCCTCCTACAATAATCCCAACGCCTCGAGGTACATATGCCAGACCTATCTCAAGTTCGTTGAAATCATAGAGATTCTTGTAGACATCCGGAATGATGGCGACTATGGCATAGTCAACCACGTAGAAGGATGAATGCATCCACAGAGTGAGGAAGGTGTCCTTATGAAAGATAATCAGCAGGCACGCTAAAGGGTTATTGATACGAACGCGCTTCTTGAATGCTGGACGTGTGGGCACAGGACCCTGAGTGTTCGTAGTTTCAAGTCTTGCGGTCTCCGTTGTAGGCACCCGTCCCTTCTCATTTCCGAAGTTCTGGTCAGTGGTTACTTGAGGTGCAGCAATCACTGCATCGCCTTTTGGCTTGATAAGGAGTGACCACCAGGTCCGTTCCCACCACTTCTGAGACGCTCGACCTTTACCGTTGCCGACTAACCCCCTAGCAGTTTCTGGAAGTCCAAAGCCAATTGCAAGTAGAAGCAAGACGCTAATGATTGTCAACGCCCAGAAAACCCAGAAGAAGCTCCCGCTTCTCCAAGCTACTATGCCACCCAGCAATGGCCCGATGCAGGCCCCTAACTTCAGCAGCATGCTGATGGGTCCAAGCATGGCTCCCCTCTCGCTTGGTACACTGACATCTGTAACTACGCCATAGGAAACTGCGGAAGAGGCGCTTGCTCCAAGGCTCTGTAATGCGCGCAGTGTAACGAGCAACGCGTAGCTTCGTATAGTGTTAAGTGCTAGGCCTAGATTTGCTACAAAGTAGATCAGCAAAGTGAGAAGGTAGACTGGACGGCGGCCGAGCGTATCAGACAAGGGTCCGAAGATTGCGGGCGAAATTGCTTGGAAAACAATGTAGATGGTAAGCGTAAGGTTGATGGCCTGCGCAGAAGTATCGAACTGTACGCGTAGCAGAGGTAAAAGTGGAAAGTAGATCGTCGCAGTCAGAGGTGATGTTATTGTTGCAAAGCCTATAAGAAGAATAAGCCACCGCTTTTGAGCTTTGGTGAAAGTGGTATACGGATTGTTTGGAGCCTGTAAAGGAGTGGAAGGAGGAGGCACTGGTTGCGTATCGCACTGGGAGACACGTTCGATAGACTGCACAGTCGTCGGTGCTGACCGAATAATCTCAGCACTGCTGGTGTTGGTGAGCGGTAATGAATCTGCCATACTCTCGAGCAATAGACATATGCCGACTGAAAGAGCAAGTTGAGAAGGATATCTTGAGGCGCACTGGAAATACAGAAGTTCTTGAATGGTTAACAGGACCGATGCGCCAACAATGCAGGCTGAGAAGGCTTCTGATGCGTTTGCAAATGCGCCAGTATGTGCTGCTTTCAACCACAACGCCAGCCAGCTCGCTGTCGGATATCGCGGCTTCCCACTGTCCGTTTGGTCAGTACAGGCGGGCACTCTCATCGAGAGATGTAAACGCGTCACAGCCTCGAAACAGCAGGGGCAAACGCAATGTAATTGGTGGGGCGTTGATCAACTCACCTGGAATCCTGTGACTGATCATGTGATTGCTGTGTATAGAGATGGTTGCATTTTCAAGTGGCATCCAATTCTGAGTGAGTACCAAGAAGCGCAGTCTGCAGCAGACGAAGTCGCATGTAGTAGGGACGGGAAGTTGTTCGCATCCAGTAACTCCATGGGCATAATTCAAGTTTGGAACTTCGCATACTTCACCCCAATTTATCGGTTGTCCTCGGAAGATCTTGTCACGGGTTTCTCCTTCAGTCCACATGCCACCCGGCTATATGACACAAGGAGTACAGCCACTGCGATCAATGTTTGGGAGCTAAACAACCTCTTGCAGTTTGCAGAATCAGGGGACTTATCGAACAACGCCGCTAGCTCTACACATCAGAGTACCCTCGTCTATCAAGCATCCGAGACGACTATTGCTGACATTGAACCAATAACAAGCTTGCTAGCATCCCCCATCAGGTCAGTTGTATTGCATGGGTAATGAGATCGGTACTGTATGGATTAGGACACTTCATCCCGAGCGATAAATCGAGATCGCTGCTTTCCCGAACCTTCTCAGCGTACATCAGTTAACATTGGCCGAAGATGGTTCTTACCTTGCTTGTGCAGATCTTCGAGGCGATGTCGTTATGTTCAAAGTTGAGAGATGAGATGCGTCTTCGAATATGGTTTAGCTGCACAATCTCTAGCGCGGACACTAGACTTTGACCTCAATTGGCCGAAGTGGATCGGTCTTATTTCCGCGGTCGGGTTTTTTGGGATCCGGCTTGCCATATCACGGCTGCAGCTGATCTTGCTGATGCTTGAAAAGTTCCCACGACTTACACTGTCGAACAGCGTGGTCCTTGTCTTCGCTTTACGGCATCACAATACAGCGTGCGGTACGTCTCCGAAGCCAGTCTCGACTGCGAAAGTGAGTATGCAAGTCAACCTTGTAGTGCGGGGTCACGGACAGCTTCTTCTATCCTTATGGCATAAAGGGTAAAGTCATCGAGAAAGGAGCTGGAACTGATGCGGGTGATGGCACGATGCTGGCACTTCCCCAGTCGCCCATATCAACTCCGGGAGATCCGATCAAAGAGCCGACCAGAAACTGGCTATGTGGTCAGGGGCATTGTCCCCTCTGTTGTCCTAAAAGCTTCCTCCATGATCGCAAGGCCTTCCTCAATCTCATGTGCTGTGATGACAATTGGGGGAGCAATCCTGAAGACCCCTCCAAATGAGCTGTGGCTACTCAAGTTGGCCCAAAGACCAAGCTCGTACATCTTATTGGCAATTTGCCTAGCCAGCGCAATGGCTGGTGACTTGGCTTTTCGATCACGCACAATCTCGACACCACACATTAAGCCCCTACCACGTACATCACCAATGCACCCATACTTTTGCTGGAGCTTGAGCAAGCCATCTTTCAGCTGATTGCCGCGCAAACGCGAGTTCTCAACGAGGTTGTCCCGAAGCACTATTTCAAGCACTTTATCTCCCACTGCTGCGGGAAGAGGATCATTGACATGAGTGGTATAGAAACAGTAGTCTCGCTCACTGCAGACTCGTTCGATCTCGTTGCTGGTCACAACAGCACTCAAAGGGATTCCGTTACCCAGAGTCTTGCTCAAGGTTAGGATATCAGGCACAACGCCTTCGAAATTGACTGAAGCGAACAGATCCCCACAACGGCCGATACCAGTTTGTGCTTCGTCTACGATCAGGAGCATACCCCGTTGCTCACAGTGCTTCTTGAGGGCTTTCAGATAGCCTGCTGGCAAAACATGCATTCCAGCTGATGACTGTATACACTCCACGATACAAGCAGCCAACGATCCGCATGATGCGCGGTCTATCAGGTCCCAGCCGTAATCCAGCTCCTTTTCCCAGTCATAGGAACCGTCCGAATTTCTGAAGATCGACCGATATGTGTTAGGTGGTGGGAGCATGTGCATACCTGGCATCACAGGTCCTTGTCCCTTGCGACCAAAGTGGTACTGTGCACCAAGTGCCTGTGCCGTCATGCCATGCCAACTAGCACCTAGACCGACGACCTCGAATTTGCCGGTGTACACCTTCGCCATCTTGATAGCAGCCTCGTTGCTCTCACCACCGGTGCTAAGAAAAATTGCCTTGTCTAAGCCATCCGGCAATACAGAGGTAAGTCTGTCTGCGAGGCTCAGAACGGGCGGCGAAAGCATGCCTGAGAAGAGGTGGTCAAGGTTGGCGGCGTGGTCCGCTATGGTCTTGACGACTTCGGGATGACCATGACCCACCAGGCACGACATCTGTCCGGATGTCCAATCGAGGACCTTGTGTCCCGCTGCACTATAAACGTACAGACCGCTGCTTCGGACAATGATGTCCCTTTCGAATTTGGTGCCATAATTGATCAGTTTCTTCGAGGCAATGTCTTGCAATTTGGCCTCTTCAAGCTTAGTGTACGGCTTTGGTGTGGTCGTGGCATTGTTGGGAGGATTGACCTCGACATTATCCTGGATCATGGGAGCCATAGTGCTTGTCTCGAAATAGCTTGGGCTGAATGACGATAGATAGATGGCGGAGCGCGACTTCGGACAGCCACAAACGTTACTTGTCGGATCGGGTATGCTATGGTCACCTCGATCTTTCTCTTACTTGCCTCGCAGTCGAACTGTTATATGCTCGGGACCAATAATTGGCCGTCGGAAACGCGTCGCTACGAGTGGTCAGAGAACTTTTACGAAAGTGGACTTTCCGATGGCGAACGCCTATTGCTATTCGTAGATAATCACCTCTGCCTCCAGCGGCCGCTATATTTGCAGGGGATGTGTAGTTGTTGTGCCATTTAGCAAAGCTGACTCTGTCACTTCGTCTCGTGCACGCTTCTTGAATGGCCAGAAATAATACCTCGCCAGCTCGAATACTGGGAGTGCTAAAAGGTTGGCTCTTGCATTGACTTCGTCTGTAAACGGGGCGCTTTCCTGGCGGCTGCTGGGCATTCACGACCTTAGATAGTTGCTGCGAACGGTAGTGAACGTGCATTCCCTCTTACTGGGTCTTCGTCACATCAAGAACATTACCACCGGCTTTACCAACAGCAGTTTTACAAGATTGAACGCGGAGGACCGCACTGGACACGCTTAGATAGGCTTGACCGAAGGTGCTTTGTCATCGAACATGCCAAGGGTTATCGTATCTGCCGACCATGCACCACTCGACTTTCCCGAAGAGCCTCATGCATCATTCGGTGTCGAGCCCACCGCTCAGACATCGTGTTCATCGAGCGCTCATCTAGAGGGCGACTCTCAGTATCCGTCGGACAAGTCTTCGGATGATGCGCCAACCCAAAGCGTGGGGAAAGAATTCAGGATGAAGACCGCACGCCCCTACCGTTCGCACAAGTATCCCGCCTGCACGCGATGTCACAAGCGACGATCGAGATGTACCATCGAGATCCCAGGACAGTGAGTAACGAGTCCATACTCCACCCCAGCATGGTTCACATCTGACAGCTAACCAAGAGCATGCCTTCTCTGTCGAAGTAAGTGTTGATTGTTGATCTGCCGCGGAGCCTAGGACTAAGCCATATAAGTGCATGGAGTGCCGTGCTCCTCTGAATCCGCGAAGAAGGACGACAAGTCCACACCCAGGGTCGGCTTCATTCACCGGTCACTCCTCCCTGATGCTGGCTATTTAGACAGCATGTCTCACGTCGTTGGCCCAGTTGTTGCTCGCGATACTCAGATCATGGAAAGCTACCTAGGTTCGACCGTGCACAGTCCGACCGACTTCCAGCCTCAAACAGGTAGCATCTCTCAAGCACCAAACAAACCAATCTACCATGTTCCGATACCACCGAGAAGGCCTAGTCCAGCAGCGCAATGCAGCTGTTCCAGGAATTTACCGCTCGAACTGCTGGACCAAGTCGACGCTTATTTCGAGAAGTTGATTGGAATGTACTTCGAACATCTCTATCCTGCCTTCCCCGTCCTAGATGAGCAGTGTTTCATTAGCAAGCTCAGTGATCGGGGAACGATACCCCGGACTTTCCTCGTCAATTTCGTCGCATATGTACTCTTTTATTGGAACATGAGCTCGGAACTGATGCTACATGCTCGTCCGGATCAGGACTTTGCATGGTCAGTAGCCGTGCAGGCTATGAATGCCGACATTCAGAAGGGAGATATGGTCGCAATCGTGTCGATAGTGCTCAATGTGGCCGGCCGCCCTTCCAAAGGGTTCGTAAACAACATGACTAGCGTTTCCCGCATTGTCGCTCTATCACACAGCTGCGGTCTTAACCACGACTGCCGCGAGTGGAAGATCGCTGAGTCTGAGAAGAGGTTACGCTGGAGGGTATGGTGGGCGATATTGCTTCACGACCGATGGCTCAACTTCGCACAAGGCACACCGCCCTGCATCAATAAAGCACATTATGACGTGCCAATTCCCACGACCGAGCTGCTAGCTGCAAGCCGTATGCATATCCAAAAGCACTACCGTGCTGCTGAGTGCTACATTGAGCTCTGCAAGCTGACAGAGATCGTTGGCGATGTGTTGCCATTGATCTACCATATCAGGTCCGGTAACGATGGGCTGGCGGCGGAGCAAACATCAAGATCAGAAATCGAGTTGAACAGGTGGCATCAGAGTCGGCCGAAATGGATAGATTACACGGACTTCGAAACTCGACCTCCAATTCCCGGCCTGGTCAATTTGCAGCTGTCTTACCTGGCGGTGCGCATGTTGCTGCGAAGAATAGCATGGCATGAGGTACAGCAACGCGAACCAGATCCTTCGCCGTCCTGGTTAGAAGGTTGTCTCGAAGCGGCCGAGAACATCGTCCGACTCCTGTGCTCGCTCAAACCGATCGATCTCGCTGGTTTCTGGTTACCTTACAACGCGCACCATTTCACTTCTGCAGTCACGCTCATGCTTAGATGTGGACTACAAACAAGCGACCTCATGATACGCCGGAGAAGCATGACCAGCGCAAGGACACTCGTCGACTGCTTGAGGAGGTACAAGCATGAATACAACTGGGACATGGCGGAGACAGCCCTTGCCCAGAGTGAAACGATCTTGAAGCGCATCGAAGACGGGTTGGTGAGGAAGACGCCGGTTATGATACCGCAGACACCGGAAGCGACACCGACAATCGACGACACTTTCTGGGATAACCCGATGCTGCAGTATCCGGGATTTGGCTGGCAAGGACAGCCCGAAGAGCTCTTTCCTGGTGTGTTCTCTGACCTGAGTGCTGATCCCACCTTGTTTGAGCCTTTCGCTCAGATGTCATAATACCAATGAAACACAGTTTGCAGTGCATTGATCTCATTTCGGAACCTTCACATCATGTGTGGACCATGCCTGATGTAGCAGAGATGCCATAGGCGACGTCGCCTCACAGTCTACCTTTTCTCGGACCACATTTAGGTACAATTCTGTTTTTAAAGGCCTTCTGACCTGCTTACGATCCCTACTGTCGAGCCGCGTCTGTCCTCGGCTCCAGATGTCTACCGAAAGACTCGCACGACTGCAAGAGAAGTGTTAGGTCCACGTCTAGCAGACGTCGCTTGCAGCAGTCCAACTCTGATGTCACTCTGATTCAGTTTGCCATCCCTTTCCCAGATTGCCATTTGCGACCATGGACGTGGCCATGAAGAGATCTACTGCGAATTCACCGCCAATGCTCACAAGACGACTTATCTCAAGGAATATATGAACATCCTTCCCATGATATGCAGCATACGCCGAAATGATTCGCCGCAAAACATGCTTTTGCTCGAACGTCGCCTCTATGCCAGAATTTGGAGTAGTGCCATAGATATGTGTGATCAGATCTGACAGAGCCTTGGGTGGCTCCCCTGATGCTAGGGTCTCGAATAGTTCGCACAGTGCGAGCTTGCGAAGCCTGGTGACGCCATACGTATCGGAGAAAGCGAAGATCTTCATGATCTCGACTGTGTTTCCTCGGCATGTGGTCTGGGTTGTTCGCCTCATCTCAGACGCAGCTTCCTTTGCCAGCATAGGCACGTCGAAGCGGAAGAAGTCGATGTCGTCTTGCATTCGGTAGACTCCAGGCAAGAAGAGCTGAGCGGATCTGCTGTCTGGCAAGAGGTCCAACTCGCCTGCACAACGCACGCACAGCATGCCGCAAGCATACAGAGTGTCACATGAGTGTCTGGTGCATGTGTGGCAAATGCAACCTCTACCACAACCCGCAATCAAGGGTTCTGATACGGGGCAATCACCACAGAATGGGAATGTGCCTGAGAATTGCAGCTTTGCACTACGGCAGCACCCGTGACACCGAAAAGTCTTTTGACCAGCATCAACCATCAAGACGATAAAGGGTCCAACCACCGCAAATGTACTCGTGGTATATCGCGCAGGCTTGGAAGTATCTCGTTGTGCTTCTGCTGCATGGTAGGCGAAATTCAGAAACGTCAAGAAAGTGTTAGGCTCGACTTCAGGAAGGTCCGCAGTACGATCTTGTGTCTCTTTCATGCCGTTGCTCATCATTCGGTCAAAGACAGGCGAGGCCTGAGCGACCATCTTCTTGTCGACTTGGAAGATCTGCTTCTTGGGACCGACTCGAAAGGTGAAGAGCTCGTCATCGTCACTAAGCATTATTGTTAGTGCGATGGCCGATGTCTTGCGTGGTATTGTGAAGAGTGTGACTTACGCAGAGGCAGCCATTGTTTTCTGATCGACAGTGTCGAGATCTTGTTGACTGAGCCTGTTTTGGTCTGATTTTGCTAAGGTTGGCTTCGAAATTGATGGCAGGCTTGACGCATTCGAACGGTGCGTAGCGATACAAGAAAGCGTTGAGATGGTACAGCAGAACATACGTGGGAGAAAGAAAGAAAGAAGTACTTAAGATCTATGACATGTGTCTATAAGTCAAGGAAAGAAAGTGAAAGCGCTTTTGTGACGATATCTTCACTCATACGTTCTCCACGAACTTTGTTTTCACAGGGATGGATTTCAGACCTTGTAGTAGCGACCAGATGTGCTCGTCCATCACTTTCTAGCTTCATTGCGGCTCATCTGGAACGCCATTCTGCTCGAGAACCAATTCGTACTCACCCAGGTCGATCTTGGTACCAACCTTTGACATCTTACCCTCAGCGTCCTTCACTGGGAATAGCATTCGCCCATACCATGCCACCTTCTGGACTTGCATATCCATTTGTGTACTCCACGCCTCACTCGTCAACAGCATCTGAAGACCTTCGCCTGCAGAAGCCAACAATTCGCTGCCCACCTTAGCACCCTTGAGCATTTTCTTGAGCCCTGGCAGCTGTTCTGAAGCTCGCTGACTCTGAGAGGCCACCATGAAAATATATCCCACAATGAACGGCAGTGAGTCTCTGTTTCGAGATAACCTGGTCCAAAATACTTCAGCAACTTTTGGTGCATTGCTTTCTGAGTTATGCGTAGCACGCTCCAGCAGCTTCGATGTAGTCCGAAGTAATCGAAAGACAGAAGGGGCACTTCCTGTGACATTGAGATCGTGAGTGCATATAGCATCTCCACTGCTGAGAGTTGAGCAGATTGTCTGAGCTTTTTGCGAAGATGTTCCTTCGCCTTCTTTTTGTCTCTGGACTTGAGATTAACGAACATCACACCAGGCTCTGGTTCTTCTTCGTCATCCTCAGCATCGATGTTGACCTCGTAGTTTGCGTTGAGAACCTTTTCGATAGTGTCTAGGCTCCAGTCATGTAGATCTGCATTTTCGCAGTATCGGTCCCTTAGGATGTTCGACAATTCACCCACAGTGCCAAGCCCACGCGGTCCCATCCGAGAAGCGACAGCTCCTTCTCCTCGGCGATTTCGAGCGTACTGCGTGGCTGAGTAGCCCATCGAGAGTGCAAAGCGTTTCATGTAGGCATCAGTATTTGTGGGCTTACCACCAATGAAGATTTTCTCGGGCGTCTGCATGCCAATAAGCATCTCCATATCCATCCATGGTGGTTGACAATAGCCTTCCTGACGAACGGCGTTGTAAAGATGGCTGGTGTATAGGACTCCTCCCCAAGCATTTGCATAGTCAATGCCATACTCGTGGGCCCGCATCTGGAGACTAAAAGCGAACAGGCCACATAAGAGAGGATGCTGGCGGAACAGTCGGAACTGGCCTTTAGGTATTGGAACGTTTCGAACAATACGCTCCATACTTATCTGGATAGGATCTTCGAACAGCCATTTATCGATCACCTTTATCAGGTTCTCTTCTATTACCATGTCGTTTTGAGGCGGCCAATTTTCAAGCTCGAGATCTCCCCGAAACCTGACTGTCATGGCCCAAGTATCTTTGATCTTGGTTCCTAGGTCCTGCAACTGTTTGAATGGAACATCAAGCTCAGATCGCAGCAGGTGATGGACGTCGACGAACAGTCGAGTGGCAAACAACGTCCATATATGCAATTTCTTATCGTTGACCATGATCCGTATTCCCCTCGTCAGTTCGTCCTCTGCTGGAATGTTCTTGGTAAATTTTGCAAGGAAGCAAAAGTCCGTGAATATGGCCGTGCAGATGACTTTGTCCTCTTGAAACTTCTGGGCATCACTCATCTTAGTGCGATCTGCCTTGGGGTCATAGTTACCGTAAAAGCCTGGCTTGTGGATGGGAATGTTGTTTGGCGTTACAACGTCAGCAAAGGCTGACAGCAGAGTCAAAGTATCCATGAGTAAGAACTGTGCTGTTTCATACATGTCGATATTGAACGGTATATCACCAGCATGTTCAGGCTTTGGATCTGGCTGAACTCCTTGCAGTAAGCACTTGTAGTGGAAGAGCATGTTGATTACCTCTTCCGGATCTCTTGCGGAAGAAAAACGATTGAAGAATTCTTGCTCCAAACGACGAACGATATCGATAGCTGTGTTTGAAGTGATGGAAACAGTGACGAGATCGAGGTCACCCTTGTGATACTGCTCCCACATGTTTTGCAAGAACCCATGGATCTTCAAAATATCGTTGAACAGCGAAAAGGCAGCGAAGAGCATTTCGAACCTCTTTTTCATGGGTTCGGCCTCATATCTGATTCGAGGTGCTGGCTGTGCTGCGTTTCTGTTGGGACCTGGGCCATTCAGGAATGTCTCAGAAGGCTCTTCAAGCTGAAGATTGGCGAAGAGGTTGTCCACGTCGAGGTCGCCGGATGCTGCATCTTCGGTCAAAGGTGAGCTGTGAGGCTTAAGTATGTCATGCACCTCTTCAAGTATACCAATGAAGTGTGCATGGCCCTCATCGCTGTCGTCGTCTTTCTCGTTAGTCCTGAACCAAATATTGCTCTTGCGGCGGGCTTCGATGGCTCTTTTCAGTGTAGACAAAGCTGAATGAGGGACCTTGAAGGATGCCTTGACGTGTCCTGCAATATAGGCTGCCAGACTCAAGAACTCCTGAATGGGTATGATGTGCTCGCGCTGCTGTCGCGGAATACGCCGTGCTGCATCCCGTAGCTGCTTTTTGGTTTTCGGCTTCGACTTGCTTTTTGCTTTGGGCTTCTTCTGAACAGCTTGCTTGTCGTCAGGTAACAGATCGGATGCATAGCCAAATGACTTCGCAGTTGTAGCAAGCCATGTTGCTATGTCGTCTGTATCCTTCTTGTATTGCTGGTATGTTCCTGTCAAGAAAGAGGGCAGCATTGCTGAAGCGGAAGCGAATGGTGGCTGCTCGAATTATGGTTGGCTCAAGCACGAGCAGAGACAGCCCCCTGAAGCAGCCGGAGCCTGAGTTGTATCACAGAGGATGGGTGGCGTCACAAAAGTCAATAGAAGAATATTTGCTGATGGAGCAGCAGAAAGGAAGTCTAGGAAAAAAGCAGTGCAAGGGAGAAGTAGCTGCGGGACAATCAACAAACCTTGGCATTTAGAACACGACCGGACCGCCCCTCGCTAAGTCTGCATATCATACTGACCATCGCATAAGACCCTGAAAGCTTGGTGCTGTTGAACTTGACACCGTAGAAGCAGAGCCTAGGTAAGAATCTTCTAGACGATCTTTGCAAAGACGAGGGGGAAGTTAGTTTGACATACCTCGTAGCAATTCGTAAAAGCTCGCAGAAATTGGTAACCTGACTGACAGTAGGATACGCCATGGCACAGCGCAAGCACCCTTACAATGGTTGCCACCCCTTGTCACAACAGAGAGGATGTTCCAAGAATGGGAGAACGTGTGAGCAGTAAAGCAAGGTAGCTCTAGAGAAGCCTCTCGGGACCGCCGACGGCAACCACGACCATGCGGCCCAACTCCAACAGCCTTGTCGTCGTAAGCAAGGCTGTCACATGATCTGGTATGAGGGATTTCCATTGTACCGCAGCTGTATCGTTAGAGTTCATCCTTGATCATTATGCGTGGTTTTGTCGCTCCATTTCCCCCTTGACCTCATATCCGTACAGTCATCAGCTTGGGTCATGAATAAACCGCATCAGTAAGTAAAATAGCACTAACAGCACCGTCAACGGTACGCGCATCGCTCAAGCTTGCCAGTGTGTCATTCTTCAACCAGCAGTTACCCCCCGCACTCTCATACTGCTCACTCATGTCTGGAAACCATGTTACAGAGTAACACCACATTCCTTCTCCAGTGCCATCAGGGTATTGCCGCTCACTCCACACTTGCTGCTGATTGTAGTTGTCACATGCACCTATGCAAGCTTCGATCGTGTATGCCATAATGCCTAACAGGTGAGACGATTTCCCTCGAGCGCCTTGTATGTCTGGGGGGAAGTCGGTGTTGCATACACGGGTGTAGACTGCGCTTTTGGTGCAGATCGGGCAGTTCGGAATCGCGTAGGTTGTCCCGTTCTGGCAACTGTCCTTGAGCGATTGGACATCAGTAGGCGCTATAGCAGCGTAGTCTGTCGATGATATAGAATTGCCATCTAGGCAATTGTTCAAGGATGTTTGCAGGTTGCTGGAAATGACAATGGTCAGTGCGGTGAACCCCGGTAGAAGCGCACCATCTCCCAGATGCTTACCTTGAGTTTGTTGAGCAAGTCTGAAGTTCCGAGCTCATCTAACTACAAAGAATGGTTGTCAGTGAGGTACACTTAGTCCTCATTCAATAGACATTCGCTTACTCAGCCTCTGCCGAGACACTGTTTGCTTGGGAGTCCAACTTGTTGTTACATGACGCATACTGTGCTCCTAAACCGCCTCCTACCGCAGCACCGACAAGAACAGCTCCAACAATAGCTGCAGCTATGAGCCAACCAATCCCGAACGGTCTCGTGTGCTTTCCTCCGTGCTGAAGAGGTTGGGTGTGAGCAGTCACGGGGGGCTTTGTCGGCTGATTTGTGTCCTTGTAACCGTGATGTTCTAAGGTAGAAGGTTGCTGATATATCTTATAAGTGTCGTCAGTGTCATTAGTAACCGCTTCCTTCATTCCGAAGTGAGACATCGCGTTATGGAAACAGAAGTGGAAGTGCTTAGCTATGTGCTTCCGAACTTAGGTATCTTGACAACACTAGTTACAGAAACCGGACGGCAGTAGGTAATGGTCTATCATCGTTGGCGCTTGATACAACGAGAGGCAATGTCGCAAGACGTCCGCAGCTCGCGAAAGAGCCCCCAAAGCATACAAGGATCAAGTGCCTGGTCAACCACCCGTTATCACTTACCGGTCGAGACCCGGAACGTTACACTGACCGTACCGGTATGAGATAACAGGGTTTGACAGGGCCTTACAGCCAATATAATTTGTTCGGTCGATGGAAAGATGGGACCTTTATGTTTCTGTACCGTAAGGTACCCTGTAGGCAGGCTAGTAGGAAAGATTTATACGCGAGCCTTGCCGAATGTACACGGCGCCAGCGCTTATGCGCACTTTATGCGGCCAGTGTACTCGTCAATCCAATCTTGATCCGCGTAGTTCGCTTACTCCATGCTAATAAATTGTTCAACGCATTATCATCGGAGACAATAGCTGAACAACCACTCATCGTTATTTACAAGGTATATATCATTGTACGCAGCTTATCAGGGCGAACAGTCTAATATTAGTCTCGATAGAAGAAGACGATATCTTACCCTATGCGCAACGTTGTTTGTAGTAGGGGTAGCAGCAGCTAGTAAGCGAACTGTGCGGATCAAGATTGGATTGACGAGTAAAGTTCCAGGTCTCGATGGGTAAACACGGCCGAACCCGAAACCGTTAAGCGGGAGCCGCTTGTACTGATCTATTCTTGGTTGCGCTGAAGAGCGGCTGCAATCATGCGCCCAAAAAGCTTTTAGATATGTGTGCCCTCGAGCAACTTACCTAGCTACACTTCCGTGGTCTCTCGCAGGGCCAGTGACCGACGACCTATCTCGAGTTCCTCATGACCTCGGCCAGCGGTTCTCAAGCAGTACATCGGTCATCATTGCAGTTCCAGGAATTTCGCCAACTTTGTTCGTTACAGCTCCTCTCAATACTGCCCAGCTTCCCGCAGACAATTGTGCCTCCATGGTTCTTTCTGTGTCTCTCATGAGGAGATATGGGACACTAAGCTTGTCCATTTGCGCAACGTCAGCCTGAGAAGAAACAAACCCACCTGATACCCTTCGGTATCAGACAGGTAAGAAATCGTTTCACGGCGCCCCTCGGCCTAATTGACAGAGTTGTGCTTTGCTTCCGATGTGGTAACAAGAGATCAGGGACATGATGAAAGCACGGTGTGTTTTGTGTCGCAAGCTCACAAGGGAAGTGCATCGGTAGTAATAGCAGACCCTTATCGCAAAACGCCTTCACTGCTTCTTCACTCTATCACCCTTCGCAAAACTTTCTTCCTACCCTATATCTCTTTCGCTCACTCTCCTACCGCTTCCCTACATTGTCTTTATATCATTTTCTACGTGTCCTTGGGTAAAGGGAGTCTCGCAGAGACTGTCGCCGCCTACGAACAAGGCCTTTGACAATATTGAAACCACAAACATGGCTTCAACCTCAAACACGAACACTGCCAAGGACAGTCACATAACATCCTTGAATTTCTCCGAGTAGGTGCTACAAGTTAACGTGCAGGCCACCATCTACTTCAACTGCAGCCCATGCTCTTTTGCAATCAACCGGCAACTACCCCCTAAACCAAGCGCTACCTACTAACCTGCAGATAGACTACTCCAACAAGGCACCTTCGCCTTCATCATCGGAGCGGAGAAGAAACGCTTCGATGTCCACACCTCAGTGCTTGGTAACATCTCTGAGCCCCTCAACTACATGATGACCAACGGGAAGATGGAGAAATCGACAAAGAAAGTGGCTGTGCTTGGCGATGTCGAATCTGAAACCTTTGGACAACTGCTGGAGTTTGCGTACAAGGGTTTGTGCGGCATGGCCGACACCACGAGCTATCGTGTGATTCCGGCAATGCTAGAATTACCATTGAATTACCGATGTCACTGGTGCGGTGAAAGCGCCCTGCTGTATTCTGCCGGCGACACTCTCTTTCCTTTCTGCTGCGAGCAACACAGACGCAGTTACCACATCGAAATGGCTGATCGTGGGGATAAGATTATCTGCTGCGTGGTACATGACTGCCTCAAGACATGGGGCATGAATACCTCACACGGAATATTGTGCTCGGACCACTATACCTTGGAGCTCAGACAAGAACACCACAGTCTTGCAGATATTGCAAACTGGGGTCCGGCATTCGATCCGAATCGTATGAAGTCCTTCCTAACCCGAACATACGGCTGTGGAGATCTATCACCCGAAGACCTACGTGAGCACCTCGAAAGACACCGAGACACCAACACACCACACCAACCATCAACACCCATCTCACACGCGAAGTTCTACGTCTTAGCAAACAAATACCTAGTCCAAGACCTCCAAGATATCTCTCTCCACAAGCTCCATCGAGACCTATCCACGCTCAAGATCACAGACACCTCAGTCGACGAGGTAATAGACCTAGTCCTCTACACCTACTCGAACACCTCCGTCGATGGCGACATAGCAAAAGGTACAGCTGACAAGCTCCGAGACCTGGTGATGGGCTTCGTTGCCTGGCAAGCTAAGGAGCTGACGAAGTACGAGGCATTCAGACAGATGCTAGCGGCTGGCGGTGCCCGGACAGCCGACTTCATGGCTTTGACCTTTGCTCCGCCGGCTCCGAAGACTACATAGCCAAGACAGTGTTCTTGCAATGTGCGAGAACGTCACAGACACATGTATGACGGCAAATAACCAGTGATGTCAGCGTTCGAGAAGCAAGTTCAAGCGACGAAAGAGACTCCGAGGGATGGGTCGCATGGCATGTCCAGCGTGGCGTACAGGCACATAGCATCTTCTGCTCTGGAATCACACTCTGGAGCTGTGACACAAGCATGGAGACCGAAAACGGCTTACTGCATTATAAGTCAGTATGGCGTCCAGGCAGATACAATCTTCAGCTAACCAACTCACCGCCTCTGAGACCACAAGGACTCACAGACTCAGAATTCCGATTCACGCATCACATAGCACTAGCCTAGCCTAGATCACAACGAGCAATGCATATCCCACCTTCCAGTGTGCGCCTCATTCTCGCCAACCTGCAGATTGCCTGATTTTGGCCTGTCACGATCGTAGGCACTTGTATTCAGCAATCGCCATAACAGCTATGAGTATTGGAGGATTTAGGTCCTTGACCTCTAACTGACCAAGCAGAGATCATTCCGTCAGGTCTCTTTGATCATAACGCTCAAAACCGTATTATTATTTGTATTTCTATATCTTTCATTGCCCTCCACTATGTCTCGAGGAGACGTCCTAGTTCGTTAGTCTACTCGAAGCACAGACGTTGCCGTACTCGCGTAAGTAATGGTGCCTTTGATGCGCTCACTTCGCACCCCGAATCAACCGCCTAGCCTCCTCCCTCTCAACCCCAAACGAGTTGACAAGATACCTCACGCAGCCGTCCTCAAGCATCTTCTTCCTCATCTTTTCGATATCTGCATACGTGCTCTTGAGCGTCTGCTTCCGCTTGTTCTCGTCCACTTTCTTCACCGTGATCTTGAAGACACCGCTGACGGGCCTATGGTCGCTGTAGTACACGCCTTCGTGCCGTCTGTACTCGAGCTGTTTCACGCGTCCAGCGGGAGATCGGAAGAGGAGACGGTCGCACCATGCTGGGCTGCGCTTCTTTTCCGAGGAGTCATAGTTGTCGCTGCCGACGTCGTACTTGTATGTGGGTGGGAAGGTGATAGGAAGCTCGGTGAAAGGCGCAAGTCGGAAGCCGGCAACTCGCTTGCGAGAAACATTGAGCTGATCGCGATCGAGAAGTTTCGATAGTTCGTTGTTCTGAATGTGCTTGATGATTATGTTCCGCGGCATGGCGTCGATGCGGTAGTTGAGGTCTCCATTCAGGATGCAAGTTTCGTGATCAAGAATTTGTCTGCCATCTCCTCCTCCGACGTAGAGGCTTGTACGCATGTCGAGGTCCGGCTCATGCGGTAGACCGTCAGCCTCCAAAATGGTTGCAACATCGTTGTTGCGGTGCGCTGAGTGTGACTGACCGGCTGCAAGATGGCAGTTGATGAAGCAGAGACTGGAAGAGTCGAGGACGAATCGGCAGAGTAGCGCGCCTTTATTGCCATAACGGCCACCCATGCCACACTTCACCTCTTCCCTTGCGTCTTTGATGATATTGAGCCTTTCCTCCTTGCGTACGAAGATGCAGGAAAATAGTCCGACGAGGGATGAGGTGTGAATTTCCATGTACTCGTGTTGCGGTATGTATTTCCTGATACATCTGGCAAGGTAGTCGCGCCATTCCCGGTAGACCTTCCGTTGGTGCTGCTGCTGGTCGGCAGCTTTAGTTTCCTTCTTCTTACCAAAGCCAAAGATGGACTTCGCTGTCACAGTACGGTCCTCGAGGTCAACGACTTCTTGAAAGCCGAATACTAAAATCTCTGGTGGATTAGGCTCATCGGCGTGAATAGCATCTGCAATGAAGTGCGTGTTTAGCACGCTCGGGTTCGTTGCACCGCAGTTCCAGGTCGTGACAGCTGCGCGAACATCCCTGAACGTGCAGTATTCCTGGTCTCGAGCATGCATGTTGGCTTCGATCCAGTCGTCTTCAAGCATGCCATCCCATAATCTCACGTAGCCATCATGACCAGTAGTCGCCACCTGTGAGCGGCCGAGCAGCCAAACACTACTAGGATCGAGTAGAATACCAGTAGCGGGTCCTTCGTGGGCTTTCCAGTCCTTGGTGACCTTCCATGGGGTGCTCGCAGTATCGTAGACATATACCTTGCCTGTCTTGTACACGGCCCACAGCTTGTTTCCAACCATAGTCATAGCGTTGATCTTGTAGTCACTAACTTTAATGCTCCCGAGATAGGAGTAGTTCTGAAGCGAATATATCGTCACCTTGCCATCTGCGTGGCCAACGTAGACTCGGCCTCCATCTTCTCCTGAATATGTCCCACACGTGACATCGCCAGCGCCCTGCACAGCAGGAAGCGGTGATGTCAGTACGTTGAAGCTCGACTCCTTCCCAGGCTTGTAGATGCGGATCTCCCTGCCAGATGCCACCCACAGGGTATCCTCGACAACCATCGCGTAGGTGGGTTTAGCCATGAGCTTGTGGGAGATATGGCTGTACTTCATGTTTGGCACACCTGACTCATCGGCGGGCCAGACGAATAATCTACCGGCTTCATCCAGCGTCCATAGGTCCTTGTGATGACGAAGGATTTTGTGAATCTCTGTCCGATTATGCGCTGAGCTTTGCGCGATTGTGATGTGTGTCTCCAAGTCGATCTCTTGCAGTTCACCAATATTGTTACCAATCCAGATTCTTTTACCCTCTGAATTGATATCATTGCCAGGCTTGAATACCACAGAAGTAGACTTGACCGTCTCACCATGATTCAAATCGAGGATCTCTTCGCTCGTCTCAAGGTCGAAGATCCGAGTATGGTAGCTCCCTGTACACAACAACTTCCCACAAATGTCGAAAACCTTTCCATCTGTCTTGCCATTGACTTGCCATCTATCCGGGTCGAGTATGGGAGGTCTTCGATTGGTGTGACTGCTGTCGGGATAATCGTGCCGGACAGTAGTTGGTTCTGGCAGGAACTCCTCGGCTTCATCTGAACTTTCAGCTACACGAGCATTGGCATCGACCGAGCTTCTCCTTATTGTGGTCGAAGCTGGCACGCCGAGCGGCTCCTGCTTACGGGGATCTCCTTCGTTGAATGTGGCTCGCTTGGGTGGTGGGAGAAACCCAACATCCGCCGGAGCGGGGATGTTGTGCCTAAGTATGTCTCCTGATATTCTTACTTGACTGTTTGTTGTAGCCTGCGTCGGTATTCGAGGCACTGTGCGCATGATCCCTGGGGCATATGCAGATCGCTTCGAGTCTTCGGAAGGGCGAGGTGGCGGCATTTTCGGTGTCGATCGTTGCGGGAGCTCCGGTCGGGTAATATCTATTGGCGTGCTTGGAACACTGATAGCGCTCGAGAAACCGTACTGTCGAGAGTCTCGTACAGCTGTTAGTCTGACTGGTGGTTCTTGTCTAGGTGGTGAGGGCCGTCCTTGCGGAGGCAGTGGGGACGCTTGACGTGATGAAGGGGGACTTGCACCAAAGCCTAAGTCTCGGGCATCCCTAGTAGGCACACCTACGAGCGGTGCAATACGCGATGGAGAAGGCGTGTCCCTCGTCCCTCGAATTGGTTGTGGTTGAACCGGAGTAGAAGAGAGCCCTAGCTGGCGCGGATCTCGCCTTCCGGCTGTGGGTTTTAGTGCACTGAAACCCACGGACCTTGGATCTGTGGCACGAAGAGGTTCAGGGCTCGTTCCCGTTGCCTCAGGGCTGACTTCGGCGCTCCGATTGAGCAGATCCACTGAGCGTCTTCCCAGCGGCTGAGCATCGGAGCCTTTCCTGCTGCCTTGCTCCTCATCACTACTGGGAGGCGTGCTGAACGGGGAGATTCTTTTCTCACTCAAGAAAGCTAAAGGCCTAGCGTCCAAGCCGGTCTCTGAGGGAGCGCTGATAGTTTGTGGCTTTGGTGGTATCTTCGGCTTCTCTGCTCGATTGATAGGAGGAGGAATAGGTGATTTCGGCCGAGTGATTGTAGTGGTCGGGCCAGCGCTCACTGTAGACGTACCTGAGATTGTCGGAACAGTGTCTGCGCGCTCAAGACCTGGGGTGGGTGCTCTTGTTGGTGACCTGCTACTGTGTTGTGAGACCAGAGCTCGCACCTTGCCGAAGGCTGATGTATCTACTCTTTCAGGTGAGCGTGAAGGACTGCGAGCGAAGAAGCCTCGTGGTGGAGAACGTGGCGAATCGACTTGCACAGCAGGGGTGAGCTGTGGAGAGGATCCAACCAGCATAGACACGGGCCGTTTGGGGTTCGATCGTGAAGGGGAGTCGGAGCCTCTGTCTGCTGAGCCAGGCGTTGGAGGGACATTCTGAGCGCTGGACTGCTGCGCTGACCAGGGAGACGCTGGACGAGGCAGGTCTAAGGATGCGCGGACAAGAGAGGCTTTGTCCGGCTCAACAGGCTTGAGCCCGGTCTGTGCATGTTTCGTGGATGGTGCATCGCTGACGGTGGCCTTCTTATTCTGTAAACTCTCGAATTTGGCCCTCAAGGCGGAAACAGGCTTCTAGCATGACTGTTAGGCAAGAAACGGACGGCAGAAGATGTAGACGCACAGTAGAAACAGCGTCTGGACCTTGGTCTCCATCTCTTTCCATGGCCGTCTTGCATGGTCAGTATTCCACGGGTACGGATATACTCCCGCGTGCAGCATGAACCCTCTCTTACCGCAGAAACATAGTACTAGGTTATGTTGGACCAGACGGTAGAAGGAGGCCCTAGACGCGAGAGTCACGGGGTGTTTGCTCGATGTGTATTTCGTAAGACTCAACGAGGCGTTTGGCGCTTGCTCGAAAACTTCCACGATCAGATTTGGACTGCGCGTATCAATAGACTCAGAGGGTGCGCTACTGTTGGGAAAGGAAGGTGTGGTGGCGGTTCGGAGTTGTCGACGGGTCAGTTACTATAGGTCGAGGAATCGTTATATCTGCTTGTTTGCGGGTGTTACGCGGCATGTTGCACTGGGGCCCGGCCGGAATGTTTTTGTCTTGAAGACCGCAGGTTCCACCTGTGCCTGAACTTCATCTCACCCCGAGCCTCCGCCGCTCCCCCTCCATTAGCCTCGCAGACTCCTTTCCGCCCCTACGGCCCGTCTCTTGGTACGAGTACTAGGGTGTAGCAAAGCTACTCTTATATCGGAGATCAGTGAGTTTTGTTGATAAGCATATTCAATATGTGGTAAGTGGACGATGGACTACATGAACGCCAACTCATCTCGCCTAGCAAGCACATCCTCAACGCTCAAGTCTCCATCAGGTCTCCCTGCTGTGAGTCCCTTCTCATGATTACGATAACCAATGCTGATGCAGACAGGTCGCAAATGGTTTGATTGTGCACAATGTCATGGCGAGCAGGAGAACCACGAACTCACGCGGACAATGGAGATGGCTTTTGCGTGCAAGAAATGCAAGAAAGCGTTTCGCAAGAACATGGATGAGTTCGAAGACAGGTGATGGTTGTGATCAAAATGACATTGATTGATGCTGATAGTTGGCTAGCGATGAATACTGCCCACATTGTGACAACCACTTTGTCCTCGAGGCTAAGACGCCACAGGCAGCACTCAAGGTCGAAAGTGAGGATACTCGAGTTGATGCTAGGTAAGTCGATGAAATGGCCTTACAGCCTCGTTGATGGTGCTGAGACATGTAGGATGATCAAGGACGACCGGGCACGACAAAAGGAATACAACTCGATGTTTGATGTGGGAGAGTCTGCAGACAGACTTGGCTGAAAAAGGACCACCCTAAGAGGTGACGCTTGTTGATAGTCATCTTTACGTCTCAAACTGTGCAATGCGACTCACCGACATGCTGGTTAATGCATCGGAGGACCCAGCAAGATATGAGTTCTATGGAGGACGCCACACGACGCCGGCGCATTCTGGGAGGCTGGGCGTTCCTTCTCAGCAGGCTATGCGCCAATTGGCACACATGGACGACAGTCGGGGTCGGATTCAGAGATCACCTGCTTGCAGAACAAGTACGAAGTCTGGGAACACAGCTGCAAGACGGAAGCATCCAGGAAGCAGACATTTTCGAGCCGTTGTGATCTTGCCGTCTCGTAGTCGCAGGGTGGCAGTTCTGGAAGGCTACCACTGAGAAGGCCATGTTAGGGAATGAAGGTAGTAGCAGAAAATCTGAAGGCGGAAGATGCTGCAGCCGCATGTTGACGTGGATGCTGGAGGGAGAAGTAGGAGGGAAGTCGCTCACAAAGACCGTTTATTTCGCCTCATGCTCCGTTCGCTTATGCAGAATAGCAAGATCTATCTCAGACTCCAGCGGAGCCTTCACCTTCTGCCGCAGGTCTCGTCGGCAAGGAGGAGGGACCAGCAGTACCACCTCGACCTGGCTTCTTCTTTGCTTGTTCTTCTTGTTTCTCCGCCTCGATAGTCTTGACATACTGCTCTATCTGCTCAGCCGGTAGCATTTCTATTGTCTTTCCAGGAGCCATGATGGCGATCTCGATGTTCTTCGCTCCTGTCTGGACCACCTCTAGTAATGATTTTACCGTCAGGGAAATGGTAGTTTCTCTGTCCATGTCATCCTTGTGGTTGCGTTCGAGGAACTCTCTGACCGTCTTGCTTGAACGTCCAATGGCATTTGCTTTCCTATTGCTCGTTAGCTCGTGAATGTGCTATGCTTTCGTGGCTATGCTTACCATGCAGAATAGATACCCGATGGCTCGGTCTGATACAGCTTAGGGTCGGTCTCGCCCTTGTCGAAGCCGATGATCAGAGTGCTGATACCGAAGGGTCTGACACCACCACTCTGAGTATATCTCTGCTGCACGCCGGCGACGTATTTTGTGATGTATTCTATGGTGACAGGGTCTTCGACGGTCAGACGATGTGATTGAGCTTCCAGTCTCGCCTTGTCGATCAGAATGCGTGCATCTGCGTTCAGACCAGCGAAGGCAAGGCAGACATGTGTGTCGACCAGACCAATCTTAGACGGTGTTATCCTCGTGTCCTGTAGCTTCATGGCTGATCTCTTCTCGCATCCCAGCACCACAATATCCTTGCCTTTGACACCAACTGCGCACGTTCCTCGCTTGACTGCTTCCAAGGCATATTCGACCTGGAAGACGTGGCCGTCGGGACTGAACACTGTACTGGTTAGCAGGGTAATAGTTGTGGTAAAGTTGTGTTTGACGTGCCTGAAAGTGCTCGATCATAGCCTGAAGCCATTGCTCAATGTATAATGGTCGGGTGAGTGTTGTAGACTAGTGAGGAGCGCAACGCGTGTATCAAGCAACCAGTTCAATGGGGTGGCAGGCGTATGTTCCGCCGCGTCTGCATGCGATTGCCTTCCTGCTTCCTACGAGGCTCCGGCGCACCTGCCTTGGTAGGAGGAACTGCATAAGCACTCCGATTGGCCAGCAGCTCGACCTCCACACCTCTCTACATGAACATCTTGATATCTCCCACTCCTACACATCAGGCTCACGAGGCCGTTCTAGCTTCCGAAACTCTACACAATGCCAGCCCCCGTATCCCTCGTACGAGCGCGCTTGTCAGGCGTAGCTCGACGGGTCCCGCGACAGGCGATTCGATCCTTCGCCTCGACAAGCGTAGCTGCGGGCCAGAGTCCTGGTAATCCTGGCGAGAACTTCACCCCCGTCAATGATCCAAACCCAGGGAAAGGGGACACTCCCAACGTATCGAAGACGAATGAGGTAGCGGTCGACAACATGGGCGTGGGTGATTACCCTCTACAAGAATACGCCTCAGACGCGGAGAAGATGAGAGTGATGCAAGCCCCGAACAGGAAGGATGTCTGGTCCAGGAGTCAGATGCCCCGAGAAATGGCCATGTCGGGTCCCAGGTTTGAACAGACTATCATGGAAGTGCAGGTATGGCACATGTGACTTCGAGGTTAGACTCAGCATCTGACGTACCCAGCCTCGGCCACAAGCTGCCATTGAGCTCATCCACAAACAGCCTGTCAGGTGGACAAACCAGAGGATTATAGCTTGCGACGGAGGCGGTGGTCCTCTCGGTCATCCAAGGATCTTCATCAACACCGACAAGCCTCAGATATGCTGGTGCACCTACTGCGGCCTGCCCTACGTAAGCTACTAACCTCGCGTCACCACCTGCTTAGCTGACAACCACAGGCGCATACACATCACAAGAAGTACCTTCAGTCACTACCCAACACGGCCTATCCACTAGAACCTATCGACGACCCAGCTGTAGTCAGGATGCCGAGAACGCCGACCCAACAGGGCGAGATACAAGGCCAATATACTCAACTTAAAGGTGAACTCGAATCTGAAGCTGTGCCGAAGGGCGAAGCCTTTTCTCAACGATAACGTGGTCAAACGCTTCTCGAGCAGAAAGGGGTGGCGTTCAATGTACATATGCAAATGTTCAAGAACAAGCAAACTACTCCTTCTATGCTGAGACCAGTTCCCAACGAGCCAAGGAGATGCTGGTCTAGCTGTCACTACAACCTGTCTCATACACCTCCTCACGCCTTCTCTCCTTGTATGGTGGCAACCACTTTCCTAGTATGTTTCGAAGCCCGAAACTCCAGGTACCAAATGCCCTGCCACGTTCCAGTGTTGAGCTTGCCATTGGAGATGGGAACATTCACGCTAGCGCCGATTAACGCTGACTTGATATGTGCCTAGACCCGTCAGTGTCCTGTTGTGCCACTTTGCAGTATTATCTGCTTACCGGCATATCATCCAACCCCTCGGCTGAGTGCCTATACAGGTTCCCCTTCTTGTCTTCTGGCGCTATCCTGTCCAAAGCATCACTCATGTCTTCCCGCACCTCACTATCCCAATTCTCGTTCAAAGACAGTGCGCATGAGGTATGCTGCACAAAGAGGTTAAGCAGGCCAACCTTGTAGTCCTTGATCTCAGGCAGATTCTTAACAACCTCATCGGTGACCAGGTAGGAGCCTCGCGACTTGGAGGCAAGCGTGAAGGTCTTCTGCGACCAAGCCATGTTGGGTATGTCTGGGATATTTGGAACGCAACCCGGTGGACAGGTAATAGCAGGTATCGGGTTCGAGGAGCTCGTCCAGGAAGGTAGTAGGCGAAGTGGAAACAGGAGCAGGTATTGTGGTAAGCCGGGAAATACGGCGATTAGGATGAGTATGAGTAGGACAGTATTCCAAGTATATGTCTGTGTAGTAGGATTTCCAGGCATGGCCTACGAGGTCAAAATGTAGAATGTTATCCAGTTGAGGTTCCGCAATCGCGAGACGTCATAGCAGGAAAGAGAAAAGCAGCGTGTTATGAGGAGCAGCTGCTGTACGGCTGCCTAACTTACCGTTCAGAACACGATTGTGGCACAATACGCAGAAGCAGACATGATCAATCAGGCAGTGTCTGATGCTCTTTATCGTCCCAGACGTGACATTGAGCTCCGACCATCCTCTTTTTGACAAGTTTATGGCATTAATGTAGTCGTGGGTGGCAGCGGCCGGCTTCGGATCTCGGTGAAATCACGTCCGACCATTTTCCTCACCTACAACCTGTTTGTTGCATTTGCAACTAAGAATACACCGCGGCTTCAATTGGCAATTCACAAATCGCATGCCCCCGTAGCACTTCCTGCGAACACAGCATCAAGATGTCAAGTCCTCTCACGCCTCGCCCAGGTGCGCAGGGCCAACAACCAAAGCAGATGTCCTCGAGACTGCTGACGATGAAGGTAAGACGATGGTCAGAAGTCCATGCCAGACGCTTCGTGGCTAGCCACGGTACCCGCTGACGGACTCCAGTTCATGCAAAACGCCTCAAACACCAGTCGTAAACCCACAACGCCAGCCTCAGAGCCGTCGCTGAAGAGGCGCAAAACCGATCACACCCCGGACTCTTCTGCGCCAACCACTCCAGCAAGCGAGCCAAAAGCCTTCGTCGACCGCTCAGAAGTACGCGCCGCTCTAAAGGCTGAATCAGCATACGAAGCCCTCGTCGCAAGCAGAAGAGCAGAATTAGGCTTTGCCAACAATGAATATGAGACACAGTGGGTCCTGGACGTCAAACTACCTGTGCAGAACGGTGGTGAAGCCACGGAAGAAGATGCAGAGTCCTCACAAGACGAAGGAGATGAATGGCCTGGATCCAACGGCCGACAAACCTACGGCTCTTTCAAGCGCAAGAAGAACGCAGGTACAGCTTCATCTACGACGAACGCACCTGCTCGTCAAGGGCCCGCCATAGATCTCATTTCCGATGAAGACGAAGACGAGGACGAGGAAGAAGGAGAACTCACCGACTCCGATGAAGACACCAGACCAACACCGTCACAGCAAAAGAAGAGGAAAGCCGCAGTCATGGATCTAACCAATGACGCAGCAATGTCAGCGCTGGACACGGTCGATCTCTCCCGTTCGAGCTACGCGAGGTCGAAAGGCGCTCATGGTGCACCAGCCCGACCTTTTCAACGAGATCGTGGCAGTCATCCCAAAGACCGGCGTGGCGAGAAGCACCCCAAGAAGAATAAGAATCCCAACAGGAGTAAGAAGAGATAAGGCGAGAATCAGCATGCGGATTGACTCAGGTATGTACATTCGAGCCTGCTTTGATGCTTTCTCCTGGACCCTATACCCATATCAGCCTGTAGGGAAACAATAGCGGCTGCAGTGAGGGGCAGGCGTAAGCTTGTTCCTACACGTACTTTTGATAATATTATATCGTTCTTCTTCTCCTGTCAGCTACGCAAACTACTGTCTGATCCTCGCAGCGATGGACTCTCGCAATAATGAAAACACAAAGTTGAAAAACGTTCCGGCGTCACACGCATTAACCCAACAGACGCTTCATGCGTGCTCACTAAGCCAATCCCATCACCACCACCACCACCACCACCACCAGCACATCTGCGAAGAACGCACGCTCAGATCCCGGCTCCTTACCGTACTACTCAAACCTACAAGAAACACATCGCCCTCCTCGGCGCCTCCTCTCTCGTTGTCAGATCCTCAACAGCTTTCTAGAATGCCCTACATACCGTGCCCGCGCCCGCGTCCGCCCATCCGTCCCGAGTCAAATGTATTCAGCAGAATCACTTCACCGCTCGGGCGTAATCTGCGATTTAACCCTCACGGGGCGTGTTTGTCAGCGCTAGGCCTGCAAGGACTTCCCTGCAGTCGATGGTGCGAGGGTCGATGGTAGACTTCAAGCATTTTGTCCTTGATCGTTCAATCGGCGTGTACGGTAGTGTTCTGTTCAGAGGGTGCTAGGAGAGGCTCAAGACACGAATTCTACCGTGAACAGGTTCACTGACACATCTATTCTGCTACATCGTGATCTGAGTGTTCCCCGCAAGTGAGGTTCGTGTCTAGGCCTCAGCGGTATGCCCTTTCATGGTCGCCGTCCAACTAGGTGTCAGGTTGTCGCCTAATGGTTCGTTACTGCTCCAGACGGCTAAAGGACAAGCTACCTTGATTGGTCTCTCAAGTCTAAAACCGCAGGCTGGACACGAGTAATGACGGGGAATCGTGGCCGATCACAGCGCGATGAAGGGGTGTGACTGAAGACGATTGAGGGATTGAGGTAGGGAGTAAAGCTTCGGGTTCTTCGCAAGAACGCACTGGTCGAGTGGCTCACCTCCAAAGTGATTAAACTCCAGCAAGCCCTGTCGACCAGTATCAGTGCGGTATAATAGAAGAGACAAAAGCGCTTTCATGCCGTCGCTCTAGCTGCGTCCGGACGATGGAGAGAAGCCTAAAGAAGTCTGTTTTGTGTAGTCAAGAAGTCTATGTCATAGTTGTAGTGTACATTTTGAAAGCTTGTCCTAGAAGCAGGGGTTACACAAGAAGGGTATCAAAGCGGACAACAACTGTCGACCACAGCTTTTCATCATAAGTTCTCCTCCTCGACCCATCGTAAGCCTCCGTCTATCTGAATTCCATCTCTTACCCATGGCCAGTCGCGAATTTCTGTCAAAGGCGTGCGGCGTGTGTTCCTCTTCAGTAGGCCTTCAACGCACTTCCGTGCGCCTTCCAGCTCTTTTCCTTTTTCTGGGTCCCACTCGTTATCTTCATCACCATAGCGAACCCAACCCCATTCGCACCGAGCTATCCGGTGAGGAGTCCGTGCTTTGAGGACCGCTGGGTCTCCACGAATCCCTGGTAAAGCATCGAATGGCAGTCTTCCTTCCATAAGCGCATAAAGGAGAACGCCTAACGCCCAGGCGTCCGTTTGTCGTCCGTCATAGGGCTGGCCCATAAGAATTTCTGGAGCGGCATAGTCTTCGCTGCCGCATCTTGTTTCTAACAAAGGACTTTCGGGGGGTTGCGGTATCATTCGAGACAAGCCTAGATCTGTCAATGTAATGACAGCGCGATCGAGCGTTTGCCAGTCAGGCACGTCGCGATGGACTTGTATGGGTATATTGAGAAGAACATTCTCCAGCTTGATGTCTCGATGCACAATGTACTTCTGATGCAGGTAACGTACCGCAGATACCAGTTCCGTGAATATCCTTCGAATCAACGGCGGTGTAAGTATCTCGGTCTGATTGCTGGCCACTTCGAAGAGATCACCACCCGGACAGAAGTTCATTACTAGCAAAGCGCGACCACTCGAGTCTGTGCCAAATGCTTTGAGATGCACAATGGAAGGGTGTTGGATTACCTTCATGAGCTCGACCTCTCTTCTCAAAGAAATTTCGATGCGGTCCGCGTCAGCTCCTCCTGCTGGACCCGGCTCCACCACCTTCACAGCCACCAATCTGCGCGATCGTGCGCGTACACCCGCCATGTTTGTGCTCTCCTGGCTGTAATCCACGCTTTCTTTCCTGTCAACAACAAGTCTCACAGCAAGAAAAACCTTGCTAAATGTACCTTGTCCGAGTTGTCTGAGTGATTCATATCCTCTAGGATGACCAGTACTTATGCTTTTTGCAGTGTAAACCTCAACCTTGGGCCTCTTGCTAGCCGGCTCGTCCTCATGGGATCTATTGTTCATATGCTCGTTGGCAAAAGAAAAGTCTGACTTTGGCACGCTTGGTGTAATGCCGCGTTGAACCCCTAGAAATTCTTCTCGTTGAAGTCCAGAGCTTGGCTGGTCAACATCAGGAGGTGGGCCAGCAGTGGAAACGGCGTGTTGTCGTTGCTTGGGAACGATTATGGATTCAGGAGTGTAGTCACTAATACTTCTGTTGCGAACATGAGCGCTGTCTTCGTCCATACTCCTCCCATCAACGGAGCGAGGCGTGTGGGAATGCAACCCTGAATAAGGTTTCTTCCTTGGAGAGGATGGCGGGAAGGCCGAGACATTTGAGGAGGTCGGTGCAGGAAGATCTGCAATCTTGGAGGCTTTGGAAGAGGTTGAAGAAGCGCGAGATCGGGTGCGAGCGAATGCCTTCCACGACTCCAAGGGTGCCATGGTTGGCGAAGGCAAAGGAGTGATATCCAACATGGCTGCGATCATTGGAGAGGATATGGCCGAGCCGGGGGATACTGAGCCGGCAGTGGAGTGCAGCCAGGAGCGTACGCTGGGAATGCGCTGAGTGAAACTGGCGGCAGAAGCACTTGAAACCATGCGTGGCTCGATGTCCATGGAGGCAACTGACGACCTGCGACGCAGGCTTTGCAGATCAGTTTGGATGTGTAGCTCGTTCATCATATTGGTGGTCTCGCTCGCAGAGGGACGAGAGTGCGCGGAGGCTTCAGCATTCTGCCTGAATGCTTCTCGATTGTGGTTCAGGTAAGGATTTGATTTGAAAGCTAGGGATAGTGCTCCTTCGTTTTGAGCAGCATTAGAAGACGAGGTCTCCGACGGCAGACGGATGTCCGGAGTCGGCAATGTACTGTCATACGCACCTAAGGGCATCAGCATGAGCAGAGAGAAGGAAGAAGTGTCTGCTACCAGGAAATGGCTGTTCTGAATGCCTACTTCGACCCTCCACCTGGCTCTGTCCACCTGCACTGTTCTTGTCCATGGTCTCGAGAAATCTTTGCTCTTGACAGATCTGATGTGCTTTCTCGCACCACGTACTTCTAATTCGCCTACTTCACCACATTCAAGCACACCTCATTAGCGTGAGGCATGAGGCATGAGGGTCAAAGCTGTGGGCAGTCTTGCTTCGAGGCCCGTTGTCGGCAATTGCAGGATGATCTTGTCAGTGTACCTTTGAGGGTTCAGCAATCATTAGATGATTGAGTCGAAAACGCTGTCTAAACCTAGGTCCCTTCGTTCCAGTGTCAGGAGCAGTGTTGATGATGTCTAAGGATATGTTGTGCAAGAAGTTTCTAGGGTTACGTGTAAGCCAGACTCCGAATCGTGCTCGCGACTGGAAACGCAGGGTGACGCGACGCTCCTAGCTAATTAGCGAATGAAAAGACTCGATGCAATCATGCGCCGGTTAATTTCGATGTTTATTCTCCCCGCCACGTCTTTGCTCGGGCGCTAGCCAAGGCCTTCTAAGCTAAGTATCCTCCCACCAACGCCAATGCGACCAATATGCTCAGCCTCCAAACACTACCTGCCTTTTACTCTGTCCTCAACCGTCTTGACCACCCAGTCATCTTATAATTCCAGATATGACCGACGACCGAGACGACCCCACCGATATTCTTCCAACCGCCATGGTGCTACGCCAGGTAAGTTTCCAGCAGTACAGCACGTCCCGCCTGCTTGAACGGCAGTCATTTTGTCAGCCCCAATTCTCTTAGTCGAAGCAGTGCAGCCTCATAATTCTCCTCTACACTGTCTGTCAGCGGACAGCCACCAAAAAGAAACAATCGAACGTACCTGCCGCGACAGGCTGGGTCGGGTCGATCACCTCGAATGCCTCCGAAGTAATGGCTGGAAGGACTCTGCCTCCATGTCCTGATTCGTCGCCGTTGTTTGCGCTGGAACTGTGTCAGAAAGCTCGAACCATTGGTGCAACGCCGCGTACCTCCTCATATCGACCGCTGTCATGCGAAAGCGGTATCGACCACGTGCCGATATAGCTAGGTTTGCAAACGAAGCGTATGCGAAATGGCGGTCTTCGTTGACATCTCCTCTTGATAGTGGATGGATTGAGTCTGCCCGTTGACCAAGGAGGAGATCGTCCTGTGGTGAGCCCCCGGACTCTTCTTTCACCAACGACACGAACACCCATATGTCGTTGGTATCAGGCACGACCTCTGTATGGTGACCGAAGAGCACGACGACCGGTAAGGGCAACGTCCGACCCGCCACAAATTGTGGCGGTATAGGTGTTGCGAACCTCATGGTCAAGTCGCTTTGGGGTTCTGGCTCCTTAGCAGAAGCCTTGAAAGTCGGTGATCCTGCTGACTGTTGCTGTTTGTGCTGAAGCCCAGTGAATCTAGCCGATCGCCTTTGATGTTCTTCTGCAGCGCGTGATGAGTGCAATTGCATCTCGACTTACGAGGCCCTTCTACTGTTGGACTTGCTCTTGTTTTTGTGTCTCTTTACTGGGCTGTTTATTAGGAGCTCTCAGAGACACACTGCTTAAACTTGACAACTAGCACAGGAACCCGCAGCTATCGAAGCACCGCGAAGTGTGCCGCTTATGTACTAGCAGCAGCCTTGCTGTATTCCGAGAAATTCACCCCGGTCGTCCGATTCGAACCATTGTCTTTCGAAAGTTCCTGTTGCCGGCATTTCACAAGGCGCTGCAGCCCCGATTATGTTGCTTCCAGCTGTCGATCGGAATGTGCTAAGACAGGAGATATGGTCTAGAGCTCAGATCTCAGCACGTGGACTTCACTGGATTCGCGTTCAGAGGCTGGTGCAATCTCGCAGTGAGTGTTATGAGAACATAATGCATCACACATTGCCTTGACAGGAAGGCACTATGCGCATCAGATATTGATTCCTCTTCGGATTCAACAGGCAAAAATTTACACACTTTACACTAAGCTTACGTTTCAGTGATCGACATCTGGGGTCATACTGCAGAGAAGCCCAGGACTGTAAAGATCATAGGCATCGCATTGCCGTCGATGCGTTTGGGATCCAGTGCTTCATGCAGGGATTCCACTTTTAGCCCTGCCAAATAGCCGAACCCGACCCTCGGGCCTCAGGAGCCGTGCGCTTGGGATGATGCTCAAAGTCAACTAGGAGGTGAGGATGCAATATCTCGGCGCTGGCGTTGCTCGCCAAGGCACCTAGCTTGCAACATTTTCGGTACTTGCATAAGGACGGTTACTGGATGTGGTGATGGAGGGTCCCAACCCTACGCCTCATTTTCATTAAAGATCTTCACTAGCCACAGGGTGTCTCCCAAAGCCTAAATGTGCATCGACAGTGTTGTATCTGACATGATGCAATAGTTCTTGAGGATTTGGAATTCGTTCCAGAATAGGTAAGTTGCATACCTTGTCCGTAACTCACATGCAAGGCATAGTGATCTGCTGTTGTACGAGGTTAAGCATATTCCGCCATGTGCTGCTTTGAGGATCTGCAAGACGTTGCAGTCAGCCATTGGTATTTCCTCGAAATGACGTTCGTTTGGGGAGTGCTGTCACTCTCACTAACCACACGGCGCACGCTACATTTAAAGGCAGCTCAAGCCTTCGTCGCAAGGACCACAGTGGTGAAGGCGGTTGCATATTCATTCTGTGCAGTGCTAACCTTCTGTGAAGCAAATCCCGGTCCGCCGGACGCGTGATCCGTGTTTCCTTGCAAAGTTTGTGCGTGGAACTTTCTACAAAGGTAGGCGAGGACGACGCCTAAGCGAGGCATGGGACGAAATGCGAACTTTTCAAAAACGAGGTTCTCGTGACTCGCATCATGACTCGCAGTCACGCAAGCCGACCATGAAGCTTTCCAGAGAACAGGGATGATGCCGATCATGCAGGGTACTCCAGATCGACCCATAATTGTGTGCCCAGCTCGTATTCACGATCATCTTGCCTTAGCGCGAACCTCTCTTTCGGCTCATTCCGTTCAGTGTTCGCTGTGCAGAAGCTAAGAACATGTACGCGGCAGCGGGATGCGGCTCTAACCCTGCAGACCACTACGGCGATAGTTCGGCGCATGACTTTGGACCGAAGATACTGGCCAGCAGTTTGCGCCTTGCTGCCGCTAGCTAGTCAGGTACAGTGTTAAGATCGTGAAGTGTACAGATATGGAAGCGACGCATCCTTGATCTATCCAAGCGTGCCAGAGCGTCTTCTCAATATCCACACCCGCAGCTACGTATCATCTGCTTGACTTCTCTGTTCCCTTGATTCTAGGACCAGCTGCGGCGTAATCCCTCGAGCTCTGCTGTCATCCACGTCTCCATGACGCTGTCACGCATAGTCACTCAGAAATTCTCTCGGCAGTTCATCGTCTGAAGTTCAAATCTCAACTTCGAACTCAATTGAACAGTAATGTGGCATCGATGCAGATGGAGAACATACTGTCGGAACCCCTCACAGGGCACTAGATACGAGCCTAAGAGCCGAACCTTCTTCGAAAAGCGTGAGACACGACCGGCAACCTTTCACACCAAGCAGGAACGCCTCCGTTGCATTCTTCACTGTCCAGCGTTGCGAAATTTGGGGCACAAGCACCTTCACCACAGCACACGTCACGACACGACACATCTCGGAAGTCTTCGTACAGATCACGAGCATTCTCGTTTGGGTCTATTCGGCAGACTTCTTGCCCTTTACCACCTCCCAATCAATATCACCCGTCAATTTCTGCTTGCAGTGTCCTACTGCATTCTCCATCCACAGCTTTGTGTACTCCCTGTGCGCCCATTGCATGAATGGATCCCTGTCAAATGGCGCCTTATCTGCTTTGCCCTCTCCCTGATAGAATACGCTTTTCAGCCTGAACTCGGCATAGCCTTTATCAAACTTTGCCTCAGCTGACATTTCGAACAGACCGTCGCCTGGTCGAGGACTATCTGGGTGATCAAGCGGTGAGCCACCGCACCGAAACAAGATCGTATGGTCGTCAGGACGGGAAAGGACCTTGAAGTGGTCTGTTATTTCCGTGCCTTCCCTGTACTCGTCCTGTAGCAATTCCTTCTTCGTCCATAGTTGGTGCTTTGTCGTCGTGTCGTTTCTGTACTTGTACGCTAAGTACTCCCTTTGGATGCCGAAGCCGAAACCTCCCCAGACACCTTGCGCAAAGCGTGTTACGAGCTTGTCGCCGCCTTTCTTGGCGTCCTTTACAAGCTCTCGATCTAGCTTTGAGATTGCTATTCGTCTAACGCAGACATCGTGAAAACTTGGATTTCGGTTGGGATTGAAGCGATTGAAAAACAGCGTCTTGAAGGTAGGATCCGTGGAAGGATCCATGGGCTCGAAGTGGGCGTGTTTGGTCCATATGAAAAAGCTCGCTGATGCTGTTGCTGCTGTCACGGCACAGCCTTGAAGGAACATGGAGAGCCGCGAAGGCATTGTGAAGGAAAGGGCACGTGTGCTCAGCTCCGGAAAAGCGCCCTAAATTGTGCCACGTATGGGAACACCAAGTGATGCTGATGGTCGGGATCCGACAGAAGCGGTTGCGCCAGGATTCCACAGCCTTTAGTGAAATATGAACGTTCTTCGGATTTTGTGAGAATGATAGAATACAGTTAATCTTGCTACAGCGGCTCCAGGTCGTGCGAAGTGTTGTGCCGGCTTTCTCTCACCGCTCAGTGTCTTATTGGTCCTGATACCACGCCAGTGTTCAAGTGACAAGCGCAACGATTTTTACCAAACGTGATAGCTTCCAACGCGTGAAGTAGTAACGAGTGGCGCTTCTATCAAACCCCCAATTCCACTTTAGCACTAGATACCTTCGGGTGGTCGGCACATCTAAGACCGACGAGCTCTGCGCTGTAAAACTTAGTTTGTCAGGTTTGCACCAACCTCTTTTCTTGACTGCCACGACTGCCTCGAATTTCGAGGTTTGCAAGACTGGACGATCTTGCTCATTCCACGCAGTCCACGGCTCTCGCCTCCAATAACTTCAATATGGCTACTGGGCTCTTCGCGTCGCTCCCGAAGCCGAAATATACTGGTGAACACGAGGAGGTCCCATTACACGCACAACCAAAAGGACCAAGAATCGTGGGACCCGGCGTGGTCAATGAGTCGCAGGTTGTGCTGAAAAGAGCCGGACCACCCCCGTATGGCCAACGATCGGGATGGCGGCCTCGAAACCAGGAGGATTTTGGCGATGGGGGTGCATTCCCAGAAATACCTGTTGCACAATATCCGCTTGATATGGCACGAAAAGGCAAATCTTCTTCAAATGCTCTGACGCTGCAAGTGGACGGGGAAGGCAAGGTCAAGTACGATGCAATCGCGCGTCAGGGACATAGCGAGAACAGAATAATACACTCCAACTTTAAGGATTTGATACCACTACGACAGCGGGCAGAAGCTGGAGATTTGGACCTGGACAGGCCGACGTCGGAAGATGTCGCAGCATCAACGGAGAAGACGAAGCTGGCGTTGGAGAAGCTCGTCAACGGTGCCTTGGCAGCGCAGAAGCCGAAGAACGTCAAAGGCAGAAACCGGGAAGAGCCTACTTACGTGCGATACACACCTGCCAATCAAATGGGAGACACTTCGAAGAAGAACGATAGAATCTTCAAAATCATGCCAAAGCAGCAAGATCCCATGGAACCACCAAAGTTCAAGCACAAGAAGATCCCTCGAGGCCCGCCTTCACCTCCTCCACCTGTCATGCACTCCCCTCCTCGGAAGTTAACTGCTGAAGATCAAGAGGCTTGGAAGATCCCACCAGCCATCTCAAATTGGAAGAACCCAAAGGGTTACACTGTGCCGTTGGACAAAAGACTGGCAGCTGATGGAAGAGGCCTGCAAGATGTAACCATCAACGACAAATTTGCACAGTTCGCAGAAGCTCTCTTCACCGCAGACCGGCATGCTCGTGACGAGGTCAACATGAGAGCGAAGATGCAGCAGAAGCTTGCAGAGAAAGAGAAGATGGCCAAGGAGGAACATTTGCGAGAGATGGCAAGGAAAGCAAGAGAAGAACGAGCAGCAGCCACCAAGGATCGGCCACGGCGCGACTCTGGCAGCCGAAGACGCTCGAGATCGCGGTCTTACTCATACTCCGACTCTGCTTCTTCTCACACTGACACCGACTACGACTCGGCTGATGAGAAAGCACACCAGAGAGCCCTGGCTCGGAAGGAGAGGCGGGAGGAAGACCAAAGACAGTTCCGACAGTCGAAAATGGGCACAGAGAAACGGCTGCAGCAGATGGCTCGAGAACAGAACCGTGATATCTCCGAAAAGGTCGCCCTGGGCCTGGCGAAGCCTACGTCTGCAAACGAAACGATGTACGACTCGCGACTGTTCAACCAGACCTCCGGTTTCGACTCGGGCTTCAATGAAGACCAACCATACGACAAGCCACTGTTCGCCGCTCAGGATGCTATCTCATCTATCTACAGACCTAGTGCTGGTGGCGGAATGGATGAGGAGGATGAAGGCGGTGCTGATGGTGCCATGGAGAAGATCCAGAAGGGCAACCGGTTTGAAGCGCTTGGAAAGGCGAAGCAGGGTTTCAAAGGTGCTGATATAGCTGAACGAGAAGCTGGGCCTGTGCAATTTGAGAAAGACAAGGACGATCCATTTGGTATTGACAGCTTGATTGGAGAAGCGAAGCAGAAACAGGGCGCCGAGTCTAGCAAGAAGAAATACGGATTGGAAAGAGCTGAGGAGCGAGAAGAAGATGACAGGAGGAAAAGAAGAAGAGTCGATGATGATGACTAGGAGTAGACTTCAGAGAACGGTTCACGCAGCTGATCATTTACCGAGGACGAGATTTACAGTCGTGCACTTTCTTGACCCAATCAACGCTCCGATCCAGTCTTCTCATCCCTATGATTCTCTAACCCGTCAAAAGCCTTCACCGCAGCAACAGCCGTATCCCTCGCACTCGCCGGATTCGCCCCCGTCACAACCCGCCCATCCGTCTGCGTAAAACTATCCCACGGCCCCGGCGGCCCAACATACTCACCACCCGCCTTCGCCGCCGCCTCCTCAACCGTCATCCGATCCCATCCCCGGATCGTCTCCAACACGCCCTGTTCCTCCTCGCCTTTCGTCGTGAAGCCCGTGATTTTCTTGCCGACGACGATGGAGTGGTTTGTCACTGGGTTTACGACGCCGGGGAAGATCGCGCCGCCGTGGCACACGGCTGATACTATGCCGCCGTCGCTGTAGACTTTTGAGGCGAGGCGTTGGAGTTGGCGCGCGGTTGGGTAGTCGATTAGAGCGGCGTGGCCGGCTGAGGCGAAGAAGATGCCGTACTGTGCGGTGGGTTGTTAGTATGCAAATACACGACCTGCAGATGCTCGCATCCATCTTGCTTGCTTTGTTCGGTACCGGGTCGTCGCATATCTTATCTGAAGAATGTGCTCGTGCATGTACGGGCACCTTGAGCACCTACCTACCTTATCAGGGTCGACATCTCCTGCCTTCGCCATTCCATCCAACTTCTCCCTGAAATCGCGCGTCTTCCCCTCCCACGCCGCCTTGTCCTCGCGCTTCAACCACTCGTCCTGCTGACTCAGCCAGTCAGGCTCGTACGTGCCCGTCTCCGACACGAAGTCGACGTCGAAGCCTTCCTCCGTGAAGACGTTGTACGGGTGCAGTGCTTCTGCGACGAACATGCCGGTTTCCTTGTTGTCCTCGTATAGGGGCGCGTGGGCGGAGGTGACGGCGACCAGGGCGCGTTTGGGGAGGGCTTTGGGGTCGTACCTGGGATTGTCTGTCAGTAGGGGCCGAGCTGAACCGGACCGGACTGGACAGGGAGGGCTTGGTACATAGGCATGATCGCGGATGTGTTGGAAATCAATAGTAGTGGTATTGGACGGAAAGCAAGGTGAGTATCCGATACGATTCCTATTCGTGATATGCTATGAAGCACCTTTCATGCCTCGCTCGTATGCTATCTCAGCCAGATTTGTACGTATTTCTCCATCGCCGTAGAAACATTTCCGCCACGCATCATCCTCATACCTTGCTCCCCTGCATGACCGAGATGCGATATGATGTCAAATGAGGTTATGGTTTGTGAACTAACCAATCATTGAAGGTGGGTGTGCTGGAATTCGTCGCTTGTGAAATTCGAACTGGTCTTAACTGAATTCCGAGAGTAGATCTTGGAAGTGATCTTGAAGTGGTAGATAAGCGAGCCTAGTCGAACACTTGCTGCATGAACGTCCAGTGAACTTAGCCGATGTCAGATACTATATGTGCTATCCTTTATGATACTTAGGCATGACACCTGTCGATAAAGTCGACGTGGGAGGGCTGGCTGATTCTAGACCTGCGAGATCCCTCTAGGAGCAACACATTGGTATTCAGCTTACGCACGCTGGCGTTGACGGAGCCTATTATTACCTCCGAACAGCTATAACCACGACAACAGCACGCTCGCCATTCCTATTACCGCTTCTGCAAAGAAGCCGTTCGCATTCATTCGTACAGGCCCACTACCCGCACCCCCTGTCAGCACTGCAGTAGTCAGTATGCTGGTTGGGGTGATTGTAAATTCATTGCCTGATGCAGCTTTGCACTGGGTCGAGGTTAGGTTCACTGCGGTACAATTGCTAGGCACCTCAATGCTGTCTATAGCGCCCGCGGGCGGATATATCCAGGGAGCCGCATTGTTCCGCTGCTCGTCCGCTTTGTCAGTGTTTGGGCACCGCCAGAAGACTGTCCTGTTGGCAAAGTTGAGGGAGCCGTTCGAGGTGATATAGAAACCGTATTTCGTCGAGTCGAAGTCCTTGACGTCGTCGCAGCGGAGGTGGGCTACGGAAGTCAGCATCCATTAGAGCAAGCTTAGAAGGAGTCCACGTACGATCGAAGCCACAGCGTCCGCCATCACTGCCGTACATCCTGCTCAGCTGCTCGGATGTGAGGTAGAGCTGGGCGGTCGGCCAAAGTGTGGTGTTGGTGCTAGGTACCAAATCCCAGTCGTCTGTGCGCTCTAGCACGCCTGCTTTCGTCTGGAGCTGCAACTTGCATAGCTCGCCTGCCTCTCCGGTAACATTTGACTGTGCAATTGCTGTTGTCGCACAAAGTGCTGCGGCGGCTAGTACTGCTGGAATGCTGTTTGACCACATTGCTCGAGCTCCGTAACTTTAGAGTGATTCTTCTCTAATACAAGAATACAAGGATAGTGTATTGTTTCTAGTCCGTGACCCAGGCTGGCTGTCGACGAGGGGTTCGGGGGCAACCACTGGGAGATCGTACGTCGAGCGTGTAAGAATGTCCGTCAGATCCTCAACTGGGTCTAGTAGCAAAAAACCCACCCTCTAGATTCCTAGATTCAGTTGTTCTGAGGAGGTTATTGTGAAGGTTTCAGCTATGTTTCAGCTCGTGCTACTCAGTCCATGGACAAAAGTCTTCTTTTTGCGTCTACAAGAGGACCTACCTTAGGCAAACTATGCCACGAATGCATCATATGAGCGTCAAACAATGAACGAAGAGAGATTGCGACTCGGCCGCGCGTCCCCTTGTAACTTTGGTAAGAACGCGCATGAAGATTTCGGTGTGGAAAAGCCGGCTCAGGTCGCCATGCACAAAGCTTGTCCGTAACTGACTAATGTCACTGGCTATTGCCTGTCACAAGATACGACCGCATATGCGCCCAGGCTTGGTAAAGACTGGCGACAACCTGGTTGATAGCAATATACAGAAGTGAAGATGTCAACAAGCCGAACGTCGAGATCTGCAAGCCCCTCAAGTCTACTTGTATGAGTTCTAAATAAGCCTGGGCGTTAGCTACAGGCTACTAAAGCTACAGGGGTGCCACGGAAGGCTGATAAGGATTCTTTATCAGTATCCGGAAATTCTTCGACAGCCCACCATCATGCCTTTGCAACGAAATTCAAGCATGATGTACAGGTATCGCGGATGTTCAATGTGTAGTGCTTGTGGCAAGAGGTTCACGTTCCAAGTACCTTGACGAGACGTGACGTCCACGGAAAAGGCAAATATTGCACAGCTACAGCCGCTTCGATCCAGTAGTTCATCGCCAGAAAGCTCAATATACAATACCACAACAAGCCTACATCGCAAGATGGGTGAACGTACAGCATTCTTCTATGGTATGCCATTGTCCCAAAGTTGAGACTGACCACGTATTGATGCTTTCCCTGCAGGCACGCTCATGGCACCGCCTGTCCTCCATCGAGTAATCTACGGCAGCACCAATCCAGAAGAATGGCAAAAGAAGCTCACAACAGTCCGTTCAGCACTTCTTCAAGGCTACACAAGACATAAGGTCAAGCATGCAGATTACCCAGCCATCCTTCCGCACTCGACCACATCTTCGTCAGAAACACAGTCAAGCAGACCCTCGGTGAGAGGCAGCTTGGTGACTGGTCTGACAGAAGGCGATATCTGGCGTCTTGACATCTTCGAGGGTAGTCAATACACACGCCAGAAGGTCTGTGTCAAAGTCCTGAAGAACACAGCGCTGGACGCGCTCGTCGATGAAGCCAATCTGGCAGCGCATGTCGAGGAAGAGGTAGAGGCTGAGACATACGTCTTCACAGACAGCCCGAGCGACCTAGAAGAGGAAGAGTGGGATTTTGAGGAGTTCAAGAGGGAGAAGATGTGGGCTTGGGTTGGACAGGCGAAGGAGGAGAGTGGTGTGGAGGTCGATGAGGGCTTTGGTGATGTTGATCGGGCAGTGCAGGGAGAGCAAAAGCGTGATCCTACTGGTGGAAGAGGTGCGGGTGGGAAGATTACGAGGGAGTTGGAAGCTGCTGCTGTCTAGTGAGGACGGGAAGCACTGCAACAGAGGATAAATAGAAAGGATTGCAAGTACACAGATATGACTTGCTATAGAAAGTTCTTAGAACGGTAGATCCAGCGCCTTGACTGCGACTGGATGGATGACAGTGATTTTAAACTCACACTTACATCCTAGCCCATTGCCAGCAATAGGAATATGCTTGTCCGCGCATAGGCGATTGCTTGGGGAGGTCTGGCAGAACCACCCTGATAACCACCAGTACGCCGGAATCTGTACATCCAACATCGCGTAAACCCACGCTTCCTTCTCCATTCTATTCATAAACGCTGCACGCAACTCCTTCCCAGACTTTCCCATCTCACATAGTCCCGTAGGCCCTATTGCCGCCCGTTTGCACACGGTCAGAGTAGACTCCAGGTGCAGCGTGTCCAGTCAACATTCCGTCGCGCGCCCGTGATCGTCGATCGAAGTATACGTATCCAACGTAGAAGGCATGTATGTCTGTGGAAGAGTCAGTACAGGATGCAGATTGATGGAGATGGTAACATACGGCCTGGCAAATACCCCAGGAGCGTCAAGCAGATATTGATGAAGAGATCTACGCCGCATCCTGCCACCATAGCGACACCCACCGGGGGTAAGAGAATAGTGATGAGGACGATGAGGATGGCTGGTGCTGCGTCTGATGCCATCTTGAGGACGTCGCGTGCTTTGCAGGAATGCGCGCTTGTGGAACTATTGAGTGCTGCTTGCTAGATATTCTATATAATCGAGCAATGCTTTGGTGCAAGAAGGTTCAACTACAGTATGAAATGCTAAAAGTCGTGTTGCAGGCGACCATTTCTTGTACTTCTGCCATCAGCCTCGAACGTTCACCGGGCCATGTTTTGTTTAGGCTGACGTCACTTCTGGAAGAGTCGGAAAGAGCTAGTGTGGCGCTGCTGCTCTTATCCCTTTCCCTTCCTTAACGCCACGCCGTCTTGACGCTCCTGCCATCGACATCTGCGAAATCTGGTAAGTTTAGTGCCGTCGCAGTGAAATGTTCAATAGTGGTCTACATCTAAATCTAACCCTGTCACCTTTCGCAAGTCATGGAACCTGTGTATGTGTATGGAACAGTGTTGCCGTGCTTGGTCGTACAAGTGACCAATTGTCAGTCCTGCTCAAAATGCGATGATCCTACATTTTCAGGTCATCCCCTTCAGCATGACAGACACCTTGATATTGTTCGTCTTCAAAAGTCGCTGACTTAGCCGGATATCATGGCTACGGCTTCTGGCCAAGGTCATCATTTTGGACAGATCACTGCTGAAGGAAATTCCCATCTGACCCTGGGCAATGTTTACATTCACAATGTTGCACGGTCTGGCAATGATGTGTCTTCCGACACGGCGAAGCAGACCGGTACGTTCTGTGTCTACAGAAGTAGCTGATACGAAGTGTTGCTGATAGGATCTGCTTGAACAGCTATCGTCTCAGCTTTAACCTATCCTGGCATGAATTCTCGACGCAACCAGCTTGTCCACAGCAGAGCAAAACATCTGGACTGGATCTGGAACACTAAGGAGGCACGCTCATATGGGAGCAACGATGTGGCCGTCTTCGGTAGTGAAGTGCACAGGCGCTGCTCAGACTTCGTCGAATGGCTCGAAAGCGGTGGATCCATGTTCTGGATCTCTGGCAAGCCTGGTAGCGGTAAGTCAAGCTTGATACACTATCTATCTCAGCAGCACCGGTGCTCGGAGATCTTGCAGCAGGAGTCTGCGCATCAATGGCACGTTATCCATTTCTTCTTCGACTACAGGTCAGGAAAGAACAAGGCCAATTCCATTGAGGGCATGTTGCGCACACTCCTTGCTCAGCTCGTTCAGGAATCAATACAAATTTCCCAGTACGTTGCAAGCACAGCCTTCGGCCGGTATCTGCATATGGACTCTGACGAGCTGGCGTGCGACACTCTGCGAGACACCATCTCTCGCTCTATCAAATCCACTGACAGTCGAGTTTGCATGTTCATTGACGGCCTTGACGAATTTGAGGGCGTACGTGAGGAGCTGATCCCGTATCTTAAGGAGTTGCTTGATGGAGGACGCGTCAAATTATGCGTTGGTTGTCGTCCGGAACCTGTCTTCAAGCAGGAGTTCGATAAAATACCTAGCATCAACATGCAAGATTTCAATTATGGCTCAATTGCAGATTTTGCTAAGGAAAAATTTTCTGGACCTGCTGAGGACCTCTCTGACCCCACGAACTTACTGAGGGACTTAGTCGAGCAAATTGCTGTCGACTCCTCAGGCGTGTTCCTTTGGGCACACCTTGTTTGCAGTGATGTTGTCGACGGTATCAGAACACGCGAGACCATAAGCGAGTTGCAAGGGCGGATCGCGTCTTATCCTCAAGAACTCGACCAGGTGTACGAAAGACTATTGCGGAAACCAGACACACGGTTCAGGCCAGAAATCATGGTGCTTCTTCGCCTGATCGATGAACCCGGCCGTCTCTCGCTAATCGATCCGCTAGTCGATCTGAACTACCTGTGTATGAGTATGCAAACCCTTGCAAAACAAGGTATACTGGACACCTACCCTCGACATTACTTGAGTCGTCCAGATTTCACGGAACGGCTAAAATCGCGGCTGGGCGCGTTAGTAGACATTGTTGATGGAAACGCCGTACGCCTGCTCCATAAAACCCTGCACACTTTCCTGGAAAAGTCGATGAATTGGACAAGCAATCTTCCCCCAAAATTTCAATCAACCTACCCGGACGAAGTCTGGTTTCGTCTAAGTTGTCGTATCCTTACGACGTCTACATTATTCCAGCGCTTGTGCCACGAGCAGTTCGTCCAGTTTACATATCTTCTCAAGGAGAAATGTCAGCAAGCCTCGACTAGCGAAGATGGGTACAGAACACGGAATTCAATGGAGTTGCGTAGAAATAGGAGCGAGATCTTCCGCGTATACTCGGCCAAGCTTAACGTGTTCCCAGATGAACTCGCGACCGAATTCGATGCTACCTTCGAAGCAATGTGCGAGGTAGAAAGTCATATTTGGTGCAGCCGGTTCCTGCCCAGGCAGAGGAAACATACCACCATCTTTTCCGAGCTGGCGCTTGGCGCCCTGATGTCAAAGGCATACTGCTTGCATCCTACGCAAGTCGTATGGCATGCCGAAAGTCATCCGTCCTTCGCCTGTTTCTGCCAAAGAAGTTCGCCAGCCAAACTGTTGGAGTTTGTTCAACTACCAGGACCAGAGCGTGCGTTATTGTTCTGTCTTTCACATGATTATTGGGAAATGTGCAAGATGTTGTTGAAGAACCACAAGTTGCAGAGCCCTAATCTGTGGGAGGGGATTCATCGGTGGCTACTGGAGAACATTATGAACGACGAAGGTCCTAGCGGTTCGTCGCCAACCCGTGATGGCAGGCGGATATCCACAGAGCCTCACACGGGTCCGCATCGAGTTAGTGTAATGATGCATCGAGGTGAGCGGTTCATCCGAGTCTTTGGAAGGCCAGCAAGGGAGCAATACTGCCCCGCTGCCCGGTCCACATTCGACAATCTTCAAACCTCTCTAGACAAGTACAATGCTCTCAATGCTCTCAAAACACCGGGATGGCAGCGCCGCGAAGCAATGGAATGGGCGCGATCACGATACAGGAAGCGAAGATTACCAGGCGAAATACAAGAAGAAGGAAAAACAGGACTGCGAGGATGTTGACGAACGTGATTGGGTCATTCTTGGCTGAATAGCGTGGGGAGAAATGAGGGTTTTCTTGACATATCAACTGTTGAATAATGAGACGTCAAATGTCGAATGTCGAATTGAGCAAGTCCTCATGCTTAGACGGAATCATCCACTCATAACGACTTGTGCTAGAGCCGTTGCTAGACCCTAGCGTACAGCAGAAGATGAACGTTTTCTAGAATTCGAACAGCAGAGTCCACAGACCAGCAGACTTCGATGAATGCTAGCACGTACTACATCTACAGTAGAGTCTCAGTCCCCATCAAAGCTCAATGATACGAGCATACGCTATGCTATGTATATCCGAGCTGAAACGCTAACCCGGCATCGCCGTCTGGCACATGCTGTCACCCGGACTCCGTCCATGCTGTCCCCAAACGCTAAAATGATTTGTAACGCTGGATGCTAAATGCACAATGCTGTGCTGCGAAGAGAGAAGCACACCAAACGCCCTTGCTCACGCCCTCGATGGCAACACAGCTCCACCGCCTCTCTGTCTCGGCTCCCATCCGCCAGGATTCTGTACCCATTTCCCCTTCGTGGTACCCTTACCCTCACCCTCACCGCCGAAGCTAGGTTGAGCAAGAGCGGCATTCTGAATGAACTTTCCGTTGGGCACGTTCACCGACGTCCCCGGCGAAGGCGGTGCAGTGGCTATGGCAGTCGCAGTCTCATTGCCCACCGTCCCAGCACCAGCACCCACGCCATCATCCTGGAACACCTGCAACGTATTCACTGCCCAATACGCCTCCGCAAACGCAGCCGGATTATTACTAACATACTCCTCACAAGTCGGCGCCAAACTCGCACACTGGCTCGTGTTCCACGTATTCCCTGCCCAATCGCCACAGAACGTCGTATCGAACACGATCTTGAGGTTCTTGAAGTGATCGTCCATGTTGAAATCCCCACTGAACACCGACGACGGCGGACCCCAGTTCTCGCTCGGCGAAGGGCTCGCACTTGCGATGTCAGAGGGGAATTTACCGCGGGGGAAGAACCAGATCTTGATGGCGGAGTCGGTCCATTCTGTAGCGTAGACGCCGCCGCCGTTGGTGTTGAAGGTGTTGCCGAAGGTGAGGTTTGTGGTGTCGGCGATGGCGCAGCCGGCGTTTTTGGATTGGTTGGGCGCGTTGACGTCGCAGTCTGCCGTGACGAGTTCGCCGGTGAAGAGGTCGTTCTTGGTCGCTTTGGTTATGCGGGGGCCGGAGTTGGTATGGAGGGTCATTTGGTTTGAGGGTTGGTCATTGACGCCTTCGATTATGTCGATTTCTCCTGGTAGGTTGTTAGTGGTGTTGAATTGGAAGGGCGAGAGGGAAGAACCGCTTACCATCATTGGGCCAGTCGTCACCGACCATCCAGAACGCTGGCCATGTGCCTGGTCAAAATTAGCTGCTGGCGGTGTTGAGGGGATTTGCAAACATACCACAAACGCTCGGCATATGAACAATGTCTGCTACCACCAGTGCATGCTGATAGCTCTTTGCACTGGACACTCGTACACTTCCTCGGCCATCAGGCGCTTCCGATGTGGTGTCAACGCCCATGTATACGGCCTTCGTAGCGTTGCCGCCGTCCATGAAGCCTGCCAGACTGGTAGCGTTCGCCTGTTCAAGTGTCTCATACTTGACATGTCCATTGGTTGGATCTTTGTCTGTGAAGAATTCGAATGATTGGAAGAATGCTTCGCCGGAATAGTCGTCTGCTAGAACGTAGGCGCTCTGCGCTGTCTCCAAAAGAATGGATGTGCTGGCCAGCAGCGAGAAGGTGAAGCTTGAATAATGCATCGCAGATGCTATGAGCAGATGATATTGAGACAGTGGTAAAGAGTGGAAGAAACGAAAGAAAACAGTCAGATCAAGTCGTACGAACTTCGGACTGTGGGTGTTTACTGAGCGAATGTCTGAGGTTGCGAAGGGGGACGCCCTGCTCGACACAGGCGGAACGTTGAAACTGGGTCTATCGACCAGCGACCGAGGGTGAAGATAATGAGTGAAATGGTAAGTAGCAGCACTTACACAGCACCTCTTGCCACTATTTACAAGTAGTAGGGATGGACACTCACCACGTCTCTCTGTCTTATCATTTTGATCATCGCGGTTTTACTGCGCATTCTCACCAGCGTTAGCCTGGTACGGAATGTGCGACGACGAAAACCACAACATGGACATTCTTGCTCATAGCTTGGGAGCAGCTAGATGGTCATTGCGGCCGAGGCACCATTGGCAGGCCGTCGACATCTTGTCTGTGAAACCTAGTGCATCTGAACCTGAAACGTGAAATAGACGCGTCGAGGAATGCGCGCTGTGCCCAGTCGGGCAGCTAAGAGAGGAGGGCCAGTTTACGTAAGCGGGCTGGCGCCACGCTACCTTTACGCTTGGCCGGTAAAGGCGCATATTCTACATGTTCACTTGCAAACACTAACTACGCACAGCCACCTAAGTGTCTGGTCAGAACAGACCGCCGTGGTGGCAGTCCCATCCGAACCAGGGGCCGCTCCAAACATTTCCACGGATCAGGAAAGTAACAGTATCAAGAGGAAAGTAACACGCGGACTTTGGTAAAAAGAAGTTCGATTCATATACAAGGCTCTTCTACACCGAGTGCGTATCATCCATCGCTAAAAAGCTCTTATAGCATACAAAAGGAACATCTTGCGCTTCAGGCATTTTTGCGATGTGGTGGACACCTCTTGACTGGTCTCGGCTCGGGGACCACACATCTTCAGTTCAAGTCCGAACGATGCGCTTATTGCTTCTCGAGTTCTGCAAGAATCTCTGCAAGGATTGTTAGTTTTGTTCAACCAAAGGTAAAGATGAGGCAACTTACTCTCTCCCTTCGCTCTGGCGGACTCGAAGTTTCCGACCATGTAGAAAGCACCTTCTGGCAGGTCGTCACCCTCACCATTCATGATCTTCTGGAAAGAGGAGACGGTATCCTTGATATCGACGAGCTGGCCTTCAATACCAGTAAATACCTGGGCGACGGTGAAAGGCTGGCTCAAGAATCTTTGGAGTTTTCGGGCTCGCTCGACGGTAAGCTTATCTTGTTCTGACAGTTCGTCCATACCCAAGATGGCAATGATATCCTGTAGCGACTTGTATTCTTGCAACATTTGTTGTACTCGGGTGGCGGTGTTGTAGTGCTCGTCACCAACGACACGGGGGTCGAGGATACGTGACTTAGAATCGAGAGGGTCGACAGCTGGGTAGATGCCAAGCTCGGAGATACCCCGAGACAACACAGTAGTGGCGTCCAAGTGAGCGAATGTGGTGGCAGGAGCAGGATCAGTCAAATCGTCAGCGGGCACGTAGACGGCCTGCACAGATGTGATGGATCCCTTTTGAGTGGTTGTGATACGTTCCTGCATGACACCCATGTCGACGGCGAGAGTTGGCTGGTAACCGACGGCAGATGGAATACGACCCAGCAGGGCAGACACTTCGGAACCGGCCTGAGTGAATCGGAAAATGTTGTCAATGAAGAGCAGCACTGTACATTGTTAGTGAGTGGAAACATCCAACATGCGCATTTGACCTACCATCCTGACCCTCCTCGTCTCGGAAGTATTCAGCAACAGTAAGACCAGTCAGAGCGACACGGGCACGGGCCCCCGGGGGTTCGTTCATCTGACCAAACACAAGAGCGACCTTTGAGTCACCGTCGAGCTGGATAACGGATGTCTCCTGCATCTCGTGGTACAAATCGTTACCCTCACGGGTTCGCTCACCGACACCAGTGAAGACCGAGTAACCACCGTGGGCTTTAGCAATGTTGTTGATCAACTCCTGGATAAACACCTGTAACCATGTCAACCACAAGCCCTATCATCTTATTCATGCTTCAACCTACAGTCTTTCCGACACCGGCACCACCGAAGAGACCAATCTTTCCACCACGGGCGTAAGGAGCGAGCAGATCGACGACCTTAATACCAGTGACCAAGATCTCAGCAGAGGTGGATTGCTCAACAAATTCTGGTGCTTCGGCATGGATAGGAGCCAGTTTCGTGGCCTTGATGGGACCCCGCTCGTCGATTGGGTCACCAGTGACGTTCATGATACGACCGAGCGTACCTGGGCCGACTGGGATCATGATGGGAGCACCAGTATCTGTGACTTTGTGACCTCGGACGAGACCCTCGGTACCTGCGGCCATTAGCCTCTGCTCTGGTGATTCTTTCCCGACTCTCTCATACCATCCATGGCAATGCATCGCACGATGCTCTCACCCAAATGTTGCTGCGAAGGATATTAGTCTTGACTGTTATGCTCAGCTAGCCATGCTTCCAACATACAGAGACTTCGAGGGTCAGTTCGTTACCTTGGTTGTCGGTCTTGAGGGCGTTCAGAATCGAAGGCAATGTGTCGCCAGAGAACTTGACTGTTTGCAGGCATCCATCAGTATTGTTTCTTCTTGCACTACTCGTCATCCGAGTAGACAATATAAGCTATCCGAAGCTCCAGCGCTAGCTCGAGAGGAGTTTTGCGTACCATCGACGACGGCACCAATGACCTGGTGGATCTTGCCCTCCTGTGAGCCGGCATCTGTGCTGGCAAATCTCGAGCTCAAGGCCGGCAGAGCTTGTTTTCGGAGAGGCTCGAATGCGCGTTGAGTAGCTGTCGGTCGGAGAGCAGCTCTGCTCAAGAGGCGAGAGGCGCCCCTGTAGATTCATCGTTAGCACCTACTAGGTCGACCAACGTAGCTGCCAGCATCCCTCGAGGATCTGCACTTACTGCTTGAACATGTTTGCGGAAATATTAAAGGTGCGTGGATGAGAAGAGCGGAGATGTTGTCGACTCAAGGAGAGCTCATAGCAAGTGAGGTAGAAATCGGAAGCTGATTTGAAAGACGCTAGTGACAGTCACGTGATTCGGCTCTTAGGTATCGTGTTCCTTCCTACTAAACCGACTAGCAGCCCGCAGTCACCGTTCAACCGTCATCTCACTTTGAGTAAGTCGTCGAACGAACGCAACACTCAGGCGCTGGGCTCGGAAGAGACCACATGTTTTCATGTCGGATGTGCGTAAGATTTCTATGAATACCGGTGTGATGGCAAGCATCCTTTCGTAGCTCGTATATTACAACAGAAGGCATGTCCTGCATGATCGATGTGTTGCACAATCAATGAGATTCAACTTCTGTACATAAGCTACCGATGCTGCAATGCTAAGTAGTGCATGGCATGCATAGAGGCAGCCGTGCACTTCACCAACGAATCCTTCTACAGCAGATTCGAGAGAAGAGCCATCCTGAATACGTCTAGATAAGATCGTCGTCTTCGGACTCGATAGTAATGCCTTGAGCCTTTGCCGTCTTGCTCTGTACGTAACCTTTGCCTTTGTAGCCTTCACTACTGATACCATAAATAGGGTTGACTCGTTCTTCCTAGACGGTGTCAGAAGTGCACCCTCACGAACCTCACCACCTGGACTTACCTTGAGGTACTCGTTTGTGGCTTCTTGCCATTCTTTGGTCATGGTTCGTGGCGGTGGTCGAGCGAAGGCGTGAATTCCGTAGAAGAGAACAGCAGAGGCTGCGACACCAATGGCTGTGTAAAACCAAATTCTTCCCCATTCACCAGGAGGAGTTTCAGCACGGGGACCATGTGGCCCGAAAGCAATCCACCATGCTATCGAGACGCTGTCAGCAACCATATGATCATGCACCTCAACGCGGTTTATCTTCAATGTTGTCCTTCATGACGTAGGGTTGAGTTTGAGCGTACCGGCTTTCTTCTCCTGCAGAGTCATCTCGTTCCAATCAACCTTCATTCGGTCTCTCAGCTGCATCCATAGTTCTGCCTGTTCTTGCGGTGGCATAGTCTCCCATCTTTTCTCAATGCCTGCCAATGTTGGGCCGGAAATGGCATGGGCGGATCTCGTCGATTGTCTGGATTGACTGGTGACTGGAGGCTGGTGGCTGGCGGCGAACGTGGGCGCGAAAGTCCTGGCTGAAGTTTGAAAGGATCGGGTCGAAGATTTGAGTGCTCGAGTACACGAAAGCGCAGCTGTCGAAGAGCCGGCTACACGGGGGTTTAAGGAGTGGAGAAACATCGTGGGCGGTCGTCGGTATGTGCTTTCAGATCATGTGAAGCTCACGGTGAACGACCTCGGTAGGTCGTGTGCGCTCTGCCTTGGACAGCTTGTCGAGTGAACGTCTGAATGCTGTGATAAGGTCAGGTACGTGATTAGACGAAGTTCAGGAAGAGCTCTGCTGCGAAAGCTTAAAGGCCGGCTTGGCAGGCGCGTTAGCGTGCTCTACTTTCCTACGCTGCTGGGGTGACTTTTCCGTCAGTGTGGTCTGACACATCTCTACTCTGGAATGCAGCGCTCCAGCCGCAAGTTGTGCAGTTGCGAAGATATGTTTTGATCATTTCACAGCAAGTCGCTGCGGACACGTCGCTGTGTAGGAAAATTCACGCTCTATCTGCTTCGTTACCGCGCCATATGCTGAAGTCGCTTGCTTCGCCCGGTCTCAACACCTCCTACAGATGCCGTTGGAACCTGGAATCGAGACGTCCATCTTTGAGGCATGTTGCCTGTATACGAAATTGGCAAAGTCGCCGATCAACTTCATTCTCCAATGAGCTCACCGAGCCACGGTCTAGGATACGGCCTTGCCTTTGCTGGCTTCTTTGAGGAGGTCTGCCCATTCGAGCTCACCTGGGTCGTTGGCCTGCCAGTTCATGGCAATGCCATTGAGTGCGTTCTTGAGAGTCTCTCGCGAGCTGGCGTATACCATGCGGGACTGCGAAAGGTCAGCACAGGGTCCAACCTTATTTTCACTTGGCTGGCTCACCTTGACGCCAGTGGCATCCTGGTTGATGTATGTGATGAATGCAATCTTGGATCTTGCCATTGTCAGTATGTGCTCTCACAGAATCGTTTTCTGCCTCACCTCTTGCCCTCACCACCTTCTAGCTCGAACTCGACATCATAGATAGCGTAAGACGGCCTGTCCTTGCCTGACTTCTCCTTCTTGGCCACGAGCTTCTCTCTGAAGACGTCGTAGTCTGCCTCAGTGCCGATCTCATCCACCACGATTTCTTTCTGGTCGTCGGAGATCTTGTAGATGATGTACTTCGGGCCACCTCGGCCAAGCTTGAGTTCGTTGAATGCAGACACGCAGTCTGGGTTGACTGAAAGGCTGCACAGGAAATGTTAGGCGCTGGCACGTCGGGAGGTTTCATGCTTCAGCAGAATGGCTTACCCCGAGACAGGCTATTGATAAGGAGGTCAGCGCACAAGAACAAGAGTCAAGAGCAGGCATCTTACCATGGCTGCAATTCAGATCTAGTGAAGTTGCGGATAAGTTGCGAAAAGTAGGTTGTGAATGGCTGATTAGGAACTTCGGTCCGGGGAACGAGGTCGCTCTGGGTACAAGAAGGCTTTTATCGTGTTCGGGTCACTGACAGGCTGCAGGAATTGAAAGAGAGATTACGAACAAAGACTGGCGAATGTTTCTTGCACGGTATGAGGCAGCGCAGTGTGTATTGCCCCACTAAGACACACTATCTTTATTTCGCCGGTAGGCCGCACCGAAGCGGTGGCGTAGGCAACCCGTTAGCGCCCTTGACCTGGAACAACGTCACATCAGCCAGCTCTGGTTGAGCATACTCTCCCATCGATGTGTCTACATCGGTTTGTTCGCTGCCTGACCAGGTTCGAAACACTCCTGATCCCTGCTCGACCGCGAAGACAAGTTTACATTGACTCGATCACGGAGAAAGCATTTCTACAAGTATCCTCAGGGCCAACGCCCGCCGCGTAGTCAAGTCAGCATACTGGCAATGACACTAGCACGCAAGGTCTCCTATCCTCAGACTACACACTCACGAGCTTATATCAGTTTGTATTTCATGCGTTTCAGACTGGTGGGTTGGCTTGTCGTAACCACAACCTAGAATACTGCAGCCATTCTGATACTCAGCTATGACCGCTGATAAGGGTGGAAGACTTTGAAGCGCTCTGCATATCTAACGCCGTATTGCTTAATGGACGGTCAGTCCCTTCAAGCGCCTGCGTGGACTATAGTACGTGAAGTGGTGAAGCCACAAGGCTAGGGAGCACAGCATTTCATTTGATCGGTCCTTCACTTTCCATTTTTCACTTTCAGGTTCCCTACAAGTCATCTCCAGTATATACATTATCTGCACCGCATCTTCCTGAGCATTGATTCTCGTTGGTCTCTACAGACTGAACTAGCGATCTATCTCGACTATACCATACCTTCAACGCCGAAGCTCCTCATACCACGAGCATATAATCGACCCTGCAGACTCACTAGTACGAAGGCAGAAATGGCACCTTCAGGCACACCGTACGATGAGGACAAGCACTTCCTCATGCTTCTCGTACTCAATGCCGGCATCCAAATCACACAGGCTTGTGAAGACGTAGCTTCGAAGATGGGACCTGACGTCAAGGCCGAGAGACTACGGTGAGTTTACCTTTTTGTCAGATCAAGGAGTACAGACCACCAGCATCTTCACCGGGTCAGTCAGACCCTGCTGGTGCAATCCTCGCCTTTCTCCCTTTTCTCCTATCCTAACGTTCCATTCATCTGTACACAACACTCTTCGCCATAAACCACGCGGACCCAACCACCAGAAACCTTCAGGCGATATCTTGTTCTCAAAATGGTCGAATGGAGCGAAGCGAACGAACGTCTACTCCTGCTCGCACTCCTAAATCGCGATCACCAAGGCAATTGGGACAACATCGTCAAAGCTATGGGCGGCGACTTTACGACTCATGGAGTCCGGTACGTCTTTGACTACGCAATTGGGTCGTTTCACGCATGAGTCTATCCACGAAACGTCCTTCTTCGATCTACGACCGCTATACATCATGGCAACCAAGCAGGATCCCACCAATCAACCAGGGCCTTGCATGTCGGATTACGAGCACATGGCAAACCTGCACCACGATTACAGGCGCGGTGTCAGTTCGAAAGTGAATGAATCTTCACTTCGATCACACCCACCTGCTTCTGCCTGCCTGTCACTCCTTTACTTCCACATGCGCCTAACCACAACCCTATTTTCTCTCACTTTTTCTCACTTCTTCTCACTTCGAAGTTGTTCCCCGCCTCTTCTATCTTTCCCCTACATTTTCTTCCCAGCTGACAAAGTCCACCCGGTTCTACTCGCCTCACCACATCCCTACTGTCACTCTACACCTCATTTACAATGCCTTTCAAGTGGGACGCAGACTCTGAACGCAAGCTCCTTCTTTATATCGTCAAACACTGCGACGTCAAGCCCGATACAGGCGTCTTCAACGGCGTCGCAGCCACGCTGGGTGGAGACGTGAACGCCAATGCCTGCAAGTCAGTCGTGTATTCTAGCATCTCCAAGCTAATATGCAAACGCGCTTCCATCATTCATCTTGAGTGGAAGTTCGCTAACGCCTTTACTTGAGTAGTCAGAAATTCTACAAGCTCAAGAGAGAATCCGAACAGCTGCTAGCTAAAGGAGGTGTTGACACTCCAGCTACACCTTCAGGCAAGAAAACTGCTGCCGCTAAACCCAAAGCAACCCCGAAGTCCACCGGTAAGGGCCGCAAGCGAAAAGCCGATGTCGAAGAAAACGGTGGGGAGGGTGTTGCCGACACTCCGTCTAAGAAGAGCAAGAAAGGGGCCAAGGAGGATACGGCAGAGGAGAGCGGCGGGGCTGAAGAAGGTGCCGGTGAAGAGATCTAAATGTGAGTGAATGCTTTCGAACGTGCTTCAGCGTTGACTAACATGCATGCTACCAGCTTGATAACCCGCCGAACAGAGCGACGCGCCGAAGGAGTTCTACTCAGGCATACCACAACTGGGCGTGAATCATTGCAGTCTTGGATATACGGGACTTCGCCACAGACTCAAGACACAAAGATGCATCACGGCTCACCAGACAACACGGGTCAATGGATTGCTGCAGGAGCTGATTGGTGTGAAAGGCATTGGATAACTCAAGCTTTATTGCGCAAAACGTGTTATCAAGGCACTGGTTAGCTTAAATCAATCCGCCTTCTCACCGATTGTCTTCCGAAACGAGCCCATTACTTCGGTCCAGGTCTTCTCGTTTCCCGTCGCATATTCTCTCACCTTCGCCACAGCCTCCCAGTCAGCCCTCATGTGCTCCTCGCTTTTCGTCCCATTAAGTATCACTGTATTCCCCAGCCCAAGCACAAGACAGTACAGCGCATTCGTAGGCTCGATTTGTAAATTCTTCGCCACGTCCTGCACCACCTTCGATCTGAGCAGCTGTGGGTTAGCAGTCAATGTCCAGAAACTCTGGTAGACCATCCCCTTCTCCGCGCAGAATTGCCGGACCGCAATGTCGTATTTCGTGTCGGCGTAGAACCTGTTCTGGACGACGGCCGGTTTGACGCTTGCGCGCTCGTAGAGTTCCATTAAGGTGTACAGATTCGTGTTCGAGATGCCTAGGTTGCGGATTTTCTCGGGGACATATTGCTCTAAGGCTTGCCAGACTTCAAGCGTCTCGTGCATCGAAGGCATAGGAGAGTGAAGAATTAGGCTGTCGAGGTAGGGAGCTTTTGCATCTGACATGGTGAAGTTGCGGAGCGATGTCTCGATCGACGTCTGTACTTGGTCGGTTAAGCTTGCTTTCGGATTGTATGGGACGTTGTTTGGATCTTGGCCATTGATTGATGTGAACTTGGACTGGATGTAGAGATCTGAGCGGCTGAGTCTGCCTCCGGTTGAAGCGAGATACTTCCGGATACCTTCGCCGACCAGGTCCTCTCGGTAGTGCCGTGGTTGGCATGCCGTGTCGATGGCTGTGAAGCCGTTCTGTAGGGCTTGTTGGACGAGCGGCGTCGTTAGGTCTTTCTTCCAGGCCGTGCCGTAGATGAAAGGGGGAAGGCCGGTCATGTGCTTGCCCGGCAGCGGTAGGTGGTTGAAGAGAGATGATGTTGCCATGCTTTTGTGGTAGTTTATCTCCGGTTTGCCCAATGAGAAGGTTCGATTGGTTGTGCTTACAGCGCCCAAGTCAGTCGAGACGGTCCGGTCACGATTGGCACAATTTCTCAGAATTTCCAAAGTCCGAGTGGCCTCCGCAGATGCTTCTCGTCGAAGCTGTTCAGCAACACTTTTTCGCCCGCTTCAGCTGTATCAAGGTGGTTTCGTCCGTGGTCCAGTCTGACATGCTAGAAACATCTCATGACGCAAATCTTTAACGGAACATTGCTTCCAACCAGGGCACGCCTTCTGGCTACTTCGGTATCAGCACTTTGTACACTAGTGTACACTTAACGAGTACAAACTTCAAACGAGGAAGTGGAGAGGTGTACCCGAATGCTGCTATGATGTATCCCCTCCGACACTGAAATCTTACATTTCTGCCTAAGGCATCCTGTACTCCTTGAAATATGCATACGGTTACTATGTAGAGAAGGTTAAGCGATAGTAAGATTTTCGGGGCGGAGGGGATAGCATCGTTGAAGGTCACGAATAAAATTCTAGGTTGCGGCGACGCCTCGGCAGGACCGCTTCGGTGCGCTGCTCAAACAAGCACATTGCAGCAGCTGACTTGAGGTTGACTGGATCAACGGAGGAGTTGATCCCTGTCTGAAAGTGCAGAAGGTGTGTATGCCTAGCATACTACGCAAAGAGAGAGGGAGAGTCACGGATAGGTTTTCTACCGTAAGCACCTTCTCGAACGATGTTGCATGTACATGGTTCGCTGTGGGTCATGCAGCTCGAGATCTGGTTCAGCTAGTAATGCAAGTTGCCTCTGTATTCGAGGTGATGGGTACGGTGATTGGCTCACAGATCGTCACGTAATTGAATGATGACACGCAGCTTAGATACTTGACATTAGACTTATGCGGTTGGCTCAGAGTACAGGTCTACCTCATAGCACCAGATAGAACCGCCAGCAGTCCTCGTGTCATGGTAGAGAGACACGCGCTTCCGAAGGCTTCAATGCCACTGTCACGAACCTGGCATCACTGCTGAGCAGTCTAGGCTCTCTGGTACGTACTCTCACGGTTTACTCCGTAGATCGAGCGTGCAAGGCTTCGAAACAAGGCAACGTCAGTGCCTCCAGGGAGACCCTTGCTTACCTTAGCTATATACAGCTACTCCACGCTGATCTCTGACCAGGCTTGGCCACCTGAAAAGATTCAGCATGGAAGGATCTCCCCAGGAGTAGAGGCTCGTTCAAGCCTGCGTAGGTACCCCTTGTGCACCTCCAGCTGTATTTGAGTACATTGTGATAGCTTCAAGCAGTTCTGCTCATGCTGTTGTAATTTGATCTCAAACGCAGGAGGGGGGTGAGACAATCCGAGATAGACTTTACCACCAGAAATGGTGAGTGGGTAGACCCGGGCGGATAGTGGAGGAGATCCTTCGACTACTACTAGGAATGGAAACCAAAATAATAGGGGAACCATGACGGTGAGCTGTTCGACTCTCACGTCCAACGAGACGCGCATCGCGTGAGCGCTCACTCAATTGAGACAAATGGGTTGTGGCTCGAAAATGAAGACGTAAGCTGACGGGTCATGGGTTACAACCTGCTGCCAACTGCCAGAAGACATGCATGGGAAGTCACTGGTGGTTGCATGGGCACGATTCCAGACAAACAGAAATGCAGCAAACAAGTTTGGCTGGATGGCCACCACTCATTTCGCCTGTGCATGCAGGAGTCGACTCGGCAGCAATACCGCTGCTAGTCCTCGATAGCCTTTTGCCCAACTTGATTCGTGAACATTGCCTCCGTAATCTAGTCATGAAGCTCAAGGATGCAGCTCGTGCTGTGAGGCGGAGAAGATTGGTAGTCGTGTGATAGGAGACAGCCAGAAGGTTTCGAGAGATGTGGCGCGCTCTGGTATGTGCCAGTGTGGAGAGAGCTTGAGCGGAACGCATGGCTCTTGAACAGGCAACGGCTGCTGGCTTGAAGCCCGAAGAGCGTCGCGTTTAGTGGCCTTGCTGGTGCTTGGAAAGGCGGTCCCCTAGACCACCTGAAAATTAGCTCAACGCTACTGCCTACATCGCAATTTCGAAGACTCTGTAACGTCCTTCACTACTGATTTACATTAATTTATCCTGAACCACCGGTACACACTGCTCCCAATTGTGCTTAGCATCTTTGCTCCCTATCACGACCTCAATATTTCCTCTCCTTAATTATCATGTCCCTTGATGAGTCTTGATGCTGGCTGTTCCTTACGAGTGCGCACGATTGCTATGAAATTTTTCCCACTCCTTGCATACAGCACTATCTAACCTCACATTCGGCCTCGACCGTTTACTCGCGATCTCCTTTTCCGATCCAGCACCACGTGTTGTGTCTTCCGACTGTACCTCGCGGCAACTTGTCATCGCAAGGACTGTCGCAGGGCATTTCGAACTCCTGTTGAGGACTGAATTGATTCAATAAATCTTCGGCCCCCAAAGCTGCCTCTGCAAACACGCCCTGATCGAACGAAGACCCAGTCTGGTAGGACGCAAGTTCGGCCTTAGAAAGAGTACCAGAAGTGAACAGGCTAGCATGGCCACGTTTTCCAACATGAACGAAGGATTCTACGATCACCCTACTTCCCGCTCGCCACGATCTTACCACAACCACCAGCCCCAGCTGAACAGGGCCAACGGCAGGCCCATGGACAGCGCGTATGGGTCAATGCAAGGCGCAATGTACACAAACAACACATCTTACAATAACAACAACAATAATGTTGGCCAAAGCCTCCGGTTCGGTGGTGGTCCATTTGGCCCGTCAATGCAGAACGGTCCCGTAGGCAACGTCCATTTTCCGTATGATTCGGCTGCTGCACAAACCTGGAACGCTGGTTCCAACGGCATACCGAACTTCGGCACAGGGTTTGGGGGCCCACAGGACCCCTCCAGGAGTGTTAGACCAAGTCGTGGCCGAGGCCCAGTCTCTAACGTAAGTCACTTGCTCGTGTCCGACGAGTCCCGACTAACTGTGTGCCAGCTCTGGGACGACTCAGCATATCCTCCCCAGCAGTCAGCCTCCCAAATAGGACGCCAGCCTTCCTTGAACCGTCAGGACTTGCCGGATGACGACGAGCTAATTCCAACAGCGATTGTCATCAAAAACATCCCCTTTGCTGTCAAGAAGGAATCGCTTGTTGAGCTGATGGTCAACATGAATCTGCCTTTGCCCTACGCCTTTAACTACCACTTTGACAACGGTGTCTTCAGGGGATTGGCTTTCGCCAATTTCACCAGCCCCAATGAGACAGAGCAAGTCATCCAAGCTCTGAATCACATGGAGCTCAGTGGCCGCAAGCTCCGTGTCGAGTACAAGAAGATGCTACCCTTAGCAGAACGAGAAAGGATCGAGCGAGAAAAGAGAGAGCGCCGAGGTCAATTGGAAGAGCAGCATCGTCCTTTGCCTCAAAATCAACTGCACACCCAGGTCTCCATGTCGGCTCTGTCTCAAGCACGAAACACCCCTTCGCCTCTGTCTCATCGCCAACAGTCAGCACGACCCGGCCCTGACATCGACATGAACGATCCCGTCACTTTAGAGTTCTACACGCAGCTTACCCTCTTCAAGATGAACAACGAGCCAGAAACCTTGATCTTTCCACAAGATCTACCGCCCGAGAATAGACGACTGGTCCATACACTTGCTCACCATATGGGGCTTCTGCACACCTCGCACGGGATGGCAGAACAGAGGCAAGTACACGTTCAGCGGCCAGCTGCAGGTTCCAACATCAGCCCTCCTAACTCTACCGTCAATGCTCGACAAGGCTTGGTAAGGACATCCGCAACGGAATATGGTGAGGGTCGACCTTACGATGGCCCCAACTATGCTCAGCTTCGTGGTCAAGCATCCGTCGGCCTTCTTGATGTTGGCGACAACAACGCTTTCGGCCGACACGACAACAGCAATCTGCGCAATGCTAAATCGTATGCTGACCTGCGCACTTGGAGTCCCTCTCCTGCACCGTCAGCAGCGAGTTTTCCAGCGGCTTTGCAAACCAACGGAGCTCGTCTTCAAGCTATTGGAGACACGGCTGGCTCTAACACACCTACTTTGACTCCAGTGGGTTCGAACTCGGCAATGGGCATTGGCCGCGACGAACCATTTCTGATCTCTGGGTTCAACAACCTCCACGTTGGAAACGGTCTCAATCACCAAACGAGTCCTCGGCGACAGCGCAGTAACTTTTTCAACGGAACATCAACATGGGAGGACCAACCTGCCTATCAGGCCACCGCGCCCATTGGTAGCAAGCGCACTGTCAGCATTGGCGCCGATAACTCTGCGCCATTGAGACAATCACGGGGACCCACCTCAAACAATACTATGGGATTCCGCCGCCACAATGGACGTGGCAGCGACGAATTGCGAACGGCCGCATCAGCGATTGCCGAATGAATTTTTTGAACAGATACCCCTCTGCTTCACGAGAAAATGATCTGACGAAGAGACGAGAAATACCCCCCTACCTGGACGCAAATTCAAAGTTAGACGCATAAGGGCAGCCTCACGACTGCACGTATGGTTCGACAGCTTAGACTACGGTTTGATGGACACGAACAACATTTCACGACCTGTGACAACAGCAGATAACAATTAACGAAGAACACGGCGGAAGAAACTAAACTGGCGAGATTGAAATATGATACATCTGTGCAAAAGAATTTATCGCGGATAGCATTTTACTGATTCTACGATGAAAATGGGGCAAACATAATTTATGGCGAGTGGAAGGGGGTAGCCAGGCAAGTATCAAAGCATTTGGAACTTGCACGACTGCAAAACATGGCGTGTCCGCGGAAGGAAAGGTGTTGTGTGCTCAGTAGTAATGGCAGGTGTCTCTGCAGTAATTCCAGTATCAAAGCTTCGCAGTTTTTTCTTGATTCTTGATTCATGCCCCTGGTCGCGTTGTTGTGGTAGAAGCTGGAAATGGTTTAGAGTGATGGTCGGTCACATGACCATCCTTATTCTCCGAACAATTGTAGCATTTGAAGCAACATCATCAAATGAGAGGGCTAACGAGGGATTTGAGGCACATTGGATGTTGAAGTACGCGCGCACAAGGGCAGGTAAACACCAAGCAATGATCAGATGGACAAATGTTATGCGTCGCAGGATGAGCCTCTGTGCAACGTCCTTGCTTGGAATGCTGCAAAGGCCCTTAGGCACTAACTTCGAGCAGGCCAAGGTTGAAAGCTGAACTCACAAAGCTCAGCAACCACACAGCCCGCCATCATGCGGCTTTCGAGAATACTCTGTGCGCTCGCGGAGAAGCCAATCCTGCAAGATTAATGGACTGATCACAACACAGGAAGGCATAACCCGTCCCAGTCGGCCGCCATGGTGGGTTGTGTCATTGCAAAAGGGCAGGCGCCAAGCGGCCCCGCTATAAGTCTGCGCCTGTGCCGAGAGCAAACGCGATCCTTCCACCTCCCATCTTATCTTCTTATCCATCAACTTCCCACGCGTCGCATTCACAGCACAGTATAGCAAGCACACAACTCCAGTCGCATACACCTCTACAATACTCCAGTATCTAGTCCTTCTTCGATAAGCACAATGGCAGGTGGTAAGGGAAAGAGCGTTGGCGGCAAGGCCTCAGGCGCAAAGGATTCTGGCACAAAGACGCAAAAGTCTCATAGCGCAAAGGCTGGTCTGCAGGTGAGTCATCATCACAGCACGCGGCGAGAGCAAAGGCAAGATCGCGGTCGAGGTCGTGGTCGATGTCGAGAGCGCGGATCGGGAACAGCTTCTGCGACACGACGCGTCATAATGCGCTCAGCGTCGGTGAGCTCGATGGAGATGTCTCCTGACGATAGGCTTCTCTATAACAGCAGCGGAGGGACCGGTGAGCATTGTAAACACGAAGGATGCGACATATACACCTCTGGTTCTCCTAACGAGACATAACGCGTCGCATGTGCATCGATACTACGAACCTCGATCGACTCGGCTCGTCCGTGCTTGTCTTGCTCCCTCAAACGCACGCGCTGCATGCTCAATACAGAAGACTAACGCGTCATCCTCACAGTTCCCATGCGGCCGAGTCAAGCGCTTCCTCAAGAACAACACCCAGAATAAGATGCGTGTAGGCGCAAAAGGTACGCCTACTCCCTTCCCACTTCTGCCTGCACACAACTAACATGTTTCTCAGCCGCCGTCTACGTAACCGCAGTCCTCGAATACCTCACTGCCGAAGTCCTCGAACTCGCCGGCAATGCAGCCAAAGATCTCAAAGTCAAGCGTATCACCCCACGCCATCTCCAACTTGCCATCAGAGGAGACGAAGAACTGGACACCCTCATTCGCGCGACTATTGCGTTTGGTGGTGTGCTGCCGCACATCAACCGTGCTCTACTGTTGAAGGTGGAGCAGAAGAAGAAGAAGGGAGCTGAGGCTTAAGATGCATCCAACAGTGAATTGTGGCGCTGTGCTGCCAGGCCTGTTGCACCCAACCGGTCACTCAAGAATTTACCTCGACGCACTTCTACGCGAATGGACACGACGCGTCGAGATTGATGACAATGGATACAGCGCCAAGAGCAAGCACAAGCACTTTTGAACATTGAATGGCACAAGGAGGCGCATGGGGGTGGTTTAATTATCCAGTATCGGGGCATCCTGCAGTTTCAATCCAGTCCCTTTTGTTCTCGTTCTGCAATGCTTCTCAGCATCTCGTGTCGCTGCTACATTGTCGACCAACCTGCCACGCCCACACATCCGCCCTGTACAAGTCTCGGCCATCCACATAACAGAGCCCCTGAACTCGTGAACGCTCCTGTCCCAAGTCTACCGACGCTGCTTGCTCTGACTCAACGGTCCATATGTCCAAGCATCAGGGACCGTGCTACAACACCGTGCATCTTCGCCCCCCTCTCCTTTCATCCCACGGCTTCTTTGTGCCGTGAACGGCACAATGCGCGTTATCTAACGCGCATTATCCCAATCCCACACAAAGAACAGAGCGTATCCTACTATAAGTGCGACGATGGGCATCAGCTTGACCATGACCTGACTAGAATCCACGTATCACGCACAGGAAGTCACTTTCCAAGAACAACGCTCACAGACAATATTATGCCTCTCTTCTCATCTTCCAAGAGGGACAAGAAAGCTGCTAACGAGTTCAAGGCTGTCTCTTATGGTAGTACGAGTAAGCACTACGAATTTGACAGCAGCAGCAGTAGCAGTAGCAGGCCCAAGACCAATGAGAAACAGGACAAGGCAGGAAATAAGGAGAGAGGGAAATTGACGCCGTACGGGCTGTGGGTTGCTGAGCAGAGGAGGAGGATGGAGAGGTAGTGCACTGTACGAATAGCGAATAAGAGGAACAGATTGTTTTTTGGATTACATGAGCTATCAGATATCCTTTCCGTTTCGTCCCTGATGGCTTTCATGTTTGTTCTGCATGCTCAGCGGACGTAGGTTAGCACCCAGCATTGGTCTGCTAAATCTTCTCATGGTCAATTATGGGGCGTGAGCCGCAGATGAATGCGTTCATGAACCTCTTGAAGCCACAATGCTCTCCTTTAGAACCTTCATCAACTCCAGACCTATCATGCCATATTCTGCGACGATCTCTTTGAATTCATCTTCCTCCAACAGATCTTCAAGGTAAACAACCACATACCGCATTAGACTCTTGAGGAGAGCCCCGATATCGATCGACGGTTCCGTTACTTCGTTGAATTTGCTGCTCCAACCAGTCTTGGACGCCAGATACCTAAGCACATCCAACAGCTCGTCGACATCCTTTTGGGCGGTAGTCGAATATTTCTTGAGACGACGTTCGAAGGCCTTGAGTGCACTGGCTTGCAGACCCAATACTTCGTATTTGCCAGCAAGGTGGAATACCTTAGCAAAGTGTATCAGTGGATATGCTTTGCCGGTCGTTTTGTCTTTCGTGTCAAGCGCTGTAGAGGGTGCCTGCAATTCCTTCAGCCCTTTGGAAATACTGCCATGGGACTGAGCCAATCCAAGCTGGAAGAAGGACTTGATGCCAAGTTAGTCTGTCTCGTGACATATCCCAGCTTCGCACTCGAGCTGGACAAACACTGGTGACTTGCAATGATTGCACTTCACAAGAGACTTTTGAGGCGTTGCCATGCTATCAATACTGCTTTTGATCAATGCCTTGGATGGTGTGTCGCCCAACGTCGGCAGTGGAGCGTGGCTGATGTGGTCGCCCTTAAGAACGATGCTGTATGCCATGTGAACGAGCTGGAGGAAAGCATCTTTGTCATCGTGGCGGAGACACTCATTGACGCTGTTGGCAGTTGCGTGACCGGATGATACACTAGAAAGCAGACGATCTAGAGGCTCGGATATACCACGAAAGAGGTTTGCTTGAACTGTCGTTGTGGTCTGCTCAGGGCCAACCGTGAGGGTTATGGCTGTTGAGCGAACAAGTTCCTCCATGCTGTGTGGATATTAGCAGTTGGCAGGCACGTTGCGAAGTTGTCCCACCTTGTTGGTCCGTGTCTGATTGGCGTAGGATCATACAAGACGACAGCGTTGTTAATTTTGGTAGGAGATGGCGATGACAACGAGATATAGCCGCTGTCGAGTCTGGGTCGCTTGTTGGAGTCCTCCGCATCTGCCATGATGTGCGGAAGTAGTAGATCCGATGGGAAGATCAGTTTGCGGGTAGATCTGTGACTGAAGTTATCCAGTAGCAGAAGCGAGTACAATCAAGGAATGAGGAAGGCACGAGTGATGGAAGTATTTCAGAAGGCAGGAGGTATTCAAGTGACACCTTTCTTAGCCTCGCCTCCCAGACTTCAAGCTCAGGTGAATTGTGCCCACAGATCGGCACCTTCACTCACTGATCAAAAGCACCTGTCATAGCTCGCAGGCACGATATCGTCGTTTGAGCATTTTCATCAGGCATGCACGTACCGTCCATGGGACTTCTTCCCATACGCACCTGATCAATTAGAAAATGGTGCGGTCGAAGGTTATGATCATGGTCCTTGAACATTGATCTTATTGCAGGAGCCCATTGCGACCATGTGTCCGAGCATTATGACTCACCCACGGTGGTGCTTATCCTACGCAGCGGCATAAGATGAGGCTATCATGCCATCTCTCGCTGTTCGAATCCCAATAGCAGTCGGCACAGCAGGCCCTGATAGTTGTGACGCGATGCATCGATTAAGAACAGCCGGGCTGACCACTTGGGTACCTCATGATCGTCATGGGAGATCTTGAAGAAACACGAAGAAGAAGCACTTCACACACGTTCGGTATGAATTGGAAATCTTCATGGCACACGTGGTGTGGGGATTGCCAGGATGGTCGGAACGACGAGTACTAGGAGTAGCGTCCCGGCTCGCCCACTACGCTCCACCACTTCAAGTGGGGCATTCGATGATACGCCTGTAGAGAGGCCAGAACCGAGAGACAGAGGTGCGCAGGCGCGTAGTTTGGCCCATGAGCCTTACTCGAGCTTCCATGAATACTGCTCAATACTTCGCAACGCTTGACCGAGTTGGCTTCCCCGTCACGAGGCCGAGCTGTCTGGCACGAAATGTCAAATTCTAATGTCTCACAGCCAGCGTTCCTCCTCCGTCTGGACTGCCTCCGTCAGCGAGTCAACGGATCCTCTAGACGAGCGCGACTTCAAGAGAGCCTTCAAGAGATTGTGCAACAAACACAAGGAGTATCAATCGGAACGACTGCTTAACAGACTGCTCGACGACCATTGCGGCAATATTATATTCTTTGCAGACAAACTAGATGAGGCTCTGTCATTAGAGAATGAGACCTTTAGTGGAGCGTTCTACTCTTCGTTATTGAAGGTGATAGAGGTGAGTTGGAATCACTTGAACTATAGCATGTTTTTTGAGTTCAGGCTGATGGTGTGCTACACTAGAGTGGACTGGAATCTAATATCCCACTCGCTACACTAGTATCGTTGTTTCATGGACACGACCTCGAAGACCCACCAGACCTGGACGATGACACTACAGTACTCCTTTCGAAGACGGAATTGCAAGACCCTCTGCGATGCATCTTCGGCGAGATCAACGAGTGTCACGAAATGATGCTTCGACACTCCCAGGAGCATGGTTCACGTAGGACCTCAGGACCAATTGGGGAATCTGACGTTTCTGACCTGCAAACAGAAACGACTCCCGATTTCCAGCCGATAAGCAGTCGTTTTGCTGAAGCGGCTCCACGAATAGAGGGGTTCCTGAAGGAATTACTGTCAAAGCTCGAGGCAGCGAAAGAAGAAGCGCGTCAGAACGCAGAGGCTGAACGCCTCAGGCATGAGTCTATGTCGAGCGGCAGCGTGCAGAACGGGCTCAACGGTCAACCATTGTCTCCACCGGGTAGCCGTGTGATGTTCGAGCATGCACGTACTCTTGGACGCGGCAGACACGCCATCGTCTACGCAATGAAAATGCAAGGATCCTCGCAAGGGTCTCCGGAGCTATTTGCGCAAAAGGTAATTCATTGTGACTCCCCTGCGCGTTTCAAGCAGATGGAGGAAGCGGTTGGAAAGGAGGTCCAAGCCATGACAACTTTACGCCATCATCACATTACAAGCATCCTTTTCTGGTCTCCAATACCTGAGCAGTCTGCCTTCAGCATTTATATGAACCCCATTGGAGACTACGACCTTAATGCCTTCCTGCCATCTTTCAGTAATCAACACGACGCCTGGTTTGGCTGTCTAGTCGCTGCCCTAACCTACGCTCATGAATGCGGCATCATTCACCAAGACATTAAGCCGTCGAACATTATCATCAAGGCCAACAAGCCATACCTGGCGGATTTTGGGTCCGCCCGAGACTTCTCGGACAGCAGCATCTCTAACGACGATATCATCCGCGGAACTCCTAATTACCTGGCTCCAGAAGATCAATCTGGCGAGCCTCGTGGACGCAGAACTGATATCTTCTCTTTGGGCTGCGTATTTGCGGAGATGCTGACCGTGAGACAAGGAAAGAAGCGTGAGGACTTCGATGCACAACGACGGAACAGCCAAGTATCGGATGCTCCCCATGCTTTCCGGCATAATCTGAAAGCGGTGAAGGACTGGCTCTACAACCTTGAATACTCGGACGAGAACGACAAAGGGATCTGCGATACGCTCGTCACAATGCTGAGACTCAACGCGAACAGAAGGCCTTGGCCCAAGACATTACTGCGAGACTTCCAACAGATGAACATGGTCTGTAAGGACTGTCAGGCATAGGAGCGATTATGTTTCCTGCTGTGGGGCGTGCGCATGATCGTCAGGAGCTATCAATTCCTGGACTCCGTCGGTCCCTTCTTGAGCGTCTCTTTCGCTCTAATGCTGTCAATCTGATCTGACCAAGGAATTGCAGCTTGCGCTCCTATTGCGCCAATGGTCCAGGCTGAAGCGCGGCTAGCGCGCTCAACGGCCTCCTTAATATCCCATCTGAGTTGACTTTTCTGCTGCAGATAATCGGAAGCATAGGTTCCCACAAATGTGTCTCTGTTGTGCATCAGCCATATTTCGTTCCGTATCTCACGACATCCACTTACCCTGCGCCAGTAGTGTCTTTCACTTCCACATCAAGGGCAGCAACATGACCTCCAACAACTTTTCCATCCGGGCCTTTTGTAGCATAGTAGGCACCATTTTCACCAAGAGTGATCACAACGTTCTTCGCCCCCTTCTTAAGGAACATCTCTGCAATTTGCGGACACGACCCGACAGTCACGTCTTTGACTTCACGCCCAGAGAGGATGCCAGCCTCGGTTTCATTCACAATCAAATGTGTAATGTATCTCCAGAGTCTTCTGTAGAACGATTGCGCTGGCGCAGCATTGAGCAGTATCTCGACGCCGGCTTTGCCTGCAGTTTCAAGCAGCTGTTCAACGATATCCAGAGGCAAGGCCAGGTGCGAGATAAGTAGATCCACTCCATCCAGGAAACCTGGCTCTTTGTAATCGTCTACTTTGTGCAAGTCGTTCGCGCCACGATGAGACATTACGCGGTTTTGCCCGGTGTCCTCTTCGACGATGCAGAACGACATACCAGTAATTGAATCCGGAACCTCATGGACACCAGATATGTCAATGCCGTTGGCCTGTAGGTTTGCCCTGCATGTTCTGCCATTGGCGTCGTCTCCGATTGCGGCAATCAGACGAACTTCGATCTCTGCGACTTCATCATAAGCCTTCACGAATTGATGCTCTTCTTTGCCATCTTCTGACTGCACCTCTTTCTGCACACACCTATGAGAGCTGCGAAAGCTTGCTATGGCAGCGTTGGCTCCTTTCCCCCCACATGACTGTTTGAAATTCTGTGCTCTGACACTCTCTCCTGGATCAGGCACACGCTGGACAATTAAAGTATTGTCACTATTGACGGTTCCTACTACTGCGATAACCTTGGAACTCATTCCTGGTCGAGTGGCAGGGTAACAGGGATCGACGCTCTGTAGAAAGCCAGCCACAGTTAATATGATCACTCCAACAAACAAGGCCTTCAACATGTTAGTGTATCACAACCGAGCACCGAAACAAGAGCCTCGCATCCATACCACGTGTTCCTTCTTAGTTCGCGATGCGAGCGGGAGAACACTGAGCACAACGGTAACAATTGTGCCTGCTGACGACAGCAGCACGTGCGTGACATGAGCACTTGGTATACAACGGGATTGGTAAGTGGTGGCTTGATGTCCACTTATCTGATAGGACTACTCGTGGTGTGCGATTAGAGTGGGGTACTACAGGATTACGCGGGGCGGCCCTAGGCCCGTTGCACCATGGTGGGGCCCCCCCTAGATTCGGCCGAACACTTGTCGCTACGAACGAATTCAAGTCGCCGCAAGCCTTAGCAATGTGATCATACATCGACAGAGAATCAGATGAGGGTAATACTAGATCGACATGCACAACTGATCTGTACTGTGTACCTCTAGTCCCCACAATATCCAAACCCTGCTACCTCGTTTGAAGTACAGGTACACACCTTACCATGGTATAATCTCTGGCTTTCCTCACTTGCCAGCTGCTCCATCATTGTCAGATATCAGTTCTTGTTGGAAGCCACAGCGTCCATTCTAGCATGCAGAGGTTTCAGCCTTGAGGCTGTGGAATCGCCTGGTTACCCTAGTGCATACGCCTGCGGTTATACAGCCCAATGCCGATTGTCCTCGATGATGTCGCTGGCGTTGTGGGGATCACCAATGTTGCTGTCAAACTGCTTGATGCATGCATTCGTGGCTTCACAGTTCTACGTGAAGCTCGTCATGCAGGCCGTGACTTATCAACAGTCCAGGCAATGCTGCAGATCGAGCAGCTAAAACTTCAGACATGGGCCAGTGAGGTCGGACTCCTCGACATAGAGCCCCGTCTCTCGATCAGCTTCAGTGACGTTGGGATTGCTTCAGTCGCCCTGGATCAACTCGGAGAGCTCTTGACAGATCTCGATAAGCTTAAGCACAAGTACAAGTTGAATCTCGAGGTGACGGAGGAGGAAATAGCCAAGCTACAAGAACCCCAAAGCACGCTCAAGGCTTTGCTTCCCTTCCAACGAGAACAATTTCGTAACGACACCGCTAAGGTGTTTCACCGCCGGCAAAGCACGTGGAGAAGGCTTAGATGGGTGTCAGAGGATGAACAACTGTTCCGGAAGCTGCTGAAAGATGTGAAGTACTTTATTGACGAGTTGACACAGACCTTGGGCCGGTCCGAAAGAGATATGCTCAAGAACAGGATTGAGATGTTTCATCGGTTCCTCATCACGGGTTCGTCTGATAGTCGATACCTCTCAATCGCCGGTCAGGCGTCTAGCACCGAAACTTCAGACACAAACCTCGAGGCTGCTGCACGCCTACGAAAACAGGCGCTCGAGCTTGAGGTTATCGATGATCCTCACGTCGATAGGGCACCCTCCGGAGACCTCGAACTCCAGAATCTACATGGTCGTCCAGGTCCTATGCAGCCCACGTCAGGCAAGCATGCATCTGGCTCGATCCCTTCAATGCGACTCTCCAAGACTAAGATAAATGCTGGGCTTTTCAGGCTAGAGGTCCCGCGACAACTAGCTTATTACGTCGACCATAAGTCTGCCGTCGTGTTACTCGAGTGGATGGCCGCCGACTGGTCTGTACACGCCTCAACCAGGGATCGTGTCAATAAAGTCTCAAAGCTCCTCCACGAGCTGATTCATCCTTCTTTTCATAGTCTGCGATGTATTGGATACCTGGAAGACAACAAGTTGAGCCGATACGGGATAGTGTACGAGGTTCCAATTCGATCAGTTGAGATCGACAGACCAGACGCATTTCCAGTAATCTCGGTCACGCTTCGGAGCATGTTGGAGGCAACAGACTGCCCCAGTCTCAATGCGCGTGTGAAAGTCGCTATCCTTCTACTGGGAACAATTTTGCAGCTTCATACTAGTGGCTGGCTACACAAAGCTATCACCTCCGACAATCTTATCACATTTGCCCCTAGAGGCTTCTTAGTAAGTGCTTCGCCATTGAGCAGTCTGGAGACAAATTCGGTCATCTACCTGACTGGTTACAACTACGCTAGAAGCGACGACCCTGCCGAGATGACCGAGCCGTCTCTCTCACAAATCGATGCAGAACTCTACCGCCATCCATTGTCCATTGGTACTTCTCGGCAGCGTTACTGTAGGGCATTCGACCTCTTCAGTGTAGGATGCATCCTCCTCGAATTGGGTTTATGGTCGAGTCTGTCGTCGGTACTTTTGGAGGCTCACGCGACTGCAGGCCAATTCCCACAACGACCTTCACGCTCGACGAATGAGATATCCAGTCTGCTCCTGACCAGTAAGCACAGTCTTGTCAGCCAAATTGCTTCAGGACACGACGAAATGCCTGCTCGAGATAGCGAGCCTCTGGGGCGGATTGTTCGAAAGCTTCATGTCGCCGTAGGAGAAAACTACACCAATTTAACGCTGGATTGTCTACGAGCTGTGAAAGTTAAGAACGGTTCAGACGAAGATAGAGAGCGAGACGACTATCATGATCAGGGCATGATACAACTGGAGAGTGACTGTCTGACACAATTGCGTCGCATGGTCTCGAGTATCTGAGTAGCGAGCAATCAGCGTCACAATTGGAGGAGCAAGACATGATTTAATATTACCAAATGATCTCAAGAACTGGGGAGCACCCTTGTTACCAACTCAAAGCAGACAATGGCACTGCAGAGGGCTACAGTCAACCTTGACAGCACAGAGTCAACGCAACAGAAGCAGGCGGCAATTATTGCTGTCAGTTCAGAAACATAGTGATGGCGACTAGCACTCAATGACTTCTGTTTTCATCATGATGCTCCAGAACATGAGAATCAGATCAAGCAACATCCGTCGAGGTGAACGACGTTTTTCTGCACAATAAGAGAAGCGCTCTTTCGGAGGCACGAAAACGGTAGGGATATGTCCACAGTGGGCTCGCGTCGGCGGTATCGTTTGCTACTTCAGTGCTGCGCCCGTGCTCATTGCTGTACCTCATCCGCCCATATCCATTTACTAAGGAGAAGGGTGCTCACATGCTAATGTTCGATCACCCTTCTGCGCATGGCAAGGTTCGCATGGCATTGGGGTTGATGAATGAGTAGCACGTGCAAAAACCTCGGAATCACTTCAAATTCTGGGTTCTCAAACACCTTGTGACCACGTTACCAATCCACGGTGTATAGCAGGTTGAGGGACTGTAGATTGCCGGTCATCATCGTTCCTGCATGTCTTGCATGCCAGCTTTCGAATTCAGATGTTGGTTTCTGCACAACATGTCAGCGCTACGCTACGCCTCGCCAGTCGCCGAATGCGGCTTGAAATTCTCGCTATCAGTCGCTGGTTCCCCGACATACCTTTTGTTCATCCACTGCGATAACCAATATGCTCCCACAAAGGGAGGCACGACGTAGAGAAACTGCTGGCGCATACGACGTGCCGTATTGAAGACCGCGTTATGGCCAGCATGCGCAAAAGGCATAAATCGGTTTGCTGAGACCATGTAGGTCGTAATGCCTTTTTGTGGTGGAAGCAATCTATGCCCCCAGCGGAGGACTGGTGTGCTTTGGACGAGGACTTAGCAATGTCTCTTAGATTAGAGGAGGGGTTTGGATAGGGAACCATACCTGGTCTTGCCTCTGGGAATATTCTGGTTGTACTCCATGTTGCGCGGTAGCTTGAGAGTCGCGTTGTGGGAAACTGCTGATGTAGGAGAGTGGACGGAGGCATGCTGGGAGTTGCGCTTGAATATATACAACAGATGATCCGTCGGTGTGCTTCCTGTGCCCAGGTGAAGGTCACCCTGCCTAGGATACATGCTCAGTCAATAATCTTAGAGCACAAAGCAAGAGGATCCTCTGTGGAGCCATCCGTCAAAGCCCTGCACTTTGCGGATGCTAAACTGTTTTCGTGTCTTTCGCACAGATCCCTGTCGAACAAGGTGAGCCAGTTCGAGAACTTTTCGCATTGGGCCTTGTACTGAATGAGTCAGGTGGTAATAGCTCGATCATATGCGGGTGTTAACGTTTGGGTCGTTCGTCGAGTTCCTCTATAGTTCGGATGCCGTTGGCTCCATGGTAGCATACGAAGAGCATTCTTTGAAACGCTCCGTCCTCTTCCGGATTGAGCTTGGTTCCCGTCGTTGTAATGAACTCGTGGTATGACTTCAGTTTCGTGTGTTGGCCGCCATGCTTCCTTATGGCTTCCGCCCATTCTTCTGCACTTGTTGCCTCCCAGAGCTCGACCCGCGAATCAAAAGGCAACGATTCGTAGAACGGCTCGTAGTACACATGCCCATATGCTGCAACGTGCCAAAGACCTCTGATCAGAATGCCCGCAAACATGCTGCGACGTATACTTTCTCCGACAATCCAGGCTTCCCAAGGGCCGAATTTGTCGTCGAGCTGTTTCGGAGCAGAAGCCCACAGAGAATGAGTCGCCGAAAACATGTGAACCACCAATCTCTCGACTTCGAGGTCTTTCTTGCTCGAAGGCTTCTCGAGCAGAAGCCGATTTAGAGCCTGGTTTATCAGGTTGTGTACGTCCTCCAAGCGCCTTTGGAGATGCCAGCGCTCCTTCTTGGCTTCGTCGACGATGGTGGACCCTTCCTGAAAGTCTGCTGCTGGGTCCCGCTGCCGAAAACTGCAAGCATGGATAAAGGGCGATGACTTGCCATCTAGGCCATCGCGTGCGACTTGAGTGAAGAATGCGATCAACCAATGAGCGCTGTCGCCATCCATCATTAGCATGGGCCTGGCAGCAGCTGAACCCATTCCTTCACCACTGGCAAGAGCTGCAATTGACGCTTCTCGTGCTGTCTCTACATCGCTGTAGACGATGTTCAGCTGACCACCACCAATTGGTTGGGGGGTCGAGCCGTTGCTCTGATCATTGTCTTGGTACTGAGGTGATGGCTGACTTTGGGCTACCGGCTCAAGATCGTAAATGCAAGGAATGCGTTTCTTAGCACATCGTTCGCAAGCTGGCAACTGTGGAATGCACCGCCTTTTCGATTTAGTGCAAGCTCGACAAGCTTTCCGTAGGGTTGGTGGCATTTGCTGGTTTCGCAACGTGCATGTAAAGTATCCTTCGGCGCTGAAAGGCTAGTACTGATAGGGTTGTATTGGTATGCTGTAAGTGGTGTGTAGGTTGGTAAGATGTGGACCAAGTGGAAGTAGTTGTAATGACTGGGCGCACTTGCCCAACAGGGCCCGGTATAGTCTGACCACGCTACTGATTTGTCCAATTCATACCTCTGATATCAGCACACTACCTGCGTCGCATGCAAGTACAGACATCGACCTGTCAACTGTTCGACCCTGCTGAAGCAGACAAACAACATGGCAACGGCCAAGAACGGCCAGCGAGGACAACAAAATGTTGTAGTCTCCGCCGAGAAATGCAAGATAGTCGAAGCATTAACCACATTTGGTTAGGTGTAAACGAGAACTGCGAGCCTGAACTTGGTTGCCGATGTTGAGATATGAATGTACATACTCGTAATGATATGTTGACTTCTCTTCGAATGTGGTGTGCTTGCGTCATCTTGATGTCTTGAAAAGAAGTGTCGAACATAACCGCGACGCGACAGGGGGAAGCCTCCTAGGTCATGGACAATCAAGGAGCTTTTGGGCACTATCAGAGCTCCTGAATAGCCAAGCTTCCAGACTTCGTTGTTTCAAGGACGGCTTAGGGTTTAGTGGTCGATAGTCGAACAGATCCGCGAGGCGAGAGTCTGTTATTGATGAATATACAATACAGCCCGAATATGGGGCTACAATAGATGCAGTGCTCGACACTCCGAGTCCTTGCAACGCGACCGAGGAAAAACCGCTAATCATGTACAACCGTCCGAATCCGTTGACAGCCCCACACTCCGCTTCATGATGTTTAATCACCACCCATGTCGCCCATATCGCCCATATCACCCCCCATGTCACCGTCACTCATATCACTGCCACCCCCCATATCGTCACCACCCATATCACCATCCATCGCGTTCCCCAGCATCATTCCTCCAAGCAATCCACCTCCGAGACCCAAAGCTGCTCCGCGCCCAGCTCCCATACCGCCGCGCTTCTGCCTCATTGGCTGTCCATACATACCTCCTCCCATCCCTCCCATCATTGGTTGTCCGTGATGGCCACCATAGCCCATAGGCTGGGCAGGGTACCCACCGTGATGGCCACCATAACCTTGCTGGGGATAGCCACCTCCATGATGACCACCTGCAGCGCTGCTCTGCAGCTTGTCTTTCAGTTTCCCCATTAAACCGCCCGACTTATGACCGCGGTCTGCACCAGTCTCATGCTGCGCATACCCGGGCGCGCCAGAGTAGCCGCCGTGCTGAGGTGCCGACCCAGAGCCATAATAATTATTGTTCGCTCCATGATTGCTTCCATGTGCCCGTTCGTCTTCTTGCATGCGACGCGCCATTGCTTCATCGGACTCTGTGTTGTACGGGTTATTCGACCCCATGTGGCCTTTTGTATCGGAGTGGGGCGCGTGACCACCGGGTGTGTAACTTGGTGGCATGTCACCGCCAGCGCTGGCGGGCTGGGTCGGTCTCTCCCATGTCGATTGGTTGGTGTACAGGTTTACATAGAAGTATTCTTGGTATTGGTCGTTCCACACGGCTTTCCAGCCCTCGGGCACCTGGGGTGGTGGGGGCCCGGTTGGAGGTGCGAAGTCACTCATTTCTGGTGGTGATTTGCGTGGTTCGATCTGTAACTGGCAAGGGCAAGGTTGTAATGTATGATATTCGATTTCGAAGGATGAGGATATTATAGTACTAGTATTTAGAGAGTAGGTTTGCGACCAAATATAAACGTAATTGTAGGAGTGCTCATACGTCGGGCCTACGCCTGGCAGTTCATGCTCTTCCGTCATGCGAACGAATCGCATTGATGACGTAGCTGATTGGAGGGAAGGCGGCTGAGGGGCACCTTGCGCCTCAATTCGGGAAACAAGGCGGAGCTGTTTTGCTATGTTTGCTCTGTTTTCTGTGGCGGTGCACAGCATCGAGATCTCTCCGTCCCAGATCCAGGAAGTTTGTGGGTAAAGTTATCTCAGCGGGTTGCATATTGGTCAAGGGTGCGCAAGAGGGTAAATCAATTGATACTGCTCGTCCTGCGATCAGCCTGGTTCACGGCAGGGTCAGGTGACCATAGCTGAGAGCCAGCTGCGAAATTTCGGTATAGCATCCTGCAATTTGGCAGCCATGAATACGGCTCCGTCTCTATCACTTCTGCACTTGTGTGTGCATCGCCTAGATCTCAAATCCAGGTCAGACCTGGACGGACTGAACCTATCTTCCTCACCTTCTCCAGCATAGATTACCAATGCAACGTTGATCATGACAGGGCGCGCCCTGTGCAATCCACTTCCAAAGTCTGTTCGACGCGACTCATTCAGCTCGTAATACCATTGCAAAACGTGTGTTCTAACCCTAGAGCTTGTCCCGTCCCTGAAGCTACTGTCGCTATAGACTCCTATACCACCATTACCAACAATTCGGGTACGAGAGCACAACATGGCACAACCATCCACCGAACAAGAGCCTCTGAAGGTCAACCCCATCGACCCGGACCATGAACCCTCGATGAACCGCTTTCTCGACGGCATAGCCGCCAGCTTCAGCAACACGATGCTCAGCCGCGCTTTCATCACAGAGATTGACAATACCCCTCCTCCCTACCCGTCCCCCTCGATCAACGGCCCACGAATCCGCAGACACCTCCACCCCGGCATAACAGACGGCGCGCACTCAGGCGCCGAACTCGTCGAAGCAGGCGACTTCTCAGCTCTCGCACTCTGGGAAACGACATCCTACAGAGGTGTCCCCTTCACCGACTCGTTGCGCAACGTTGGACCTATACGTGGAGAGTGGAGGACGAAGGTCAGACAATGTAAAGAGAAGTACATAGGCCTAGAGACGAAAGGAGATGGGAAGGAAGATTTCAAGCCATTTTATCACTTGGGGTTTCTAGCCCGCAACCCAGATCGGAAGGCTGTGCCGGGCGCGATTAGTGCTGTTGTTAAGCCGTGGTTGAAGAGGGCGGAGGAGGAGGGTGTCCCTGTTTGGCTTGAGGCTACGTATGAGCACGCTGTGGATGTATACAAGAATTGGGGGTTCCGGTTGGTTGAGACCATCAGGATAGGCGAGGGTTCGAGGAGTGCTGAGGGTTGGCCTGAGGAGGGTGGAGAGGGTGTTTGTGGGTATGCTATGATCTATGATGCGCATCTCAAAGAGGACTAATGAGATGGAGCTCAGTGTGATGGAATGGCTTCTGGCGCCCTGTCTGTTCTGTAGACCTGTGGGCTTCACCTCCCCTGCAGCATGTGAAGCCACCGTAATGGCTTCAACGCACGGTAGAATTTGACGCAGCCTGTTACCTACGAAGAGAAAGCCAAGAGAGGTAGCTCTTCAGTGATACACGACCTGAGACGTTAAAATCTTTGAACTGTGAATGTGGTCTACGAATGGCAGCCATTCGGTGAAAGAGCTCCTAGTCACCCCCGCTGCTCTGAGCTGCTTTCAGGAAACACCCTCTCGAACGCCTCCACAATCTTGTCCGGCAGTACAGGAAAAGCCAGTCTCGGCGTAGGCCTCACATTCTCAACAGCCATATTCACCACCTTCTCGAACAAGGGCGTTTGCTCACGATCCCCGCGAATCCCAAAGCCGAATGCCACGGCGTCCCATTTCTGCTGTTGCAGGCGCTCTGCTAACTCGTCGAGGATTTGCTTTTCTGGCTGTTCTAGTTGCATCTGGTAGAGCTCGAGAGCGAAACCAGCTTTTGTGGCTTTGTCGATCTCCGTTTTGATGAGCGTTTCGGCTTCTTTGGGGGTCCAGGATGAGAGGCCACGGACGCCGATTGCTAGGACGTTTTTGAGGGGGGATGACATGGTTGTGGGTTTGTCGAGGCTGGTAAGCCGGAGGGACACGTTCTTGAAATGTTACGAGATTGGGTCGAGATCGTCCAAAAGGCTTCCTTTGCTGATTTTTGAGCCAGTACTGAAGCTGTGCAAGTTTCAAGTACTGGGGGAGGCCCACTGT
>Ga0210040_10000174_pt1 | contig 116906 bp, 115 predicted proteins | sample CryGeyCG12114_NA_FD_185462 | JGI IMG/M metagenome (GOLD analysis project Ga0210040, IMG submission 185462) | Groundwater microbial communities from aquifer - Crystal Geyser CG19_WC_8/21/14_NA (SPAdes) (version 2) | ecosystem: Environmental > Aquatic > Deep subsurface > Groundwater | place...
TCGCTTGGGCAAAAGCCCGCCCTATGGCTATCCACAGACGGCCGCCGCACCCGCTGCGCGGCCCCGCGATCCTCCTTGTCATCCTGGTCCTGCTGATCGGCGGGATCGTGGCTATCGCGAACAGCGTCAAGCCGGTGCCGGTGAAACCGATCGAGGTGGACGTCGCTCGTGGCCAGCAAGGCTAAGCTGGTCCTGCTGACGGGGCTGGCTGGCGCTGCGCTGGCTCCAGCCCTCGCGCAGGACGTGCCCGCATCGACTTCCACCAACGAGGCGGCGCCCGCGCCCGTGTCGCAGCCGACCACCCCGAGCACGGGCGGCGAGCAGTCGGCGCCGGCGGTCGCTCCGCGCCCGCGCCCGCGCCCGCGCCCGCGCCCGCCGAGCGCTTCGGCCGAAGGCGGCGACCTGGTCGAAAGCGACACCCTGACCGAAACGGAGCTGGAGCCGCCGCCCCCGCCGGTCGAGATCCCCGACGAATCCCGCCGCGACCCGCGCCGCGCCGGCGTGCTCGACCCGGTCCGCTGGGGCTTTGGCGCGAACCCGTGGGGCGCCGCCGACGGGCGCTTCCTGTCCGGATTGCTGCGCCGCCAGTCCACGCCGCTGCCGTCCCGCTGGCTGCAGATCACGCTGCGCAACGCGTTGCTGGCCCGGGCCGAGGCGCCCTACCGCGTGAACGGCGCCGACTGGGCGGCCGAGCGCGCCTGGCTGCTGCTGCGCATGGGTGAGGCGGATGCGGCCGGCATGCTGGTGGCGAACGTCGACGTCGACGATTTCACGCCCAAGCTGACCCAGGTCGCGGTGCAGGCGGCGCTGGCCACCGCCGACCCGACCGCCCTGTGCCCCTTGCGCGACAAGATGGCCGGGGCCGAGGCGCGCGTCTTGCCGCTGACGCAGGCCATGTGTGCCGCGCTCGACGGCGAGGGGGCCAGCGCCGCCGCTCAGATCCAGCAGGCGCGGCGCCGCGGCCGGATCGGCGGCATCGACCTCACCCTGGCCGACAAGGTGGTCGGCGCCAGCGAAGGCACCGGCCGCGCCGCGACGGTTGAGTGGGAACCCGTCAACACCCTCACCAGCTGGCGCTTCGGCCTGGCCGCGGCGACCGGCCTGATGCCGCCCGCGCGGCTGATGAGCGCGGTCAGCCCGCAGGTTCAGGCGTGGGCGGCGCGCGCGCCGCTGTTCTCCCCGGACAGCCGGTTGCCCTATGCGCGCACCGCGACCGGCCTCGGCGTCCTGTCGTCAAGCGCGCTGGTCGACCTTTACTCGCAGATCTACGATGCCACCGACCCGTCCGACCTGCCGGGCACGGACGCCTGGCGGCTGCGCACGGCGTTTGTCGGCCGCGATGCGGCGGCCCGGCTGCGCGCCATGCGCGAGCTGTGGCGGCAAGGGGACGGCGAGCTGGAGCGGCAGGCATCACGCGCGCTGCTCTCACTGGCGGCGACCCGGATCACGCCCAATCCCGAGCTCGGCGACGACGTGACCGACCTCATCGCGTCCATGCTGGCCGGCGGCTACGACCAGCCGGCGGCGCGCTGGGCCGATGCCGTCGGGCAGATGGACGATGCCGCCGCCGACCGCGCGTGGGCGATGCTGGCGCTCGGCACCACGGCCGAAGTCGACCTCAGCGGCAGCCGGATCCAGGCGTTCATCGGCCGGGACAACAGCCGCGACAAGCAGCGCAGCAAGCTGCTGGTCGCCGGCCTGGTCGGGACCGGGCGGATCAACGCGGAAAGCGCCTCGCAGCTGAGTGAGCGCAACGAGCTGGGGCTGGGCGGAACGTCCGTCTGGACCCGGCTGGTCGACGGCGCCGGGCAGCGGCGGCAGGCCGGAACGGCAGTGGTGCTCGGCGCCATCGGCCTGCAATCGCCCAGCTTCACCCGCGTGCCGGCGGCGCAGCTGCTGCATGCGCTGAACGCCATGCGGCTGGCCGGCCTCGACTACAGCGCCCGAATGATCGCGGCCGAGGCGCTGGCCCGGACGTGAGCCCGGACGACCGGATCCTGGTCGACCGGTTCTGCGAGATGCTGGCGGCCGAGGCCGGGGCCGCGCGCAACACCCTGCTGGCGTACCGCGCGGACCTGGCCGCCGCCGCCGAATGCGTCGGGCGCCTGGGCGAGGCGAACGGCGACGAGCTTGGAAGATTGGGCCCGGCGTGGGCCGACTTGTCGCCCGCCACCGTGGCGCGGCGGTCGGCGGCGCTGCGGCGGTTCTACGGCTTTCTGCACGAGGATGGGCTGCGAACCGACGATCCGTCGTCGGCACTGCCCCGGCCGAACACCGAACGGCCGCTGCCGCGCATCCTGGAGCCGAACGAGGTCGATGCCATGTTCGAGGCGGCGGAGGACCGGGCCTCCAGCGGCCAGCCGATCGCGCTGCGCAATCTGGCTCTCATCGAGTTGCTGTACGGCTCGGGCCTGCGCGCGACCGAGCTGGTCAGCCTGCCGCGCGGGGCGCTGCGGCCCGGCCAGCCGTTCCTGATCCTGCGCGGCAAGGGCGCCAAGGAGCGGTTGGTGCCGATCTCGGAACGGGCGCACGCGACCGTGGCGGCCTGGCTGCCGCACGTGCCGGGCAGGGGCGCGTTCCTGTTTCCCGGCGGCAAGGCGCACCTCAGCCGGGTGCGCTTGTTCCAGATCGTCCGGGCGATGGCGGCCGATGCCGGGATCGCGCCGGAGCGGGTCAGCCCGCACGTCCTGCGCCATGCCTTTGCAACGCACCTCCTGGCCGGCGGGGCGGATCTGCGCGCATTGCAGGCGCTGCTCGGCCACGCCGACATCGCCACCACCCAGATTTACACGCACGTCGACAGCGCCCGGCTGGTTGAGCTGGTCAACCGGGCGCATCCGCTTGCCACCGACCGCCGCCCGGCCTAGTCCGCCCGGCGCCATGAAGACCTACCTGGATTTCGAGAAACCGATCGCCGAGCTGGAGACGCGCGTCGCGGAACTGCGCGAAACGGCGAACTCGGGCGAGATCGACATCGATGCGGAGATCGGGCGGCTGGAAGCCAAGTCCGATCGCCTGCTGAAGGATACCTACGCCAGGCTGACTCCGTGGCAGAAGGCGCAGGTTGCGCGCCACGCCGAGCGGCCGCACTTCAAGGATTATGTCGCGGGGCTCACGGACGACTTTCTGCCGCTGGCCGGCGACCGCGCCTTTGCCGACGACCAGGCGATCGTCGGCGGGCTGGCGCGGATCGAGGGCCGGCGGGTGGTGCTGATCGGCCATGAGAAGGGCGAGGACACCGCCAGCCGCCTTCGCCACAACTTCGGCATGGCCAAGCCCGAAGGCTATCGCAAGGCGATCCGCCTGATGCAGCTGGCGGATCGGTTCGGGCTGCCGCTGGTCAGCCTGGTCGATACCCCCGGCGCCTTTCCGGGCGTGCAGGCGGAAGAGCGGGGGCAGGCGGAAGCCATTGCCCGCTCGACCGAGCAGTGCCTGGCCCTGGGCGTGCCGCTGGTGTCGGTGATCGTGGGCGAGGGCGGCTCGGGCGGCGCGGTCGCCATTGCCGCGGCCAACCGCGTGCTGATGTTCGAACATGCGGTTTATTCGGTGATCTCGCCGGAAGGCTGCGCGTCCATCCTGTGGCGCACCGCCGACAAGGCGGCCGATGCGGCCGAGGCGATGCGGATCACCGCGGCCGACCTCGCCGGGCTGGGCGTGGTCGACCGGATCGTGCCGGAGCCGCTGGGCGGCGCGCATCGCGATCCAGCCGGGGCGATCGCCGAACTCAAGGGTGCGATCGTTGAAGAGCTGGACGAGCTTGGCAGGCTGAGTGGAGCCGAGCTGCGCCAGGCGCGCCGAGCGAAGTTCCTGGCGATCGGATAACGTAACGGACGCGGAACCAGCGTCCGGGAAAACCCGTTCAGGATGGCGAAAACGACCATCCGTACGAGTGTGCCCATGATCAAGAAATCTGTTCTGATGCTCACGGCCGCGGCGGCAGCGATCGCGCCCGGCGTCGTCACTGCCCAGTCCACGTCGCGCGGCTTGCCCGTTCGCTACGTCCAGGAAGCGCAGCGGGATCATGCCCAGCTAGTGGCGGAGTTCGGCGGGGCCGAGACCGGCCAGCGCGCCGCCTACGTCGACCAGGTCGGGCGCCGGATGGCGACCTTTTCGGGGGTCGACCCGCGCGCGTTCCGCTTCACGACGTTGAACTCGGCGGTGGAGAATGCCTTCGCGGTGCCGGGCGGCTACGTGTACATCACGCGCCAGCTGATGGGCATCATGAACAACGAGGCCGAATTGGCCTTTGTGGTCGGCCACGAAGTCGGCCATGTCGCCGCCAACCATGCCCAGGCCCGCCAGGAGGCGACCCGCCGCAACAGCATCAGCGGAATCCTGGGCGCCATCCTGGGCAGTGTTATCGGCGGCGGCCTGGGTCAGGCGATCGGGCAATTCGCGCAACAAGGTGCGACGCTGCGGACCCTCAGCTTCAGCCGGCAGCAGGAATATCAGGCCGACCAGTTGGGCATCCGCTACCTGGCGCAGGCCGGCTACGACCCGAACGCCTCGGCCACCATGCTGGCGGCGCTCGGCCGCGCGGACGCGCTGGAACTGCGAGTCCAGGGCGGCGACCAGCGGCAGACGCCGGAATGGGCGCAGACCCATCCGAACTCGGCCAATCGTGTAGCCCAGTCGAGTCAGTTGGCTCGAGCGACCGGGCGGGCGGGTGCCGGCGTCACCAATCGGGACGCGTTCCTGAACCAGGTCGACGGGGTGGTCGTCGACGACGACCCCGCCCAGGGCGTGATCGACGGGCGCACCTTCACCCATCCCGACCTGCGGCTGCAGTTCGCGGTGCCGACCGGCTATCTGATGCAGAACGGAACGGACGCCGTGACCATCAGCGGCAGCGCGGGCAAGGCGCAGTTCTCCACCGGGCGCTACGACGGCAACATGCAGGCCTATATCGGCCAGGTGCTGCAGGAGCTGACGGGCGGGCAGGTGCAGCTGCAGGTCGTGGAGCAGAACCGCACGGCCGTGAACGGCATCCCGGCGACCTATGTGGTCGGACGGGCGCAGACCTCGTCCGGCCTCGTCGACGTCAGCGTGTTCGCCTACGAGTTCGCGCCCAACCAGGCCTATCACTTCGTCATGCTGACCCGGGGCGGGCGCGGCATCGGGCCGTTCGCGCCGATGGTCAATTCGCTGCGGCGGCTGTCGGGCGCCCAGGCGGCGCAGATCCGGCCGCGGGTGATCGATGTGGTCACCGTCCGGCCGGGGGAAACCGTGCAGACGCTGGCGAGCCGGATGGCTTACCGCAACTTTCAGGCCGAACGTTTCCTGTCGCTCAACGGTCTGCAGCCAGGCGCGCGGCTGGTGCCCGGTCAACGGGTCAAGCTGGTCGTTCTCGGCAACCGGACCCGCTGACCCGGGCCGATCAGCCGCCGGCGGCGGTCGTCGGCGGGGCCATGGCGGCTGTTACCTGGTCGCTGATGCTGGACCACATGCCATTGGCGCCGCCCCCCATCAGGCTGAAAGCGCCGATGCAGGTGACGGCGATCAGGCCGACGATCAGTCCGTATTCGATCGCGGTTGCCCCGCGCTCGTCACCGCACAACCTGTGCAGCATCAATCGGATAGCAGTCACGCCACCCTCCTCTGGTCCACGTCCACTCGGGCAGGACTAGGGCCGCGAAGGTTAAGGAATGGTAGGCGAGGCGCGATTAAGCGGCGCTTAGGCAATTGGCCGCGTTGCCGGCGTCCAAGCGGCGAAATGGACCAGTTCCGCGGTCTCCACGCTGCTCCCATCCGCGCCCGCCCGGGCGAAATCGGCGGTGGCTGCCGCCAGGCCGGCGCGGCCGACCGGGCGCTTGGAGCGACCGGCCAGGACGTTGGTGGCACCCATTCCGCGCAGGTCGGCGACCAGGTCGGTCAAGGACCGGTAGCGTAGTCGCACGCGATCGACGTCGACCACCGGCAGCTCGAACCCGGCCGCATGAAGCAGGCCGGCGAAGGCGCTGGCGCCGATACGCGGATGAACCCGGGGCGCCACTCCACGACCGCCGGCCTGGTCGGCGGCCAGCATGGCCGAGCGCAGCAGCGGCAGCGTGTCGTTGCCGGGGAACGCGCCAATAAACAGGGCATCGGGCGCCAGCAGGTGGCGGACGACCTGCAGCACCGCCGGCAGTTCCGCCGCGGTGTCGAGCTGCCCCAGCACAACCAGCAGGTCGAAACTGGCGGTGGGAAAGGTCGCCAGCTCGTCCAGCGTCGGGGCGAGCACCAGCTGCTCAGCGGCCGCGGCGAGTGGCTGGGCGAGCTGCTCGTCCGGGCAGCCGATCAGCAGCCCGCGCGCGAACCGCCGCCTGACCAGCTCCAGCCGCTCGGCCAGGTCCGCCACCATCCGTTCGGCCAGGAACAGCCGCGGTCCCTGCCGCTTCGCGCGCGCCCGTCGCAGCGCCAGCGCTTGCCTATCGAACAAAGGGTCGGCCATGACATGCCTGTGCCGGTCAAATTCGGGATGAACAAGCCTGATGCGTTTCGCTGCTCTGCTTCGTCGACCGTTCGAGATCGCCCTCGACTTCGCCTTGCCGCCGCGGTGCGCCGGGTGCGGTGCGATTACTTCAGCCGTTGGCCTGTTCTGTCCGGCCTGCTGGCCCGAGCTGGACTTCCTTGGCGGGGGTTGTCAGCGTTGCGGTTTGCCGCTCGAGGCAACGGAAGCGGACACCTGCGGCGCCTGCCTGGCGGACAGCGGAGCGCTGGATCGGATCCGGGCGGCTGTGGCCTATGGCGAGCAGGCGCGCGCGCTGGTGCTCAGGCTCAAGTACGGGCGCAAGACGGCGCTGGCGCGGACCATGGCGGGCTACATGCAACGTCCCTTGAGCGAGCTTCACCCCGACGCGCTGCTGGTCCCGGTACCCTTGCATCGCTGGCGGCTCTGGAGCCGCGGGTTCAACCAGGCCCAGTTGATTGCGGCAGCGCTGACCAAGTTGTCGGGCCGGCCCAACGACCCCTTCGTTCTCCGGCGGACCCGGCGGACCCCGAAGCTCAAGGGCATGAGCGCAACCGAGCGGCGGCGGGCCGTCCAGGGTGCGTTCGCGCTCCGGCCCGAAGTGAATGTGCGCGGGCGGCACCTGGTGCTGGTCGACGATGTCTATACCACCGGGAGCACGGCCGATGCGTGCGCCCGGCTGCTCAAGCGCAAGGGCGCGGCCAGCGTGGAGCTGCTCGCCTGGACCCGGGTGGTCGCGCCGACCCGCATCGGCTAATGCCGGCGGAAGGCGTTGAACCAATGATGGAGCATGAAGTGGCGCGCGTTGAGATGTACCTGAAGAGCACCTGCCCTTATTGTTATCGCGCAAGCGAACTGCTGCGTCGCAAGGGCGTCAGTGTCGAGGAGTATAATCTCGACGCTGGTGGACCGAAGCGTGACGAGATGATCGATCGTGCAGGGCGGATGACGGTACCGCAGATCTTCATCGATGGACGCCACGTCGGCGGCTGCGACGATCTGTTCGAGCTGGAGCGGGAGGGCCGGCTGGACCCGATGCTCGCCGCATGACCCGGATTGCGCTCCTCCAGGCGCAGACCGGCATCGACCCTGATCGCAATGCGGCGGCGCTCGCCGAGGCGGTCGGCAAAGCTCGGGCGGGTGGCGCGAAGATGCTGTTCACGCCGGAGATGAGCGGGCTGCTCGACCGCGATCGCCAGCGCGCCGCTGCTCACCTGCGGACGCAGGACGAGGACCCGGTGCTTGCGGCCGTGCGGGGGGCCGCAGCCCGCGAAGGGGTGTGGGTTCATCTGGGCAGCCTGGCGCTGAAGACGGGAGACGGTGGCCGGCTCGCCAATCGCGGCTTCGTCATCGATTCGGCGGGCGCGTTACGGGCGAGTTACGACAAGATCCACCTGTTCGATGTCGACCTGCCCAGTGGCGAGAGCTGGCGCGAGTCGGCGACGTACCGGCCGGGCGACAGCACGGCGGTCGTGAGTGGCACGCCGGTTGGCCGGCTTGGCCTGACGATCTGCTACGACCTGCGCTTTCCTGCCCTGTTTGCCGCGCTCGCGGAGGCTGGCGCCGACGTCATCGCGGTCCCGGCCGCCTTCACCGTGCCGACCGGGCAGGCACACTGGCAGACACTGCTGCGGGCGCGGGCGATCGAAGCCGGGCTGTTCGTGATCGCTGCGGCGCAGGCCGGCCGGCACGAGGATGGGCGTGAAACCTACGGTCACAGCCTGGTGGCTGACCCGTGGGGCGAATTGGTGCTGCAATTGGATGGGGAGCCCGGGCTGGCTTTCGCCGACATCGACCCTGGCCGGATCGAGGAGGTCCGCGCGCGGGTTCCGGCCCTTCAGCACCGCCGTCCGATCCCGTCCGTGACCCTCGCCTGATTGATTTGCGCCGCCACCCTCTTGTAGGACGAGGAACTCAGGCCCCGTAGCTCAGCAGGATAGAGCGCCGGATTCCTAATCCGTAGGTCACAGGTTCGAATCCTGTCGGGGTCACCAAGGTTGGAGACAAAGGTGTTGGACCGGCTGTTCACCCATCATCCGCGTTCGCTTGGGCTTAGCTGGGCCGGGCATGCCGCCGGCGCGGTGCGGATCGGGGCGGCGATGATCGGCGGCGGCGCGGCGTGTATCGTTCATGCGGTCGTGCCGGGCTGGTTTACCGAAACGGCCGGACGGATCGTTGTCCGACTGCACGACCACATGCAGCATCGTCGCGCGACCGTCACCGACTGGCCCGATTATGAGATCTGAGCCGGCCCGCACGTGGCCGGTGGCGATTGTCGGTGGTGGCTTCTCGGGGACGATGACGGCGCTGCAGCTTGCCCGCGCCGGCGTCGCAAGCGTCCTGATCGACGGCTCCGGGCGTCTCGGTCGCGGGGTCGCTTATGCGACGCGCGAACCGGCTCACGTCCTCAACGTTATCTCGGACAAGATGAGCGCCTGGCCCGACCGGACACGGGATTTCGCCGACTGGATCGGCGACGCTGGCACCGGCTTTGCCGAGCGCCGGGCGTTCGGACAATATTTGGCCGAGCAATTGCAGGGCACGGAAGAGGTCCGCCCGATCGACGCCATGGCATGCGAGGCGACGCGCGATGGCGAAGGCTGGCGCGTCCGGTTGAGCAAGGGCGAGGAACTGCGCGCGTCCGGGCTGGTCCTGGCGCTCGGCAACCAGCCGCCCGCGGCCGTTCCGCAGGCCGAGGGGCTGGCGGCCGATCTGTTCATCAACAATCCCTGGAGCGAACGGGCGGACCAGGCGATCGAGCGAGCGGCGCGGGACGGCGCGGACGTGCTGATCCTCGGCACCGGGCTGACCATGATCGATACGGTGCTGTCGCTCGACGCGGCCGGCCACCGGGGCAGGATCACCGCTTTGTCGCGGCGCGGCCTCGTCCCGCGCGCGCACGTCGATCCGCCAGTTGCCCCTGCGCCGGTCGCGCTTGAGGATCTGCCGTTGGGTGCGATGCTTCCGCTGTGGCGCTGGCTGCGCCGCCGCTCGGCCGAGGTCGGCTTTCGCGCGGCAGTGGACTCCCTGCGCCCGCATAGCCACGCCATCTGGCGGAGCCTGGCTCCGGCTGAAGTGTCGCGATTCCTTCGGCACGCCCGACCGTGGTGGGACGTTCACCGCCACCGCATCGCGCCGGAGGTTGCGGCCCGGCTGAAGAATGCGATCGGGGACGCGCGGCTGGAAATCATGGCTGGACGGCTCGGCTCGCTTCAACCTGCGGCTGACGGCGGCCTTCGCGCCACCATTCGCCGCCGGGGCGATGGAGTGGCCGAGCGAAGGGTCGGCCTGGCCTTCAACTGCACCGGGCCGCTTGGCGACATGCGCCGCACGCAGGACCCGCTGCTGGCGGGCCTGCTGCAATCGGGGCAAGTGGCGCTCGACGATTACGCGCTCGGCCTGGAGGTGGACGAGCGCAGCCGAGCTGGCGAGCGGTTGTGGGCGCTGGGCCCGATGACCAAGGGGCGCTTCTGGGAAATCACGGCAGTTCCCGATATCCGCGGTCAGGCGGCCGCGGTGGCCGCGGGCATAGTGGCGGAGCTTCAACCTCGATGAGCACTCCCGACGATGGCGATCTGGTGCAGTCGCCGGCCAAGTTGCCCATCCCGTCCGAAGTGGCGGAGGCGGTCCGCACCCTGATCCGCTGGGCTGGCGACGATCCGGAGCGGGAAGGGCTCCTTGACACGCCCGCCCGGGTTGCGCGGGCGTGGAAGGAATATGCCCGCGGCTACGACGAGGACCCGTCCGTCCACCTCAGCCGGACCTTCGAGGAGGTCGGCGGCTACGACGAGATCGTGCTGCTCAAGCAGATCCCGTTCCAGTCGCATTGCGAACACCACATGGCGCCGATCATCGGCCACGCGCACATCGCCTACCTGCCCGGCGACCGGGTGGTCGGCATCTCCAAGCTGGCGCGCGTGCTGCACGGCTTCGCCCGGCGGCTCCAGGTGCAGGAGCGGCTGACGGCCCAGGTCGCGGACTGCATCTGGGAACATCTGCAGCCCAAGGGTGTGGCGGTGGTGATCGAGGCCAGCCACGCCTGCATGACGGCGCGCGGCGTCAACACGCCCGGCGTAATGATGACCACTTCGCGAATGATGGGCACCTTCCGCTCCGACGATCGCAGCCGCAAGGAAGTGCTGGCGCTGATGGGCTGCTGACGCGGGTTGGCAAGCTCGGTGCGCCCGCCTAACCGCCCGGCAGCCACGAGGGAGAAGAAATGCGCGCGTTCCTGTTTCCAGGCCAGGGCAGCCAATCTGTCGGCATGGGTGCCGCGCTGGCCGAAGCCAGCCGCGCCGCCCGTGATACGTTCGCGGAAGTCGACGAGGCACTGGGCCAGAACCTGTTCAAGCTGATGGGCGAGGGTCCCGAGGACCAGCTGACACTGACCGAAAATGCGCAGCCGGCGATTATGGCGCATGCACTGGCAGTATTCCGGGCGCTGACCGGCGAAGGCGGCGTCGCGCTGGACAAGGCGGCGCAGTTTGTCGCCGGTCACAGCCTTGGCGAATATTCGGCGCTGTGCGCGGCCGGTACCTTCGACCTGCCGACGACCGCCCGGCTGCTCAAGCTGCGCGGGCAGGCGATGCAGGCAGCGGTGCCGGTGGGCGAGGGGGCGATGGCCGCGTTGCTCGGCGCCGATCTCGAAAAGGCCGAAGCGATCGCGGCCGCCGCTGCCCAGAGCGAGGTCTGCACGGTCGCCAACGACAACGATCCCAGCCAGGTCGTCATCTCCGGCCATCGCTCGGCGATCGAGCGGGCGATCGCCATCGCCAAGGATCATGGCGCCAAGCGGGCGGTGCTGCTGCCGGTGTCGGCCCCGTTTCATTGTTCGCTGATGCAGCCGGCGGCGGACCGCATGGCCGAGGCGCTTGGCGGCACGGACCTGCGGAGCCCGGCAATCCCGGTGTTCGCCAATGTCATCGCCGCGCCCGCGAGCGACCCCGATCGCATCCGCGAGCTGCTGGTCGAGCAGGTCACCGGCATGGTCCGCTGGCGCGAGAGCATCGCCGAAATGGTCGCGGCCGGAGTCGAGGAATTCGTGGAGCTGGGCGGCAAGGTGCTTGGGCCGATGGTCAAGCGCACCGCGCCGGACGTAAAGGTGACCAGCGTTGTGTCGCTCGGCGATATCGAGGCGCTGGCGAAGGAGATCGCATGATGTTCGATCTTAGCGGCATGACCGCCTTGGTGACCGGTGCTTCGGGCGGGCTGGGCAGCGCCATTGCCAAGTCGCTTGCCGCGCAAGGTGCCCGGCTGGCGGTCAGCGGCAGCAACGAGGCCAAGCTCGGCGCCTCTCGCGACAGCCTGGGCGGTGACCATGTCGCGCTGCCGTGCAACCTGTCGGACGCCACTGCGGTGGATGCGCTGGTGCCGCAGGCAGTGGAAGCGCTCGGTGGCAAGCTGGACATCCTGGTCAACAATGCGGGCGTGACCCGCGACAACCTGCTGATGCGGATGAAGGACGAGGAGTTCGCGGAGGTCATCCGGATCAATCTGGAGGCCGCGTTCCGCTTGATGCGCGCGGCCGCCAAGCCAATGATGAAGGCGCGCTTCGGGCGGATCGTTAACATCACCTCGGTCGTGGGCGCGACGGGCAATCCGGGGCAGGCCAATTACGTGGCCTCCAAGGCCGGCCTCGTGGGCATGAGCAAGGCCGTGGCCCAGGAGCTTGCTACCCGCGGCATCACCGTGAACTGCGTCGCGCCCGGCTTTATGACGTCGGCCATGACCGACGCGCTCAACGATCAGCAGCGCGCCGGCATCCTCGCCAAGATTCCGTCCGGTGCGATGGGCACGGGCGAGGACATCGGCGCTGCCGTGGCCTACATCGCCAGTCGTGAGGCAGGCTATGTCACCGGCCAGACCCTGCACGTGAACGGCGGCATGGCGATGCTCTGAGGCGCCGCCGCCGCAGTCCTTCGGCCAGCTTGCCACAGTGGATATTGGCAACCCTTGTTGCTAGGGAACTCACCCCTATATCGCCGCCGAAACAAGGAACACGGACGTGCCTGAACGGGCGTCCGGGGGTAAGTGGTAAAGGGTTGAGATCATGGCGAAAGTAATCGGGATCGACCTCGGCACGACCAACAGCTGTGTCGCGGTCATGGAGGGTGGCAAGCCCAAGGTTATCGAGAATGCGGAAGGCGCGCGGACCACGCCGTCGGTCGTTGCCTTCACCAAGGACGGCGAGCGCCTGATCGGCCAGCCGGCCAAGCGCCAGGCGGTAACCAATCCCGACAATACCGTGTTCGCGGTGAAGCGTCTGATCGGCCGCCGCTTCGACGATCCGATCACCAAGAAGGACACCGAACTGGTGCCTTACAAGATCGTTCGCGGGTCGAACGGTGACGCCTGGGTGCAGGCCGGCGGCAAGGACTACAGCCCGTCGCAGATCAGTGCCTTCACCCTGCAGAAGATGAAGGAAGCCGCCGAGGCCTACCTTGGCGAGACCGTCACCCAGGCGGTGATCACCGTTCCGGCCTACTTCAACGACGCCCAGCGCCAGGCGACCAAGGACGCCGGCCAGATCGCCGGTCTTGAAGTGCTGCGCATCATCAACGAGCCGACGGCGGCGGCGCTCGCCTATGGGCTCGACAAGGACAACAACAAGACCATCGCGGTCTACGACCTTGGCGGCGGCACGTTCGACGTGTCGGTGCTGGAGATCGGCGACGGCGTGTTCGAGGTGAAGTCGACCAATGGCGACACCTTCCTCGGCGGTGAGGATTTCGACGCCAAGATCGTCGAGTTTCTCGCGGAGAAGTTCCAGGCCAAGGAAGGCATCGACCTCAAAAAGGATCGGCTGGCGCTGCAGCGGCTCAAGGAAGCCGCCGAAAAGGCGAAGATCGAGCTGTCGTCGGCCGCCACGACCGAGATCAACCAGCCGTTCATCACCGCCCGGATGGAGGGTGGTGCGACCACTCCGTTGCACCTGGTGGAGACGATCACCCGCGCCGACCTCGAGAAGCTGGTCGCCGATCTCATCAACCGCACGCTGGAGCCGTGCCGCAAGGCGTTGAAGGATGCCGGGCTGGACGCGAACGCGATCGACGAGGTGGTGCTGGTCGGCGGCATGACCCGCATGCCGCGGGTGCGTGAGGTGGTGAAGGAGTTCTTCGGCAAGGAGCCGCACACCGGCGTCAACCCCGACGAGGTGGTGGCGATCGGCGCGGCGATCCAGGCCGGCGTGCTGCAGGGCGACGTCAAGGACGTGCTGCTGCTGGACGTCACTCCGCTGTCGCTGGGCATTGAGACCCTGGGCGGCGTGTTCACCCGCATGATCGACCGCAACACGACCATTCCGACCAAGAAGAGCCAGGTCTTCTCGACCGCGGACGACAACCAGAATGCGGTCACCATTCGCGTCTTCCAGGGCGAGCGGGAGATGGCGGCGGACAACAAGGTGCTGGGCCAGTTCGACCTGGTCGGCATTCCCCCGGCGCCGCGCGGCGTGCCGCAGATCGAGGTCACGTTCGACATCGACGCCAATGGCATCGTCAACGTGTCGGCCAAGGACAAGGGCACTGGCAAGGAACAGCAGATCCGCATTCAAGCGTCGGGTGGCCTCAACGACAGCGACATCGAGCAGATGGTCCGCGACGCCGAGCGCTTCGCCGAAGAGGACAAGCAGCGGCGGGCCGGGGCCGAGGCCAAGAACCAGTCGGAAAGCCTGATCCACTCGACCGAGCGGCAGCTGGCGGAGCACGGCGACAAGGTCTCGCCGGACGTCAAGTCGGAGATCGAGACCGCCTTGGCCGAGGCCAAGAGCGCGGTCGAGAGCGGCGGTGCCGAGGCCATGACGCAGAAGAGCCAGGCGCTGGCGCAGTCGGCGATGAAGCTGGGCCAGGCGATCTACGAGACGCAGCAGGCCGGTGCTGGCGCCGGGGCCGCGGGTGCGGACACGGCTTCGGCTGAAGCGGGTGAGGCCGGCTCGGCCGATCAGGAAGAAGTGGTCGACGCCGAATTCTCCGAAGTCGACGACGAGAAAAAGGCTTAAAAGGCGCGGCGAATGGCGACAAGAGTGACCAATTCCGGGTTACTGAGGCGTAGCCCTTGTCGCCGTTCGCTTGTCGCTCGTCCCGTGCGCGTGAAGGCAATGCGTCGTGGTTGAGACCAATTATTACGAACTGCTGGGCGTCGAGCGGACCGCCGACGACCGCACGATCAAGCTGGCCTACCGGAAGATGGCGATGGACTGCCATCCCGACCGTCACGGCGGCTGCGTCGAGCAGGAGGCTAAGTTCAAGGCGTTGAACGAGGCCTACGACTGCCTTAAGGACCCGCAAAAGCGCGCCGCTTACGACCGGTTCGGCAAGGCCGCCTTTCAGAACGGCGGCGGCGGCGATCCGTTCGGAGGCGGAGCGGGTTTCGACGGCGGCTTCTCCGACGTTTTCTCGTCGATCTTCGGCGAGTTCATGGACCAGCGCGGCGCGCGCCAGAACGCCGCGCGGGGCGCCGACCTGCGCTACGACCTCGAACTGAGCTTGGAAGAGGCCTTCACCGGCAAGCAGGCGTCGATTGAGATCGAAACGCTGCAGGCGTGCGAGCCATGTGGCGGCGACGGCTCGCGCGGCGAAAGCAAGCCGCAGCGCTGCGCCACCTGCGGCGGAGCCGGCAAGGTTCGCGCACAGCAGGGCTTCTTCGTGGTCGAGCGCGGGTGTCCCACCTGCCACGGCCATGGCGTGAGCATTGCCGACCCTTGTCCGCACTGCGACGGCGAAGGCCGCATGCTCAAGCGCCGGCAATTGTCGATTAACGTTCCCGCTGGCGTCGACGAAGGCACGCGCATCCGTGTGTCCGGCGAGGGCGAGGCCGGCGTGCGCGGCGCGGGCGCCGGCGACCTCTACCTGTTCGTGCACCTGCAGCGCCATCCCCTGTTCAGCCGCGAAGGCACCACGTTGGTGGCCGAATGCCCAATCAGCTTCACCACCGCGGCGCTTGGCGGGTCGATCACCGTGCCGGGCATCGACGGCGCGGAGATCGAGATCAAGATTCCCGCGGGCATCCAGTCCGGCGACACGCTTCGTCAGCGCGGTGCGGGCATGAGCATCCTCAATGGCCGCGGCCGGGGCGATCTCGTCAGCCGCATTCTGGTTGAAACGCCGACCAAGCTTAGCGCCAAGCAGAAAGAACTGCTCGCTCAGTTCCGTGAAACCGAGACCGGCGAGGAATGCCCGGCGTCCAGGAGCTTCTTCAGCCGGATCAAGGAGCGGCTGGGCTAGGCGCGGCCGAACACCCGACGAAAGATCGTGTCGACGTGCTTGAAGTGATAGCCGAGGTCGAAATTCGCCTCAATCCGCTCGGGCGGCAGCGCTGCGGTCACTTCGGGATCAGCCTTGAGCAGGTCTAGCAATGATAGCCGCCCGTCCGAATTCCACACCTTCATCGCGTTGCGCTGGACCAGCGCATAGGCGTCCTCGCGGCTGAGCCCCGCTTGGGTCAGCGCCAGCAGCACGCGCTGCGAATGGACCAGCCCGCCCATCCGGTCGAGGTTGCGCTGCATCCGCTCGGGGTAGACCAGCAGCTTGTCGATTACTCCGGTGAGCCGGGCGAGGGCGAAGTCGAGGGTGATGGTGCTGTCGGGACCGATAAAGCGTTCGACTGACGAGTGGCTGATGTCACGCTCGTGCCAGAGGGCGACGTTCTCGAGTGCCGGGACGACGGCGCTGCGCACCAAGCGGGCGAGGCCGGTGAGGTTCTCGGTCAGGACGGGGTTGCGCTTGTGGGGCATGGCGGAGCTGCCCTTCTGACCGGGCGAGAAATATTCCTCGGCTTCAAGCACTTCGGTCCGCTGAAGATGACGGACCTCGGTCGCCAGCCGCTCGATGGACGAGGCGATCACGCCCAGGGTGGCGAAGAAAGCGGCGTGCCGGTCGCGGGGAATGACCTGGGTGGAGGTCGGCTCCGGCGTTAGCCCCAGGCGCTGGGCGACATGTACTTCCACGCGGGGGTCGATGTTGGCGAAGGTCCCGACCGCGCCGGAAATGGCGCAGGTGGCAATATCGGCGCGGGCGGCCTGAAGCCGGGCCTTGTTGCGCGCGAACTCGGCATGGGCTTGCGCGAGCTTGAGGCCGAAGGTGACCGGTTCGGCATGGATGCCGTGACTGCGGCCGATGGTGGGCGTCAGCTTGTGCTCGAACGCGCGCCGCTCAAGCACTGCCAGCAGCTCGTCGAGATCGGCCAGCAGGATGTCCGCCGCCTGCGTCAGCTGCACGGCCAGCGCCGTATCGAGCACGTCGCTGCTGGTCATGCCCTGGTGGAGGTAGCGCTTCTCCGGCCCCAACCGCCCGCCGATCCAGGTCAGGAAGGCGATAACGTCATGCTTGGTGACCGCCTCGATCGCATCGATCGCCGGCACGTCGACGGGGTCGATGATCCCGCGCCCGTGCGCTTCCTTGATCTTCGCCGCATCCGCGGCCGGGATCATGCCGATCTCGCCCATTGCCTCGGCGGCGTAGACCTCGATGTTCCACCAGATGCGAAAGCGATTTTCGGACTGCCAGATGGCAGTCATCGCGGGACGGGAGTATCGTGGGACCATGGGCCGGGCGGTTAGCAGCCGCCGCCCGGACCGGCAATTCGGTTACGGGTTGCCCGATCCGCCGTGAGCGCCGAACACGGTTCCGGTCGAGTAGCTGCTCTCGTCCGACGCCAGGGTGACGAACAGGGAGGCAAGCTCGGCCGGCTGGCCGGCGCGCCCGAGCGGCGTGTCCTGGCCGAACTCACCAAGCTTGCCCGGCAGCTGCCCGCCGGCGACCTGCAGCGGAGTCCAGATCGGCCCCGGCGCGACGCCGTTCACCCGCACGCCGCGCTTGGCCAATTGTTTGGCAAGGCCCTTGGTGAAGATCAGCAGCGCGCCCTTGGTCGAGGCATAGTCGAGCAGTTCCTCACCCGGATCATAGCTGTTTACCGACAAGGTGTTGATGATCACAGAGCCGGGCTTGAGCAGCGGGACGGCGGCCTTGGAAATCCGGTAGGTGGCGTAGACATTGGTCTTGAAGGTGCGGTCGAACTGTTCGTCCGTGATCTCCAGGATGCTTTGCTTGCTCTGCTGGTAGGCGGCGTTGTTGACCACGATGTCCAGCCCGCCGAGCTGCTGCGCCGCCTGGCGCGGCAGGTTCTCGCAGAACTCGCGCGATTGCAGGTCGCCGGGGATCGCCACCGCCTTGCGCCCGGCCTGACGGATCAGATCCACCACCTCGCGCGCGTCCGGCTCTTCCGTCGGGTAATAGTTGATGGCGACGTCCGCGCCCTCGCGCGCATAAGCAATGGCAGCGGCGCGGCCAATGCCGCTGTCGCCGCCGGTCAGCAGTGCCTTGCGTCCGGCCAGGCGGCCGGAGCCCTTGTAACTACGCTCGCCATGATCTGGTCGCGGGTTCATGTCGCGGGCCAGGGCGGGCCAGGGCTGACGCTGCTCCGGAAAGGGCTCGGAGCGATATTTGGTCTGCGGGTCGGTAAGGGGCACGGGGCGACCTCCGGTTGAGTGAGACTGGGCCAAGGCGGGCGCGGCCGTGATCAGTGACCCCACGGCGGCGGCTCCAAGAACGTCACGGCGAGAGCTGGGCAAGGTCATGGCAGGGGCACTCGGGAATGGAATCCATTCAACCGCCGACCGGTACGTGAGTTGCAACTGACCGTTCAATTTGTCGCCGGCATGAGACCCGTTGAACCTGCGCGCTAGATCAATCCTTGCGCCCGCAGGCTGGTCCGGCCCTGGGTGCCGACGATGACATGATCGTGCACGGCGACCTTCATGTGCCGGCCAGCGTCGACAAGGTCGCGGGTGAGGCGGATGTCGGCTGGGCTGGGCGTCGGATCGCCGCTGGGGTGATTGTGGACAATGATGATTGCGCTGGCCCCAAGCGCGATGGCGCGGGCGATCACTTCGCGGACGTGAACCGCAGCCTCATCTACCGACCCGCGCCAAAGTGCCTCGTTCGACAGCAACATGTTCTTGGCATTGAGGAAGAGCACCCGGACCTGCTCAACTGAGTCATGCGCCATCGCGGCTTGCAGATAATCGCCGAGCGCATCCCAGTCGGACAGGATGGGCCGTTCCTCGATGCGGGTTTCAAGGAGCCGCTGGCTGGTCGCACGGGCGATCGCAAGTGCACCGATCATCCCGTCGCTCAGCCCTTCGCGGCGAAGCGCGTCGGCATCGGCCGAAAGCAGTCGGCCGATGCCGCCAAAGGTAGAAATCAGCCGCTTTGCCAGCGGCTTGGTATCGCGCCGCGGAATGGCCAGAGTCAGCAGATATTCAATCAACTCGTGGTCAAGCAGAGCGTCGCCACCGCCCTCCAGCAGCCGTTGCCGAAGACGCGCGCGATGCCCATCGGCGCCATTCGGCTTGTCGCCCATGAGCCACAGGTTAAGCGCAATGGGTCGGTCTGTGCAATCAGGATCGTGCCGGTCGCGGAACGGGTGCTAAGCAGCAAAGTTTGTTGGTTGGAAAATGAGTGAAACGAACTGAATGAGCGAGCGTCCGGACCAGCAGGAGCGGCCGGAAGAGGTGGTGGTCGTCCAGCGTCGCCATTGGCCGCGCTTGCTTGGTATCGCACTGCTCGGTCTGCTGGCGCTGCTGCTGGTCGCCGTGGGCGTGGTCTGGACCCAGCGCCGTCCGATCGCGTCTGACATCTTGCGGCGCGAGATGACCAGGCGCGGCGTGCAAGCCAGCTATAAGCTCGACCGCGTGGGTTTGCGCACGCAACAGATCAGCAATCTCGTGATCGGTGATCCGCGCCGTCCGGACCTTACCGCCCGCCTGGCGCAGGTGCAGATGCGGATTCGCTGGAACGGCCGGGTTGAGATTTTCCGGGTGGTGGCGCGCGGGGTTCGGCTGAACGGCCGCTTCGTCAAGGGCCGGGTCAGCTGGGGGCAGATCGACAAATTGCTGCCGCCGCCGTCGGGCAAGCCGTTCCAGCTGCCCGATATCTCGGTGGACGTTGCCGACACGTCCATCGCCCTGGCTACTCCGTTCGGGCCGCTCGGGGTGGCATTGGAGGGCACGGGCAACCTGACCGGCGGCTTTCACGGCCGGCTTGCCGCCGCCAGTCCGCGTCTTGATCCGGGCCGCTGCATGCTGGACGGCATGCGAGCGGCCGTCGCCGTGAGTGTCACCGCCCGCCGGCCCAAGGTGACCGGGCCATTGTCGGCCACTCGCCTGGCCTGTCCGGCCAGCAACCTGCTGATCGGCCAGCCCCGCTTCGACCTCAACGTCGCCTTCACCGAAGCGTTTGACCGGTTCATCGGCAAGTCGCGGATGAGTGCGGCCGCGATCACCGCCGGGGTGAACGCGCTGGCTGGGATCAACGGCGAGGTCAGCTTTTCGGGAACGCCGACCCGAGCGCTGGGCAAGGTTCAACTCGCGGCCAATGGTGCTCGGCTGGCGCAGATCACCGCCGACCGGACGCGACTCAACGGCAGCTATCTGCTGAATGCCAACCGGGGCGAGATCACCCTGGTGTCCGACTATGCGTCCCAAGGCGTCAGCCTGGCCCCGGCAATCACGACGGGCCTAACGGCTGCGCTGAACGGTGCCGACGACACTCCCGTCGGGCCGCTGGCGGCGGCGCTGCGCCAGGCGATCGCCGATGCCACCCGCAGCATGGCGGCGCAGGGCTCGCTTCGGCTCGTCAACTTCGCGGGCGGCGGCGCCGTGCGGGTGGAAACCGCCAACGTCCGCAGCCTCAGCGGCGCGCGCATCCAGGTTCGCGGCGGAGACGGGATCACTTATTACTGGCCGGGCGGGCGGCTGCGGGTCGATGGCAACATCGCGACCGAGGGCGGCGGACTGCCGAGGGCGCGGGTCGCGCTGCGCCAGCCGCGCAACGGTGGGCCGATGAGTGGCTTGGCCCAGATCGCGCCCTATGCGGCCAGTGGTGCGCGGCTGGCATTGGCGCCTGTTCGCTTCGCCGCCCAGCGCGATGGCGGCACGTCGGTCGACACGGCGGTGGTTATCGACGGACCCCTGCCGGACGGGTCCGTGCGGAGCCTCAGGGTGCCGGTCAGCGGGAGTTTCGGACCTGGAGGCGCGCTGGAGTTCGGCCGTGGCTGCGTTCCGGTCAGTTTCACGTCGCTGCAACTTGGCGCGCTTCAGTTGGGCCGCAACAGCATTCCCGTTTGCGCCACCGGTCGGGCGGTCGTCAGCCGGCAGGGCAATGGCGAGATCGCGTTGCGGGCGTTCGCCAACCGGCTCGCGCTGGCGGGACGGCTCGGCCGGTCGCCGTTTGCCGTGCAGGCGGCCCGGGCGGCGATGACCGGCGCCAAGAACTTCGACCTGGACCAGGTGGCGTTGCGCATGGGCGATCCGGCAGCGCCGATCCGGCTGAACGCGGCCGACTTCAAGGGCAGCTTCGGCGGGAGTGGGATCGGCGGCACGTTCGCGGGCGCCGACGGCGTGATCGGCCGGGTGCCGATTGGTCTAACGGAGATGGGCGGCAAGTGGCTGTTCGGTCGCGGCCGGCTGAGCGTCGACGGCGCGTTGACCGCCAGCGACATTGGCATCGACCCGCCGCGGTTCTACGCGCTGCGCAGCAACGACGTGCACTTCGCCCTGGCCGGCAACCTCATAACGGCCAGTGGCACATTGCGCCACCCCGCGACGGGCACGCAAGTGGCAGACGTCAGCATCCGCCATCAGCTGTCGATCGACCGGGGCGGCGCCCGGCTCGATGTGCCCGGCATCCGGTTCGCGGTCGGCGGGCTGCAACCCGAGCAACTGACCCGTTTGTCGGAAGGCGTGGTGGCGCTGGTCAACGGAATCGTAAGCGGGCAGGGCCGGATCGACTGGACCGGCAATGGCCGGGTGACCTCCACCGGCGAATTCTCCACCGCCAACATGGACCTAGCGGCGGCCTTTGGGCCGGTGACCGGCCTCAAGGGCACCATCCGCTTCTCCGACCTGCTCGGGCTGGAGACCGCACCGGGGCAGACGGTGGCGATCGCCCAGCTCAATCCGGGCATCGTGGTTGAGAATGGGACGGTTCGTTATCAGCTGCTGCCCGGGCAGGTCCTCAAGATCGAGGAAGGGCGCTGGCCGTTCATGGGCGGCGAGCTGGTCCTGCAGGAAACGGCGATCAACGTCGGCCGGCCGAGCCCCAAGCGCCTGACCTTCAAGGTCGTCGGGCTCGATGCCAACCGATTCGTCCAGAGCTTCGGGTTCAAGGAGATTTCGGCCGAAGGCGTGTTCGACGGCGTGCTGCCGATGATCTTCGACGAGAATGGCGGGCGGATCGTCGGCGGGCGGCTGGATTCGCGGTTGCCCGGCGGACAACTGGCCTACAATGGCGTGGTCAACAAGGCCAACCTCGGAATGGCCGGCAACCTGACGTTCGAGGCGCTGCGCGACCTGCGCTTCCGGTCGATGATCATCCGGCTGGACGGCGACCTGGCCGGCGAGTTCGGCACCCGGTTGACCATCGACGGGGTGGCGCTGGCGGGCACTACTCGGACGCAGCGGTTCATTCGCGGCGTGTTCAACGTGCCGCTGAAGTTCAACGTCAGCATCCGCGGGCCTTTTCGCGCGCTGATCGCCACGGCCAAGTCGATGCGCGATCCCCGGTCGCTGATCTCCACCACCTTCGACGTTCCGCTGGAGGGCATTCCCGGAATCACCTCCGAGGTCCGCCGGCGCGAAGAGAACACCACCCAGACCCAGACCCCCGTCGACGAGACGGTCACCCCAGCGAGGTAGCGCCAATGATCACCCGCCCACGCCTTCTCGCCGCGGCTGCGCTGATCCCGGCCTGCACCGGCTGCATCAGCGTGAAGACGCCCGAGAAGCCGATCGAGATCAACCTCAACGTCGCGATCCGCCAGGAAGTGCTGGTACGGATGCAGCGCGATGTGGAGACGCTGATCAACCAGAACCCCGAGGCGTTCCCGCAAGGCCAGCCGTCGGGCACAACCCCGGACCCGGCTCCGGCGACTCGAACGCCGGGGAACCCGCGGTGAGTCGAGGCGGGCTGCTGATGGTCGCGGCCTTGCTGGCGGCGGCGGTTCCCGTGGCGGCGCAGGTCGGCCCGGCCGCGCTGCTCCAGGCGCGGGCGCAGGGCGTGGTGGGCGAGCGGTACGACGGCTACCTTGGTTATGCGAGCGAGCCGGGCAGCAACGCGGCACGGGTCCAAACCGAAGCGGTGAACATCCGCCGCCGCGCGATCTATTCCAGCTTCGGCAGTCGCCGCGGCGTCAGCCCGCAGGAGGTGGGGATCACGGCCGGCTGCACCCTTCTCGCGCGGGTGCAGGTAGGAGAGAGCTACCTGCTGAGCGACGGCGTGTGGCGGCGGCGCCGCGCCGGGCAGCCGGCACCGGTGCCGGATTACTGCACGGGCGGCTGAGCCTCGAAGGAGCCGCGATACTCGAGTTTGAGCCGCGCCAGCATGGCCGCGGTGAGCGGCAGCCGGATATCGTAGCGGCCTTCGGCAGAGGGGCCGGCGACATAGGGATCGGCAGTTACCAGCAGGTGGTCGAACGGCCGGTTGCGGTTGGTGTCGCCCAAGGCAAGGTTGACGTCCTTAAGCGGCGGGCAGCCGCCGAACAGGTCGGAGCGCTTCACGGGCATCTCCCGGCGCTTGGTGCGCTCACGGTCGAGCAGGATGCAGAAGGGCTTGCGGATGGCGCCGTCCCACCAGCCCGAGCGCTGCAGGAGCGTGTCGAGCGTGATCTCCCGGCCGCGCCGGCGATCCCATAGCAGCGATCCCGTGCTGCTGATGCCGTGAGCGCCGCCGGTAAAGGTGTAGGTGAACGACGACAGCGACAGCAGGCGCGCGCCCGTGCCGGCCGTGGTCCAACTGCGGTCAAAGGCATAAGGAGCCGGCCACTCCAGCTTCCTTTTGCGGCGATCGGCATAGCCCTGCCGCGCCATGGCGCCATAGCGGCTGCGCTGGTGTACGGAATCGGCTCGGAGCCGACGATCCAGTACGGCCACGGCCGCCGCTTCGGCCGACCACTTGTAGGAGAAATCAAGAAATCGGTCTGTGCTTGCAACAGTGGTCGTGGCGGCAACGAGCAGGAGAGGCATGGTTCGTTCTACTTCGTGAGCGGGTCAGCGGCCAGTGCGCACGGTTGACCTCCGCGCCGCCGCTGCTAAAGGGGCGGCGCCTTGGCGGGCTTGTCGGCCGCCATGTTCCTTGCCTTACGCGACGTCCGCGCGATTTACGCTGCGCCGCCGCGCACATGAGGGAGACGGGGTCATGGTGGAAGAGGAGACCGGAAAGGACCTGAAGCTGTCATCGGACGCCCGGCTGGACCGCCTCGAACAGAGGTTGTCGCAGGCGCAGCGGCAGGAGGATGCAAGGGTCGGCAAGGCGCAGCCGGCGGATGCCAACGAACAGCTTGGCCAGCGAGTGCTGGCGACGCTGATCGGCGGGATCGTTGGCGGAACGCTGATCGGATGGGTGCTTGATCGCCTGTTCGGGACGTGGCCGATGTTGTTCATCACGCTGATGGTGCTTGGCACCGCCAGCGGGTTTTGGAGCATCATCAAGATGTCGAACGCGAACGGGAAGAAGGACCGCTAAGTGGCCGCCGAATCGGGCAAGATCGATCCGATGCATCAGTTCCAGGTCGAACCCCTGTTCGGCCACGACTGGCAGATTGCGGGCCATTCGATCGCGTTCACCAACAGCTCGCTGTGGATGCTGCTCACCCTGGCGGTGATCTGGCTGTTCATGCTCGGTGGCATGAAGCGCGAACTTGTGCCTGGTCGCTGGCAGGTCGCGGTGGAAGGCGTCACCGGCTTTGTTTCGAACATGCTGGAAACGAACGTCGGGCCCAAGGGTCGCAAGTTCGTGCCCTACGTCTTCTCGCTGTTTATGTTCATCCTCGTCGCCAACGTGCTTGGCCTGCTGCCGTTCGGCATCATCCCGGGTGTGCATCCCTTTACCGTCACCAGCCACCTGACGGTCACGGCGGTGCTGGCGATCGTTTCGTTCGCGATCGTGCTGATCGTCGGTTTCGCCAAGCATGGTTTTCACTTCTTCAGCCTGTTCGTGCCGCATGGTGCGCCATGGTGGATGATGCCGATCCTGATTCCGGTCGAGTTCGTCTCCTTCATGGTTCGGCCGTTCAGCCTCGCCCTGCGACTGTTCGTGGCGATGACCGCCGGCCACATCCTGCTCAAGGTGCTGGCGGGTTTTGTGATCAACGGACTCAACGCCGAGGCGCTGTGGGTCGCTCCGGTGGTCAGCCTGCCTTCGCTCATCCTGATGATCGGGATCAGCGCGCTGGAACTGCTGGTCGCAGCGATCCAGGCGTACGTTTTCGCGCTGCTGACGTCGCTGTACCTCAACGATGCGATCAACCTTCACTAATCACAACCAAAGAACACAAAGGGAGTTTTTGATCATGGACGCAGAAGCCGCAAAGCTGCTCGGGGCCGGTCTGGCCGCCATTGGCGTCGGCATGGCCGCGCTCGGCGTGGGTAACGTGTTCGGCTCGTTTCTCGAGAGCGCGCTCCGCAACCCGGCCGCCGCCGACAGCCAGCAGGGCCGCCTGTTCATCGGCTTCGCCGCCGCCGAGCTCCTTGGCCTGCTGGCGTTCGTTGTGGCGATGATCCTGCTGTTCGTCGCCTAATCATTCTCGACTGACACTCCTAGGGGTCGGCCATGCCGCAGATCGCCCAGATTGGCGAAATCTACGCATCGCAGCTGTTTTGGCTCGCGATCATCTTCGGCGCGATCTTTCTGATCGTGGGTCTTGGCATGGTGCCGAAGATCCAGGGAACGGTGGACGCGCGCGATGCCCGGATCGCGGCCGACCTCAAGGAAGCGGCTTCGGCGCGCGAGAATGCGGACCGGCTGGAAGCGGATTACCGCGAGGCGATGGACCGCAGCCGGGCCGACGCCGTTCGGCTCGCGGCCGAAGCGAAGACGGAAGGTGCCCGAGCCACCGAGGCGCGCATCTCCGAAGCGGATCGCTTTTCTGCCGGCAAGCTGGAGCTGGCCAGCAAGCGCATCGCGGAGGCGCGTAGCTCGGCTCAGGCGGAGATCGAGGCGGTTGCCGCCGAGGCCGCGGCAGCGATGGTGCAGCGGGTTGCCGGGCTGACGGTGGACGAGACGACGGCGCGTGCCGCTGTGCAGCAGGAGCTTGTCCGTGGCTAATCCGCCGATCACCGAGACGGCCCATACGGAAGTGGAGGCTGGGTCGGAGCACCACGTCGACCCGCAGGCGCTCGGCTTCGACGCAACCATGCTGGTCGGATTGGCCATGCTGGTCGTCAACCTGCTGATGCTGTGGAAGAAGGTGCCGGGCGCCATTGGCCGTTCGCTGGATGCCAAGATCGCCACCATCCGCGCCCAGCTCGACGAAGCGGCGGAGCTGCGCCGCGAGGCCGAGGCGCTGAAGGCGGAATATGAAGGCCGAGCCAGGGCTGCCGACCAGGAGGCCGCGGCGATGGTCGAGCGGGCCCGGCATGAGGCGGAAGCCATTCGCGCCAAGGCCGAAACGGACGCCGCGGCGCTGGTCGAGCGGCGGACTCGGATGGCCGAGGACAAGATCGCTGCCGAGGAGCGAACCGTGTTGCAGCAGCTCCGGGCGACAACGGCCGATGCCGCGGCCCGTGCTGCCGCCCGGATCATTTCCGAGCGGCATGACGGATCGGCCGATCGGGCCGTCATCGACCGGGCTATCGCCGGGCTTGGCCGCTAGGCCGGTCAGCTCGGTTGCGGGTTCTCGCTGCCGCTTTCACCACCCTGCAGTCCTGAAGCGTCGGCACTCTGGTTGTGCTCGCCGCCGGGGTCCGTCACGCCGCCAAGCGCGACGCTGGCGGCTTCGCCCTGATCAGAGCGGGACACGTCGGCCAGGCTGACGATGCCGACCAGGCGCTGCCCTTCATCGACGATGGCTATACGGCGGACCTGCTCGTCGCTCATCAGGATGGCGACGGCTTCGAGGTCGTCGTCCTGGCTGGCCGTGATGGCGCCTTCGGTCATCAGCTCGCGAACTGGGGTTTCCGGGCCGCGGCCCTGGGCGACACCGCGGACGGCGATGTCGCGGTCGGTGATCATTCCGATCACCCGCTCGCCCTCGGTGACGGGAATTGCGCCGGCATCGGCCTGGAGCATGAAGCCAGCGGCTTCCTGCGCGGTTGATTCGGGGGTGACGGTCTGGACGTCACGACTCATCACTTCGCTGATCTTCTGGGGCATGGAATTCTCCTAGGAAGAAGCCACAACGCGCGGATCAGGGCACATTCTCCGTGAGGAGATCGTAAGTAGCCACCAGTTCGTCCTGCTGGTTGAAGACCTCGACCGCCCAGCGGACGACGCCGGTCTCCTCGCTCTTGAGGCTCTTGGAGCGGACGGTCAGCTCGACCCGCATCGAGTCGCCCGGGTAGAGCGGGGTCAGGAACTTGAGGTTCTCGAGGCCGGTGTTGGCCAGCACGGGGCCGGGGTCGGGATCGACGAACAGGCCGGCCGCGAAGCTCAGGATCAGGTAGCCGTGGGCGACGCGGCCGGCGAAGATCGGTGAAGCCTTGGCCGCTTCCTCGTCCATGTGGGCATGGAAGGTGTCGCCGGTGAAGTGGGCGAAATGCTCGATGTCCTCGACGGTCACGGTCCGGCTGTCGGTCTTCAGCGTGTCGCCGATGTGGAGCTCGCTCATCTTCTTGCGGAAGGGATGCGCTTCGACGACGTGCTTGGGACCGCCGGGGATATACTGGTCGGTGATCGCCGCGATCATGGTCGGCGAGCCCTGGAGCGCGGTGCGCTGCATATAGTGGGTGACGCCGCGGATGCCCCCCATCTCCTCGCCGCCGCCGGCTCGTCCGGGGCCGCCGTGGGTGAGGACGGGGAGGGGCGAGCCGTGGCCGGTCGAGTCCTTGGCGTTGGTGCGGTCGATCACCAGCATCCGGCCGTGGAAGCTGGCGGCGCCGAGCACGAAGTCGCGGGCGGCGGGGGCCGAGTGGGTGAACATGGACAGGACCAGGCTGCCGCGGCCGCGATTGGCGAGGCGCACCGCATCGTCAAGGTCGCGGTAAGGCATGACGGTTGAGACGGGGCCGAACGGCTCCACGTCGTGGGCCGCCTCGCATGCCCACGGATCGTCGGTGCGGAGCAGCAGCGGTGCGAGAAAGGCGCCGCCGTCCGGACCCAGGCTGGCGTCGGGATCGCCCACCGCGACCCGCGCACCGGCGGCGACGATCTGCGCGACGGCGTCGCGGACGCTGTCGCGCTGGGCGCGGCTGACGAGCGCGCCCATGCGGGTGTCCTCGGCGCGGGGGTCGCCGACCTTGGTGCTGGCCAGGCGGCCGCGGATGGCGGCTTCCACGGCGTCCAGATGGTCGGCGGGTGCAAGGGCGCGGCGGATGGCGGTGCACTTCTGGCCGGCCTTGACCGTCATCTCGTTCACGACCTCGCGGACGAACAGGTCGAATTCGGGCGTGCCCGGGGCGGCGTCGGGGCCGAGGACGGAGGCGTTGAGGCTGTCCTGTTCGGCGATGAACTTGACGCTTTCGCGCTGGATCGCGGGGTGGGTGCGCAGCTTCAGCGCGGTCGCGGCCGAGCCGGTGAAGCTGACCACGTCCTGGCCGGACAGGTGGTCGAACAGGTCGCCGACGCCGCCGACGATCAGCTGCACCGCGCCGGGCGGCAGGATGCCGGCGTCGATCATCACCTTGAACGCCGCTTCGGTCAGCCAGGCGGTAGCGCTGGCCGGCTTTACGATGGCGGGGACGCCGGCGAGCAGGGTGGGGGCGAGCTTTTCCAGCATGCCCCAGACCGGGAAGTTGAAGGCGTTGATGTGGACGGCGACGCCCTGCAGCGAGGTGAAGACGTGCTGGCCGACGAACAGTCCGGACTTGGCTAATGGCTCCAATTGGCCGTCGAGCAGGACATGGGCGTCGGGCAGCTCGCGCCGGCCCTTGGAGGAGAAGGAGAGCAGGGTGCCGGCGCCACCCTCGATGTCGATCCAGCCGTCCTTGCGGGTGCAGCCGGTGGCGTAGTTGAGCTCGTACAGCTCCTCCTTGCGCGCCAGGATGGCGAGGCCGAGCGCCTTCAACATGCGGGCGCGCTCGTGGAAGGTCATCCGGCGCAGGGCGGGTCCGCCGACGTCGCGGGCGTGGCGCGCCATGGCGCCGAAATCCACGCCGCCCGAGCCGGTCAGCGCGACGGGCGAGCCGTCGATGGCGGACGGCAGCTCCGTCAGGCTGGCGGCGTCGCCGGGCGTCCAGGAGTCGCGGGCGTAGTTGAGCAGTTGGGGAGTCTTCATGAGGCCACCTTTTCGCGGATCGTCATAGGGCATGACCGGGCGCTCGCAAGCCGACACAAGCGACGGCCCAACGCGCGTGCTCGCGCGGACGTACGCGAGCGGGCGCACGCGCGCGTCCCTTGCGTTGATGCCGAGTCGGCACTCCGGAGGCAAGTCGCCGGTGCATGCGAGTGCCCGGTTGTCGCTTTCAGGGCCGGTGCGCGAAAGGGTGGCAAGTCGACAGTGTCGTTTTTCCCGGCCGGGAACGGGCGCGCGCGACGGTGGGCATGCGCGCACTGGAGCAGGTTCGCGCCGAGTAGGACAGGAGGTTCTGCGGCTCTAGCGGTGGTGGACTTGGCGGCAAGCTGTTCAAGGAAGGCGGCGGCGCCGTCCTGATTTTGGCGGTGCGGCGAATTGCCTAGGGTCGAAGGCCGACCCTCTGGTCAGGGGTGCGCTGCCGGCGGGTGCCAAGAGGTGCAGAATCGCAGGCAGGAATTCTGGCCCGCGCCGAATGTGACCTGCTGGTTTGTCTGCTTACGACCCAATGCGGACATCAGCGTTGTACGAGCGAACCGTTAGGATCTTGCCTGAGCCGCCCCTTGCCTGAGTGGATGTTGGAGCACGCTTCGAGAACCACGAATGGCGCTATTGACCTGGGCTTAATTCGCATTAATCATTTGCCATTGTGTCGAAGTTGTTCGAGGAACGGATGCCCATGGCGAAGCCGACTAAAGCTCCAAAAACCCTCCACCTGCATGGCACCAAGGGAAGTGATCACCTTCTTGGCGGGGACGGTAATGACGTGATCCACGGTCACAATGGAAGTGATCTCTTGGAGGGTGGTGCTGGCGATGACCGCCTGTTTGGCGGTGATGGTAACGACAACCTGTTCGGCGAGCGTCTGGGGGAAGCCGGTGCGACTGGCAACGATGTGCTTCACGGCGGAGACGGAAATGACACTCTGTTAGGTGGCGCCGGCACCAACTACCTGTACGGCGATGCAGGCAACGACTCGTTCCACTCCATTCCTGCGTTCGACAGTGGCTTCAACTACATCGACGGGGGTGAGGGCGTAGACGGTTACTCACTAGGGTTTGGCAGCTTCGTCATCGCCAAGGCCGATGGAACGGTGTCAGTCTCAACCGGTGGCGACCCGCGCCAGAGTCTCGACGGCGTAACCTTCCATGCGAGTGTCACCAACGTAGAGAATTGGTACTCGCCGCTTGGTAATCCGGGCGATGCGGGTCAGTACATCGATTTGCATACCCTCACCCATGATCTTCGTATCTTCGGTGTCAGTGGCGGCACCTTCGGGGAAGCCCACGACACTCTGATTGGTGGTTCGGGCAACGACTTCTTCTATGGTGGCGGCGGCAGTGACTTCATCGACGGAGGTCAGGGCACCGATACCGCATACTTCAACGGCACCGCCGGTGGTCACGTGTTCGGGTACAATGAACAGGGACAGTTCACGGACGGGTTCAGCATTCTCGTCTCCATCGAGCTGGTGCAATTCGATGATGGATCGACGTACACTCCCGCAGAGTTGGTCATTTTGTCACAGCAGCATCAATCAGCCTTTATGGTTTGAGCGCTCATGGCCGCAAGCAGGTATCCTGTTTTCGGTCATGGCTACCTTCCTGCGCGACAAAGTAGTCAGGCATGAGGGCTGCGCTAACTGAAGCCGTCCGCTTTCCACCCACAGCGGAAGTTCAGCTCTAACGACCCGTGAACGTCGCCGGGCGCTTTTCCAAAAAGGCGGCGACGCCTTCGCGGTAGTCGGCGGTGAAGCCGAGGCGGCGCATCTCGTCGCGCTGGAGGTCGAGTTCCTGGTCGAGGGTGCGCCCCCAGCTGGTGCGGACGAGGTTCTTGATGGCGGCGAGGCCGAGCGGGGGGAGGCTGGCGAGCTTCTGCGCCAGCTGGTCGGTCTCGGCATCGAGGGCGTCGTCGTCGACGCACTTCCAGATGAGGCCCCACTCGGCGGCTTGGCTCGCTGAGAGGGGCTCGCCGGTGAGGGCGAGGCCGAGGGCGCGGGCCTGGCCGACCAGGCGGGGGAGGTGCCAGCTGCCGCCGCTGTCGGGGATCAGGCCGAGCGCGGAGAAGCTCTGGATGAACTTGGCGGAGCGGCCGGCGACCACCAGGTCGCAGGCGAGCGCGATGTTGGCGCCGGCGCCGGCGGCGACGCCGTTGACGCGGGCGATCACCGGCTGGGGAATGGTCGCCAAGCGGCGGACCAGCGGGTTCCAGCTTTCCTCCACCGTTTCGCCGAGATCGACTGCCTCGCCGGGCGCGACGGCCCGGTCGTTGAGGTCCTGGCCGGCGCAGAAGCCGCGGCCGGCGCCGGTCAGCACGATGACGCGCGCCTCGCTCGCCCGGTGCAGGGCGTCCGACAGCTCCGCATGCATCTGACGGGTGAAGCTGTTCAGCCGCTCGGGGCGGTTGAGGGTCAGGCGGGCGATGCCGCCGTCGATCGTGAGCTGGACGGTGTCGTAGGCCATGAGCCGCAGGTAGCAGCGTGGGCCGGCGCGGCCTAGAGCGCGGCCAGGGCCGCAAGGCGCTCGGCAAGCGTGCCGTCGCGTTCGGCGAAGCGTAGCGGCTGGACGCGCTGCACAAGGATTTCGGGCGGGGTCGGCGCTTGCGCGAACAGGTCCATCACCTCGTTGATGAACTCAGGCAGCGGCTGGTAGCCGTCGCGGGTGGACTGACCGGGGGTGAGTTCGGTCTGGACGCCGGGCGGGGCGAGTTCGATCACTTCCACCTTGCCGGCGAGGCGGGCGCGCAACGCCTGGGTGTAGCTGTGTAGCGCCGCCTTGGTTGCGCTGTAGGTGGGGGTTCGGGGGAGCGGCACGAACGCCAGGCCGCTGGTGACGTTGACGATCGCCGAGTCGGGCTGGGCCGTGAGGTGGTCGACGAGGGCGTCGATGAGGCGGATGGGGCCGAGCAGGTTGGTGGCGACCGTCTCCTCCGCGTCGGCGAGGTCGCGGCGGCTGGTGGGATCCTCCGAGCGCATGATCCCGGCGTTGTTGACCAGCACGTTCAGTGCCGGAAATTCGCGCAGCAGGGTGGCGGCGAAGGCGGCAGTGGCGGCGGCGTCGGACGCGTCGAATTGGACCGGGTGGATGGATGGGCTGCCCTGCGCGGTCTGCTCCAGCGCGTCGAGGCGGCGGCCGGCGACGATCACCGTGTTGCCGGCTTGCGCCCAGCGCTGCGCCAGCGCGCGGCCGATGCCGCTACCGCCGCCGGTGACGAGGATGGTATTGCCGCTGATCTTCATGGCTGTGGCTCCGGTGAAAGGCTCGGATGAACAGATAGGAACCGCCGCAACGGTTTGAACCGGGAGGTGCGAACGACTATATAAGGTCGATGTACACGACCGACATGTCCAAGCCCGGCGCCAGCGTGCAGCCGATCGCTCCTCGGGAAGATCCGGAGCTGCTCGCCGCCTTTGAAGCGCGGGTGGCGGCGGACGAGTTCATTGAGCCCAAGGACTGGATGCCGGACGCTTATCGCAAGACGCTGACCCGGCAGATCAGCCAGCATGCGCACAGCGAGATCGTCGGCATGCTGCCGGAGGGCAATTGGATCACTCGGGCGCCGAGCCTGCGGCGCAAGGCGATCCTGCTGGCCAAGGTGCAGGACGAGGCCGGGCATGGTCTCTATCTCTATTGCGCGGCGGAAACGCTGGGGACGAGCCGCGAGGAGATGATCGAGTCGCTGCACTCCGGCAAGGCGAAGTATTCGACCATCTTCAACTATCCTACGCTGACCTGGGCGGACATCCCGGCGATCGGCTGGCTGGTGGACGGGGCGGCGATCATGAACCAGGTGCCGCTGCAGCGGACCAGCTTCGGGCCGTACGCGCGGGCGATGGTGCGGGTGTGCAAGGAAGAAAGCTTTCACCAGCGCCAGGGTTATGAGGCGATGACCGAACTGGCCAACGGCTCGCCGGAGCAGAAGCGAATGGCGCAGGACGCGTTCAATCGCTGGTGGTGGCCGTCGTTGATGATGTTCGGGCCGCCGGATGATAATTCGCCTAACACGGCGCAGTCGCTGCGCTGGCGGATCAAGCGCGAGACCAATGACGAACTGCGGCAGAAGTTCGTCGACATCACCGTGCCGCAAGCCGAGTTCCTGGGGCTCACGGTGCCCGATCCCGACCTCAAGTGGAACGAGGCCAAGAACGAAGGGCGCGGCGGGTACGACTTCGGCGCGATCGACTGGGACGAGTTCTACGCGGTGGTGCGCGGCGAAGGCCCCGTTGCCAGGGAGCGGATCACCGCCCGGCGCGAGGCTTGGGAGTTGAACGCCTGGGTGCGCGAGGCCGCCGCGGCGCATGAGGCCAAGAAGCGGACGCAGGCGGCGGCTTGAGCCACCGGCGGTTCGTGCCTATCGAGCAAGGCTGGTAGGAGGAAGCCCTTGTCCGATTGGCCGTTGTGGGAAGTGTTCGTTCGGGCCAAGGGCGGGCTAGCCCATCGCCATGTCGGTTCGGTCCATGCGCCCGATCGCGAGCTGGCGCTGCGCCATGCCCGCGATACCTATACCCGGCGGCAGGAAGGCGTCAGCCTGTGGATCGTGCGCTCGGCCGACATCGTCGCCAGCGACCCCGACCAGGCCGGTGAGCTGTTCGAGCCGGCGGCGGACAAGGTCTATCGCCACCCGACGTTCTACGACATTCCCGACGAAGTGAAGCATATCTGATGCCCTCGCTCCCCCCCATTCGGCCCGAAGACGAGGCGATCGCCGCCAAGGCGGGTCTCGGTGGCGCGTTCGATGCGCCGGCCGACGCGCATGATCCGGTTCGCGCGGGCTATCTGCTGCGGCTGGGCGACGATGCGCTGGTCCTGGGGCAGCGCCTGAGTGAATGGTGCGGGCATGCGCCGAGCGTCGAGGTGGACCTCAGCCTCGCCAACCTGGCGCTGGACCTGATCGGGCAGGCGACCCTGTTCCTGGCCGAGGCGGGCGATGCCGACCGGCTGGCGTTCGGGCGGGACGTGCTCGACTTCCGCAACTGCTGGCTGGTTGAGCAGCCCAACGGTGATTTCGCGCGGACCATGGTCCGGCAACTGCTGTTCTCGACCTGGCAGCACCTGCTATACGGGCGGCTGAGCGCGAGCGCCGACCCGGCGATTGCGGGCGTAGCGGCCAAGGGCGTCAAGGAAGTGGCCTATCATCGCGAACTGGCGGCCGAGTGGGTGGTCCGGCTAGGCGACGGGACGGACGAGAGCCGCGCCCGGACGCTGGACGGGCTGGACTGGTGCTGGCGCTTTGTGCCCGAGCTGTTCGAGATCGACGAGGAACTGGAAGCCGCCATTGCGTGCGGAATCGCCGTCGATCCGCGCGGGTTGGAGGAGGAGTATCGCGCGGCGATCGCGGCGGTGCTGACGGAGGCGACGCTACCCGTGCCCAAGGACCAGCGGGCAATCCTGGGCGGTCGACGGGGGCACCACAGCGAGCATCTGGGGCACCTGCTGGCGGTGATGCAATACCTGCCGCGCACCTATCCGGACGCGCGCTGGTGACCAAGGAGTTCCACACGCTGACGGTGGCGGAAGTGGTGGCGGAAACGGACGAAGCGCGTTCCATCCGCTTTGCGGTGCCGCAGGAGGTTGAGGACCTGTTCCGCTTTCGGGCCGGACAGCATGTGACGCTACGCACCTTCATCGGCGGTGAAGAGGTTCGGCGTAGTTATTCGTTGTGCACGGCGCCCGACGACGGCGAGCTGACCGTCGCGATTAAGCAGATTGCCGGGGGGGCGTTCAGCAACTGGGTCGCGCGGGAGCTCAAGCCTGGCGACCAGCTTGACGTCATGCCGCCGCACGGGTCCTTCACCATCGATTTCGGCGCGGCGGACGGGCGGCGGTTCGTCGGCTTTGCCGGCGGGTCCGGCATCACCCCGATCATGAGCCTGGTACGGACTGCATTGAAGGCCGAGCCGAACAGCCGCTTTGCCCTGTTCTACGGCAACCGGGACGCGAGCTCGATCATCTTCCTGGAGCAACTGGCGGCGCTGAAGGACCGGTACATAGGCCGGTTCGAGCTGTTCCACTTCCTGTCGGACGAGGAAGGCGACGTCGACCTGCTGAACGGCATGCTCGATCGCGCGACGTGCGAGAACGCGATCGAAGCGTTCGTGGCCGATGCGGACGAGGTCGACGCCTGGTTCGTGTGCGGGCCCGGACCGATGATGGAGGCGGCGGAAGCGGCGATGCTGGACCGCGGAGTCGATGCGGACCGCATCCATATCGAGCGGTTCACCGCGGGGCGGCCCTCGGCGACGCTGGCCGCGGAGATGGCGCAGCTGCAGCAGGCCGCGTCCGGGTTGCAGCTGAGCGTCACCATCGACGGACGGACCCGGCGCATCGACTTCGACGGAAGCAACATTCTGGATGCAGCGCGGGCCAGCGGACTGCCGGCGCCGTTCGCGTGCAAGGCGGGCGTGTGCGCGACCTGCCGGGCGCGGGTGACGGCCGGCGAGGTCAGCATGGGCGCGCGCTACGGCCTGACGGACGAGGAGATCGCCGCCGGTTACGTGTTGACCTGCCAGTCCGTCCCCAAGGGCGAGGGCGTGGCGGTGGATTACGACGCCTAAGCAGGCTAGGGCCGCTCCATGCTCACCACAGCCTCGCCCAAGGGCATTGCCGACCTTGATCCGGTAGTCAGCGACTCGTTGCTGGCGCTGATCGGAATGATCGCTGCGGACCAGCGCCCGAACAAGATCGACGTCGGCGTCGGCGTGTTCCGCGACGGCGTGGGTAACACCCCCATTCCGGCCAGCGTCAAGGACGCCGAGCGGCGGCTGGTAGAGACCCAGGAGACCAAGGCTTATCTTGGCGGCTGGGGCGACCTCGGCTTCGTCGAGGCGCTGCGGCCGATCGTGCTGGGGCCGCATGCCGGCGACGCGCGGATCGCCGGGGTGCAGACGCCGGGCGGTTGCGGGGCGTTGTTCCTGGCGACTCGGCTGCTCAAGCTGGCCCGGCCGGAGGCGCGGGTGCTGGTCGGGACGCCGACCTGGCCGAACCATCCGCCGCTGCTCAAAGGAGCGGCACTCGAGACCGTTGAATACCGCCACTACGATCCGAACGCGCGGCGAATCGACTTCGACGCGCTGCGGACTGCGGCCGAGCAGGCGAGCCCGGGCGACGTGCTGCTGCTGCATGGCTGCTGCCACAATCCGACGGGCGCGGACTTAGACGAGGAGCAATGGCGGGAAGTCGCCGGCATCGTCCGGGAGCGCCGGCTGACCCCGCTGATCGACCTCGCTTACCAGGGTTTCGGCCGCGGGCTGGAGGAGGATGGCTATGGCGTCCGCCTGCTGCTGGACACCTGCGACGAGGTGCTGATCGCCCAGAGCTGCGACAAGAATTTCGGCGTGTACCGCGACCGCGTCGGCAGCATGTGGCTGAAGACCGGCAGCGAAGAGGCGACCGCCAATGCCATGGCGCACGTTCTACAGATCGCGCGCGAGGCCTGGTCGATGCCGCCCGATCATGGCGCGGCCACAGCGCGAATTGTGCTGGAGGACGCCGGCTTGCGCGAGCAGTGGCTGGGTGAGGTCGCGGCCATGCGCGACCGGATCAACACGGTTCGGCGGCGCATCGCGGACAGCGATCCGCGCTTGGCCTATATCGCCGGCGAGTTCGGCATGTTTTCGATGATGCCGCTGAGCATGGCCCAGGTGGTGTCCTTGCGCGAGCGCCACGGCATCTACATGGCGGACAGCGGGCGGTTCAACGTGGTCGGAATGGCCGACCGCGACATCGGCCGGTTCTGCGCTGCCGTCGTGGAAGCGCTTGATGGCTGACGCGGATCCGACCTTCAGCGGGACGGAGGTCGACTGGCGCGAGGTGGCGCGGCTGGTGCTGACCAGCCGTGAGATGGACCGGATCGAGGAAGAGGAGCTCGTTCCGGCCAAGCAGGTGCTTTATCAGTTCAGCGCCCGCGGCCATGACCTGGCGCAGGTCTTGCTGGGGCTCAAGCTGCGCAATGGCGACGCGGCCTGCGGTTATTATCGCAGCCGGCCGCTGCTGCTGGCGCTGGGCGTGCCGCTGGCCGATGCGCTGGGATCGGGCATGGGCCGGGCGGGCGGCTATTCGGACGGCCGCGATATCGGCGTGGTGTTCAACTTTCCCAATCCGGGCGGTGCCCATGCCCTGCCGATGAGCGGCGGGGTGGGGGCTCAGTATACGCCGGCCGCCGGTTGGGCGCAGGCGGTCAAGTACCAGGCCGAGGTGCTTGGGGAGCGGGCGGCGGGAAGCATCGGGGTGGTGCTGGGCGGCGACGCGAGCTGCGCCACCGGCGGCTTCTGGTCGGCGCTGACCATTGCCACGACCCAGCGGCTGCCGCTGCTGATGTATGTCGAGGACAATGGCTACGGGATCTCCGTGCCCTCGACCTACCAAACGCCCGGGCAGGACATCGCCGCCAACCTCGCGAGCTTCACGGGTCTGACGATCTTCAACGGCGACGGCACGGACCCGGTCGAGGCCGCGCGACTGGTCGACGCGGCGGTTGCGCATGTGCGTGGGCAGCGCGGACCGGCGTTGCTGCGGCTGACCGTGCCGCGGCTAGAGGGGCACAGTTACCAGGACACCCAGACCTACAAGAGCGAGGCGGAGATCGCCGCCGAGTGGGCGCGCGATCCACTGCCGAAGCTGAAGGCGCATTGCGCCGAGCGGCAGATCGGCGAGGCGGAGTGGGCCGAGCTCGAGCAGCGGGTCGAGTGGGAGGTCGGGCAGGCGCGGGACGAGGCGAAAGCGCGGCCGGTGCTGCCGGTCGCCAGCATGGCCGACAACGTCTTCTTTTCGGGCGAACAGGCGACGGTGGGCGGGCGCGCGGGGCTGAGCCTGGACGGGACGCACGAGGAGCCTCGGCCGGACGGGCAGCGGATTAACATGGTTACCGCCATCCGCCGGGTGATCGAGCAGGAGTTGGCCGCCAATCCGCGGATGTGCGTGTTCGGCGAGGATGTCGGGCCCAAGGGCGGCGTGCATGCGGTGACGCTGGGCCTGCAGGAGCGGTTCGGGGTCAAGCGGGTGTTTGACACTAGCCTGAACGAGGAAGGCATCGTCGGGCGCGCGGCCGGGATGGCAATGGCCGGACTGCTGCCGGTGCCGGAAATCCAATTTCGCAAATATGCCGAGCCGGCGACCGAGCAGATCAACGACATCGGCACCATGCGCTGGCGCACGGCGAACCGGTTCGCGGCGCCGATGGTGCTGCGGGTGCCGGGCGGCTTCTTCAAGTGCGGCGACCCGTGGCACAGCCAGACCAACGAAGTGCAGTTCGTCCATAATCCCGGCTGGTTGGTGGCGGTGCCGTCGAACGCGGAAGACGCGGTCGGCCTGCTGCGGGCTGCCCTGCGCGGCAACGATCCGGTGCTGTTCTTTGAGCATCGCGCCATGCTGGACGACAGCTGGGCGCGGCGGCCGTGGCCCGGCGACGCCTACGTGCTGCCGTTCGGACGGGCCAAGAAGACGCGGGCCGGCGACAAGATCACGATCGTGACCTGGGGCGCGATGGTGCCGCGGTGCGAGGCGGCGGTGGAGGGCATCAGCGCGGACGTGATCGATCTGCGCACGCTGATGCCGTGGGATCGCGAGGCGGTGCTGGACAGCGTGCGGCGGACGCGGCGGTGCCTGATCGTGCACGAGGACCTGCGCACCGGCGGGTTCGGGGCGGAGATCGCCGCGGTGGTCGCCGACGAGGCGTTCCTGGACCTGGACGCGCCCGTCGCGCGGGTGACCATGCCGGACATTCCGAGCCCGCATCATCCCAGTCTGCTGGAGGCGGCGGTGCCGAGCGCGGGGCGGATCAGGGCCGAGATCGACCGGCTGCTGGGGTTCTGATGGAATGGTATCGCGAGAATGCCCGCTGGGTAACGCTTGGCCTCACGCTGGTCGTGTGCGTTGCCGGGCTGGCCTTTGGCGTGTCGGCGATGGAGGTGCTGGGCGTGTTCCTGTTCGGCCTGGTGCTTACCACCATCAATGGCCTGAGACGAGGAGGCGATTGAGTTGATCGAAGTCCGCGTTCCCGATGAGCAGGAAGGCACCAAGGCGGTGGTCCGCGCCTGGCTCAAGCAGGTCGGCAACACGGTGGCGGAGCATGACCCGCTGGTGGAACTTGAGACCGACAAGGTGACGCAGGAGGTGCCGGCACCGGCGGCGGGGGTGCTGGCCGAGATCCTGCTGGACACGGATGCCGAGGCGGCGCCGGGAGCGTTGCTGGGGCGGATCGACGCCGGAGCGGAAGTCGCTCGTCCTGAGCAGATGTCGCAAGTCGCCGAGGAAGGGCGCCCTTCGAGCGCGCCGCTTGCAGCGGCTCCGCTCAGGACCGGCGAGGGTAACGCTGAAGAAACCCGGCTGTCGCCGTCTGTTCGCCGCGCACTGCTGCAGCACGACATCGATCCTTCGCGGATTGCGGGTTCGGGCAGAGACGGGCGGATCACCCGTGAGGATGTGGACCGGGCGGTCGAAGCGGCGACGGTCAGCCACGTCGACGCGGGCGCCATGCCGATCGCGCAGCCGCGGGTCAGCGAAGCCAATTGGATCGACGTGCCGCATGACCGGATGCGCCGGACGATTGCCGAGAACATGGTTCGGGCGGTGCAGGACGCGCCGCATGTCACCGCGCTGTTCGAAGCGGATTTCAGCGCGGCCGCGGCGCACAAGCGGGCCTTGGCCGAGCGGGGGGTAAAGCTCAGCTATACCGCTTACCTGGTCAAGGCGGCGGCCGAGGCGATGGCGGCGGCGCCGGCGATCAACGGCCGGTGGGAAGCGGACCGGATCGCGATTTCGCCGACGGTCGACATCGGGGTCGGCACCGCATTGGGCGACAAGGGCCTCGTCGTCCCGGTCGTGCGCGACTGCCTGGCGCTGAGCGTCGAAGAGGTGGGCAAGCGGTTGGACGAGCTGACGGGGCGGGCCCGTGAGGGACGACTGGAGCGGTCGGACGTGAGTGGCGGCAGCTTCACCATCTCCAACCACGGCGTGTCGGGATCCTTGCTGGCGACACCGATCATCCTGCACCAGGGGCAGGCGGCGATCCTGGGCGTGGGCAAGCTGCAGAAGCGTGTGGTGGTGCGCGAGGTCGACGGATCGGACGTGATCGCGATCCGGCCGATGGCCTACGTGACCCTGACCATTGATCATCGGGTGGTGGATGGCCACCAGACGAACGCGTGGCTGACCCGCTTTGTCGACATCCTGGAAAACTGGCCCGCCGCAGCCCCGTAACGACCGGAACGCCCCTGTGACCTGCCCGTTGGGAGGCCGGAACAGGAGAGGCGTTCGATGGCCAAGGACATCCACGAGAACGAAGCGCGCGACAAGGCTGTGGTGGAGAACAACCGCCGCGAAGTCGAGCGGGCCGGCAAGCAAGGCCCGGCAGACGTCAGCGATGACGAGATCGACGCGCGTGCCGAGCGGGCGCTGAACAGCGAGGCGGAGCCACAGGATCGCGGTGCGGCGTTCCGCTCGCGACGGTACGAACAGAAGCGCGACCGGCGCGACGGTGGCGGGTCCAGCCGCGCGCTGATCGGCATCGGTTTGGGACTGGCGACCGCCGGTGCGGCAGCGTTCTTCTTTGCCAAGCAGCGGGAGGACGAGCTGAGCGACGGTCCGCTGATCAGCGATGCGCCGGACCATGTGCTGCGCGGCAAGGCGCTTGAAAAGGCTCGCAACACGGAAGCCGGCGCGGCCCTGGTCGGGCGGACGGTCACCGTCAACAAGCCCAAGCAGGAACTGTACGCCGTGTGGCGCGACTTTGCTCGTTTCCCTGAGTTCATGGACAACGTCCGCGAGATCGTGAAGCTGGACGAGCAGCGCTCCGAGTGGACCATCGAGGCGCCGATGGGCGCAACGGTGAAGGTCCTGACGCGGATCGTCGAGGACGTGCCCGGCACGACCATTGCGTGGGTCAGCGAGCCCGAAAGCCAGATCGAAACGGCGGGTCGGGTCGAGTTCGCCGACGCGGCGGAAGGGCGCGGCACCTTTGTCCGGCTGGTGATGCGCTATACTCCGCCGGCCGGGACGATCGGCCGACTGACCGCCAAGGTATTGCAGCGCGAGCCGCAGATCCAGGCTCGTCGCGACCTCCGGCGGTTCAAGCAACTGATGGAAACGGGCGAAATCCCGATCAACGCCTCCCCCTCCGGACGCAAGTCCGAGAGCCCCACCGAAGCTACAATCTAAGGAGCCACCCCATGCGTGCACTTACCTGGCACGGTCGTCACGACGTTCGCGTGGACACCGTTCCCGATCCCGAGATCGTCCTTCCCCGCGACTGCATCATCAAGGTCACCTCGACCGCCATCTGCGGGTCGGACCTGCACCTGTACGATGCTTACATTCCCACGCTGCGGGCGGGCGACGTGCTCGGCCACGAGTTCATGGGCGAGGTGGTCGAGACCGGCACCAAATCCACGCTGAAGAAGGGCCAGCGCGTGGTGGTGCCGTTCACCATCAGCTGCGGCCAGTGTTTCTTTTGCGAAAAGCAACAGTTCTCCGCCTGCGACAATAGCAACCCGGCCGAGACCTCGGACGCGTCGGAGACGCTGATGGGTCACGCAATGGGCGCGGCGTTCGGCTATGCTCACCTGACCGGCGGCTATGCTGGCGGCCAGGCGGAATATGTTCGCGTGCCGTTCAGCGATGTCGGCCCGATCGTCATCCCCGATGGGCTGGACGACGACAAGGTGCTGTTCCTGTCGGACATCCTGCCGACCGGCTGGCAGGCGGCGGAGAATGCGGACATCGAGCCGGGCGACACGGTTGCAGTCTGGGGCTGCGGCCCGGTCGGGCTGTTCGCCATCCAGAGCGCTCTCCTGATGGGCGCGCATCGGGTGATCGCGATCGACCATTACCCGCGGCGGCTGGAGCTGGCTAAGCAGATGGGCGCCGAGGTGCTCGACTATCGCGAGGTCGAGGTCTTGGAAGCCTTGAAGGAGATGACCGGCGGCATCGGGCCCGACGCGGTGATCGATTGCGTCGGCATGGAAAGCCACGGCTTGTCGGTCGACAACGTGCTCGACACGGTCAAGGCCCACACCTTCCTGGGCACGGAACGGCCGCATGCGCTGAGGCAGGCGATCATCGCCTGCCGCAAGGGCGGGCGGGTCTCGATCCCGGGCGTGTACGGCGGCTTCGCCGACAAGTTCCCGCTCGGCCAGCTGATGGAGAAGGGCCTGTCGGTAAAAAGCGGTCAGACCCACATGCAGCGTTACCTCAAGCCGCTGCTGGACCTGATCCGCGAGGACAAGATCGACACCACGTTCATGATCTCGCACCGCGAACCGCTCGAAAAGGCGGCGGAGATGTACCGCCACTGGCACGACGAGCAGAACACCTACACCAAGATCGTGCTGAAGCCGGAAATGGCCAAGCAGCGTGAGACGCCCGCCCCGACGGCGCGCGTCAGCGAACCGGCATAAGGAGACAATCGACATGGCCAACAAGTTAGCGGTAGTGACCGGCGCATCGACGGGCATCGGCCTGGAACTCGCCAAGCTGGCGGCGGGAGAGGGCTACGACCTGATCGTCGCCGCCGACACGCCGTTCGTTGATGCGGCGGCGGGCCTCAAGGATCTGGGCGTCAACGTCCAGCAACTGGAGGCCGACCTCGCCACCGAGCAGGGCGTCAAGCAACTGGTCGACACGATCGGCGACCGCCAGGTGGATGTGCTGGCGGCCAACGCCGGCCATGGGCTTGGCCACGCGTTCCTGGACCAAGCGCCGCGCGACTGGATGCACGTCATCGAGACCAACATCACGGGCACGCTGTTGCTGATCCAGCCGCTCGCCAAGAAAATGGTGGCCCGGGGCGAAGGCAAGATCCTGATCACCGGGTCGATCGCCGGGCACCTCGCGGGGTCGTTCCAAGCGGTTTACAATGGGAGCAAGGCGTTCATCGACAGCTTCGCCGCGGCGCTCAACAACGAGCTCAAGGACACGGGCGTGTCGGTCACCTGCCTGAAACCGGGTGCGACCGAGACCGAGTTCTTCGAGCGGGCGGACCTGGAGGACACCAAGGTTGGCCAAGCCAAGAAGGACGACCCGGCTGAGGTCGCGAAGACCGGCTGGGAAGCGATGAAGGACGGCAAGGAAAGCGTCGTTTACGGCCTGAAGAACAAGGCGCAGGTGCTGGCGTCCGGGGTCCTGCCGGAAAGCGTCACGGCCATCTTGCACCGTGGCCAGGCCGAGCCGGGCAGCGGCAAGGATTAAATCGGTCGTTTCCCCGGCGGAACGGAATGAGGGGCCAGGCCGTTCGCGCGGCATGGCCCCTGATTTGAACGACTCGCAATTCATCCGCCGTGTCCTGATCGTCATCGGGCTGGTGGTACTGACCTACCTGGCCTGGTCGCTGCGATCGGTGCTGCTGATGGTGTTCGGCGCGGTAGTGGTCGCGACCCTGTTCCAGTCGCTGGCTGCGCAGTTCCAGCGCCTGCGGGTGCCGCCCGGCGTGGCGCTGGCCCTGTCTGTCATCACCGTGTTCGCGATCGTCGCGGGAGCGGCCGCGATGTTCGGGGCCCAGCTGGTGTCGCAGGCCGAGACCATCAGTCAGTCGCTGCCCAAGGCGTGGGCGTCGCTGCAGCAGCGGCTGGCCGGAGTGGGCCTAAGCCAGCAATTGTCGCATCTGACATCGACCGGGCCGACCAGCGGCATCGCTGCCAGCGCCGGGCGCTTCGCCATGTCGCTGGGCGGCGGGCTGGCCGATGCGCTGCTGATCATCGTCGGCGGTATCTTCATCGCTGCTTCGCCGAGCTTTTATCGCAAGGGCATGGTGAAGCTGGTGCCCGAGCAGCGTCGAGCGCTGGTCGGCGACGCTTTTGCCGACAGCGGCAAGGCGCTGCGATTGTGGCTGAGGGCGCAGCTGCTGACCATGGCGGGCGTCGGACTAGCGACCGGCCTCGGCCTGTGGCTGGTCGGTATGGAGTCGGCGCTGGCATTGGGGCTGCTGGCGGCGCTGCTGGAGTTCATTCCATTTGTCGGGCCGATCCTGGCCGCCATCCCGGCGGTGCTGATCGCGCTGGCGATCGATCCCCAGCTCGCCTTGTGGGTGGCGGGCGTCTACCTGGTCGTGCAGCAGATCGAGGGCTATCTGCTCCAGCCGTTGTTGCAGCAGTGGGCGGTCGACCTGCCCGGCGCGGTACTGCTGTTCTCGCTGCTGGCGGCCGGAACGCTGTTCGGGCCGCTCGGCATCATCTTCGCCGCGCCGTTGACGGTGGTAATTTACGTGATGGTGAAGCGACTGTACGTCCGCGAAGCGCTTGACACGGCAACGCCGATACCAGGCGAGGACAAGCCGGCCGACGCCTGAACGTCCGGCCGGCCCGCCCGGCTCAGTGGCCCTTGCGGTCGGTCCGCTTGCCGATCTGCTTGTCGAAGGCGCGCAGGACCTTGTCGGCGGCGCCCGCAGCGGCCGCTTCGATCGTCGGGCCTTCGTGATTGGCGGCGACCGCGGGCATGTGCTCGGGCCGGATCTCGATCGAGCAGCGCTTGTCGCCGTCGCCCTTGCTGTTGCCGGGATCGCCGACGTGGACCTCGACGCGGGTCAACTGGCTGCTGATGCGGTCGAGCCGCTGGCGGACCACGCCTTCGACCCGGTCGGCAAGCTCGGGGCTGGCGTCGACGTGATTGTCCTTGCGAAATTGAAACAGCATTGGCCTGATCTCCTGTTGGGCTCATTTTCGTTAACGCGCCTGGTGCCTTGTCGGCGGCACGATGCGCCGCCAATGAGGGTGGATGAGTGATCGGCGGGCCCAATGATGGAGTGGCACGAACGTGCGCAGCTGACGCATCTGCAGCGGCTGGAAGCCGAGAGCATCCACATCATGCGCGAGGTGCTGGCGGAAGCCGAGACGCCGGTCATGCTCTATTCGGTCGGCAAGGATTCGGCCGTGATGCTGCACTTGGCGAAGAAGGCGTTCTTTCCCGCGCCGCCACCGTTCCCGCTGCTGCACGTCGACACGACCTGGAAGTTCAAGGCGATGTATGAGCTTCGCGACCGGGCGGCGCGGGAAGCGGGGATGGAGCTGATCGTCCACCACAATCCGGAAGCGCAGCGCCAAGGGATCAACCCGTTCGACCATGGCCCGCTGCACACGGACATGTGGAAGACGGAAGGTCTGCGGCAGGCGCTGGACAAGTATGGGTTTGACGCGGCGTTTGGTGGTGCGCGGCGGGACGAGGAGAAGAGCCGCGCCAAGGAGCGGGTGTTCTCGTTTCGCTCGGCCAATCACCGGTGGGATCCGAAGCAGCAGCGGCCCGAGCTGTGGCGGTTGTACAATGCCCGGAAAGGCAAAGGGGAGAGCATGCGCGTGTTCCCCATTAGTAACTGGACCGAGCTGGATGTGTGGCAGTACATCCTGCAGGAAGGGATCGAGATCGTGCCGCTCTACTTCGCGGCGCCGCGGCCGACCGTGGAGCGCGACGGGCTGCTGCTGATGGTCGACGACGAGCGCTTTCGGCTGGAGCCGGGTGAGGTGCCGGTGGAGCGGTCCGTGCGCTTCCGGACGCTGGGCTGTTATCCGCTGACCGGCGCGATCGAAAGCGAGGCGCGGACGCTGCCGGAGGTCATCCAGGAGATGCTGCTGACGACCACGTCGGAGCGGCAGGGACGGGTGATCGACAAGGATGCGGGCGGCGCCGGGATGGAGAAGAAGAAGCAGGAGGGCTATTTCTGATGAGCGCTCCGGGAGAGGTCGCGCCGGACCTGGCGAGCTACCGGACAGACGTGCTGATCGGCGAGGACATCGAGCGCTATCTCGATCTGCACGGGCGCAAGACCATGCTGCGGTTCATTACCTGCGGGAGTGTCGACGACGGTAAGTCCACGCTGATCGGGCGGCTGTTGTACGATAGCAAGATGATCTTCGAGGATCAGCTGGCCGACCTGCAGGCGGACTCGCGGCGGGTGGGGACGCAAGGCTCCGAGATCGACTTCGCGCTGCTGGTCGACGGGCTGGCCGCCGAGCGCGAGCAGGGGATCACGATCGACGTCGCGTACCGCTTCTTCGCGACGAGCAGGCGCAAGTTCATCGTCGCCGATACGCCCGGGCACGAGCAATATACGCGTAACATGGTGACGGGCGCGTCGACCGCCGACCTCGCGGTGATCCTGGTCGATGCGCGCAAAGGCGTGCTGACGCAAACCCGGCGACACAGCTACCTGGCGCACCTGCTCGGCATCCGCAACATGGTGCTGGCGGTGAACAAGATGGACCTGGTCGGCTATGAGCAGGCGGTGTTCGACGACATCGTCGCGGATTATCGTGGCTTTGCGCGGAGCATCGGCATCAAGGACTTCGTCGCGCTGCCGATCTCCGGCTTCAGGGGCGACAACATCACCGCCTTGTCGCCGAACATGCCATGGTTCGGCGGGCCGGCGCTGATGGAGCATCTCGAAACGGTCGAGGTCGATGCGGAGCGGATGGTCGGGCGGCCGTTCCGGATGGCGGTGCAGTGGGTCAATCGGCCCGACCTCGACTTTCGCGGGTTCGCCGGGCTGATCGGGTCGGGCGCGGTGCGGCCGGGCGATACGGTACGGGTGCTGCCGTCTGGGCGAACGAGCAGCGTCAAGGCAATCGCGACGGCGGACGGTGAACTGGCTGAAGCGGTAGCCGGGCAGTCGGTTACGCTGACCCTGGCGAACGAAGTCGATTGTTCGCGTGGTGACGTCATCGCCGCTGCCGCCGACCCGCCGCAAGTCGCGGACCAGTTCGAGGCGACGGTCGTGTGGATGGACGAGGCGGAGATGCTGCCGGGTCGATCCTATTGGTTGAAGATTGGAACGCAGACCGTGTCGGCGGTGGTCCAGCAGCTCAAGTATCAGGTCAACGTCAACAGCATGGAGCATCTGGCGGCCAAGACGCTGGAGCTGAATGCGATTGGCGTCGGCGTGGTGGCGACCGACCGGCCGATCACTTTCGAACCTTACGCCGACAATCCCGATCTCGGCGGCTTCATTCTGATCGACAAGATCAGCAATGCGACGGTTGGTGCGGGCATGCTCCACTTCGCGCTGCGGCGGGCGGACAACATCCACTGGCAGGCGCTGGAGGTCAGCCGCGAATATCATGCGCGGATCAAGAATCAGCGGCCGGCGGTGCTGTGGCTGACGGGCCTGTCGGGCGCGGGCAAGTCGACCATCGCCAATGCAGTCGAGCGCAAGCTGGCGCGGATGAACCGCCACACCTTTCTGCTCGATGGTGACAATGTTCGGCATGGGTTGAACCGCGATCTGGGCTTCACCGATGCCGACCGCGTCGAGAACATCCGCCGGGTGGGCGAGGTCGCCAAGCTGATGACGGACGCCGGCCTGATCGTGATCACGGCCTTTATCTCGCCGTTCCGCGCGGAACGCGAGATGATGCGGCAGATGATGGCGCCGGGCGAGTTCCTGGAGGTGTATATCGACACGCCGCTGGCGGAGGCCGAGGCCCGCGACCCCAAGGGGCTCTACGCGAAGGCGCGAAGCGGCGAGCTGAAGAACTTCACGGGCATCGATTCGCCCTACGAGCCGCCGGAGAACCCGGAACTGCGGATCGACACGGCTGCGATGAGCGCCGACGAAGCAGCCGAGGCGATCGTGGCGATGTTGATCCCATGAAGTGGTTGGAAGTGGTGCTTGCGGCGCTTGCCGTGCCCGCGGCGGCGGCCGAACCGACGGCGGTGCTGCTGAAGCCGGATCGGGTATTCGACGGTGTCACTGCGACGGTGCACAGCGGCTGGCAGGTGCTGGTGCGCGAAGGTCGGATCGAGGCGGTGGGGCCGGGACTGGCCGCACCCGCGGGTGCGCGCACGATCGATCTGCCCGGCACCACGCTGATGCCTGGCATGATCGAGGGTCACGGGCACCTGTTCCTGCATCCGTACAATGAGGCGAAGTGGGACGCGCAGGTGCTCAACGAGCCGCTGGCGCTGCGCACAGCGGGCAGTGGTGAGCGCGCGCGACACGCTGCTGGCCGGCTTCACGACCGAGCGCGACCTGGGCACGGAAGGGGCCGGCTATGCCGACGTCGGGCTCAAGCAGGCGATCGATGGGGGCATCGTGCCGGGGCCGCACCTGCTGGTCGCGACCAGGGCGATCGTGGCGCGCGGTGCCTACGGACCCAAGGGCTTCGAGCCGGGCGTCGAGATCCCCCTGGGAGCCGAGGAAGCGAGCGGGGTCGACGAGGTCGTGCGCGTCGTGCGCAGCCAGATTGCGGCCGGGGCCGACGTCGTGAAGCTGTACGGCGACTATCGCTGGCGCGCCGGCGAGGACAGCCGGCCGACCTTTTCGCTGGCCGAGCTGAAGGCGGCGGTCGAGGCGGCGCACGATGCCGGGCGGCCGGTGGCGGTGCACACCTCGACGCCGGAGGGCATGCGGCGGGCGGTGGTCGCCGGCGCGGACACGATCGAGCATGGCTATGGCGGGACGGCGGCGATCTTCGCCAGCATGCGCCAGGCGAAGGTGGCTTATTGCCCGACCCTGGCCGCAGCCGACGCCGTGGCGCGCTATGCCGGCTGGAACGGAGCGGAGCCGGCGCCAGCATCCGTCGCGCTCAGCCGGTCGGCCCTTCGGCTGGCGCGGCAGGCCGGCGTGATGATCTGCGCCGGCGGCGATGCGGGCGTGTTCCGGCACGGCGACAATGCGCGCGAAGTGGAACTGATGGTCGCAACCGGAATGCCGGCGAGCGAGGCGGTGATAGCGGTGACCAGCGGTAACGCACGGGCGCTGCATCTCACCGATCGCGGTGCGATCCGCGCGGGGCTGCGGGCCGACCTGGTGGCGGTGAGCGGCGACCCGACGAGGAACATCGGAGCTGTGCGGCGCGTCCGCCTGGTGATGAAGGACGGTGCGGTCGTGAGTGAGGCCGGGCGCTGAGCGTCACTTGCCCGGTCGGTAGGTGCGCCGCGCGTGTCCCTTCAGCTGGTCCGGAGTGAAGTAGACGGGGCGAAGCGCCCCGCTGGCGTAGCGCCCCGCCTGATCGGTGAAGTGCGGCGACGATGGATTGCCGCTCTCGCCGCCGGCCGTGACGGCGACGGCACGGACCTGCGGGCCGAACTCCACCGCCGCGACGAAGCTGTTGCCCGACGTGCCGTACCACTTGCGCGTGCCCCGCTTGGGGGCGGAGCCGAAGGAGGCCAGCGAGCCCCAGATCGCAGAAGCGAACGGGAGGGGGATGCTCGGTGCCGCGTCGCTGAACGGGTGGTCGATGGCCGGCGAGATGCGCTGAAAGCGGTTGATATCGCCCCAGGGCACGCGCCAGTCGCCGAACTCGCGTCGCAGCCGGGCGACGGCATCGGTCAGCGCGTCGAGCTTCTGGCCGGGAGTGGTGTCGGTGCCCAGGCGGGCAAGGGCGCGATTGCGTGGCTCGCCTTTGATCCTGGGCAACTTGGGCTGGAGGGCATCGCCCCAGAACATCGCCAGCGATTGCGGCACCGACTGCGCGCTCCACCGGTAATCCCAGGAGCGGAGCGCGGCGATGGGCTTGGCCAGCGTCACCCGGCGACCGTCGGTGCGCGACAGGCGATCGAAGGCGGCGACGAGCTGCGGGATGAGTTCGGCAAAACCGGGCTGGTAGGGGTCGTAGGCCGCGGCGCGGAGCTTCTCCAAGGTCCACCCGTGGCTCTGCCCCAGCAGCTGCTGGGCGTGGATCCCACGATAGTTTTCGCCGAATGTGTCCATGTACTTGGGAAAGCGACGCGGGTCGGGGCTGGACGGCCCGGCGGCGCGATACGGCCAGGCGTTGGTGTTCTGCACCCAGCCGGTGGCGGGGTTGATGGCGTTGGGCAGCTCGGCAATCGGGTGAAGGCCGCGCCAGTCCGTTCGTGGATCGCTGCCGTCGACCGGCTTGGCATAGTCGAAGCGATCATCACGGCGCGGGACGAAGTGCGGATGGAGGTAGGCGATCTCGCCCCGGTCGGTGGCGAGCAGGGTGTTGTTGGAGCTGTTCGCCTGCAGCGCCGCGACCTGCAGGAAGGCGGGGAGGGTGGTCGCCTTTGTACGAAGGTAGCTCTGCTGCAGCGCCGGCACCGGACGGTCCATCATTGCGAAGGCGACCCAGCGGCGGCCAGCCGTGCGAACGATCGGGCCGCGATGGGTCCGCCAGGTGGTGAACGTACGCGCGGCAAGGCTGCCGTCGGGCGTGCGATAGCGGAGGGTGACCGGGCGAACGCCGAGGGGTCGCCACTGCGCTCCGTAACGGTATGCAGGCCGAGCACCGGTGCGCACGTCCACGACGAACTCGTCCACGCTGTCGACGCCGCTTGAGGTATGCATCCAGCCCAGGTGGCGGTTGAAGCCTTGGTAAATGAAGAACTGCCCCCAGGTCGACGCGCCATAAGCGTCGAGGCCCGCATCGCTCGTGACCTGCTGTTCGGAGCGGAAGAAGAAGCTGGTGTGCGGATTGATCAGCAGCAGGGCGTGGCCTTTAGCGGTAAGGGCCGGTGCGATGGCGATGCCGTTGGAACCGCGCGGTTCCTGGTCGGGCAGGGTCGCGACCCGAGCAATCGGGCCGCTTGCGCCGCCGCCATAGAGGCTGGCGAGCTGCTTCAGGTCGATCCGCTCGATGTCGCCCCCGATGCTGCCTTCGGTGAAGCTCAGCGCCATCCAGGGTTCGAAGCGGGTCAGCACGCGCGGATGCACGTGCGGGTGGGTGGCCAGGTAAAAGTTGAGGCCGGCGGCCCAGCTGTCCATCAGCGCCCGGAGCCAAGCGGGACTGGTGGCGTAGTTCGCCTTTAGTTCCGGTTCGCTGACGTACAGGCGCGCGCGCAGGTCCTGCCAGATCGCCTGCTCACCATCCGCCTCGGCGGTGCGGCCAAGCGCGGTCAGGTAGTTGGCCTCGATCCGCGGAAAGTCGTCCTCGGCCTGCGCGTAGATCATGCCGAACACCGCGTTGGCATCGGTGCGGCCGTGGACGTGGGCGATACCCCAGTCATCGCGGGTGATCGTCACCCGACTCGCCTGCTCTTGCCAACGGCCAAGCTCCGGCGGCGCAGCGGCGGCGAGGACGAGGAAGAAGGGGGCGAGTGCCGGAGTGAGGGTGCGCATCGGCGGCGATGGTGACACCGGGACGGTCAGGACTGCAAGCGCAAGTTGGGCAAGGTGGCGCGCCCAGCATGATTATGATGGGCACTCAGATCATTGGAAATTGCGGTTCAGCTGAGGCGCTGAGGCGCTGCCTTGTGTCCAACCCGTCTTAGGCCAAGATCCGCTGCAGCATCGAAAGCTGCCGGCCATTCATGTAGTCGGGGCGGCGGTCGCGAGTGTTTACAGGAAGTCGAGAGCTGCTCGGACGCACTGGAGCATCGAGCTACTTCAGCCCACACCGTTCAGACGTCGCCGAGCGCCGCTAGCCGACCCGCTCGGTTCAAGACATTGCCAAGTCGGGCTACGGCTCACGCGTGCGCGTCCAGTAGCCTCAGTGGCGGAGCGCCGAAGCGCTCCGCGTAATGGCAGACTCTAGAACTTAAGTGACGTGGAAACGCGAAAGTAGCGGCCAAGCAAGCCAGAGTAGTAGGTGATGGTGCCTCCGCCCGCAGGTGCCGGGAAGGGGGGCTTCTTGTCAAGAATGTTGTCAACAATGAACCGCAGGTTCATGCGATCCCCAACCTTCAGACCCGCCGAAGCATTAAAGAGCCACCAGTCGCCAACGCCAGGATACTCGTAATCCGCCGCGTCGGCGTCGGCATCAATCCGACCTTTGCCGAAGTACTGCGTCTGCCACAGCAGGTCAAAGGCGCGATTCTCATACTTCAGGTTGGCAGTGAGGCTATGCTTTGGGTTGCCGATCTCGCCGCGCGAGGTGTCGATATCGCCTGCGGCGACCCGGCTGAACTGCTTGTCGACGTACAGATAGTTCAGCGAAAGTCCCAAACGGCCGGCGTTCGCGCCTAGGCCAAGGTCGCTCAGGTTGAAGCGATAGGCCAATTCACTTGTAACGCCGGAGAATTCGAGCGCCGCTGCGTTAAAGAAACCTTCCCGAATGAGCGTGATCTGCCCGGCATTATCACGGTCGACCAGACCGCAGAACTGGTTGGGGAAGCTTGCATTGTCGTAGCACGCGTTGAGGATGTTATTGCCCGACAGCGACGTGATCGCGTTCTTCAGCTTGATGCTGACGTAGTCGACTGCAAGCGTGAAGCCAGGGACAAAGCGCGGCCGCAAGACGGCACCGACCGTCCAGCTGTTGGCCTTTTCGTTCTCGAGGTCGGGGTTGCCCGAAACTACGATCGGCACCGTGAAGTCCGAGTAATTCGACGTGAACGGCTGAACGATGCCGTCCGTCGCACAATTGGCGGCACGGACGCTGGGGTTGGGACCGGCGGTGATGAACCGCGCATCGCACGGGTCGTTGCCGGATTCGAACGCTTGCGACGTCGGGTTGAAGATCTCGGTGATCGCCGGGGCACGGATGGAGCGGGTGAAGTTTCCGCGGAACGTGATGTCGCGGACGGGCGCAAATCGTCCACCCGCCGTCCAGGTGAGATCGCCGCCTGCAATCGAATTCTTGACGTAGCGGGCTGCACCTTCAAACTCGAGTTCGTGAATGAAGGTGTTCATTGCTGGCGAAATGACCGGGATGCGAAGCTCACCAAATACCTCGTTGGTATGAAAACTGCCGCTCACCGGATCGATCGGGATGCTGCGACCGAATTGCGTGCGCGTCCCGTCACCGTTGTCTTGCCCGAAGAAGAAAGCGCCCGGGTCAAAACGGGTACTCTCGCGCCGGTGCTCGTAGCCGAGCGAAAAGCCGAGATCGCCGGCGGGCAAAGTAAACAGGGCACCGGCGATGTTGGCGTTGAACACCAGCTGCTTGTTGAGCTGCTTGGGTTTCGCGATGGTCGTGACGTAATCCAGGGCTTCCTGGCTGAAGTTGTTGAGGCCAAACAGGTTCAGCGGAGCACAGGTGCTGTTCAGCGTCGGAATGGCGGCGTTGGTCGAACCTGGACGGCAGATGATGGTGCCGCCAGGTCCGGCCACAGCATCGATCGCGTTTTCGAAGTTCTGCTGGACCAGTTCACGCGACGTGCTCTTAGTGGTGGCGCGGCCGTAATTAAGCGACGCTTCCCAGTTGAAGCGCCGCTCGCCAACTTGGAAGTTCCCGTCCAGACCGCCGACGAAGCGGAACAGCTGCACCTTGGATGTCGCCCGGCCCGAAGCGAGGTCGGTGTTGGCCCTGGTTAGGAAGAACTCGTCCGTATCGGGTGTGCCGTCGCCGTCGAAATCAAGGTTCGAGGCGATGGTGGCGCGGTCGGCCGCCGACAGATACGGGTTGTTGACGTTCAGGATGATGTTGCCGTCGGGATCGCCCGCTTCACCGAACAGGTACGTATTGTACACCGGTTGATCACGCAGGTTCGTGCCGGTGCTGTTGGCATACCAACCCTCGCCGAACAGCCGGATATTGTCCGTCACATCAAACGTCGCGAGGGTTGTGGCGAGATATCGCTCCGAGTTCGCCAGAAGGTTACCGTAGTCGCCAAGCGCGAAGCCGTTGCCCCCGACGCTTTCGATCAGGCTTCCGGTGCGCTCACCGAAGTCCAGCGGCACGAGCTGCCCCTGATTGTTGAAGGTCAGGACGTTACCGGCGGGGTCAAAGATGCCGCCAAACTCGGGGATGAAGTCGGACGCCAGCGGAGTGCCCGTATTGGTGAAGACGTTATAGCGCTGGTTGTAGTAGAGCACCTGCCCGAACGGCGAGTCCTCGTCGGTGGGCGTCGTAAAGAACGGACCATCGGCCGACGTTAGAAAGCGATCGGAGGTGGCGAGGCCACGGCTCTTGTTCCACTCGCCGGCCACGACGATGTTGCCGCGATCTCCGGCGAAGTTCTGCCCGACGATTGCGCCTAGGCGGTATTCCGGAGCATCGCCGCGCTGCGAGATGCCGGCCTGAGCGTCGACCTGAACGCCTTTGAAGTTGCGCTTCAGAATGACGTTGATCGTCCCGGCGATCGCATCTGAACCGTAGATGGGAGCACCGCCGATCGCCACCGTTTCGACCCGGTCAACTAGTCCGACTGGGATGGTGTTGAAGTCTACCTGCGAACCTGGCGACACTGGACCGAAGATCGAGGAGCTATTGGCGGATACGAAGCGACGACCATTGACCAGCGTCAGCGTCCGCTGAGAGCCGAGGGAGAAAAAATCGACAAAGGTCTGTGCCGCACCGAACCCCGACTGAGCGCCCACCGGGCTGTTGCCCGGAACGCCAAACGCCGGAAGCTCGCTCAAGGCGGTGCCCAGGTTCGTGTAACCGCGATCTTCAATCTGGTCCGCACCGAGGACCACCGCCGGCTGGATCGTGTCGAAGCCAGCCCGCGGGATGCGCGAACCGGTGACAACGACCGTGTCCGTTTCGCCGGCGTCGGCGGCTGGTGAACCAGCTTGACCTGTCGGGGTGACCGTCTGGTCGTTGACGTTCTGAACGGGTGTGGCTTGCTCCGGGGGAGTGGGCAGATCGGTCGTGGGCGTCGTCGTCTGCTGCGCAGCAGCAGGAGTCGCCAGGCCGATACCGACCGCAAGGGCGGATCCCGAAAGTAGGAGAGCGAGGTGGTCGCGCATCTGGTGTTCCTTCCAGCGGATGGATCCCCTCCGCCTCGACCTACAGCTAGTTGGTTGTAAAGTCTGAACGTGGGCCTTTCCGTCGGTTGTTCGAACCTGTAACCTCAGCGACACAGCTACTGTCAGCAAGCCACGGGAACAGCCGGGCAAAGTTGCCGTTCAGCAGCGCTGCTAGCTCCTGCTTTGCTCGAATGCTGTATGCGGGATGTCTTCTTATCAAGCTCCTCCCGAGATGGCGCTCGGCTGGGGCGCAGGCAGTACAGAGAACTGCGACGTTCGCTTAAGCACTGTGAAGCTTCTGGTCGCCCCCGCTTACGGCCATCCGTGGACGTAAGTGCCGATCTTTATCCCGTTGGTGAGACGAAGAATGACTGTGTTCTGCGGTTCTGAGTAAGTGGCGCGCCAGGCCTGGATATGATGGGCACTCATATAATTGGGAAATTTGCGTGCTGCTGAGCCGCTAAGGTCTGTGTAGCGCTCGTGGCCGCCAATCAGGCCTGGGCGTGCGAAAACCGTAAGCGGACCTTCGTCCAGCCTCGTCCAACATCTGCTTGTGGTGGACAGCGGACCGGCCGCTTTCAGGGCCGCACAGGCGCAAAGCAGAAGTTCACCCTTGCGAAGCCTCGAGGCGGCTTAGCGCCCATCTTGGTCGTTGGAGGCTACTTGACCGACACCCGAAAGCGGACTTCTGCACGGCGATCACATTCGGTTCTGCATTAGAATTCCAGAAGCCGGGCTCTTAGCGAAATGCGCCTAGCAAACTCCGATACTCGGCCTCGGGTCTGCCGTAGGCATCGCCGGCGAACTCTTCGAGTCCGGCACGGTTGCGGATGGTGATGCAACGCCGCTCGGAACGAATGAATGCGTTGCCTTCCAGGACGTGGAGCGCCGTAGTGACGCTCGGCCGCCTGACCGCCAGCATCAAAGAAAGAAACTCGTGCGTGAGTTCCAGTTCGTTGCCAAGGACCCGGTCATGGCACATCAGCAGCCAGCGAGCGAGCCGCTCGTCCACCGGATGAACTGAGTTTGAAAGCGCCGTATAGGCGGTCTGGATGGAGAGGACGTAGGCGTAGCGGAGCAGCAGTTCTCGCAGTGAGTGGCTGGCTTCGACGGCCGCAAGGAGAGCATCCCTGCCAATCCGCCAACTTCCGCCCGGCAATTGGATCATGCTATCATAAGGGCTGACCTGCGCGCCCATAACCAGCCCCACCGGTGCGAAGCCGTCCCGACCGAAGATGCCGCTTTCTACGCGGTGCCCTTCCGGCGAGGTCGCGACCAGGGAGCCAACTCCCGAAGTTGGGAACCAGAAGTACTCGGGTGTTTGGCCGGCCTCATACAGGCCGGCACCGAGCTTGTGCTCGCACTTCTCCAAGCCGGGCGACAACGCATCAAAGTCGCGCTCGTTCAAGGAACTTAGAAGGTGGTTCCCAACGGTCGCTCGATTAAGCCCAACCATGCTCGCTCCTGCTGTCGGGCAGGAGCAGCGAGCTGCCTACAGCGGGTGCGTCCGAGTTCGAGCACGCGATTTCAAACACTTAGCGGTGATTGGTGGTTCGATCCTTGATTTGGGTTAAAGTCGGTCGAACTTAGCAGCGATGCGCGGCACCCTGGTCAGCTAGTCAGACGCCACCCTTTGCGCCAAGAAGCGCTCCACGGCGGCCGCAACCTCGTGCAGCCGAAACGGCTTCTGAATAAAGGGCGCTTGGCGGGGATACGCTGCCAGCACCTCTGCTTTCGGCAGAGCGCTCATGACAATGATCGGAGTGTCGGCCAAGTCGGCTGTGGCCTGCAGGCTCGCCACAAGTTGTGGTCCGGTCATGACCGGCATGGTCGTGTCGGTTAACACCAGGTCGGGTCGCCGTTCAGATATGGCCGCTAGCGCTTCCTCACCGTGCTGAGCGGCCCGAACCGTATGGCCCTCGTCCTCGAACAGCATGAGGAGCAGTTCAGCAATGGGATCTCGTCTTCGACGACGAGGATGTCTGCCATGATCTTCTCTAACTGCCTTCATCGCGAGGAATAGCCGTCGCATTGTGGAAGAGGAAACGGGTCGGTGAGCGGAACGCTCCTCGCACCGTCAGAGAATTGTTCGCTGGCAGACCCTTCCGCTAGCCAACCAGATTTGATGCTAGTCGGTTCGCAGCAGCTCCGGAGACACTCGTCCCCTTGAGCCAAGGAGCGAGATGGAGACGGACCTCGAATACTACCGGCGGCGGGCGGCCGAGGAGCAAAGCCGAGCAGATGGCGCCAAGCAGGCGGCCGTTCGACATATTCACGAGCGGATGCGCGACGCCTATCTTGAGGTCGTCGTCCTGGCTGGAAGTGCGGTGAAGATGCACCCGTCTGCCGAAAACGAGCCGTTAACTCATAATCCTCTGGTTGCGCGCCTGAGGCTCATGACGGCGCTCGGAGACGCAGAGCTGCTCGCGCTTGACAGCCTGCTCAAGGATCGGCGTGAACTACCCGGCGGAGTCGACATCGGTTGTGCCGGCGATAAGACTGAGCAGCTCCACGTGCTTCTGGACGGCTGGGCCTGTCGATACAAGATCCTGCGCGATGGTAAGCGCCAGATTACGGCCTTGCTGTTGCCGGGTGATCCCTGCGACCTGGATGGCATCTTGGTCGGCAGGCAGGACAGCTCCGTTGTTTCGCTTACGCCCGTTTGCGTAGCGGTGGTGCAACGCGACGCGCTTCTGGCCATCGGCCGCAAGTACCCCCGGCTTGCCGATATGCTGCTTTGGCTCACAACTCTCGATAACGCTACAATGAGCGAACGGCTCACGTCGCTTGGCCGACGCTCGGCGCGAGAGCGAGTGGCTCATCTGTTTTGCGAGACCCTGATCCGCCTGGCCGCGGCAGGACTGCAGACGGGGAACAGCTGTACGTTGCCGCTGACTCAGGAGGTGATCGGAGACGTGCTCGGCCTCACGGCAGTTCACGTCAACCGCGTCCTGCAGGAATTGCGCGCCGCTGGACTGATCGAATTGCGCGAAAAGAGGCTCACGGTGAAGGACTGGCCGGCGCTCAAGGAAGCTGCTGACTTTGACCCTCATTATCTTCACCTTTCGGGGATGCGGGACAGACTTCCGGAACCTGCCTGACCGACGGCGTTTCTGGGGCTCACGATATTCGAAGTGAGACGGCCTCCATGTAGGGAATGGCGAGCAGGACCTTGCCATCAGGGTCCGCAACTTCGATGCGACCGCGAAGATCGATCAGTCCTCTGCTAACTTCGTCACCCAGAATTGAGCGCACGCCTTTGACAGCTTCGTGGCGCGCTGCTTCGATGTCGGGCAGTTCACGACCATCTGAGTCATGAGTGAGGCCAAGATGATCGTGAACGTGGAAATGAAAGTGCGGCAATGTTCATCCAACCCGAAAACCTGTGCAGCCGGCAGCGGAACAGTGTTGTGACCTGCTGGGAGGTTTCTCCTCCACTCCTAGCATTTGGTTAGTTATTGCGGCCGAGAGGCAGGAACTAGATCGCTCGCGCGTTCGGAAACCAATCCATCCCGTCGCTCGGTGCGAACTAGATGTAGGTAGTTCACCTCATAATGCGCAACTTGCTTCAGGCCCTCGAAATCGAGGATCGACAGAGTTTTGTTATCCAGCCTGATGAGACCTTCAGATCTTAACTGCCCCAGCATCCGGTTAACGTGGACCGGAGTCATGCCGGTCGCTTCGGCCAGCTCTTCTTGGGTCATCGGAAACGGGATGGTGTCGTCTGACGTACCGTCCACGACTCGGTAGCGGATCAATAGCTCGCAGAATATGTGCGCAAGCCGCTCCCGAGACTCACGCTTTCCATGATTGACGATCCACTCGCGGAGCACCGCAGAGTCAGTCATCGTGCTCCACCAAAGCGCCCGCGTGATGTTGGTGGACTCCGTAAGAAGCGATCTGATCTCATCAGCCGGGATGAGGACGCAGGTCGTATCGCTCAGCGCAACGATGTCGTGATCCATGGCTTCAAGCACGAAGACTTCGATGTCGCAGAGGTCACCTGGCACTAGGAAGGCCATCAATTGCCGGTCACCGTCTGGAAGTGTCTTAGAGCGAGTGGCGAGCCCAGTGAGCACCAGATGTATGTTGTCGACCTTGTCACCCTCACTGATGATGACCTTGCCTCGGGCGAACGACTTTCGAGGGAAGGCGAGCAATGCATTGACGCGCTCCCGCTCGGACGGCTCGAAGGCCGTGAACTGCTCAAGCCTCAACATCAGCGGGTTGTACATAGGTCGATCCCTTGGTGAGCGAACGTTCGCAACGAGGCGTGGGTGGATAGTTCCCCTGACGCGCGCTCGGCTTAATTAGATGGTCAAGACACCGTCAGTAGCTACCACCTTCATTGGGTGCAACGAGCCGGGCAGCCTGGTGAGTTCGAGACTAGGGAGCCTAGCACCGACCCGCCTCTTTCTCTATGCGACAGCGTATGAGGTGCCCCAAGGTCTTCGGATGCTAAGTTTTCTTACCGGATCTGGCGAGTTTACACAGCGATTTTGCGACCACGATTTGGTCTGCAACCCCGCCGGGGTCAACTTTAGCTTGGCCCCGGCCAACCAGCCCGCATTGAGAGGTGCCGTTACTTCGCGAACGAAGCGGTGATCGACGCTGGTTATGTTATAGGCACCTGGTAGACAGCCAGCCTTTCTCCTTCTCCGGCTAAGATCCTGGGCGTTGGTACGACGACATGATTGAATGAGGGAGTTGGGCAGCCGATCGAAGGGCCTGAAGGACCGCCTGTGGGTGTTTCCAGACGCAATAGCTTGCTGAACGAACGACCGATCACCAGCTCTCTCTCTGACTCAAAGCGGCCCGTCTGCTTGCGGCCACTTGCAGTCGTAGGCTGCACATGAACGAACGACCGGCTTCGGGCAGTGGCTAGGGGCGCCTGATTGTCCGCTATTGGGTCAAAAGGCCAAGGCAGCTTGCTCGCCTTGATCACAATATGACCTCACATGAAATCATATTGTGATAATGCACATAGACGACAGCTGTTAGGCCAACACAGGGATAACCGCGCAGCCTCGCTCCAGCTATTTGCTGACGCGTGTTCCATGAAGCTCGCGGGCGCCTCGGTGAACGGTCAACCGATCAGTCTTGGCCCCTTCCGGATGAAAGACTAACCGCATGGGCGTGCCCTCCAGTCGAAACTCCGTCGGGGAGACCGCCCGCAGCTCGCCGGTTTCCCTACCTTCCTGTCCAGCCGTGAGGCTCCCGTTAGCGCTCAATAAGACTACAATTCTGACCGTTTCCGTCTGGTAGGTGCCAACGTACGAGCGAAGAGTGGCCGCATCCACCGTTACAGGTCGTGGCACCGGACCGGCCCAGATCGCCTTCGCCGGAGTGGCCAAGTCAGCCGCATGCACCTCCATCTGGTGGTGCCCGTCGGCTGCCGGCGTGATCGTGAACCAGCTTAGGTCCCGAGGGCCGAAGAAGAAGCGATTGCCGCCTGCCGCGAACACTTCTCGTTGGTCCTCGCCGCGACCCATGAACAGTTTGCCATTGCGAGGGAGAAAGGTGCGGGCGGGCCCTTGCTGCAAGGCGTAGGTCCCGAACAGGGGTTCCAGCGCTTTCAGGTCCGCTGCGACGGAGACCAAGGTCGGAAAGGGGTCTCCAAGCGCCAGCGCTGCCAGCCGCCGGCTCAGCAGGCTTGGATCGGTTGCCGGATCGCTGCTGTTGGCGAACACGGCAACGAACAGGTTTTCGGACGGGATGTAGATGCTGTCGGTGTCGAGGCCGGCACCTGCGCCGCCATGCACAAGAGCGGGCCGGCCCTTCAGCTTCAGCAAGCGCAGACCAAAGCCATAAGGTTCGGTTGTCCCGTTCGCCAGACGAGCAGGGCTGGTCATCTCCTCGTAGAGGGCTGGGCTGACGCCCTTGCCGTGATGAAGAGCGTTCGCGAACTTCGCAAGATCCAGCACGCTCCCCGCGAGCCCACCAGCGGCATGTGCGATGCTCGGGTGCGCCCACGGCACGACAACCTGCCGGCCATTTTCCTCCCGATAACCAACGACGGCCAGCTCGGAGCTATTGCTCGGCAACGGCCTGATGCTGCGCAGCTGCAAAGGTGCAAGGACACTATCCTGGATCGCCTGGTACCACGGCTTGCCAGACACTTGCTCGAGGATTGCACCCAGCAGCACGTAGCCGCCATTGTTATACTCCCACTTCTCGCCGGGAGCAGCCTTGGCCGGCAGGTTGCGGGTGAGCGCGACCAGCTGTGCAGTCGTGTGGGTTGTCGTGCGATTGGCGGCGATCCAGCCCGGGATCTTGGTATAGTCCTGGACACCCGAAATGTGGTTCAGCAGCTGGCGCACGGTGGCCTTGGCGCCCGGCTCAGGCCAATCGCGAAAGAAGCGCGAGAGCGGGTCGTCGAGCGAGATCCTGCGTTGCTCGACCAGCTTCAGGATGGCCGCTGCCGTGAACTGCTTTGCGATGGAACCCATCGGGAATGCCGCGTCGACTCGGATCGGCTGCTTGTTCGACACATCCGCCAGGCCCTGAACACCTTGGTAGATCACCTTGCCCCTGTGAGTCACGATGACGGCAGCGCCTGGCCCATCAGCTAGAAAGGCGCCCTGCAGCATCCGTCCCGCCTCCGTCTGGAAGCTTGAACTCGCGGCGGCTGATTGGGCCCAGGCATTTCCGGGAAGGGCCGTTGCGGACATGCTCACCATGCTGGCAGCAGCAAGAAACGTTAGCAATCGTGACGAGGTCATGGGCAGCTCCGTCACCGCTGCCGGAATTGGCATCGCGGTGGAAGCTCCAGCGTCCTCATGGTCGCCGTGGAAAGAATGAGCAAAAGGTGAGCATTGAGTGAAATCGAAGCAGCTCTATAAACATGCAGCCGAGGGCCAAAGGTCAGGAAAGCCAAGCCAGCAACTCGATAGCGGTAGTTCGGCGCCTCGTACGAAGGCCTGTCGCGGACGTCGGGCATTTCTGCGATCGCCCGCACGTGAACGATGACCGGAGTGGCGCGGGCACCAGGCAGGCCTGAATGGCCGCTAGTGGGTCAGGCGTAAGCCGGATCAGCTTGTTCCCGCTAACGGCACCGCGCACAAGCTCCAGCGTAGATTTGGGTCGATCGAGCGCCTTGGCGAGCAGCCGCAGGACCGCGTCGTTCGCCTTGCCGTCCTCGGGCGGCGCGGTAGTCCGCACAGCCAGCGTGCCTCCCGAGGGAGGCAGCGTAATCGCATCAGTTGAGGCGCTAGGCGACACTCGCACCTCCAATTGCCCGTCCGCGTCGGCAGCGCCAGGATCGCTGCAGCGGTGGGGATGGCTGGCCTTGGGCGTGCCATCACCGCTTGCGGACAAACTCGGCCCGCAGCACGAGGCCCTTGATGCTCTCGTAACGGCAATCGATTTCCTGCGGGTCTCCGGTAAGCCGGATCGACTTGATCACTGTGCCGCGCTTCAGCCTCTGGCCGGCACCCTTGACGTCGAGATCCTTTACGAGCGTGACCTGATCTCCGTCAGCTAGCAGGTTGCCGACCGGATCCCGCACCTCAACGCCGGCGAGCTGATGCTGGGCGGTCAACTCAGTTGCCGGAACCCACTCGCCGCTGTCCTCGTCATACACATAATCGTCGTCAGACATACCACCGCCCGTTCAATGCTTACCGTGGCGGCTTCCTACTCCGCGCATTGAGCTGTTTCTATGCCCGGCAGGTGACGGTGCAATCGGCATCGCAGGTGGCCGACCCCGCGGATCAATGCCTGCCAAGTACCGCCCATATAGCGTGTGGGAGGGACGCGCCGACCGCCGCCGTTTGGCCAAGATGAACGAGCGTCTGCTTCCGGAAAGAAGCCGAGAACTACTGAACGTCTGTTTGTGGGTCAGCACAGACGACCAACTGGAGGTGACCACAGTTCAGTGCACTTCCGCCAGTCGTTGCGCGAGTTCTGAACTGCGGAATGGCTTGGTCAGTCGCGGTAGGTCCGCCGCGATGCCTTCTGCTTCCGCGTAGCCCGAAACGATGAGCACGGAGATGTTCGGCCATCTGCGCCGCAGATCGCGCGCCAGCGTCTCTCCGCTGATGCCAGGCATCAGGTGATCGGTGACGAGAACGTCCGGGACGGTACCCGCTTCTATCAGCCGCAGGGCATCCTCCCCCGACGCGGCTTCGATGACCTCGTAGCCAAGGTGAGCCAGCATGTCGGCGGTGCTCATCCGGACGAGTTCCTCGTCGTCCACCAGCAGCGCCGTTCCGCGCGGAGCAATCGGCCGTGGCATTGCCACTGGCGCGTCCGGGGCATCGACCGCGTCAAAGCTGATCGGCAACCACAGCTCCACGGTGGTGCCCTCGCCAGGCGCGCTCCTGATCGTTAGCCCACCGCCGAGCTGCGCTGCCAGTCCATGTGCCATCGACAGACCAAGGCCCGTTCCTTTGCCGATGCCCTTTGTCGAAAAGAACGGCTCGATCGCCCGCGCGCGAGTGGGCTCGTCCATGCCGACGCCTGTGTCGCCCACCGACACGCGAACGTAGTGCCCGGCGCGCAGCATCGCCACCGCTCCGGGTCGGACGCTGTCGCGCGAAGCGGAGATAGTCAATTCACCCCCGTCCGGCATCGCGTCGCGGGCGTTCACGCTCAGGTTGAGGATCGCCATCTCAAGCTGATTGGGATCGGCCTTCGCGAGCGGCAGGTCGTCGGCGATTAGGACGCGAATGTCGATCTTTGGCCCTAGCGTGCTGCCGATGAGGCCCGCCATGCCGTTCACCAATTCGGGCAGCGCAACCGCCGTCGGCTGGAGCGCTTGGCGGCGGGCAAATGCAAGGAGGCGCTGCACCAGCGTCTTGGCGCGCTCCGCGGACTGGAGCGCGCCGTCGATCAACCGTCGCTCCCGCTCGCTGCCCAGTCCACGGCGGATCAGCATATCGAGCGAGCCGATGATCGGGGTAAGCAGGTTGTTGAAGTCGTGCGCCACGCCGCCGGTAAGCTGCCCCATCGATTCCAGCTTTTGCGACTGACGCAGCGCCTCTTGCGTCTGCATCAACTCCTGCTCTCGCGCTTTGTCCTCGGTCAGGTCGCGGCCGATCGCGATGAAATTGACCCCGTCCGGTTCGGGGGACACGGTCCAGCCGATCGGCGTCCAACCGCCTGCAGCGGTCGCGATGCGGTTCTGAAAGCGGGTCGGCATCCCGGTCTGCGCCATCTCCCCGATGGCGGCGAGCGTGACGCCGGCATCGTCCGGGTGCATAAACTCCGAATAGGGCGTCGCAAGGAGGTGGTCCTGCGACCAGCCGAGGACTGCGGTCCAGGCCGGGTTGACGGCCGACATGTGGCCTTCGAAGTTCGCCCTCGCGAGCATGTCCTCGGAAAGAACCCACAGCCGGTTCCGCTCCGACGCCTCCGTCTCCCGCCGAGAGCGCTCGGCAAGGACCTGTTCGGTCGTCTCCGTGCATGGGCAGAACAGTCCCACGACCAAGCCCGTTTAGTCGCGCACCGGGGTGTAGGAGAATGCGAAATGGGCTTCTCGCGGCCGCCCGGGACGGTCCAGCATCAGCTGAAGATCAGCCATGTGGACCGGTTCGCCGGCGGAAACCCGGTTGAACAGGTGTGCCAGTTTGCTGCGCACCTCTGGCCAAACATCGAAGAAGGCACGGCCGAGCGCTTCTGGGTCGCGGTCGGCGAGCATGGGCGCATAGCCGTCATTGTAGAGCAGCAGGTGATCAGGTCCCCACCCTACGAACATCGGCTGGTCGGCGGCCAGCATCACGCCGACGAGCGTCTTGAGCGGTTGCGGCCAATCTTCCGGTGGTCCGAGCGGCGTATCCGACCACGCGATCGCTCGCATTCGAGCACCCAGAAGCCCGCCGCCCGTGAGAAACGTCGGGCTGTTGACCGCCTTTGGTGGGGAAGTGGCGTCATGCATGCAGGCGTGTCGCTCCGGCTATGCAGCTGTTTAGATCGGCTCTCATCCTCATGCCAAGGCAGTGCGCGGCCTGAGACTAAGAAGGCTAGATCTCAAACGATCATACCACCTGCGGCGCGCTGCTCGTCCTCGATTAGGAAGCCGCACGAGTCACACTGAACGACAGATTGTGGGTCAATCAAGATGGCAGGCGCGCCTGTTGCTCCTTCACCTTCCACTCCGCGGTGCGCAGCGTGACATATTCCCGCAGGAGCTGCACCCGTCGCGGGCGGAAACTGCCTGCGCCCCGTTCCAGGGCTTCGATCCGGTGCACCTCGAACGTCCGATGGGCCTCGCGTAACAGGCACCAGGCGACGAGCATCAAGGTTCGGGGGCTGTAGGACGAACCGAGCGGCAGTATCTCGCGTTCGGTCCGCCGCTTATTCGCGTCGCGATAGGCGATCCGGACGCTGAACTCATCCCAGCAGGCTTCGCGCAGAAGGTCGAGGTCGATCGTGACGGCGGCGCGCGGCTCAGGCGGCCGCCAAGACCGCATGGTCGCGTGCGCTGCCTGCCGCGCCTGCCGATCGAGCAAGGTGGCGACGATCCTGGCAAGCGCGTTGCGCCCTGCTGTTGTTAGCGCGGCGTCCCCCAGAGCGCCAAGACTCGCGGCTCCCAGCATCAGCGCCTCGATCTCAAGGCGAGAGAAGCTCTGCGGCGGCAGTGCAGGATCCTCTGTGAGCGTGTAGCCGTAACCCGCCGCTCCATCGATCAGCACCCCGCCCGCACGCAGCGTCGCGATGTCGCGATACAGCTGTCGCGGTGAGACTTCCGTCTCCGCAGCAAGGCGCGCGGCTGTCACCGGCTTGGGGAGTTGCCGCAGCGCATCAAACGATCTGACCGTGCCATCTCTGCTGCCCGAAACTGTCAGGAGCACCTCCGTAGAGTGATGGCATCATTCAACGCAAGGAGCACCTCGATGCGCACCCTCTACTATTCGCCCAATTCCCGGTCCGACACCGTTGTCGCGCTCGCGCGCATGCTGTCCGCGGATATCGAGATGCGCGAGGTGACAATCGCGCGACAGGATGGATCGGGCAGCCGTGATCCCGCCAACCCGCACCCGGAAGGCAAAGTGCCCTATCTGACCGATGGCGAGGACGCCGTTCGCGAGCGCGGCGCCATCATGCTCTACCTAACAGACGCCTATCCCGATGCAGGCCTCGGGCCCCCGGCGGGTCAGGCGGAGCGCGGCGCCTACCTGTCGTGGCTGTTCTATTATCAGGGCATCATCGAAACGCTGCTCATCCTGAAGTGGGCAGACGTCAGCCATCCCGCGATCACCGCCGGGCTGCGCGACTTCAATACGATGATCGAGCGACTGGCCGAACCGCTCCGCCGCGGCCCGTGGCTGCTCGGCGAGCGTTTCTCCGCGGCCGATATGCTGTGCAGTTCCCCTTTCTTCTGGTTCGCCGACATGATGCCCGCGAATCCGGCAATCCGCGGGTGGGTCGCGCGCTGCGGCGAACGGATGAGCAGTGACGCGAAGTAGCAACAACTCGGCACTGATGGGAGGATGCCAAGATCCCCGCGTCAGTGCCGCTGCTGGTGACTATTTCAGCCAAGTAGGCTTAAATTGATGTAGATGTAGCCCTTGCACGAGCGTCGGAATTCGCGAAATTGCCACCGAGGCGTGAATGTCTGCAACTGGGTCATTATGACCGGTCGACGACTTCAGGCAGCGACACTATGCTCTGACAGGAGGTCACCGGTACAAGCGTCACGTCAGTATGCCCGGCGTGCGAAAGAGGCGATCGCGAGATGAACCTATGGCTTTTAGCAGGTGCAGCAGCGAGCGGCTTAGCGTCCGTGCTTCACTTACTCTGCATTGTCGGCGGTGAGGCCTGGTACCGAGCGGTGGGCGCGGGCGAAAGGATGGCACGCGCAGTTGCGACTGGCGAGTTGAGGCCGCATCTGGTCACTGCTGCGATAGCGGTAATACTGGCAGTTTGGGCGCTCTACGCGCTTTCAGGAGCGGGCGTGATCCAGCGGCTGCCCCTGTTGCAACCGATTCTCGTGGCGATCACCGCAGCCTATCTCGCTAGAGCCGCTGCGCTGCCGATGATGCTTCGGCTGCTCCCCGATAGAAGTCGGCACTTCCTGGTTGTGAGCTCCATCATTGTGCTTGCGATCGGGGCGATCCACGCAGTTGGGCTTGCCGCAGCCTGGGAAGCAATCTGAAGCTACAAGCACCGACAACTGACGAGCCAAGGTCGGTAAGGGTGCGACGAAAGCACGAGCGGCAAGCCCCGCCCCAGCTGCCGAAAACTCGGCCTCAGAGCGCTTCTGGCTTTCGCTCGGGCTGCACGCGGACCATGGCCAGCTCAGCAGGGATCGCTTACACTTTATCAAGGAGCAAGGATCCGACGTTCATCAGATTGTGGACGATGACGGCCACCCAGATTGAACCTGTGCGCTCCTTCAACCACAGCAGTCCGGCACCTGCCACGCCGGTGACGAACACCTGGAACCAATCCAAGTCAGTGCCGAAACTCGTATACCCATGCACCAGGCCGAAGAACGCGATCAGCGGGAAGGCGCCCCAACCAACGCTGATGCCGAGCAGACGCCATGGCTTACCAAAAGCCGCAACAAGCAGGGCAAGAACAAGGCCCCGGAATGCAAGCTCCTCATCCAGGCCCGGGAGCGTTCCTTGAAAGGCCACCGTTTCAGCCATCCCGGTCCAAGTTCCTCCGCTTTTTTGCGCGAATGCCACTGCCCAGAAGAAAGCTAGTAAACCTGCCGAGACTGCAATGACGGACTTCCATTCTGGCGGACGTGGCAAGGTCAGCACACCAGCCTCGAGCTTTAGTCGTTGCGGCAGCAGCAAAAAGATCGCGACGCTAGCCAGGATCGTGGCCAATTTCCCGATCCAGTTCCACTCCAGGCCGGCAGTCAGTGGCTCTATGCCAGGGAGCTCTGGTACTAGGCCAACTACCAGGATGTTGATGGTGATCGCCAAGTGCGCGAGACCTTTGGCCGGGCAAGATGACGCGGCTCGTTACTGCGCTCGCGGGATCGCGTGAGTGCCACAGCGCCCGTTTGCTATCCGCCAAATGCGAGGGCTCGGCAGCTAATTTATACTTCTAGTCGCAGTTACCGTGATGAACGAACGTCCGCTCACAGGCATGCAGTGATTGAGGCCTGAACGTCTGAGTTTGGGTCCTTTCCGACCTTGCGAATAGCGGACCATATTCGTGCGGTTGACTTGCTCCCGCGAAGCTGCCGGGCAGCAGATGGGTCGGCGCAAACACCAGTCGCACGTCAGCACGTCAGATGCCTGCGAAGATCACATCGGGGCCGAAGTCGATCGGGTGCGGTGATAGTGCCGGTTAACCTTGGCGGCATTGCCGCAAGTTCTCATATCACACCAGCGCCGGCGCCGCGACTTGGACTTGTCAAGGAAAACCCAGCCGCAATTGCGCCCCCCACAAATGCCCAACTGCTTGTGGAGCGGGTGGGAGAGCAGGTCGGCTGCCATTAAGGCGATGCTGACCCCGAGGACGTGCAATCCGCAGGACCTCAGCGAGGTTCGCAGCACGCCCTCCGTCTCCCACCGTAGCTCCAAGGCGGAGCCGCCGCGTTGACACCACCGCCCCGCGCGCCGCCGCCTATGTTCGTGTCTCCACCAGTCGGCAGGCCGAGCATGAGACCAGCTTGGTCGACCAGATCGCAGCCATCACCGCCTACTGCGAGGCGCGCGGGATCGAGTTGGCTGAAGTCTTCCGGGAGCCTGGAGCCTCGGCAACGGACGACAACCGGCCCCAGTTCAGGGCGATGATCGAGACAGCCACCGGGCGGGAGCGGCCGTTTGATCTGGTCATCATCCACAGCTTCAGTCGCTTCTTTCGCGACCAGTTCGAATTCGAGCGCTACCGCCGCAAGCTGGCCAAAGCCAAGGTGGAGCTGGTCTCGATCACGCAGGACGTGGGCGAAGGCGCCACCGGCGATCTGGTGCGCTCGATCCTGAGCAAGTTCGATGAGTATCAGAGTGCCGAGAACGCCAAGCATGTCCGGCGCTCGATGCTCGCCAATGCCAAGCAGGGCTTCTGGAACGGGTCACGTCCGCCGCTTGGCTACGGTGTCGTCGTTGCCGAACCCCGCGGCGACAAAGACAAGAAGGTCCTGGTGGTTGACGAGACTGAGGCACCCCTCGTTCGGCGCATCTTCTCGCTCTACCTCGACGGCGATGGCGAGTCGGGGCCGCTCGGCATCAAGAAGATTGTCTCATGGCTCAATGGGCGAAGCCACAGTTATCGCGGCAAGCCGTTCCATGTCTCCAACGTCAATGATGTGCTTCGGCGCACGACCTACATGGGGACGCACTTCTTCAACCAGACTGACTCCCGCAGCGGCGAGCGGCGCCCGCGCGAGCAGTGGGTGCCGATGGCCGTGCCTGCGATCATCGAAGAGCAGGCGTTCGAGACGGTTCAGGCCCGCTTGGCCGAGCGTAATCCTAAGCGGTCGCCGGCACGGGTGGTGTCGGGTCCAACCCTGCTGATCGGTCTTGCCCGTTGCGGCTGCACGGATTGCGGCGGTGCCCTGACGATCCGGACGGGCAAGTCGGGCCAGTACCGGTACTACGCCTGCTCACGCCGGGCGACTCGCGGCGAGACGGCCTGTCCAGGTCGCTCGATCCGCATGGAAAAGCTGGACCGTTCCGTTCTCGACGCGCTTGAAGAACGCATTGTTGCCCCTGAGCGCCTTCCGGACCTCCTCGCGGCCTTTCTCGAACGAAGCGACGAGTCGGACAATCGTCGCCGTGAGGAGCTGGCATTGCTTCGCTCGGCCAAGACCAACAGTACGGGCGCGCTGAACCGGCTCTTTGAACTCGTCGAGCAAGGCCTAGCGGCTCCGTCGGACCGCGACTTCGCTGAGCGACTGACCCATCACCGCCAGCGAATCGCGTCACTAACCAGCGACATCACCTCGCTGGAAAAGCAACTCACGTCCAGTCAGCGCAGGGTTACACCTGACGTGGTGGAGAGATTCGGAAGCTTGCTGCGAGACGGTCTTCGCGGGAACAACCCGGCTTTGCGGCAAGCCTATGTCCGGCTTCTGACCGACGAAGTTGTGGTTGGAGCGGAGCAGATCCACATCCGCGGCTCCCGCAAGGCGCTAGAAAACGCCGTGCTGGCGACCTCTGCACGCGCTGGTGCCGGAGTGCCCAGCTTTGCACGGGAGTGGCGCACCCAAGAGGATTCGAACCTCTGGCCTTTGCCTTCGGAGGGACAAGGTTTGCTGTTCCAGTACGTTCCACTAGGTAGGGGAAACCAACGTTCTTGGGCCTAAGGCGTCCCGGAAAATGCCACTATGTTTTCCGTATAAATTCCGTACACTAAGCCTCTGCCTTCGTAGGAAGGTGCCTGGAGGTACGGAATGACCGACCTAAGCAAGGTGAAAGAACGCGAGGCTCTGAAAGCGCGACGGGAGCCACACTGGCAGCGACTTCGGCCCGGCTGCTTCATCGGCTATCGCCCCTCGGCTCGTGAGGGTGCCGGAACCTGGATCGCCCGTGCCTATGACGAGCAGGTTAAGGGCTATAAGCTTAAGGCGCTCGGCGACTTCAGTGAACTATCAACACGCGATCGGTTCACGGCAGCCAAGCGGGACGCCGAACTGTTTGCTCAGCAAGTCGAGTCAGGTGGCTTCGTCCGCGAGGCCGTTGAGGCCGTAGCCGACGCCTGCCGCAAGTACGCTGAAAGCAACTTGGAAGCGGAGGGGCGGTTCAAGCGACACGTGTATTCCGACCCAATCGCAGTCGTGAAGCTGGAGAAGCTGCGACGCCACCATGTTGCGGCGTGGCGACGACGACTCGAGGAACGGCCGGCTCTCGTGAGCCGGAGCAAAGAGGGAGATGCACGAACCCGCGATCGTTCGCCATCGTCAGTAAACCGCGACATGACGATGTTGCGGGCGGCGCTGAACAAGGTGCTGCCTCGCGGCGCTCCCGACACCGATGCCGCATGGCAGGAAGCCCTCCAGCCGATCAAAAACGCCGACCGTCAGCGCACGCTGTATCTGGATCGTGAACAGCGCCGCTTGCTGCTCCGAAGTGTTTCAGCAGAAGCCCAAGCCTTCGTCCGCGCACTCTGCTTGCTACCGCTCCGCCCAGGTGCAGTAGCTGGCTTGAACGTCGGCGACTTCGACAAGAGGACGCGCGAACTGACGATCGGCAACGATAAGAGTGGGCGACCGCGGCGTGTCCTTCTGCCGGCGGACGCCGCCGCCCTGCTTACGGAACAGGCCAAAGACAAACTACCGACTGCCACTCTTTTCATGCGGGCCAACGGCAAGCGGTGGGACCGGGAAACGTGGAAAGCTCCGATCGCCGTCGCTGCAAAGATTGCAAAACTGCCAGCGGGAACAACGGCCTACACTCTCCGCCATTCGACCATAACCGATCTGGTTTTGGCCGGGCTGCCACTGCTCACGATAGCGCAGATAAGCGGCACGAGTGCTGAGATGATCGAGCGGCACTACGGGCACCTAGCGCAGGAGCGCGCTGCCGAGGCGCTGGCGGGGTTGGCGCTGTGATGGATGCTAGAACCCTACGGACGCACGAAACGGACCTACCGCCAGTGGCTGAGTACGATCCTCTTGATCCCGAAACCTGGCCAGAGGAGCAAAGGGCATTCGCTGGCGAAGTGTGGCGTGGTCTGCACGACGGCGACCTAAAGCCTTTGGCATCATACCTTCGCGCGGGACATCAACTTGATTCGGCCCTTGCAGTCGAGATCGCCGACGCGATTGATTGCCAAGACGTGGGCACTTTCCACGTTGTCGCAAAAGGACGAGGGCGGGGCCAGCGCGGCCTCACTCAAATCTTTCGCGACCACGATCGCAAGATGCAGATCGGTGTGTTCATGGAAGATCGGATCAGCCGCTACGGCAAGGGCGGTTACGATGCCGCTCTGACAGAGACCTTTGAGGCGTTCGGGATAGCAAGCAGCGCAACCGTCGAGAAGGCGCGCAAGTACGTGCGGCAGTATATCGACAAGACGCCGTTCGTTCCCGGCCGTGATCCTTGGGAAGTCCTGAAAGCTGTCTATGAATTTCACTTCACTCCCTAGCCGGAAGGGGTGAACTGCTATCTTGTAGCGCGTCCCATAATCGCCCCTAAGATGCGGAGCCATTCCACACGAACGGAGTGGCTAGAATGAAGCTTCTTAGACTACCTGAAACGCTGACCCGCACAGGCCTCAGTCGCACTCGGTTGTACGAAGCCGTAGCTGCGGGCACTTTTCCCAAACCCGCAAAGCTGGGGCCTGCCGCCCGCGCAGTCGCTTGGTCGATTGAAGAGGTCGACGCTTGGATTGCCGCCCGCCTCGCTGAGCGCGAAGCCGCCTAACCCCAGAATGCAAAACCGCCAGCGGAGCGACCCGCCGGCGGCTGCAATTCGGCACGCTGAAAGGACAGTTTCAGATGCATGAAAAACATACCCACAAACCCGCCACGCCGCAAGCAATCGTCGACACCGCAATCGACATTCAGCGATTCTCTGACCGAATTCTAGTTTTGTCCAAAGCGGCGCGTGAGGTTCTAGACTTCTCCTCAGACGATCGAGCAACACTCGAAACCTGCGACCAAGCCATCTGCCTAGTTGAGATCATGGCTGAGGCCGCCATGCTCATCACGGCTAGGGCTGAGCAGGTGGAAATTGCGGCCCGCCGGGCGGAGGTCGCACAATGACCTCGCTCGACCACTCCAGCCACCGCATCTGCGGCTGCACCCCCTTGGGCGAACCCCCGCTCGACGTAGTGCAGAGCCGCCTTTCGGAGGCCTACGCCCTGCTCAGCGTCATTGAGGTTTGCGCCGACTCTGCGGCCGAGTTCGGCCTGATTAACAAAAACATCCTCGTGCAGGCATTCACGGGCATTCAGCACCTCATTGCCGAAGCGCACTACGCTTCCAGGCAGCTTGAAGGTGAGCCGGAGGCCGGACGATGAGCCGCCCCATCTTGCACATCGCCGCCGATGGTCCCGGCGTCCCAAAGGTCTATCTCACGAACCACGGCCATCGGTTTTTCGTCAGGGTACGTCCCTGCCCCGACGATCACCCAAGCTTGGCGGAGTTCGGCAGCTACATCGAAGCGCGCACTCGAGCCCGGCACCTGCGGTTTAGCAACAGCTGGCCACTGGTCGACGAAGTTGACGCGACCACCCGGCGACGGGCTGAAGAGGCCGAGAACCTCCGGCTAGAGGCCAAGCGGAACGGCACGGCCGGCTAGCATGTCCGGGCACGACAAGCCGCAGAAGGTGGACCACGGCGGCAACTTCACCCAGTGGCCTAGGGGTCTGCTGGTGAGCCCGTCGTGGTGCGCCCTGTCAATGCGAGCCAAGTGCCTCCTGATTGCACTGGCGAGCCGCTTTAATGGCAGGAACAACGGGACGATCGCAGCATCAGCACGCGACCTTGCCGATGCCATCGGAAGCCATCGCTACAAGGCCAACCGCGCGGCCCTTGGCGAGTTAATCGAGACCGGGTTTGTAGTGCCCGAACGTGTCTATCCGAAGGGTTCCCGCATGGCGACCGAGTACCGGCTGACCTGGATCGAGAGCGGTCATGGTGCCCACCGCAAGGCTGCAACGAACGACTGGAAAGCGTTCGAAATTGGAAACGGAAGGAAACTCTTTGGTGACGTTTCGTACACTCGAAACAGGAAACCTGTTGACGGTGCGTCAACGGACAGGAAACGCTCCGTTGACGCACCGTCAACAGGTGAGGTGGAAACACCCCCGTTTAGCGTTGACGCACCGTCCACACATCTAGTCTGCCATCCTACCGGCGCTCGTGTGGTCCCGTTTCCATCGTCGGAAGCTCCCCGAAATGCGGCGGGCGATTTTCGCGGCACAGAAAATCCATCCTGCATGATGGATCTGGACGAGCTTCGGGCTTTCACTGGCAACTACCTGAAATGGGCTGGGCTTGGCTCACAAACCACCTTGGCCAAGTCCGCCAGCATTCCAGGCGGCTCCCTGTCCAAGTTCCTCGCCGGCCGCGGCTTGGCCGCCGCTCACCGGCTTACGCTGCAACTGGCAGTTGGCAAAGCTTGGCCCCTTGAACAGCGGAAGGCTAGCGCATGATCCGTCAATCAAAAGGAGAAGTCACATGACAGATGATGAAATGGAGCGTGGCGTAGAGGCTATCGAGCGGATCCAGCAGGAGCACACGGAGCGCATCAAAAAGCGGCTGCGCGAGGGCGTCGACCCGATCGACATTCTTATAGGGGCGCACGGTGCTGTTGAGATCCTCGCCATCGTAGCCATGGGCAGCCGAGCCGCTGGCGTCGCCTTCCTTCGGCGGCAGGCGGACGCCCTGGAACGCCGCATCGAGGAGCGCGAACAGGGGGGAGGCGAATAAGTCTGCGGCCGCGAGCGGCAGCATAAACCGTCAAACACCGGGAGAAACCCATGACAGACAATGAAGATCAGGAGCCAACTTCTCACACCCAGACGGCGCACCGTCTTTTTCATCAGGTCTTCCAAGACATGCTGGCGCAGGGTGCGGAGCCTAGGGACGTGCTAATCGGGGCATTCTACGCGACTCATGATCTCGGAACCGTAGTCACGGGAAGCAAGGCACAATCACTTAAGTGGATGAAGATTGCGCTTGGCAAGCTGAAGAGCGGAAATCCTAATTATGGCGACGGAAAGGCCAAGAAGCGGTGAACCGACCGGACCGCTTGCTGGCGGACACTTGCAATGCCAGTGACCAGTCAGTCGTGCCTGCACTAGACGGGCGTGACCTGCTTTACGGCGTCAAAGAGATCGCCAACCATCTCGGGCGAAGTGAGAAGCAAGTTCGCCATTGGGTCCGTAAAGGACTTATACCAACCGGCCGCATGGGCGGGACGATTTGCTCAACCAAATCCGGCCTGGCGAGGCACTTTGCTGTGCTGGTCGTGCCTTAACGCAATATTGGATAGTATCGGACAATATCCGGAACTGCTGACCTAGTCTATTTTGTGCAACCATGTGCACGCGCGTCGTGTGTTTCATCGGGCGGCGGCATGACAACTTAGACCAAGGATAGCAGACAATGGAAAACGTCACCATCACCGGCATGGAAGCTATCGGCCAGCCGCGTTTGACCGAAAAGAACCACATGATCCTTGCCTATTTCTCGGCGGACGTTGGTGTCTTTCGGCTGCGGGGCTGCTCACTTGTTCAGACAGCGCGACAGGGCATTGCGGCATGGTTGCCGCGCCTGGACCATCCGAGCCAGCACAACCAGCGCCAAGTCATTCTCCATGATGAGCCGACCCGCAATGCGCTGCTGAAGGCGGCGCGGGAGATGTACCTGCGGATGGGCGGCAAGCATGCTGACTATCACCCGCGCGAACCGGACATTGACGGGGGTGAGGCGCAGGCACGTGAGTTCTTCACTGAGCTGAACAAGGCCATGGCCGAAAAGGGCACGGTCCAGCTGCGCGTCGAGAAGCGCGAACGCCCGCCGCTGATTGACCTTTCAATGCCTGTTCCACGCGGCCTGCTTGCGGCCGACTCCCGCCTTTCAAGCGCCAGCGAGCAGGGCACTGACGATGCTTAGAGAACTGGAGCGCCCGGACGCGGAGGCCATCATCTCGCTTGCCGATTGCCGGATTGAAGCGCGCTTGGGTGAAGACGAGACTTGGTTCGGCCCTATCTTAGAATCCGCCCGCGATCGCGCCATTGCGTGGTGCGAGGTCTTCACCGGCCTGTCACTCCAGCTGCGGAGCTTCAAGTGGTCGACGGACGGGCTGAGCGGACGCTTGCGCCTGCCAATCGGCCCTATCGGTCAAGTGACCGAAGTTCGCTTCACGGATCGCATCGGCCAAGTGCGAGTGGTCGCACCAGAAGCATGGTACGCGATCGGCGACCGCATCGCCTTTGCGCCGGCCAGCCCTTGGCCGTGCCCAGTCACTGTCGAGTTCCGCGCCGGATTCGAGACCGGCGGCATTCCGCAGGCGCTCTTGGGGGCGCTCAAGACGGCGGTCGTCATCATGGTTGATAACCCGTCCGAGCCGGACATGACTCCTGCTGAAAAGCAAGCGGCACCCTTCAGTATGAGGACCGGGACCTGATGGGGCCGGACGATCCTATCTTTGCCAAGAGCGACGAACAGAAGACGATCGGCTATCTGGGGCTCGAGCCCTGGTTCCCGGCCGCCAGTCGACACGATGGGTCGAACTTTCGCCACAACACCGTCACCGTGGCCGACTATCAGGACAGCGGCGCCGGGACAGCGGCTGGAGCGCTGGGTCTAGCGGCGGCATGGGCATGCTACCGGCTTTTGACGGGCACCATGTCTTCGCTTCCCCTCGTAGTCTATCACAAGACCGCGCAGGGGCGCGAAGTCGCTTACGACCATCCGCTCTATTCGATCCTTCACGATCGGCCGAACTACGACCAGACCGCGCTCAACTTCTGGCAGTTCATGTCCGGCGCGCTCGAATTGCACGGCAACGCCTATTCCGAGCTAGACCGTGCATCCACGGGCCGCATCATCTCACTGAAGGTGCCGCTCGCACCGGACCAGGTGAGGCCACGTCGTACCCGGCTAGGCGCTATTGAGTATGTCGTGAACGACGGACGTGAACGCATCGTCCCGCAATCGGCCATGCTCCACATTCGCGGCTTCGGCGGTAGCGCCTTAGGCGGTCTGTCGACCCTGGCCTATGGGCGGCAGACGTTCGGCCAGGCGCGTGCGCAAGACACGGCGGCAACCAGCACGTTCCGCAACGGCATCCGTCCGATCGGCGCTTTTGAAACCGACGCTGACATGACGCTGGATCAGCGCGGCCTCTTTCAAGAGAAGCTGAGCGAGGATCACCGGGGTGCTATCAACACGGGCAACCCGCTGGTGCTAAGCAACGGGCTCAAGTTCAAGGCTCTTAGCATCAACCCCGACGATGCGCAGATGCTCGAAAGCCGGGCCTTTAGCGTGGAAGAGATATGCCGGTTCTTTGGCGTACCACCCCACATGATCGGCCACACTGAGAAGTCGACCAGCTGGGGCACTGGCTTAGAGCAACAGACAATTGGGTTCGTCCAGTTCACGTTGCGGGAGCGACTGAAGAACATCGAGTCGACGCTTGAAAGCCAGCTGCTGTCACCCGCCGACCGGGCTGCTGGTATGCGCATCGAGTTCAACATCGAGGGTCTGCTACGCGGCGACAGCAAGACCCGAGCCGAGTTCTACAAGGCTGCGCTAGGCGACACACAACGGCCGGGCTGGATGGTTCGCAATGAGGTGCGCCGCCTGGAGAACCTGTCACCGATCGACGGATGGGATGATCCCACACCCATGATCGCACAACCATCCGGCAAGCCGTCCGATAGTAGCGAAGTGGCCGAATAGCATGGCAGCCATGACGCTAGAGCAAGCCGACACGCTGCTTAGCTATTTGGGCATCAACGTGAGTGAGCCCGATAGCTTTGCAGCCGCAGTCGGAGATGACGAGGAACTGCGCATCGAAGTGCGGCGGGCGGTTCGGGTCAAGATTACTGCCTGCCAAGAGCGTAAGGCTGAGATACTAGCGGAGTGGCGTCGGCGCCATGGCTAACTGGCCGTACAACACGAAGCACTGGCAAGTCTTACGGGCTCGTCACCTTTACATGCACCCGCTCTGTGAAGGGTGCGAGGCGGCTGGCCGTGGTCCAGTGCGTGCCAACACGGTCGACCACCGCAAACCTATCAGTGAAGGCGGACCACCGTTCCCGCCGCACACCGGCCTCGCCAGCTACTGCCCCAGCTGCCACTCCGCTAAGACGGCAAGGGGCACGGAGGCCGGAGCGGTGCGGACCACAAGGGCGCTGCAACCCCGCAAGGGCTGCGACGCGACCGGTCGACCCCTGGACCCTGCCCACCCCTGGAGTGGCCGGTGACAAGCGCCCGGGGGGTCGAAACTTGGGGGATCGGCTGGACTAGGACCGCCCCCGACTGTCACGCTCAATTAGTTACAAAGAGTAACCGTCTTGGGTAAGCGAGGACCAGGCGCGGGCCGTCTTCGTGAGGCTGCTGCTGCCGCTCCAGCGGTGGTTTCGCACCCCTGGGAACAGGACGGAATGCCAGCTGCCGACAAGGTGCTGGCCTTTCTCCGGTCGCTGCCGATCGTCTCAGGGCTTCGCGCTGGCGAGCTTATGGAGACGCTCGACTTTCAGGAGCAGTTCGTTCGGGGCGTCTATGCCGAGACCGATGGCGAGCGCCGGGTCCGGCTGGCGGCGCTTTCAGTTGCCCGTGGCAACGGCAAGAGCGGCCTCTTGGCAGGATTAGGACTCGCCCACCTAGTGGGGCCGATGCTGGAGCCCCATGGGGAGGTCTATGCAGCGGCACTCGACCGCGAACAGGCGGGCGTCCTGTACCGCATGACCGTGGCCTATATCGAGGCCGTTCCGTGGATGGCTGCCCGGGTGAACATCCGGGATTGGCATAAGGAGATCACGGACGAGGAAAGCCGCTCAACTTGGCGGGCGCTCACGTCCGATGCGCGGAAGGCCCACGGGTTGGCACCCTCATTCTGGATTGCCGACGAAGTAGCGCAGTGGCGCAGCCGGGAACTTTGGGACAACCTTGCAACCGGCATGGGCAAGCGAGCGCATGCGCTTGGCGTAACCATCTCAACCCAAGCCGCTGACGACCTGCACTTCCTGTCGGAGATGCTTGACGCGGAACCCACTCCGACAACCTATGTCCAGCTCCACACGGCCCCAGACGATTGCCAGTTAGACGATCGGGACGCCTGGCGGGCTGCTAATCCGGCCCTAGGCGCATTCCTCAACGAAGAGCAGTTCGCCGACGCGGCCGATCGGGCAATCCGCTCGCCATCGTTCGCCCCTAGCTTTCGATTGCTCCAGCTTAACCAGCGCATCGCGGCGGAGGGCCGGTTCATCGAACAGGCCGATTGGGACGTAAATGCGGAGCTATTCGACCCGCTAGAATTGGAGGGGCAGCGTTGTTTCGGCGGGCTCGATTTGAGCAGCACCAAGGACTTGAGCGCGCTTGCACTCTACTTCCCGGACGCCGGCAAGCTGCTTGTCTGGCATTGGCTGCCGACTGACACGATCGCTGTTCGATCAGAACGGGATCGGGTGCCCTATGACACCTGGGCCGAAGCCGGTTGGGCGGTGAAGACGGTCGGCAACGCCCGTGACGATTTGGCGATTGCGCTAGAACTGGCGGACATTCGCGCCCGCTATGACGTGCAAGGCATCGCCTTTGACCGCTGGCAGATGGCTCGGCTCAACAAGTTGCTGAGTGACGAGGGCATAGACCTGCCGATGCGCGAGTTCGTGCCGGGCTTCAAATCCTACGCCGCCGCGGTCGACGCATTCGAGCGCGCGCTACTCAAGGGCAAGTTGCACCACAACAACAACCCGCTGCTTCGCTGGCAAGCCGGTAACGTCATTGTCGAGACGGACGCGGCCGGCAATCGGAAGCCGACGAAATCAAAGAGCCTGGACCGCATTGACGGGATCGTGGCGGCCATAATGGCCTGCGGTCAAGCCGAGCAGGCGGGCGACAAGGGCAACGCCACAGAAGGCCTGCTTGCCGCCTTCGGAGTGGCCGCTTGAACTTTCGTGCATTCTATGCTACCAACGGCCCTGTGTTGACGCCTGAGACGGGCGCAACTGACCATCATCCCGCCTGCGATGGGCGCCGATGGCTGCACGGGACCGAGTTTCCCCACAGCTGAGGTGTGTCCAATGGAGTTCGCGGGTTCCCCGTTTGAAGTGAAAGAGCTGACCGCCAGCGGAGCCATTGAAGGCTTGCTTGCGGGCTTTGGCGATGTCGACAATGGCGGCGATAAGCTGCTTGCCGGCTGTTTCACTAAGTCACTGGCGAGCCGTGCGCAGCCGCTGCCCATGCTGCTCTGCCACGATCAGCGCCGCCCGATCGGCGCGTGGCACGAATGGCAGGAGCGGGACGACGGCTTGCACGTCAAAGGCGCTATCGCGCTCGAAACCCGCGATGGGCAGGAGGCGCATGCGCTCGTCAAGACCGGTGCCCTAACCGGCCTTTCGATCGGCTGGAAAGCCAAAGAGGGCGTGGTCGACCGCAAGGCCATGGTCCGCACGATCAGCGCCGCCGACATTCACGAGGGCAGCCTGGTGCCGTGCCCGATGCACAGTCGCACCCGGATCACCTCAGTGAAGAGCATCCGGGATTTGGAAGACGTGCTGCGCGAAGGTGGCTTCTCTGGCCGCCAAGCCAAGCATGCGGCGGGCCTCGCATGGCGAGTTCGCGAAGAGACACCCGACAATGAAGCGGAGCTTGCCGAGCTGGCCGCGATGATCGGGGCATCCACAGCTCGGCTCAACGCAATTGGAAGGCACTAAGATGGAAATGAAGGACATTCTTCAGCAGCACACGGACGCTGTTGAGAAGCAGGTCGGGGCGCTGGACGGCGACGTGAAGAAGGCGCTGGAGGACGTTGGTTTCGTCAAGTCCGTGGTTTCGGACCTGGAACAGAAGTTTTCGGCGCTCCCGAGCGACCTTGCGGGCGACAGTCGCCCCGCATCGCCGGGCAGTCAGTTCGTGGAAGCGGATGAGGTGAAGAGCTTCATCGGCAATGCTTCGGCAGGCCGCGCGCTCAGCGTCGAAATCAAGGCGATCACCACGGCCACGGGCAGCGGCGGGGCTCTGTTCGCTCCGCAGCGCGACACTGCAATTACCCTTCCGCAGCGGCCTCTGCGGGTGCGCGACTTGCTGCCCGTCATCCAGGTTTCTTCCGGGTCCGTCGAGTACCCGCGTCAGATCCTGCGTGACAACAAGGCCGCCACCGTTGCCGAGGGCGCGCTGAAGCCGGAAAGCAATCTTGGCTTTGAGCTGGTGCAGGTTCCGATCCGCACGATTGCTCACTGGATTGTCGCGTCCCGGCAGGTGCTGGACGACGCTCCGCAGCTCCAGGGCATCATCGACAACGAGTTGCTTTACCAGCTCGGCTTTGTTGAGGACGCGCAGCTTATGATGGGTGCCGGCACGGGCACCGACATCACCGGCATCTATCCGCAGGCAACGGCATTCGCGGCCGGCACGCTCGTTGTGGCATCGCCTACGCGACTGGATGCGATCGGCGCTGCCATCCTCCAGAACGCTCTTGTTGACCTTCCAGCGGATGGGGTGGTGATGCACCCGGCGGACTGGATGGGCATGCGCCTCACGAAGAACGCGCAGGGCGACTACATCTTCGGCAACCCGCAGGACGCGGTGCAGCCGCGCATCTTCGGCCTTCCCGTTGTGGAGACGACTGGCATCACCGCCGGCAGTTTCCTGGTGGGCAACTTCCGGGGATCGGCCACCTTGTACGATCGCATGGCGGCGCGGGTGGAAGTGTCGACGGAGGACGCCACGAACTTTCGTCAGAACCTTGTGACGGTGCTGGCGGAAGAGCGCGTTGGCTTGGCGGTGAAGCGCCCGGCGGGCTTCACCAAGGGCACCTTCGCGGCGGCCATCACTGACCTCACCTCGTAAGCGGTACGGGAGGGGGCTGGCCTAGTGCTGACCCCTTTTCCGCAGGCACTCAGTATAAGGATCGAACCCATGAACATCGTCGAAATGGAAGCGCTCGATAGCTTCCACGCCAGTCACGCCGAACCGAGCGAGCTTGTCGCTGGCAAGACGTTCACCATCAACGCGGCCGAAGCCGAGCAGCTGGAGAAGAGCGGCCTGGCGAAGCCGAAGGCCGGCACTGCGCGCAAGGCCGCCAAGTAAGGCGAAGGCCCGGTGCCCGTCACCATCAAAGGCCGCGAGGCACAGAAAGACAGGCTCTTGCGGCGCATTCCCGAGGCGCTGGAGAAGAAGATTCTGCGCCCCGCCGCCATGGCTGCCGGAGAAGTGATTGCGGACGATGCGAGGGCGCGTTCAATTTCTGCCCGCGTCAGTGAGGCGATTGTTGTCGAGGCTCGCCACGAGGATGGCAAGGTTAGGGTCCAGATCACGGTGAAGGGCCGCTGGCCGCGCGCGGTCGGCACTTGGCTGGAATGGGGCACCTCTCCTCACTTTATCAGCGTCGACAAAGAGCTGGGGATGACGGCCGGCAAGGTGAACCGAGATGCATTTGTCATCAACGGCCAGTTCGTCAGCACGTCGGTTCACCATCCCGGCGTTACGCCGCACCCCTTTCTGCGGCCAGCACTTTACACGAAGGCAGGCGAGGCCATCACAACAGCGCAGCGCAGCATCAACACGAGTTTAGCGCGACGCGGGCTTAGCGGCCCCGATGCACCGGAACGCGACGATGGTTGAGGAAGAAACCGGCCTTGTAGCCGGCTTTACGATCGACCTGGACGATGCGTTCGGCGGGCTGAAGAGCCTGGACGACATCTTCGGCACCACCGTCGCGGATATGATCCGCGAATGGAAGAAGGTCGAGAACGTAGTCGGCGCTGACAAGGTATTTGAGCGCGCCACGGCGGAGGTGCGGGCCTTCGGCACATCGGCAGACCGTGAGTTGAGAGCTGTTGCGCGCGCAACGAACGCTGCCGAAAAGTCAGCCGAGGCTCTGACTCGCAAGATCCGATCGCAAACTGAGACGTTCAACATGAGCGCTTCGGAAATCCGCAACATGAATGCGGAGCTGCGCGCAACCGAAGCCGAAGCCCGAGGGCTGACAAAGGTGGCCGCCGACCTACGCGCCGCCAATGCCGAGATGAACCGGCTGGAGGCTGGCGTCGGCGGTATCGGTCGCGCCAGCGCTCGGTCGCGCGGAACGATGATGCAGTTCGGCATGCAGATGAACGACGTGGCGACTATGGCCGCGTTGGGCGCTCCGCCGATGCAGATTTTCGCCAGTCAGATCGGGCAGATTACGCAAGTCGCGCAAGGTGCGGAGGGGGGCGTGCGGGGCTTCATTGGGCAGCTTGGCGGCATCGCCTTGGCCTACGCTCCACTGATTGCTGCCAGTGCTGTCGCAGTTGGCGGGTTCGCTCTATTCAGTCGCGCCGTCTCCGAAGGCATCAACACGCAAAAGATGGTCGACGGGCTTGGCCTGACGCGGGATGAAATCAAGAAGCTGAAAGACGTGTCGGTCGACACTGGCGACGTGATGGGTGCCACCTTCCAGGTGCTGGCACAGCGCGTCGGTCTCAACATGGGCAAGGTGAAAGCCTACTTCGGCAGCGCGCTCGATTACATGACTTCGGCGGGCCGCATGGCGCTATCCGCCCTCTACGCGCAGTTCGCCGGCACGTTCGGCGCAATCGGAACGATCGTCCGGGGCTTCATAGCCGGCAAGGGGTTAGTCGACATCGCTAAGGACGTGGGCGGGGCCTATGTGGACGCCTACAACCGGGCGGACGGCGCACTGAAGCGCTTCGGGTCCGACGTGAACAAGCAGATCGCGTCGAACAAGCTGGCGGAGCTGACCAAGCAAGCCGACGCGCTGAAGCTGGACCGGGCGGAGAAGAAGCCCAAGGCTCCGGAGAAGCCTAAGGTCGACCGACACGCTGAACAGCTTGCTCGTGAGAACGCGGCAATTGAGGCGCAAATCCGCAACCTCTACGCTCTTGCCGACGCCTACGGGGTGTCGGGCGCTGCCGCACTGATTGCTGAGGCCCGCGTGAAGGCGGAGTCGGACGCGATCAAGAAGCGCGGCGACATCGAAATGTTTGTCGATCGGCAGGTGCGGCTCGCCATCGCACAGCGGGTTTCCGACGCGGAGAAGTCGGCTGCGACGATGCGGGACCAGGCCCGGATCCAAACCGAGGTGAACGCTCAAGTCGCCGCCGGTCTCGTCCCGGCTGCGCTCGCCAATGACCTTGTGCGCGACCGGGTGGCCGAGCTGGTGTTACTGGCTGCCGTGGAAGCCGCTCAGCAGCGCGGGCTGAAGACGGAAGTCGACAAGGCCACGAAGGCACTACAGGATCAGCGGGACGCACTGGCGGACGCCAAGGCGGCAGGAACCGGGGCGTTCTTCGTTGCGGCTGATAAGGACGCCGATCGAAAGCTGGAAGCGCTCCGCGAAGAGGCCCGGTTAATCGGACTGACCGGACTGGAGCGGGTGAAGGCGCTGGCCACCATCCGCGCCACTCAGGAGATTGTCGCAAAGGGCGAGGCGTTGGGCACCACCTACGCCGACGCCTACATCGCCAAGCAGCGCCAGATTGCGGTTGAAACCGAGTTGAACACGGCGCGGCAGAACGATTACACGGCCTCACTTACGGCAACCGCCGATCAATGGGATCAGATAGCGCAGAGCGTGCGGACGGCAGCCGATGGCATGGCCGATTCCTTCGGCCGGTTCGGGCAGGCGATCGGTGACGTGGCTTCGATCTATTCCGGTTTCCGCGCCGACCAGGAGCGCGCCCGAACGGTTCACGAAGCCAACATGGCGAAAGAGCTTACTGCCGCCGGCAAACAGCGGGAGATGGCCAAGTTCACCGCCGTCACGTCCGGTGCTCAAATACGGCTCTACGGGGATATGGCCGCCGCGTCGAAATCGTTCTTCGGCGAACACTCGAAAGGGGCCAAGGCGGCGATGGCGGCGGAGCGGGTGTTCCGCGCTTACGAGTTCGCCATGTCGGTTCGCTCTATGGTCCAGGACGTTGCCGAGACGATCAGTTCGGTTGCGAACAGCGGCGCGCGGGCGGCGGCGGCCGGTGCGGAAGGCGTCGCCAACCAGTCCAAGCTGGTGTTCCCGCTCAACATTGCAGCCATGGCGGCGACCGGTGCGGCGCTGGTGGCAGCAGGCATCGCCATGTTTGCCGGGGGTGGTGGTGGCGGCACCGCCACTCCGCCAATGTCGGCAGACGATCGGCAGGCGGGCGCAGGCACGGGCACCCTGTTGGGCGACATGAAGGGGCAGAGCGAATCCATCGCCCGGTCGATCGAGCTGATGGCGAAGAACAGCAGCGCAGACTTGGAGTTCGCCAACCCGACGCTGAAAGCGCTGCATTCGATCGACAACAGCATCAGCCGCATGGCCGGCACGATCGCCCGTCAAGTCCAGGTTTCCGGGAGCATGTTCGACACCTCCGGCCAAGGGCTCGGTACGAACAGCAAGAGTGGGTTCTTAGGCGTATTCGGCGGCAGCACCACCACGAAGAGCCTGTACGACTTGGGTATGACCCTGGCGGCGGGGACGGTGGGCGACATCCTTGCCAACGGCATCGCCGGGCAGACCTATCAGGTCATCGAGAAGGTGAAAAAGTCCAAGGGCTTCTTGGGCATCGGCGGGGGGACGAAGACCAGCTACTCGACCACCTATGGAGCGATTGACACCGAGATTACGTCTGCGATTCAGGGCGTGGTCGGAAGCCTGCGCAACGGGCTCCTGAGCGCTGCCGACCTAATCGGAGTGCAAGGCGCGCAAGCGATCCTGGACGGGTTCCAGGTCGCGCTGGGAACCGTGTCCTTCAAAGACATGACCGGCACCGAAATCGAGAGTCAGTTGAACGCCGTTTTCTCAAGCATCGGCGATCAAATGGCAGGGCGCTTGCTGCCTTCGCTGTCTGCTATGCAGGAAGTCGGCGAGGGCCTGTTCGAGACGTTCATCCGGGTGGCCAAGGAGTACCAGAGCGTCGACGTGGCGCTGCGCTCGATCGGCCGCAGCTTCGGCCAGGTGGGGCTAGAGTCGGTCGCGGCGCGTGACGCCCTGGTCCAGCTGTTCGGCGGCCTGGACGGGTTCATGGAAAGCACGGATGCTTTCCGCCAACAGTTCCTTACGGAAGCCGAGCAAATTGCTCCGGTGATGGCGGCGGTGCGCGTTGAAATGGCCCGCCTTGGATTGTCCGGCATCACCACTCGGGATCAGTTCAAGCAGACGGTGCTGGGTCTCAACCTCACGACCGACGCGGGCCGAGAAACCTATGCAGCGTTGCTGAAGGTTGCCCCAGCATTCGACAAGGTACTGGACGCCCAAGAGCAGGCCGGCAAAGACATGGCCAGCACGCTTAAGGACACGGTGGAGACGTTCCAGCAACTCACTGAGGGCCTGCGAAAGTACCGAGACACCCTGTTCGCCACCGACGCCGCGCAGGGCGCTACCTACGGGGCGCTGCGGTCCAAGTTCACGTCGACTGCCGATCTAGCGGCGCAGGGCGACCAAGCTGCGTTGGGCAACCTGGAAGGCACCGCCAAGGCGTTCCTGGACGCTTCGCTGAACCAAGCTTCCACCCGCGAACAGTATCAGCGCGACGTGGCGCTGGTGGCACAGGGTGTCGATAAGGGCATCTTCGCGGCCGAAGCGACTGCGGACTATGCCCAGCTTCAGTTGGATGCGCTGGGCAATGCCGTGACGCTCTTGGGAGTGATCGCCACCAACACCGCGACCACCACTGCGGCCTTGGAGGCGACCCACGGCGTGGTCGGGGCCATCGGCGCTGCTGGACGGGCTGCCCCGACTACGGGCCGGAGCCTTGCCGATGCGGCAAGCGTCAGTGCCGGGGCGACTGCCCGGAGTACCGATCGCGAGACTGTCGAAGAACTGCGGTCGGGGTTTGAGGGCTTGCGCCGGGAAATGTCGGCAATGCGGGCGGAGAGCAAGGCCGGCCATGCCGAGACCGCCTACGCCGCTAAGAAGACCAGTCGCATCTTGGAAGATGTTACCGCCGAAAGCGGGGGCCTCGCCTTCGCCATGGCGGACACGACCTCGGTCACCGCTTCGTCGGGCAACGGCGGTGGGACCACCACCCCGCCGACAACCGTCCCGACGCTGGACAACACCTACGCGAACTCTGAGACGGTACGGGCGAACAACATCGCCTTCGCCGGTGTCCTGCTCGACCTTGAGCAACAAATCGCGGCGCTTGGCGGGTGACGCGCCCGATCGGTCTGGTTATCACCGCCGATCTAGGAGGGTCCAACTTATGGCCGATCGATCAGGCGAGTACCTTTACGAACAAGCAAATGACGCACTCAACGCGGGGCGGACAACCTACCTCCGTCTCCGCTCAATCCCCGAATGGCTTCAGGTAAAGGAACTTGTGCCTCCGGGTGCTGGTGGTGTGCTCCGCCTTGTCACGCTCGAAGACGGATCGAAGCTGTCTTTCCCGCACGCCGACCTCTGCGCCGTGCGTTCCGAAGACGGGTCGGTCGACGGTGCCATCGGTTAAGCCCCACATGGGCGGTTCCGTACTTTTTCCGTACGACCGGGCGCGAGAACCAGCTAAGTCATTGAAAAGGTGGCGCACCCAAGAGGATTCGAACCTCTGACCTTTGCCTTCGGAGGGCAACGCTCTATCCAGCTGAGCTATGGGTGCTTGAGGCTCGATTAGCCGCGCGGGCGCGCTGGGGCAAGGCTCCTTGGCGGGTTACAGGTCGGCAAGCCAGCGCTTTAGCGGATCGTGGAGATGAGCGGGCGCGCCCCGTCCCACGATCATGCCGACATGCCCCGCTGGTACCGCGACGCGCACGCCCGGCGGGGCGGTGTCGGCCGGAACGATCCGGTCGCCGGCGGCGGTGAAGTGGAGCAGCGGGACAGCGGGCAGGCCGAACCACTCGCCGCGGCCGCTGCGGTTGGCGCCGAACAGGCTGTCCATCAGCTCGGCGGCGGCGGGATATGGGACGGGATCGCCGCTGTTGGCCCAGCGCTCCAGTGCGGCGAACCGGCGGGCCTCGGGGCTGTGTGGATCAAGCGGGGCAAGCCGGGTGAATTTGGCGACCACTCGGTCGGGGTCGAGCGACCAGAAGGCGGATTGCAGAACTTCGATGGGCAGGGCGCCGAGCGCTTCCGAGGCAGGCTTGGCCTCGTTCCACAAGCGGCCGAGTGCGGCGCGGGCGTCGGCCGGGTAAGCAGCGAAGTTCCACGGTGAGGCGAGCGTTGCAACGGCGCGCACCGGAAACTCGCTTGCCGCGGCTAGGGCCAGGGTGCCGCCAAGGCAATAGCCGACTAGCACCGCCGGCTCGTCCAGCCGGGCGAGCAGCGGCAGCAGTAATTCGCGAATGTGATCGGCGATTGACAGCGGCCGCGCCGACGACGGGCCCCAGTCGAGCAGGAACACCCGGCCGCTTGGCGCCAGTGCGCCGGCGAGCGAGCAGGCGGGGTCGAGATCGAGGATTGTTGGCGGATTGATCAGGGAGGGAATAAGCACGAGGGGCGGACCCGAACCGCCGCACTCGCGCAGGCTGCTGGCGCCGACCTGATGTGCCCTCCGACGAGCGGGGCGGGGCAGGCTACGCGGCGCGCCCTGGTAGGCGCGCAGCCCCGCAAGCGCAGCGGCGGCCAGTGCGGGGTCGCGCCCGGCGGTTCGGCGGACCAGTTCGAGAAACAAGGGCAGCGGCCGGGGACCCGGCTCATGTTGCTGTGCATCATCGGGCGGTGCTAGGTCTGCCATGAGAATGTGAGGAGCGTAGCATGGACCAGTCGGGATCGCCCAAGGTGACGATCAAGAAATATGCGAACCGGCGGCTCTACGATACGGAGAGCTCGGCCTATGTGACGCTTGACCGGCTGGCGCAGATGATCCGCGACGGCCGCGACTTCGAGGTGCTGGATGCCAAGTCGGGTGAGGACATTACCCGGCAAGTGCTGACCCAGATCATCGTCGAGGAGGAGGCCCGCGGAAGCACCATGCTGCCGGTGAACTTTCTGCGCCAGCTGATCGGCATGTACGGCAATTCCATGCAGGGGCTGGTGCCCGACTACCTTGAAAAGGCGATGGCCAGTTTCGAGAAGAACAATGCGTCCTTTCGCGACGCCTTCGGGACCAACATCTTCGCCGACATCACCAAGCGCAACATGGAGCTGTTCGAGCAGTTCACCCGTGGGACGGGCGCGCGAACCAAGGCTGAAGCGGTAGCCAAGCCGGACAGCAACGTCGACGCGTTGCGGGCCGAACTGGCTGCGCTGAAGGCCAAGGTCGATAAGCTGGGGCATTGATGATGCTCGTCGGCATGGTGGCGGCGGCGCTGCAAATCGCGCAGCCGCAGGTCGGACCTGCGCAACATTGGCGTGTGGCGCCGGTCACCGCGGGGAGCTGGACTTGGCGAGCCGTGCCGGGCGGCAGCGAAGCGCTGTTCCAGACGTCGGCGGGGGTGCAGTTCACGCTGCGCTGTACGCTGGCCAGCCGGACGGTGGCGCTGATTCGCAGCGGAGCGCCGGCGGGGGCGCCCGTGGTGGTGCGCACGACGAGCTTGGAACGCACGTTGCCGGCCACGCCTATCGTGGGGGCGCAAGACCCGTTGCTGGACGCGATGGCGTTCAGTCGGGGGCGTATCTCGGTGGAGGCATTGGGAGCTTCGCGCCTGATCCTGCCCAGTTGGCCCGAACCGGCGCGAGCCGTGGAGGATTGCCGAATCTAGAGTGCATTACAAGACTTGATTGGCTGCGGCGAACGGGCATTCTGGTGGTGGTTTCAACGTAGCGAAAGGAGGTGATCCGATGTCTTATGGTTCAGCAGAGAGGTCGGTGAAGTTCGTTCGGGAGATGCGGTCCTAACCAGGCTGCTTCATGGTCTCCCGGGCTGGACACTCCGGCCGCTGACCATGTTCGAGGCGACCGTCGCGGCAGCGTGGCGGTCGCCTTTGACGTGCCTGGCCACGGGCAAACGGAACCGTTCCGCGCCTGCATCGTCTCTGTCCCAACGAACAGGAGGGAGTCCTAGCAGTGGCCAAAGGCAGCAACAGGGGCAGGTCGAACAACGGCGGCGGAAGCGCCAGCTTCACCAACCAGGACAACCATCTGGGCTCAGGCGGAACGGCAGGCAGCACTTCCCCGGGTCAGGGCGGTTCGCGGCATCAGCAGCCGCAATCCGGGCATTCGCAGTCTGGGCAAACTCATTCCGAGCAACCGCAGCCTTCCAAGAGCGACAACTTTGCGGGCATCGACACCGGCGAGGCGATGGACAGGCTCGCCAAGGCGGCGATGAGCAAGGAAATGCTTGCCGCGGGTTTGGCGGCAGCGGCGGCAGCGATCAGCGCTAGCCCAAGTGTACGCAAGAAGATCCGCGATGCGGGTTCGGATGCGGCGGACACCGCCAGCAAGGCCGGCAGCTCGGTCGCGCGGCTTGGGTCGTTGATCGCGGACGCGGTAGCCGACGCGGCGCAGCGCGTATTGTCGGGTGACATCTTCACCGGCGCCGGACAGAAGAGCGAGAGTGGAAAGCCCCGGTCACGGTCGAGCAGCGGGGCGTCCGGCAAGGCATCCAGTCGCAGTAGCGGCGCGAAAAACAGCGGTGCTTCGTCGCGCAGCACCGGCTCGAGCCGAGGTGCGAGCGGCGAGGGCAAACCGGCCCGCAGCGCGGCGTCGCGCTCGTCGTCCGGCAGCACCCGCACCAAGAAGAGCGATGCACCGGAGGGCGGCGACAGCAGTTCGGGCTCGACCGGGACGCGCGGCCGCAAGGCGGCAACGACTCCACGCTCGCGCTCGTCGTCGGGCACCAGCCGCTCCACGGCGGGAACGCGGCGGGGCAGCAGCGGGACCACCCGCAGTCGCCGTGGACCCAACAAGGATGGCGGCGGCAGCGGCGATAACGGCGGTGGCGAGGGCGGCAGCAACTCCTAACCGCTGAGATTGAATCAACGGAAGAGGCAGGTCGGTTGCACAAGCCACCGACTTGCCTCTTCTCACATCTGCGGCCTCATGCCATGGCGCGGGCATGACACCTTTTTCCGTCGTCATTCTCGCGGCCGGCCAGGGCACGCGCATGCGGTCCGACACGCACAAGGTGCTGCACCCGGTTGCCGGCCGGCCGATGCTGGAACACCTGCTCGACACCGTCGACCGCCTCGGGGCCGAGCGCCGGGTCGTCGTGGTCGGCAAGGGCCGCGAGCAGGTCGAGGCGGCGGTTGCCGGCCACGATGTGCGACTTGCGGTCCAAGCTGAGCAGAAGGGCACGGGGCACGCGGTCCAGCAGGCGACTGGTGCGCTCGAGGGCTTCGACGGCGCGGTTATCATCCTCTACGGCGACACGCCGTTCGTGGCTGCGGAGACCCTCGACGCGATGCGCGAGCGGCTGGACGGAGCGGATTGTCCCGGCATCGTCGTGCTGGCCTCCTCTCCGGCCGACCCGGGCGCTTACGGCCGCGTGATCCTGGGCGATCGGGACGTCGTCGCCCGAATGGTCGAGTACAAGGACGCCAACCCGGCCGAGCGGGCAGTGCGGCTGTGCAATTCAGGGATGATGGCGGTGCGGTCCGGCGATCTGTTCCGCTGGCTTGGCCAGGTCGGTAACCAGAATGCCGCGGGTGAATACTACCTGCCTGACGTGGTGATGGTCGCGGCGACGGAAGGGCGCCATTCGGTCGCGATCGAGTGCGACCCGTGGCAGACGGCGGGCGTCAACAGCCGGGCCGAACTGGCTGCGCTGGAGCGCGACTGGCAGGACCGGCGGCGAACCCGCGCACTGGACGAGGGCGCGACCCTGATCGACCCGGACAGCGTCTGGTTCAGCTACGATACGGTACTCGGCCGCGACGTGACGGTCGAGCCGCATGTCGTGTTCGGACCAGGCGTCAGCGTTGGCGACGATGCGGTGATCCGCGCCTTCAGTCACATGGAAGGCGCGACCATCGGCCCGGTCTGCGAAGTGGGCCCGTTCGCGCGGTTGCGGCCTGGTGCAACGCTGGAGCGCAAGGCCAAGGTCGGCAATTTCGTCGAAATGAAAAAGGCGCGGCTGGGTGAGGGCGCCAAAGCCAGCCACCTGACCTATCTTGGCGATGCGGACGTTGGCGCCCGGGCGAACATCGGCGCGGGCACCATCACCTGCAATTACGATGGCTTTTTCAAATATCGCACGCTGATCGGGGAGGAGGCCTTTATCGGGTCCAACTCGTCGCTGGTCGCGCCGGTGAACGTCGGCAAGGGAGCCATCGTCGGGGCCGGATCGGTGATCACCCGTGACGTCGAAGCAGACGCCCTCGGCGTCACTCGCGCGGATCAAAAGGGGCTGGCGGGCTGGGCCGCCCGCTTCCGCGAACGGCAACTGGCCAAGAAGGGCAAGGCTTAACCATGTGCGGGATCGTCGCCATCGTCGGTGGGGAGGCCGTTGCCCAGCGACTGTTCGAGGGATTGAAGCGGCTCGAGTATCGCGGCTATGACTCGGCCGGCATCTGCACGGTCGTGAATGGCAACTTCGAGCGGCAGCGGGCCGAAGGCAAGCTGGACAACCTTGCCGCGAAGCTGGCCGAGGATCGGCCGGAAGGCACCATCGGCATCGCCCACACCCGCTGGGCGACCCATGGCGCACCGACCGAGGGCAACGCCCATCCGCACATCGTCGGGCCGGTGGCGCTGGTCCACAACGGGATCATCGAAAACTTCAAGCCGCTGCGCGACGAGCTGATCGCCGGCGGACGCACGTTCCAGTCCGAGACCGACAGCGAGGTCGTTGCGCACCTGGTTGCGCGGGAAATCGAGCGCGGGGCGGAGCCCGAGGCGGCGGTCGCCGCTGTCCTGCCGCGCTTGCACGGCGCGTTTGCCATGGCCTTCCTGTTCCGCGATGACCCCGACCTGATCGTCGGGGCGCGGATGGGCGCTCCCCTGACCGTCGGTTACGGCGAGGGCGAGAACTATCTTGGTTCCGATGCCATCGCGCTGGCGCCGTGGACCAAGCGCATCGCTTACCTGGATGAAGGCGATTGGATCGCCGTGCGTCGCGGGTCAGTGCAGATCTTCGACCGCGCCAACCATCCGGTCGAGCGGCCGAAGGTCGATAGTGGCGCGTCGGCTGAGGCGATCAGCAAGGGCAACCATGCGCACTTCATGCGCAAGGAAATTTTTGAGCAGCCGATCGTGGTTGCGCAGACGATGCAGAGTTACGTGCGGGCGTTCGAGGGCGAGGTTGCCATTCCCGCGTTCGACTTCGACCTGTCGGCGGTCGACCGGGTGACGATGGTCGCCTGCGGGACCAGTTACTACGCCGGCATGGTCGGTAAGTACTGGATCGAGCGCTTCGCCCGGCTGCCGGTCGATATCGATGTGGCAAGCGAGTTCCGCTACCGCGATCCGGTGCTGGAGGCAGGCGGGCTGGCACTGTTCATCAGCCAGAGCGGTGAGACGGCCGATACGCTGGCCGCTTTGCGCCATGCCCGCGAAAAGGAGCAGCGCATCGCCGTGGTGGTCAACGTCCCGACCAGCTCCATGGCGCGCGAGGCCGACCTGCTGCTGCCAACCCGCGCCGGGCCGGAGATCGGTGTGGCATCGACCAAGGCCTTCACCTGCCAACTGGCAGTGCTGGCGGCGCTGGCGACCAACTTGGCGCGGGCCAAGGGTCGGATGAGCGCGGACGAAGAGCGGGAGATCGTCGCGCAGTTGCAGGAAGCGCCCGAGGCGATGAGCCATGCGCTGAACCACGACAACGACATCGCCGCCATCGCTCCGCTGATCGCGCCCGCCCGTGACGTGCTCTACCTGGGCCGCGGACCGGACTACCCGATGGCCCTGGAAGGTGCGCTGAAGTTAAAGGAGATCAGCTATATCCACGCCGAGGGCTATGCGGCCGGCGAGATGAAGCATGGGCCGATTGCGCTCATCGACGACAATGTGCCGGTGATCGTGCTGGCGCCGTCCGGGCCGTTGTTCGAGAAGACCGTCAGCAACATGGCCGAGGTCAGGGCGCGCGGTGGCCAGATCGTGCTGATCAGCGACGCGGCCGGACTGGCGGCGGCAGGCGAGGGCTGCCTGGCGACTATCGAGATGCCGCAGGTCCATCCACTAATTGCGCCGTTGGTCTATGCCGTGCCGGTGCAGCTGTTGGCCTACCACGTGGCGGTGCTGAAGGGCACGGATGTCGACCAACCGCGCAACCTGGCTAAGAGCGTCACGGTGGAGTGAGCGCATCGCTCAGCTGCTGACCGCCAAGTGTGCCCCGGCCAGGGATCGGATGTGCTGCCTCAGCTTCTCGTAAAAGAAGTCGATCACCGCCGGCACGGGCGGATTGTGGCCGACCCGCTGATGCGTGAGCGCGCCCAGTCGCGCACGCCCGGTGTCGAGCCGAAGCCGAGGCGCACGGCCGTAAATCGCCCCTGGAACTCTGCCAGGTCGGGGCGAGCAAGCCGATGACAAAGATGTCCTCCGACGTGAAGCGAACGCAGCCGCTCGCCTCGCGTCCTCGCGCCAGCGCTCGCTGCTCGGCCGACAGGGCAGCCTGCTCGATCGCTGCGGCTTGCGGCGACAGGTCCACGGATGCGCCCGTCAGTACGTACCCGGCAGGCCTCCGCTCGAACAAGGGAACGCCGAGCGCCTCTTCAAGCGCAGCGACCCGGCAAGCTACGGTAGTCTGGCTTACGCGCAATTCACGTGCCGCAGTCAGGGTGCTGCCTGCCCGCGCCACCACGAGAAAATATCGCCAGTCGTTCCAGTCCGCTTCGCGCCGCATAGGCGTCCTTAGCGCCTTGCGGACGCGAACGGCTAGAGTTGCGCGTCAGGCTTGGTCACGGGGAAGGTCCGGGCAGTCTCGTGATCAAGACCGCGCGCCGTGTACCAGTCGAGCGCCGCCGCGCCGCCGACAAACGCCAGCGCTCCGGTCATGGCGCCCTTCTTCTGCGATGGGCCGAACGCCAGCAACAAGGCGCCCGCGTCCATCGCATCGCCGATTACGCGGTTCCACACATTGGTGGATACTGCGGGACCCCGCAGTATCATGCCGCCCGCCAGGATCTCGCGAAGGCCGAAGACGAAGATCGTCTTGCGGGCGGTACCCTCCTCGTTGAGCCCAAGGAAACGGGCAAAGTGGCGCGGAGCGCCAACTTCCAGCGCGCCAAGGGCAACACTGAAAACACCAAGGCCGAGACCAAGCTTCTTGTAATCCATGGATTCCTCCTGAAGCCGGATGAACGGGGCGTAGGCCGCCGCGTTCCAACGGTTCGTCGGACTGAACCAAGCAGGATGCTGGTCGGTTGTTCGGCTGACCAGGAGGAAGCCATGCGACTGATGATGACAACGGTGCTACTCGGCGGAGCGGCGGTGCTTGGCGCATGCCAAGCGGAGAACCGCTCGGATGCGCAGGACGTGCTCAACATGCAGAATGATACGCAGGCGGTGCCGAACAACGGCAGCATGGAGACGCTGGGCACCAGCACTACTGGTGCCGGTACGGTGCTCGATAACTCTCTTCGAACGGCCAATGGTAAGGACGCGGGTACCGTCTCAGTCCGTGAGGAGAACGGCGGAGTGGTGCTGACGGTGGCAGCGCGGAACCTGCCGGCGGGCAAACACGGCATGCACATCCACTCGGTCGGCAAGTGCGAGGGCCCCAAGTTCGAGAGCGCTGGCGCGCACTGGAATCCGGATGAAAAGCAGCATGGCAGTCAAAGCCCGAAGGGGTCGCATGCCGGCGACCTCGCAAATCTGGACATTGCGCCGGCAGGGTCGGGCGGAACTACGATTACCTTGCCGGCGGCGCTTCGAACCGGGATGGCGCCGATGCTGGATGCCGACGGCGCTGCGCTGGTCATCCATGCCAAGACCGACGACATGAAAACGGATCCCAGTGGAAACAGCGGCGACCGGATCGCTTGTGCCGTTCTTGGCGGCGAGTAGCTCGTTGCGGATGTGGCCCGCTCAAGTGGTTGAAACGGAGGCTGAAGCGAAGCGGACGGATGCGTTGCGACGCGTTGTTGAGGACGAGCAGAAGTTTCCCTCAAGGAGTAATGGCATGCCACAACGTTTTACCGCCACCGAAAATGCGTTCGACAAGGGCATCGAGAAAACCAGTGCCAAGCAGGGTGCCAAGCTGGCCGGAGAATGGGTCGAGGAGTTGCGCAAAGCGGACTTCACCGGCGCCAAGGGCCTTGCGTCGGAGCTGGAGCGACTTGAAAAGCTCCTGAATGCGGAGGAGCCGGACGGCGAGAAGCTTTCGGCGCTGCTCGAGAAGATCGGTCAGGACACCGCCAAGGCGGCCGACCGGGCCGAGGACGAGCGGGTGGCCGAGAAGGTTCGCAAACTGGCTGAGGCAATGGGCGCCAAGACCGCGGCCTGACCGTCTACGCGTTCCCGGCAGTCGGGGCGGATCGGACCGTCAGGCTGCCGGGCGGCAGCGGGCCGAGGAGATCCTCAGCTCGCGCGCCACCGTCGAGCCAGGGACGCCAGTTCGCCGCGGGGAGCACCGCGACCTGCCGTCCGTGGTAGGGCGCGACGTCGTCGCCGGGCGGGCAGGTGAGCATGGTGTAGGCCTCGCCGACACCTGGAGCGTCCCGCACTATTCCGGCAATGCCGAGCAGGCCGCCGTTGGGAGCGGTGAACAGCCAGCGGTCCTTGCGCTTCGCTCTGGGATCCGCCGGGGCGGTGAACTCGTAGAAGCCGTCGGCGAGGATCAGGCAGCGGCCGGAGGTGAACTCGCGGCCGTCGGAGCGGAAGTTGTAAACCGGTTTGCCGCCCGGTCCGGGCCAGCTCCAGCGGCGGATCACCAGTTCGAAGCCGTTGACCCCCGCTCGAACGATTGGGCCGGGGTCGGTGATGGCGACATCGCGGGGCTGAAGGTTGGGCGCGCCGTCGGGCATGACGAGCGGCATGCCCAGGTCGCGGAACAGCTGGGCGATTTCGTCGGGGGAGCGGGTCTGGGTGTACAGGTTGCACATCAGACCCGCCCTTGAGCCCGGCTTAGTAGCGGCCGGGGGTCAGCTGGCGCAGGCGGACGTTGTTCACCCGGCCATTGTAGTCGACGTTGCAGGTGAAGCTGATGTCGCCCTGGGCGACCTGCTGCTGATAGCCGTTGTACTGCTGCTGGTAGCCGCGGGTGCCGCTGTCGAGCAGGCCGGAAACGCGCAGCCTGCCGTTGTTGCGGCGCTCGACCTGGTTGATCGCGACGACGCGGACGTTGTTGCCGTAGCCCGGCTGATACTGGCCGTAGCGGTTGCCGTAGCCCTGGCTGTACTGGCGGGCGACCTGGGCCTGGGCGGCGGCGGCGCACTGGCCGATGGCGGACTGGTCACGGCCATTGTAGCGGCCGCCCAGCAGCTGGCCGAGGATGCCATTGATCCCGTTCTGCTGCTGCGGATAGCCCTGCTGGGGGTAGCCGTAGCCGGGCTGCGGGTATTGTTGCTGAGGATATTGCTGCTGCGGGTAGGTCGGCTGCTGCGGGTAATATTGGGCGGCGGCCGGCGCGGCCACGGCGCCGAGCGTCGCGGCGGCGGCGAGAAGGGGCAAGGTTCGCATCGGTTCTTCCTTGTTCTCCGCCGGAAAGTGCCGGGGGAGTTGTCGGAAGAATAACGAGCGGACCCGAAACGGGATGCATGAACCGAAAACAACGAGCCGGTGCAGTCCCCAACCTGGACAAGCTGGACACGATGGTGCGTCGAGTTGGTCCTTCCCCGCGGTGGCGGTAGCGGCGGCGCCCGCGGCCGTAGCGGCGCGGTCCGTGCGGGCGGCGTGGGCGGCGGCGGCGGTCCAAAGGGCGGCGGCGTCGCTGAAGCGGGCGCGGCGGGGGCCGAGCGGACGTTCGGGCGGGCGGGCGAAGGGCAGCTTCAACTCCTCCCGGGCATGGACGTCGGCGAGGTCGGAGGTGGCGACGGCGAGATCGGTGAACGCCTGGTCGGGCGTGGGCGCCTGCCATTCCTGGCGCTCGGCCTGGGCGCCGAAGCGGGTGGGGTCGCGGAAGCGCAGGACGAACATGGCGAGGCGCTCATCATAGTAGGTCCGCTCGCCGACCTGATCGCCCTGGTAGAAGACCGGGCGGGTGACGCCGTGGAGCGCGCGGGAGAAGACCTGTTCGGACAATAGCCGCACGGCCGCCTCCAGCGCGGCATCCCAGGCAGCGCGAAAGGCGCGGTTGGGCGCGGCGGCGCGGAAGGCATAAGCGGCCGAGCGCGACACACCCGCCCGCTGCGCCGCCTCCGCCACCACGCCGCATTCGGCCAGCGCCTCGATGAAGGCGTGCTGGCGGTCGGGCGTAAACCCGTCATGCCGCTCCCGCGCGCGGGGTTCAGGAGAGAAAGACGGCGCCTCTTTGGAGACGCGGTCGGACGAGCGTGGTTTGTAGGGTCGTGCCATAACGAACCTGTGTGGCACAAAGGGAGGCGTGTAGGACAGCCTAAAGCGCCGAGTGCAGCGCGGACGGCGCCGAGCGCCGCCCACAGCAGCACGAGAGACGCGGCAGGCCGGCCGACAGGTGCGCGGCACGGGCAGCCTGATCGACGTCACGGATTTACTCCGTGACGGCCCTCCAACCCACGATCATCCACATCTTTCTCTCACACCCGTGTTCCCGTTCCGTTCTCCACGCGTTAGGGAGCGCATATGTCCGCCAAGCACATCCGCACCACCGCCGATCTGGTCCGCTTCGGAGCCGCGATCCGCATCGACTGCCCGCACTGCGCGGCGGCGCGGACGATGACGGGGCCGGAAGTCTGCCGGGCGCTCGGCACCTGCGGGTTCGAGGCGGCGGAAGCGCGGCTGCGGTGCGGGCGGTGCGGGGAGAAAGGCGCGAGAGTGACGGTGTTGCCGCCGCTCTGAAGCGCCGAGGGCAAGGGAGCGGTTGCGCAGCAACCGGGAGCTTGGCCGAGAGACGCGGAAGGCCGGCAGCCTGCGGACGAGCCGCGCAAGCGGCGAGGGCGACAGGACTGACGTCACGGGATTTACTCCCGTGGCGCAAGTACATCGTCGCAATTAAACGTGTGAACTTGATAGAACACGCGGCAATCGCGCTTCCTCTGCCGCGCAAGCAGTGGTAAATTCCTCAAGCTCGGACACTTTTATCAAGGACCGAATTTCGACATGTTCCAAGTGCAAGTCGAGTCTACCTCTGGCCGTGTTCCTATTGATCTTTATCCCGGCTCCGTAACTCTCATCGTCGGTCCGAATGGAGTCGGAAAGTCAGCGCTGCTGCAAGACATATATCGTCTCTTGCCCAGCAACTTAGCTAGCTATTACCCGGGTCACCGACAGATAACATTTAGTCACGGTTGGGAGAACATGCAAATGTCTCTCTCCGACCTTGACACAAACCTATTTAGTTCCTTTGACTCATTTAACCGGTACAAAAGCGTGTGGCCGGAAGAGCAGTTTAAGTCAGTTCTAAGGCGCCTGCAGAATTCAGAGGCAGCATATAATCAAGAGATGCTCGAGCGGATGCGCCACGGCGCGAACACCGAGTTAACTTTGGCTCTGCGACAATCTCCCATGCAGCTACTGAATAGCATTTTTCAGACCGCAAGGATGCCGGTACGTTTCAAGATCACCGACTTGGGGCTCACCGTCACGAGAGACGGAGCGGAGTACGGCGTTGATAGGTTGTCCGATGGAGAAAGAGCATCGCTTTTCATCGCTTCTGCGGTCGTTAACCGGACTGATAATGGGGTGATTATCATCGACGAGCCCGAACGGCATCTACATCCAAGTATATCCGCTCCTTTGATCTCCTCTGCGGTTCGCTCAAGGCCAGACATTTCTTACGTTTTCGCCTCTCACGACCTTAATCTGATTGAAACACTCGAAGTAGATAACTTCCTATATATAAGAAACTCGCAGCTTATAACCGACCGACCTGAGCGTAGAATTTACGACTTCCGCCATGTGGGAACCCTCGATCAAGTATCACCGGACTTGAAACGCGACATTCTCGGTGTGCGTGACAAGGTACTGTTTGTCGAGGGCGAAGTCACTTCCTTAGACTCGCCGTTGTACTCTGCTTGCTATCCAGGATGGAAGGTAGCGCCGCGCGGGGGGCATGATAAGGTACAAGAGGCAGTCAAGGCACTGAACAGTAATGCCGAGTTGCATTGGATGGAGGTGGTCGGGATAATAGATGGAGATGGTAGGGATGCCGACGAGATCCAAAAGTTAAGAGAAGGCAAAATTATTACTCTTTCGGTTCCCACCGTCGAGAACCTTTACTTCCTTCCGCAAGTAGTTGAGGAAGTCTGTAAAACAATGACTGAGGCGCATGGAGGGGATTATCAGGAACTCTACGCGGCGGCGGATGCGAGTGTCTCACAAATCCTGAACTCAGACGCGGTTGAAATTGTGGCTAGACGAGCAACTTGGCTGATCAACAGAAAGTTGTCCGAGCAGAAGACCAGTGTCGATTTGGTACGCGAGGGAAATATCCCTCTAGTTACGGTTGACCTTGCCGCTATAAAGTCTCAAGTGCAACTAGAGTTGGATCAGTACATAGCAGGCGCGCCTACTTTGCAGTCTCTACTGCGACTGCCGATCAAGAACACAGGTATACCAGGTAGGATAGCTGGCGCGATCGGTCTTAAATTGAAGAAATACAAGCAAACGGTGTTGCATCAAATCGAGATAAACAGTGCTGCCGGTCAGGTCATAAAAAGGGCAGTTATGAGCCACCTACCTGTACTGCCTTAGGCCAGCAGAACCGTAGACAACGCAAGTAGCGGTGTGGCGCGGGTGCTTTAGACCCCCGTCACCCCCGTCACTCCGCAGCCACCGCCTCACTCTTCCGCCGCCGCACACGCTTCGCCACCGCCGCCGCACCCTCGTTCGGCTGGCCAGACGGCAGGGACAGGCCGTCACCCCGCTCGCCTGACGGCGAGTCGCCCTCTCCCGTTGAAGGGAGAGGGGAAGCCCCCCGCCCCAACAACGGCGCCAGATACCGCCCGGTATAGCTCCGCGGCTCGGTCACCACCTCCTCCGGCGTGCCCTGGGCGACGATCTCGCCGCCGCCGACGCCGCCTTCGGGGCCGAGGTCCAGCACCCAGTCGGCGGTCTTGATGACGTCGAGGTTGTGTTCGATCACGACCACCGTGTTGCCCTGTTCGACCAGGGCGTGGAGCACTTCCAGGAGCTTGCGGACGTCTTCGAAGTGGAGGCCCGTGGTGGGCTCGTCGAGGATGTAGAGGGTGTTGCCGGTGGCGCGGCGGCTGAGTTCCTTGGCGAGCTTGACCCGCTGGGCCTCGCCGCCGGACAGGGTGGTGGCCTGCTGCCCGACCTTGACGTAGCCCAGGCCCACCTCGGCCAGCATGGCCATCTTGTCGCGGATGCCGGGGACGGCGCGGAAGAACTCCACCGCGTCCTCCACCGTCATGTCGAGCACGTCGGCGATGCTCTTGCCCTTGTGCAGCACTTCCAGCGTTTCGCGGTTGTAGCGCTTGCCGGCGCAAACGTCGCAGGTGACGTAGACGTCGGGGAGGAAGTGCATCTCGATCTTGAGCAGGCCGTCGCCGGTGCAGGCCTCGCAGCGGCCGCCCTTGACGTTGAAGGAGAAGCGGCCGGGCTTGTAGCCGCGTTCCTGGCTTTCGGGGAGGCCGGCGAACCAGTCGCGGATCTGGGTAAAGGCGCCGGTGTAGGTCGCCGGGTTGGAGCGCGGGGTGCGGCCGATCGGCGACTGGTCGATGTCGATCACCTTGTCGAGGGCGTCGAGGCCGGTGACCTTGTCGTGCTTGCCGACGGGGATGCGGGCGCCGTTCAGGTGGCGGGCGGCGGCGGCGTAGAGGGTGTCGATGGTAAAGCTGGACTTGCCCGAGCCGGACACGCCGGTGATGCAGGTGAAGGTGCCCAGCGGGATGGAGGCGGTGACGCCGCGGAGGTTGTTCTCGCGCGCGTTCACGACGGTGAGCTTCTTGGCGCTGCCCTTGCGGCGTTTGCGGGGAAGCGGGATGGAGCGGCGGCCGGACAGGTAGTCGGCGGTGAGGCTGCCGTCGGTGGCGAGGAGGCCGTCGAGGGTGCCGGAGAAGATAACGTCGCCGCCGTGGACCCCGGCGCCCGGGCCCATGTCAATGACGTGGTCGGCGGTGCGGATGGCGTCCTCGTCATGTTCGACCACCAGCACGGTGTTGCCGAGCGATTTGAGGCGCTTCAGGGTTTCGAGGAGGCGGTCGTTGTCCTTCTGGTGGAGGCCGATCGAGGGCTCGTCGAGGACGTAGAGGACGCCGCTGAGGCCGGAGCCGATCTGGGAGGCGAGGCGGATGCGCTGGCTTTCGCCGCCGGACAGGGTGCCGGAGGTGCGGTCGAGGTGGAGGTAGTCGAGGCCGACGTTGTGCAAGAAACCGAGGCGCTCGTTGATCTCCTTCAGGATGGCGCGGGCGATTTCCTGGTGCTGGGGCGTGAGCTTGGGTTCGAGGGCGCCGAACCAGGCGTGGGCGTCGGCGACCGAGCGGCGGACGGCGTTCGAGATGTCCTCGCCGGCGATCTTGACGCTGAGCGCCTCGGGCTTGAGGCGCGCGCCGCGGCAGACTTCGCACGGGTGGGCGGCCTGGTAGCGGCTGAGCTCCTCCTTCATCCAGGCGGATTCGGTCTGAGCCAAGCGGCGGTTCAGGTTGCCGATGACGCCCTCGAACGGCTTCTTGACCTCGTAGCTCTTCTTGCCGTCGATGAAGCGGAGGGTGACGGGCTGGCCGCCGGTGCCGTGGAGGATGACGTGTCTGTGGTCGGGGCTGAGGTCGCTCCACGGCGTCTGGAGGGTGAAGTCGTAGGCGCGGGCGAGGGAGCTCAAGACCTGCATGTAGTAGGGCGAGGGGGGCTGGGACTTGGCCCAGGGGACGACGGCGCCCTTGGCGAGGCTGAGGGCGTGGTTGGGGACGACCAGGTCCTCGTCGAACTCCATCTTCTCGCCGAGGCCGTCGCAGCCCGGGCAGGCGCCCTGGGGGGCGTTGAAGGAGAACAAGCGGGGCTCGATCTCGGCAATGGTGAAGCCGCTGACCGGGCAGGCGAACTTCTCGGAAAAGCAGATGCGGCCGGGGGGTGCGTTGGTGGCGAGGACGGCGCGGTCCTTGGCCTTTTCGAGCGCCTCGGCGACGCCGGTGCGTTCGGTGCCGGCGGGTTCGACGGGCGGGTCGGCGGGGTCGAGGTAGGCGAGGCCATCGGCCAGCTTCAGCGCCTGTTCGAAGCTGTCGGCGAGGCGGGTCTGGATGCCGTCGCGGACGACGATGCGGTCGACCACCACCTCGATGTCATGCTTGTACTTCTTGTCGAGGGCGGGGGCCTCGTCGATCTCGTAAAAGGTGCCGTCGACCCGGACGCGGGTGAAGCCCGCCTTCTGCCACTCAGCCAGCTCCTTGCGATACTCGCCCTTGCGGCCGCGGACCACGGGGGCGAGCAGGTAGTGGCGGGTGCCCTCGGCCAGGCCCATGACGCGGTCGACCATCTGGCTGACCTGCTGCGCCTCGATCGGCAGGCCGGTGGCGGGGGAGTAGGGAATGCCGACGCGGGCCCACAGCAGGCGCATGTAATCGTAGATCTCGGTCACGGTGGCGACCGTCGAGCGCGGGTTGCGCGAGGTGGTCTTCTGCTCGATCGAGATGGCGGGGGAGAGGCCGTCGATATGCTCGACGTCCGGTTTCTGCATCATCTCCAGGAACTGGCGGGCGTAGGCCGAGAGGGACTCGACGTAGCGGCGCTGGCCCTCGGCATAGATGGTGTCGAAGGCGAGGCTCGACTTGCCGGAGCCGGACAGGCCGGTGATCACCGTCAGCGCATCGCGCGGGATGTCGACCGAGACGTTCTTGAGGTTGTGTTCCTTCGCCCCGCGAACGCTGATGTGGGTCAGCATACGCTTCCGCTCTGCTTCCTGATATGAGTCAGCATGGAGTAAGTTTGTTCCCAATTCGTTCCGGAGGCAAGGGCGCGGGGGCGAGCGAACGGGCGAGATGGGGACGCCTTCACCCAAACTCAAGAAATCGCCTGCAACCGTCCAAGGTCATGTTGCATAGCTGGCGGTGATCCGACCATGACCAATCACTTTCATGCCCTCGGCGTCAGTCTGGACGCTGAAGATTTCGTCATCCGAGCCGCTTGGGTGGCGATGCTGAAGCGTTACCACCCCGACGTTGACCCGAGTGCTGACGCGGCGGAGCGTACCCGGAAGATCAACGCGGCCTTTGCCGTCCTGCGAAAGCCCGAGGAGCGCCGGAAACATCGGGCCGACCTGATGGCGCAGCAAGCGAGGGAGCAAGCGGCGGCGAGGCACGGTCGCGACCGGAAAGAAGCGACCGGCTTCGCTACTCGCTACCCAAGCTCGACGACTGACGCTGGTCAGGCTTATACGTACGGTCATGCGAGCGGAGGTAGTGGAGCTCCCAAGCCCATGTGGCTGGTGCTTCCGGTTTCGATCTACGTCGCGGTTCAGGTCTTCTCGGCGCTCCATGGCGTTAACCAGCAGGGAGCGTCAGGTCCTGGCTCCGCGCCCTCCACAATCACGCAAGCGAATGAACCTCCCCCGTCCCCTGCTCAGGAGGCCGGCCACGTACAATACGAGACAGTCGAACAGTACGAACATGATGGACAAACCTACCTAAGAACGGTTGATTATCCGAGCCTGGAGGCCTTCAATCGAGCGCACGGCAAGGAGGGCGGCCTGGCGGGCACCTCCGATCACCAAGCACGCAGGAACGGTGGTCCGCACTAGAGCAGCTTCTCCTGCTTGCCCGCGCCCACATCCTCGCGCTTGGCTTTCTTGAGGCTGCTCGGGTCGACGAAGGGGATGTCGAGTTTCTCGCCGTTGAACAGTTCGGCGAGGGTGATGATCTGGAGCCGGGGGTAGGTGCGGCCCCAGTCGTCTTCGAAGCGGCCGACCGCGGCGGCGTCCTTCTCCATTGGGCGGGTGGGGTTCTTCGCGGTGATGAAAACGTCGAGCGTCGCCTCGTACAGCCGCAAATCTGCGGCTATCGAAAGGGCTAATTCACCGCTCAGCGCTTCACTGCGGTTTGCATAGGATCCTCGACCATGGCCGTTTTAAGCATGACGTGTCCTCACTGCCGCTCGCCACGGTCACCGCTAATGTCGGTTGCGGGCCACGCTCTCTCAGAGGGCAAAGCCACCTTATTTCTGATGTGCCCGGTGTGTGACAAACCTGTCAGTGCGAAGATGAACCGTACCAAAGCCGTGATGGGAACCTCCTCGATAGACGAGGTTGTCCGGTGGCCTCGTGGTCTAGATCAGACAGGATGGGAGGTCGTAGAATATTGGCCCACGCGGCAGGACAGCGCCGCGCCATCCGACGTGCCAGAGAGGATCGCGAGTAACTTCATCCAAGCCGAGGAAGCGGCATCCCGATCCCACCGCGAGGCTGCTGGTATGGCCTACCGACGCGTCTTAGAGCTCACCCTCAAAGATAAGGCCGCCACTCTTAAGGGAACTCTTGAGAAACGGATCGACAGGCTGGCTGATGAAGGTCGTCTCACGCTCGATATAAAGGACTGGGCTCACAACATCCGAGACTTGGGAAACGAAGCTACTCACGACGAAGACGAACCCACCGATGACGACATCGCCGACATGGCTGCGTTCACCCGAGTGGTTCTCGAGTACCTCTACAGTATGCCTGCGAAGGTCGCACGACGCGCTAATTTGGAAGCAGCTGCCCCACTCTAATTGCGGGTCGATCCGATTTCTCGTGCGGCTTTTGCGGTGTCACCAGCTTCCCTTTAGCGCTGCCTCGAGCCGCGCTACCCTTCCACGTTGGATGGATTCCCTCTCGCTTCTGATCGGTGTTTGACATGTTCGACGCGGAACCTCGCTTCGAGAGCCTTTTAGCACTCTCCCCGAAAGAAATCTTCGTGCCGAGCGCGCCAGGTCGCATGGCCCCTCAGGAGATCTTCAAAGCCGTCGGCCACGCGCTTACCACGTGGGAGTCCTTGGAGGAGGACTTGTGCAGGCTCTTCGGGGAATACATCGGCACCATTAACCCGGCAGTGAAGCGGGCATACGGCTCGGTTGTCAGCAGCCAAGGACGAATTGGCATGATGAAAGAGGTCATCCAAGCTAACTATGGGGTGACGTGGCCCGAAACTGCTGCACTTCATACGAAGGCGATGAACCAGATTGGTGCTCTTGCTGGCCGCAGAAATGAGATCGCCCACGGTATCGTTACCAACCAAACGGTAAACGAGAAGAACTTCGGTTATTGCCTCATGCCGGCGGAATACAATGCCGGGAAGACGTACTCAGCGGGAGAGTATTTTAGCCGCGTGAACGCAGGATCTGCCCACTCTGAGTGGCTCCGATTTTTTCTCTCCCGCGGTAAGTACGTCTACACCCACGTGGAAATCACAAAATATGCCGAGATGTTCGCGATTGCTAAGAAGGACGTGCAGTCGGTGCACCTGTACCTTTTTGAGAGCAGAGTAAGGCATCTTGCACAAGCAGGCGGTAAGAGAGGTCAGTATCACATTGTAGGTGGTCACACACGATCGACCGAGCCGCCTGAACCGCCGCAAGCGTAATCGATAACGCCCGGGTGATTTGCGCCGCGACTTGCGCAACGGGGCGGCGCAATGCGGCATGGTGGGTGGGTGACGCGATGGTGGGCGAGTGACGAGGAGGGTTCATGCGTGAGGGATGGGCTGGGCTGGTGGGCGCTGCGGCGGTGGTGCTGGCGAGTGCGGGGGCTTGTGCGATGACGGGGGCTCCGGCGGCGGCGCGGTGTGTGGTGGTTGGGGGCGAGAAGCTGCCGGCTGCGGTGGGCGGTGCGGCGGGGGTGTGTGCGGCGATCGAGGCGGCGGTGGCGCGGGCGGCTCCGGGTGTCGGCTACCGGGTCGAGGTCACCCTGCCCCGGCCGTACATCCTGAATGCGGTGGTCGTGCTGGCTGGTGGGCGCAAGCTGCCGGAGCAGCGGCTGACGGTCAGCGACGCGCCCTTGTCGCGCGCACTGGTGGAGCGGTTCGCCGACCGGGTGGCGGCCGGCATCGTGGCGGCGGTCAGGGGCTGACGCTGGCTTCGCGCGCTGGGTAGTCGGCGACCGGGTCGTGGTGGGCGCCGGTGCGGCCGAGCGTGCTTTCGAACAGGGTGAAGTGGGTGACCGGCCAGGGATCGCTGGTGAGGCCGGCGTGGTGCTGGAGCCAGGGCTGCAGCGCGGGCTCGCGGCCGGACCAGCGGGCCAGCGTCAGGTGCGGGTGGTAGGCGCGGCGTTCGGGGGCGAGGCCAACGAACTGGCACATGCGGTCGATCTTGCCGGCCAGGGCGGCGAGGGGCTCGCGCGGGGCGAGGCCGGCCCACAGCGCGCCGCCGCGGGCGCGGGCGAAGCGGCCGACGCCGGACAGGCGCAGCTCGAACGGGTCGAAGCGGACTTGCGTCAGGGCGTGGGCGAGGTCCTCGGCATGGGGACGCTCGACCTCGCCGATGAAGCGCAGGGTGCAGTGGAGCTGCTCGTCCCCCTGCCAGCGCAGGGGCTCGGGGCCTTCGGAGAGGTCGAGGAGGAGGTCGCGGATGGGCTCGGGCGGGCGGATGGCGAGGAACAGGCGGGGCATGGGTGCGGTGCTACACCGAAGGGGCCGTCACGCGGAATCAATCCGCGTGACGTCAGTCCTGTCCGGCTGCGCCGGCAGGCTGGCCGGCTGCCGCCGTCTGGCGCGCTGCTGTGGGCGGCGCGGGGCACCGTCCGCGCTGCGCTTGGCGGCGGCAGCTTCAACTCACATGTAAGTAGGTCGTTTCGTTTGCGAAAATTCTTGAAACCGAATGCCCGCCGAACGATATATGACCTTGTGGACGGGCCCTCTGGTTCGCCGACAATGGAGTTTGAGATGCAGAACTGGTCTGACCCGCGCACGACGACCGCCGCGCAACCCGCCGCGTCGGTGGGCGTGCCGCGTGCCGCCCGCGATGCGGGCCTGCGGTCCTACATGCTGAGTGTGTACAACTACATGGCGTCGGGCGTGCTGCTGACCGGCATCGTCGCCTACGCCCTGGCCGCCACGGGGGTCGCCGAGGCGATCTTCTTCAATGGCGGCATCCTGAAGTGGGTGTTCATGTTCGCCCCGCTGATCATGGTCATGGTGATGGGCTTCAAGGCCCAGAGCATGTCCACGGGCGCGATGCAGGCATTCTTCTGGGCGTTCGCCGCGGTGATGGGCGTGTCGATGTCGGTGATCCCGCTGATCTACAGCGGGACCAGCATCGCGCAGACCTTCTTCGCGACGTCGGCGGCGTTTCTGTCGCTGAGCCTGTGGGGCTACACGACCAAGAAGGACCTGTCGGGCTTCGGCACGTTCCTGATCATGGGCGTGGTCGGCCTGCTGGTGGTGATGATCGCCAACATGTTCATCCGCTCGGACGCGCTGAGCATGATGATCAGCGTGATCGGCGTGTTCCTGTTCGCGGGCCTGACCGCCTACGACACGCAGAAGATCAAGAGCATGTACGCCCACGTGGCGGGCAGCGACATGATGGGCAAGACGGCCATCCTGGGTGCGCTGACCCTCTACCTGGACTTCATCAACATGTTCCAGTTCCTGCTGAGCATCATGGGCGACCGCCGCTAAGCGAAGCACATCGGATTGGACGAGAATGGCCCGGCGGAGCGATCCGCCGGGCTTTTTCTTGGGGCTTGCGAAAGGGGATAAGGGATGGCGGAGCGGTTCGAGCGGCACAAGCAGCCGTGGACCCCGGAGGAGCTGGCCAAGCTGCGCACGCTGGCGGCCAAGGGCATGGCGATGAAGGCCATCGCCAAGGCGCTTACCCGGAGCGAGGAGTCGATCAAGCAGCGAGCCAAGGAGGACGGGCTGAAGATCGCCAAGCTGCGCTAGACCAAGGGCTTGGACGGCTTGCTGTTCAAGTGGGGTCGAGTAGCACCGCGCTGGCCGCTGGATGTGGGGCGACCGCAACGCTAGCGGTGGCAGGGTAGAGACAACGCGGGGGGTAGGGTGGCGATCGTTCTGGCAAGCATGCTGCTCGCCGTTGCAGCAGCGGAGATGGCTCTGCCGCCGGCGGACCCGCTCAGCGCCAGCATCGAGCTTGCGGACGTGGACCGGTTCGCGACGCTCTTCAGGCGGACCAGCGGGCACCCGTCGGCCGAGCAGGTCCAGCGAGAGTATCTTGATCCGGGCAGCTACGGCGTGCGGGTGTTCACTCCGGATCGGATTCGCGATGCCCGCCATCTCGCTGCCACGATCGCGGCCAACCCGGACCTCTATGCACGGGCGCTGGACACGTGTCTGCCGATCGTCAGGGGAACCACCGCTCAGCTGCGGGCAACCTATCTGGCGCTGCACGGCCTGCTGCCGGAGCGGCAACTGCCGCGCATCTACCTGGTCATGGGGGCGAACAATTCAGGCGGCACCGCGGGACCGGGGGCCCAGGTCCTTGGACTTGAAGTGCTGTGCCGGATGGCGGACACGCCTGACAGGCTGCGCGAGATCATGAGCGGCATCTATGCTCATGAAACGGTGCACACGTTGCAGGATGAGCCGGAGGCCATCCGGCAGGCGGGCCCGTTGCTCGGCAGCGTGTTGATCGAGGGCGCCGCCGACTTCATCGCCGGTCTGGTTACTGGCCGACTGATGGACCCTGCCCGCGCCGCCTGGGCGATGCCGCGACGGGCGGCATTGTGGAGGCAGTTCGAAGCGGACCTGGTGACGACGAGGCAGGCCGGGCAGAACATCAAGCGCGGCACGGCGGCCGGCGACGCGCTTCACCGCTGGGTCGGCAATTACGGCAGCGCGCCGCAAGGTTGGCCGGGCGAGCTTGGCTACTGGCTCGGCCAGGACATGTGGCAGCGCTGGTATGACCGCCAGCCCAACAAGCCAGCGGCGATTCGCGCCATGCTGGCGCTCGACGATCCGGCCTCCGTGCTGGAGCAGGGTCGCTTCAGGCCAGCCCGTTGAAGATCGCCAAGGTTCGACCGGCGCTTGTCCGGCCAATCAGCTAAGGGTGCGCTTAAAGAAGGCGAGGGTGCGCTGCCAGGCGAGGTCGGCGGCGGGCTTGTTGTAGCGTTCGGCCGAACTGTCGTTGTTGAAAGCGTGGTCGACGCCTTCGTAGGTGTAGCTGTCGACCGCCTTGCCTGCGGCCTTGAGGGCGGCGACCCATGGCTTGCCGGTGGCGTTCACGCGGCTGTCGCGGCCGGCATAGTGGAGCAGGAGCGGCGCCCCGACCTTGGCCGCTTCAGCCGGGCTGGGAGCCGGGCCGTAGTAGGCCACCCCGGCGTCCAGTTTGCTGCCGGCCGCCACCGCCAGCCGATTGACGAAGGCGCCGCCCCAACAGAAGCCGACCACCCCGACCTTGCCGTTGCCGCCGCCATTTCGGTGGAGGCGATCGAGCATGGCAATGGCGTCACGGACCGACTTGGCCAGGTCGAGCTTGGCGATCATGTCGCGCGCGCGGTCTTCGTCGGACGGGGTGCCGCCCGCGGGGGCGAGCAGGTCCGGAGCCACGGCGAAGTAGCCGGCCAGGGCCAGCCGGCGGGTGACATCGCGGATGTGGGCGTTAAGCCCGCGATTCTCGTGGATCACCAGCACGGCGGGCAGCTTGCCGGCGCGCTTGCGCGGCATGGCGCCGTATACGGGATAGTTGGCGAGGCTGAGCCCGCCGGTGCGCAGGCGGGTATCGCCCTCCGGCACGATCGCGGCGGCCGCCGGGCTGGCGGCGATGGCGCCGATCAGGGCTTCGGCGGCCGCGGCGCTGCCGGCCAGCGCGACCATTCGGGACATGAACTCGCGCCGGGGCAGGCCGTCATGGGTGAAGCGATCAAAGAGATCGATTGCCTGCCGTCTCAGGTCGTCACTCATGCGGTCACCCCTTCATGTCGATGGTGCCCGGCTGTCGTCGCCGCGGCGGTGATCGAACGGATGGATCCCCAAACAGGTTCAGGGTGATGTCAGGCCGAGGCCCTGAGCTCCTCGGCCGCAGCCTCGTCGAGCTGCTTGGCGCGGCGATAGGCATCACGGTCGGTGCAACGGGCGACATAGGCCTGGAAGGCGGGGCGCGGCTCCAGCAAGCCGAACATCAGCATGAAGCCGAGCTGGGACGCGACGTAGAGGTCGGCGGCGCTGAACCGGCCGGTGATGTAGTCGCGCTCGCCAAGCATCCGTTCCAGTCCGTTGATGGCATTGTCCCAGTTGCCGTGACCGAACATCGCCTGGCGCTCCGCCGGGGGCGTGAAATCGACTGCCTTCAGGGAAAAGGCTTGCTCTAGCGGACCGGCAGCGAAGAACAGGAAGCGGTAATAGTCGGCCCGGTCGGCGGGCGCCGGAGCCAGGCCCGCAGCGGGGAATGCGTCGGCCAGATAAGCGCAGATCGCCGCCACCTCGGTCACGACCTGGCCATGATGGCGGATCGCCGGAACCTTGCCCATTGGGTTGATCGACAGATAAGGCTCGGCTTTCATGCTGCCGCCGTAGCCGAGATATTCGCTGTCATAAGGAACGCCGACCTCCTCCAGCATCCAGCGGATGATCTGCCCGCGCGATTGCGGGTTGGTATAGAAGGCGAGGTCGGTCATGGTCGTACTCCCTGTTGGAACAAACAGCGAACTGTTACGCCTCGTCGAGTGCCTGTTCAAGCATCTCCAGCAGCACGCCCAAAGCCCTGATGCGACCGGGCAGCGGCCAAGCGGGCCGAAATGCTCCTCGCGCAGGAGCGTCGGGCGGCCGGCGGCGGGCGCAGCCGAAGTGAACAAGGCCCTCTTCCTTGCCCGGTGCGGCGGGGCCGGCGAAGCCGGTGACGGACAGAACGATGTCGGCGGCGCTGCTCTGCAATGCGCCCTCGGCCATGGCGCGGGCCACGGCGGAGGTGACGGCGTCGTTCCGGCCGGTGAGGTCGGCGGGCAAGCGAAGCATCTGCTGCTTGGCGGCTTCCTCATAAGTGACGAAGCCGCGGTCGAAGCCGTGGCCGGCGCCTTCGACGTCGGTCAACAGCGAGGCGAGCAGGCCGCCGGTGCAGCTTTCGGCCGTCGCAACCTTGACGTCGAATTTCGCAGACCCGCTTCATCAGCTGCTCCGCCCTGCCGTCCAGTTCGTCCGGCAGGGCGGGGTGCAGTGTTTCGCTCATCCGCGCTCGCCGGAGGGGGCGGCGGAAGAGGCAGGTGCCGGCGCAGCGCGGGGCGCCTGGGCGGGAGCCGTGCCGCCGCGTTCGGCGGCCGAGGCGTCGCGGGCGGCGCGGAATTCGCTGTCGGCGCTCCAGTTCGGCCACATCGTGCCGTTGGCCAGGCTGAGGCCGACGGCGTGGAGCAGGGCGGCATCCGCGGCCATGCCGCTGAAGTTCCAGCTGGGGGAGTATTCGTCGGCCGGCTGGTGATAGCGCTTGTCGACATATTCGCGGCTGATCTGCTCACCCCGCGCGACGCCGCCGGTCACCAGGTCGAGGCCGGGTTCGAAGCTGATCGCGGGCACGCCGACCTTGGCAAAGGAGAAGTGGTCGGAGCGGTAGAAGCCGCCGGTTTCCGGATGCGGGTCGGGCTTGAAGGTGCGGCCTTCGCGCTGCCCTTCGGCGACCAGCAGGTCGAGCAGGTCGAGCCGGGCGGTGCCGGAGATGGAGAAATCGCGGGCGGGACCGAACACGCCCATGGAGTCGGTGTTGAGCACGCCGACGGTTTTGCTGACCGGGTAAAGCGGGTTGCGGGCGTAATATTCCGAGCCGAGCAGGCCTTTCTCCTCGGCGGTGACGGCGAGGAACACGATCGACCGGTCGGGTCGCGGGCCGCGGGCAAAGGCGCGGGCCTGCTCGATGATGTGGCTGATGCCGGTCGCGTTATCGAGGGCGCCGTTGTAGATCCGGTCGCCGCGAGCGTCGGGCAGGCCGATGCCGAGATGGTCCCAGTGGGCCGAGTAGATCACCGTCTCGTCGGGGCGGGTACGGCCGGGGAGCAGGCCGACGACGTTCTGCGAGGTGATCACCTGCGTGCGGGCGGTGGCGGCGACGCTGACGGTCGCGTCAAGGGCGACGGGCCGGAAGTCGGAGCGGCGGGCGGCGGCCATGAGCGCGTCGAAGTTTTGGCCCGTATTCGTGAACAGGAGGCGGGCGGTGTCGGTGGTGATCCAGCTTTCGAACGGAGTGTGGGCCGCGGCGGGGTTCTGGCGGACGATGTCGAACATGGTGTTGGTGTTCGAGTTCTTGACCGTGTTCCAGCCATAGCTGGCCGGGGCGGTTTCGTGGACGATCATCACGCCGGCGGCGCCGCGGCGGGCGGCTTCCTCGAACTTGTAGGTCCAGCGGCCGTAATAGGTCATGGCCTTGCCGCCGAACTGGCCATCTCCGCCTTCGAAGTCGGGGTCGTTGACGAGGACGACGATGACCTTGCCGCGGATGTCCTGGCCTTTGAAGTCGTCCCAATTGCGTTCGGGGGCGGCGACTCCGTAGCCGGCGAAGAGGATGGGGGCGCTCGCGAGATTGATGGTAGTGGCGCCGTTCTGGGGGGAGCGGACGGCGACGTCGGTGCCTTGCGTCAGCCGGGTGGAGCCGCCGCGGGTGGTGAGGGTGACGGCCGGAGCGCCGACGAGGTCGGACTTGAGGAGCGGGACGGGCTGGGTCCAGGTGCGGCGACCGCCCACGACGGCGCCGCCCGGCTGGAGTCCCGCCGCCTTGAACTGGGCGGTGATGTAGTCGACCGTCTTGGTTTCGGCCGGGGTGGCGACGCCGCGGCCTTCAAACGCGTCGGAGCCGAGGGTCTGGACGTGCTGGCGGAGGCGCTGGGGGCTGAACTGGGATTGTTGGGCGCTTTGAGCAAACAGGGGGGCGGGAGCGGCGAGGGTGGTGGCGGCGAGCAGCAGGAAGGCGGGTCGAATCACGGGCCGGAGCTCCATCGATTGGAAAACGATGGACACCCATGCGACGGCGGGCGCGGTGTGGGAAGGGGCTTACGGCGGGGTCAGGGAGCGGCGGAAGGGGACAAAGGGGACACGTACATGGAAGGGGGGGGGCTCAGTCGTCGGGCGCCTGCAGCAGCTTCATCTCCTGCTCGCGCAGGATCTCGGCACCGAAGGTCGTCAGCCGCTCGGTGAGGGCGGCGACGATCTCGGCGTCGTCGGCGATCGGCTGGTACGGCTGCGTCCCGCGTGCGGGTGCGAGCTCGTCCGGGCGCTCGCCGTAGCGGGCGGGGAGGCCGTGGCGGAGGAGGAACATGGTCAGCCGCTCGTCGAAGTGGCGGCGCTCGCCGACCTGTTCGCCATTCCAGTAGACCGGCCGGGCCACCCCCTCCACCGCGCGCAGCACGGCGCTGTCCTCGATCTGCTCCAGGCCCGACAGGCGGGCCTGTTCCCACGCAGCGAGGAACGCCGCCCCCTCCGCCCCCGCCGCCTCGGCCCGCCGCCGCAGGCGATACACCGACTGCCGACACATCCCGACCGCCCGCGCCGCATAGGAAACAACGCCACCCGCCTCCAGCGCCTGCAAAAACGCCACCTGCTTCTCCCGAGTCCACCCATCCTCGCGATGGCGGGAGGTGAAGGTGGGATATGGTTCATCGTCTTCGTAGTCCATGAACCGGAGCGGTACATGTTTTTATGAGTGTAGGACAGCAGCTTTTTCAGCCGAGCGCAGGTGAGCGGATGCGCCAGCATCCGGGAGCCAGCGCGTAGAGACGGAAAAAGCCGGCCAGCCTGCGCGCGAGCCGCGCATGCAGCGAGGGCGACAGGACTGACGTCACGGGATTTACTCCCGTGACGGCTCATCCCTTTCTTGAGGCAGAGCATATTCCAAGATGGTACGATCTACAGAACTTAAGGAGGTCAAGCTGGCCCAATCCAAGCCCTCGACACGCGAGAGGGCCTCGCGTCGCGATTGAGGCGATCCAAGATGCGGGCGGAGACGCTCAGCTAGCGGCAATGGAATTCCGCTCTCGTCGAGCTGCTTCATCCAAGCTGGCCGAAACCATTGCTCCATCTCCGAGATGAAGAACGAGTAACTGACCGCCGCATCCATGACCAGGCTACTTACGAGTGACTGCACTGCTCCAAGCGCCCTCGGAAAACTAAATTCGCAAGCCTGCATGAACTGGAAAGCCCGATCGACGCCCTCGCTTTCTTTGTCAGCCGAGAACGTTTCAACAAACCAACGCAAAAAGTCAGGCAACCTTTGAAACTGGCTTAGCATAGACCACGCCCAAGCAACCTGCTTGGGGGTATGTAGGCCAGTCGGGTCGCGCTTAGCATGGGCGACCAAAAGTGCGAGTTCGGCAAGTGCAATCCGTTGAGATCTGTCAGGCACTTGCGACCACAACAGAAGTCCTCGCTTTTCTTCAAGTAACTCACGAGTGCGATCTCTCAATTTAACGAGAACATCCACTCCTAAGGAGCCATGCTCCCGAGTAATTTCCTGCGATAGCCCGCTTTCACTTTGTACTCGATCAACTCTCTCCTTGCCCAATCCCGACAAATCGTCGCTGCTGACATTCATGAGAAGGAAGTCGGAGCTCTCGTTAGGATTACTGAAGACCGGTACAGTTACATCGGTCTCTACTTCCGCCGGAGGCTCATGGTAGAGATACGCGTTTCCAACGAAGTGACGCATCATCCGCCCGACTCTGCCTCGTATGTTGGCAAACGAGAAGAAATCGAAATCAGTCCGTGCAATTTTCTTATCGTAAACAAACACATTAGCTGCCGACGTATTAACTCCCTCGATCAGAGTCGAAGTGCAGATAAGCATCTTCACCTGTTTCTTGTCGAAGAGTTGCACGAACATCTGAGCCAGTGATCGGGGCAGTTTTCCGTGGTGAACTGCGACTCCTCGTGAGAGACCCTTTGTTGCACTCCAGCTAGGGTGGTAGTTTTCTCTTATCCAAGCCTCGAGTTCGCGGCCGAGTTCGCTCGCGTAGGACACATCAGAGTCTAGGATTGAGCCTAGCAGCGTCTGTGCAGAACCCGGAGTAGAGGTAAATACAAGCGAACTCTCATGTCCGACTTCGCGAACGTCCGACAAGAACGTCTCGAACTTAGCCGAAGAGTTAGATCGATCGATGACATTTACCGTAACCGTTTTATAATCCGTCCTTACGAAACGAAAATCGCCTTTATACTTAGTACCAAGATCAATTGCCCGGATGTGAGGGCCCGCCATGAAACACTGGCGTGACGCGGGTAGGTACTTATACAACGCGAGGTTGAGGGTTTCATAACGACCATCATCGCGGTCTGGGTCAAGCTTGTAGAATTCGTCAACGAACAACAAGTCTATCTGACATTCCAGCCGCCGATTGAGTAGCCTTTCTTGGGTGAGAACAAAAACTGTCGGGTGTTCTGGATCATGAACATCGATAGTATCGCTGATAACAGTATAGCTGTCGCCAAATGTAGTCTGTATCCGCCTTCGTGTCTCGTCGATTAATGCGATCGTTGGCAGAACCAAAACAACGGTGTGAGGCCGCCTTCTCTCTATGAAGGCGTCTACTAGCGCACTCTTGCCGAAACTGGTTGGCGCACTGAGTATGACATTATCGCCATTCATCAGCCAAAGCAGCGCCTGCATCTGTTTCGAATGAAGGTACAACTTACCACGGATATCGATCGCATGGCTCTCAATCAGAGTTTGCGAGAGCAAGCTAAAGCCTTCGAGGTTGACGTAAGGATAGAGCCCGCACTCCTCAGCCAGATACTCTACTACAGCATCTCCCCCGTCCGGCAGGAGCTGCAGACGTCTCAGCTCGAGTAGACGAATGGCAATTTCGAGCGCGTTCTCGGCTTCTCGTTCAGCAACTGCTAGATCTGCTCCCGCTTCGCAAACGGCGTCAAAGAGTAAGTCGGCCTGGAGCCTCTTGCCCGGCTCAAGCCTACAGAGAAGCTCAAGCGCACTCATTTGAGAAACGGCTTAAGCTTGTCGTCGAAGCTCGCGACGACAGCATCTTTGCTTTCAAGCGGCACCAAGATCAGCTGGAACTTGAGAGAAATCTGAGCCGCTTTCTCGCCAAAGTAGACCCTCAATGCCTCCACCTCCGCCTGAAGCATGTTCACGTATTGTTCGCAGATCGTGCCGTGGCTTGCAACAGCTTTGCTCTCGTATGCAATCATAATTGGGAACACGGATACTGCGAGCAGTTTGTCGATTGAGGTGCTTGGTCTGAAGAGGGAGGCTATCTCAGACCTCCGAGGCACATCCTTTCCGATGTGAGCAAAGAGCATCGCTTTCTCGGATTTTAGGAAGTGCGGTAGGATGTGCTCTTTCACAGACGATACGGCGTCTCTGATGGCCTTTTGTGGGTCCTTGTAGAACTTCGATTCCCCGAGCCAAATTTCAAAGTTCTCAGGCAGTAGTTTGACATGAACACCATCGAAGCCCTTCACGGTGTCATTTGAGGCGCTCTTGAGCACGAGCTTGCAGACGATTGGTTCGCAGTTGAAGTGGAGTACGCAAGCGAGGTGGAGAAGGATTTCGCCTAACTCCCCTCGGGTTTCAGTCTTCTTGGTGTCGTAAATGTGAGCTGCAGCGAGTTTGAGAAGCTCAACGAAGTTATGAGAAGCGAAGGAAAGTTGGTGCTCTTGCATCAGAGCGACGTATGGCACCCACCCGAAAAGGTGATCGGCCAATTGCACGCTCCGCCAATTCTCGTTCTCGTAGCCTGCACAGAGAGCGCGCAGTGGGTTAAGCAGTTCGACGAGGTCAACCCGAACCTCCAAGAATGGGTCGGGATATTGCACGGCCATGAGGAAGCTTTCTCGCGTTCTGCTTCAAGCTTACCCTTGCTTGAGAGATACGCAAGTAACCAGAAAAGAAACCCCTATGATCGTACGAGAACTATTGATCCAGAAAACTCCGCATCTTCCGCGACCGGCTCGGATGCTTCAGCTTCCGCAGCGCCTTGGCCTCGATCTGCCGGATCCGCTCGCGGGTGACGGAGAACTGCTGCCCCACCTCCTCAAGCGTGTGATCCGTGTTCATCCCGATCCCGAACCGCATCCGCAGCACGCGCTCCTCGCGCGGCGTCAGTGACGCCAGCACGCGGGTGACGGTTTCCTTGAGGTTGGCCTGGATCGCGGCGTCGACCGGAATAACCGCGTTCTTGTCCTCGATGAAGTCCCCTAAGTGGCTGTCTTCCTCGTCGCCGATGGGGGTTTCGAGGCTGATCGGTTCCTTGGCAATCTTGAGGACCTTGCGGACCTTTTCGAGCGGCATGGACAGGCGTTCGGCGAGTTCCTCGGGCGTCGCCTCGCGGCCGGTTTCGTGGAGGAACTGGCGGCTGGTGCGGACGAGCTTGTTGATGGTCTCGATCATGTGGACCGGGATGCGGATGGTCCGCGCCTGGTCGGCGATCGAGCGGGTGATGGCCTGCCGGATCCACCAGGTGGCGTAGGTCGAGAACTTGTAGCCGCGGCGATACTCGAACTTGTCCACCGCCTTCATCAGGCCGATGTTGCCTTCCTGGA
>Ga0210040_10000175_pt1 | contig 116856 bp, 96 predicted proteins | sample CryGeyCG12114_NA_FD_185462 | JGI IMG/M metagenome (GOLD analysis project Ga0210040, IMG submission 185462) | Groundwater microbial communities from aquifer - Crystal Geyser CG19_WC_8/21/14_NA (SPAdes) (version 2) | ecosystem: Environmental > Aquatic > Deep subsurface > Groundwater | place...
AACTGCCTGTTCCTTGCTGACCGTAGGAAAATCGTCAATAAAATCATCTAACGATACACCGGCTTCTAAATGGTCAAATAAAGTTTCTACGGGTACGCGGGTACCTGCAAAAACGGGTTGCCCGCCCAAAATATCGGCATTAATGGTAATAAGCGCGCTGATGTCCATATAGGTAAAGTTAACGATTTTCGTGCAGCCATACACTGAGCAAATTCATTCGTTAAGTTGCTCTACTCCCAACGCATCTCCACACCCCGCCAACAATTCCGCCACCGTCCTACCCAACCCCGGATGCACCACCTCCGGCGCAATTTCCGCCAGCGGCACCAGCGCGAAGCGGCGCTCCGGCAGGCGCGGGTGGGGTACTTGCAGGGTAGGGGTATTGATGATTTCCTGACCGTAGAGCAGAATGTCCACGTCCAGGGTGCGGGCACCCCAGCGGATTTTGCGGGTGCGGCCAGCCTGTTGCTCTACCTGCTGGCAGGCAGCAAGTAGGGCAGCAGGCAGGAGATGAGTAGCCACGGCTACAGCTTGGTTCAGGAAACCCGGTTGGTCGGTGAGGCCCCAGGCAGCCGTTTCATATAGGCTGGATTGGGCCACTACGGGGCCTGCCAGCTCGTGTAGCTGCACTACGGCGGCGCGCAGTGTTTCCTGTCGGTTGCCGAGGTTGCTGCCGAGTAGGAGGTAGGCGAGGATAGGCATTCGTTATGAGAGGAAGGTAGGGGCGCCTTGCAGGCGCCCGTTGTGCTATCAGGTAGGAGCACCCGTAATTCCTTACTTATACCAAGTAGGCACCGACGGGCGCCTGCAAGGCGTCCCTACCGCAGGAAGGCAATGGTTTCGTCGGCCACGCGCTGGGCGTCGGTGGGCAAGCCGTTTTCCTCCCACGGGTGCCGGCCGCCAAATACGTGGTTGGCGCCGGGCACTACCACCAGCTTGGCGCGCGGCTGCCAGGCTTGCAGGTCGTGGGCCATTTGCACGGGTAGGGTTTCGTCCTGGTCGCCGTGGAGCAGGAGCAGCGGCTGGCGCAGGGCGCGTACCAGGGTAGGGATATCGAGGCGGGATTTGTTGCGCTGGTAGTCCTCGGCCAGCTGGTAGTAGAGCGGCATGCGCTGACCGGTGCGGGCATTGTCGATGTATTGCACGCCATCGGCCTGCCAGCGCTGCATGAAGTCGGGACTCCAGCGCTGGTCGATGTCGTTGATGGCGGCCCAACCTACTACGGCCGTCACGCGGGCGTCTTCGGCGGCTTTCAGCAGCACCAGCCCGCCGCCCCGGCTGTGGCCGATGAGGGCCAGGCGCGTCAGGTCCATTTCGGCGGGGGGTAGGGGCGTAGCGCCAGGCGTGTGCAGGGCATCGAGCAAGGCGCCCAGATCATCCAACTCCAGGCTGAAATTGTTGTGCCCGAAGGCTTCCATGTCCTCCAAATCGCCGCTACCGCCTACCACCACACCGTTGTGTGAAAGGTTTAGCTTAATAAACACAACACCTTGTTGGGCAAAGTAGTCGGCCAGTACGTTGAAATGGCCCCAATCCTTGAAGCCCTTAAACCCGTGCACAAATACCACTACCGGCTTAGCCTGCCCATTGGGCAGGTAGCGGGCATCGGCTGCAAACGGGCGCGTGTGGGTAGGGCTGCGGAGTAGAAAATCAGTGGAAGTTGGAGTGGAAGAAGGCATAGGAGCGAAAGTACATTACAAGCAGTCAACGAGGCCGCCGCTTACCATTTTTTGAAAATGACATATACGGCCGCTACCAGCAGGGCAAAGCCTACTACATGGTTCCAGCCGAGCTTATCGGTTTTGAAGACGAACACTGCGCACAGCGTAAACACGGTGAGCGTTACTACCTCTTGGATCACTTTGAGTTGAAACAGACTGAACGGTCCGCCATTTTCTACAAAGCCCAAACGGTTGGCCGGCACCTGAAAGATGTACTCGAACAAAGCCAGCCCCCAACTCACCAAGATAACGCCTGCCAGCCCCAGCTTGGCGAACCATGGTATTTTCCTGAACAAATGCAGGTGGCCGTACCAGGCAAATGTCATAAACAGGTTGGAGATTGTGAGCAGCACAAGAGAGGCAATACCGCGCATAAAACCAAGGAGAAGGAGAGGAGTGAAGCAACAAAAGGGCGCTTGTGGCTGCGCTACGCTGCCTCAGCGGTACTCATACGAACGTTATGGTAGAGAAAGGCGCAATATCCCATCGTTTTTCCCCGTATCATTGCAGCGCCCAATTTGCCCGCATGAAAGTAACCCTGGACGAGATACAAGCCCCAATTGCGGGCGAAATGGTGGAGTTTGAACGCAAATTTCGCCAGTCCATGAAGTCCAATGTCCTGCTGCTGGACAAGATCATGGGCTATATTGTGAAGCGCAAGGGCAAGCAGATCCGGCCGATGTTCGTGTTCTTCTCGGCCAAAATCTGTGGCGCCGATCCGCTTCCTGAGGCTACCTTCCGCGGCGCAGCTCTTATCGAGCTGCTGCACACGGCTACCCTGGTGCACGACGACGTGGTGGACGAATCGAACTACCGCCGCGGTTTTTTCTCCATTAATGCGCTCTGGAAGAATAAGATAGCCGTACTGGTAGGCGACTACCTGCTCAGTAAAGGCCTGCTGCTGAGCCTGGAAAACGACGATTACGCCCTGCTCAAAATCGTGAGCAACGCCGTGCGTGAGCTGAGCGAGGGCGAGCTACTGCAAATCGAAAAGGCCCGCCGCCTCGACATCACGGAGGACGTGTACTTCGACATTATCCGCCAGAAAACGGCGTCGCTGATTGCCTCTTGCTGCGCCGTGGGGGCGTCCTCGGCCGGCGCCGACACGGCCATTATTGAGCAGGCGCGGCTGTTTGGGGAGAAGGTAGGTATTGCCTTTCAGATCAAAGACGACCTGTTCGACTACGGCACGGCCGAAATCGGCAAGCCGGTGGGCATCGATATCAAGGAAAAAAAGATGACGCTGCCCCTCATCTACGCCCTGCAACAGGCCGACTGGCTCACCAAGCGCCGCATTATCTACAACGTAAAGAACAACGACGGCCGCAAAGACCGAATTCAAGCCGTTATCGACTTCGTGAAGCAATCCGGCGGCCTCGACTATGCTATCCAAGCCATGCAGCGCTACCGCGACGAGGCATTGCAGCTGCTCTACACATTCCCGGTCTCGCCGGCTCGTACCTCCTTGGAGCAATTAATCAACTACACGATTGAGCGGGAGAAATAGAGTACAGATTTCACCCGATTAGTGGATGAGTAATACTGTATCTATCAAACAAAAAGCGCTTACCGTTCGGTAAGCGCTTTTTGTTTGATAGTCTTTCGCAAAAGCGGTGGTCTATTGGCGGTCCTGCTCGGGCTCGGCCAACTGGTAGCTCACTTTGTCTGGGGCTACCTCGCTCACGTTGAACAGCACACCATCGAAGGTGCTATCCACCATTAGCTCGTGGCGCATACCACAGTTGTGGCACTGAATTTCTTCAATTTCATAGCCCTCGGCGGCCGTTTCGGGCTGGCCGGGGGTAGGGGCATCTGGGGCAGGCACGCCAATGAGGTCCGTAAATACTTCTGCGTGGCACTTGTTGCACTCAAATTTGAGGCCCACGGCGCGGCCTTGCAAGTCGGAAAGAGAAGCGCGCTCGTCGGCTTTTTGTTGAATCCACATAGGGAGTAGGGTTTGGTTTTGGAGAAAAGAGCGGTATAGCTGTAGTGTACGCGCAAAAGCCCCTGTTAAGTTGTCCGGAACAGTACGTTGGGCGTTGCAGTAACCAACGCAACTTTGGGAATAGACCAGATAAACTCCTGCCCGCGTGCTACCTTGTTTGTCCATGACCTCTACCTCGCTACCCTTCAGCCTGCGGGCGGCTCCACTACCCCTGGTGCCCGTCCTGGAAACTGCCGATTTGCGCCTGCGCGGGCCCCAACCCACCGATCTGCCCGAAGCCGCCGCCATGCACGCTGATCCGGCTTTTTATCGTTTTCTAGGCAATAAGCCCAACTCCGAGGAGGAAGTGTGGCGCCGTATTCTGGCGCAACTGGGGCACTGGGCCATGGTGGGCTACGGCGCCTGGGCCATCGAGGAAAAAGCTACTGGTCGCTACCTTGGCACAGTCGGTTTCTTCGATTTCCAGCGCGACCTCACTCCCTCGCTCAAGGGCATACCGGAGGCAGGTTGGGTACTGGCCTCCCATGCGCACGGCCGTGGCTACGGCTCGCAGGCACTACAAGCCGCCCTGGCCTGGGCCGACGCACACCTGCCCGTGGACCGCATCACCTGCATCATCGACCCCGATAATACCGCTTCCCTACGCCTAGCTCAGAAGTTCGGCTTCCGGGAGTTTGCCCGTACCACCTACCACGACAGCACTATCGTACTGCTGGAACGGCTGCGAGAAAAGTAACGCCTTGCCATCAGGCAGCAACCAAAAGCAACGTGCCTTATCGCCCCGTAGAATTTCTCTCACGGGGCGATAGGGCACGTTGCTTCTTAAGGAGTTTGCTACCTGGTAGTCTACTTCTCAGCTACCAACTGATCAATCGTCTTGTTGAATTCCGCAATTTCCTGATCGTAGTACTTGCCGGTGCCGGGGCCGGAGAAGCCCGTATGAATCTTCCGCACCTCGCCTTTTTTATCGAGGAAGATAGTGGTAGGGAAGGCCAGTACTTTCTCTATCTGAGGTAGGGATTTAGCGGCGGCGTCCTTGTCGGCTATGCCGGCCACGGCCACGTCGTAGCCCACGTTGAAGCGCTGCTTCATTTTCAGCAGCTTCGCGGCGGCCTTCTTCTGGTCGGGTGTGCGCTCGTAGCCCAGGCCAATGATTTCGACGCCACGCTGCTTGTTTTTCTCGTACCATGGGGCCAGGAAGTTGGTTTCGTCCATGCAGTTGGGGCACCACGAGCCCAGCAGCTGCACCACCACTACCTTGCCCTGGTATTTGGGGTCGGAGGGAGAAATGCTGCCGCCTTCGTATACGCTGGGAAATTTGAACGTCAGCTTTTTCTGTCCTGGCTTCATGCCCGCCAGCGAGTCGGCGTTGGGTAGTTTGGCGTTGGGGTCGAGGGTAGCCGTCCAGGTTTCGTGGCCGCTTTTGCCGCTGTAAAAGTCGCCTTGCAACGTGCTATTCGCTTGTTTGGTCGCCGTGAACAGGAAACCGTGGCTGCCATCGAAGGTAGAGAGGCGCAAGGTGTCGCCGTTGGCCTGGCCAGCCAAGTAGCGGTAGTCGCCGGTAGTGGTCAGAAAGGTGCCGGTCACATCGTGGCCCTTCTGCTGAAACACGCCCACGGCGGGGTAGGAATCTTCGGGCTTCTCGCCCCGAAACGTCACGCTCCAGGTGCCATTGAAATCAGCCGGATCGGCCGGCGTCTTACTAAGAAACAGCTGTTGTATGCCTATCTGCGCCGTGAAGGGTACGCGGTAGGGCTCTTTGGCATCATACTTCACCCAAGCCCCCTGCAGTTGTCCGTCGCCGGCCGGCCGCACCACCAAAGCTGCATCAAAAGCACCCAATCGGATGATAGTGGAGTCGCCGGCCGTGGTGATTTCGTCCAGCTTCAGGCGTTCCTCGCCGTTGCGCAAGTACACCACAGGCTGGTTGGCTGAGTCTTTCTCTACCACAAACAAGAAGGGAATCTGCTGACCCTGCGCTATAAGAACACCGCGCCACGGGCCTTCCCGCAGCGGACCAGTCAGCCGGTCAGCAGTGGTGGCTTTTTGCTCGCCGGAGTTGGAGGAGCACGCAGCCACGGCGAAACTTATGCTAATGCCCAAAAAGAGCTTGTGAAAAACAGACATATTCTAAACAAGGTAAGGAATGAGTTAAAGCTAAACTACTACGCGGTTTAGTTGGTTTATAGACTAAGTTCTGGCGAAGATAAAGTTTGGGTACCGCAACGCTGGGCAACTATATTTGCGTACCTATTAGGAAGTTCACCTTTTCCCTTTTTGCATTATGGCGTTTGACTTAGAAATGATTCAGGCCGTGTACGCCGGTATGGGCCAGCGCATCGAAGCCGCCCGTGCCGCTGTTGGCCGTCCGCTCACCCTGACCGAGAAAATCTTGTATGCCCACCTTCACGGCGGCGACGTGACTCAGGCCTACGAGCGGGGCGTTTCCTACGTCGATTTCGCTCCCGACCGCGTGGCCATGCAGGATGCAACCGCCCAAATGGCGCTGCTCCAGTTCATGCAGGCTGGCAAAGCCAAGGCTGCGGTGCCTAGCACCGTGCACTGCGACCACCTGATCCAAGCCAAAGAAGGCGCTTCGGAAGATTTGGCCACGGCCAACGACGAAAACAAAGAAGTATACGACTTTCTGGCGTCGGTTTCCAATAAATACGGCATCGGCTTCTGGAAGCCCGGCGCTGGTATCATCCACCAGGTAGTACTCGAAAACTACGCCTTCCCCGGCGGCATGATGATCGGTACGGACTCGCATACGCCCAACGCGGGTGGCCTCGGCATGATTGCCATCGGAGTAGGCGGTGCCGACGCGGTAGACGTGATGGCCGGTATGGCTTGGGAGCTGAAGTTCCCCAAAGTAATTGGCGTGAAGCTGACTGGCAAGCTGTCGGGCTGGGCTTCGGCCAAAGACGTGATTTTGAAAGTAGCCGGTATCCTGACTGTGAAAGGCGGCACCGGCGCTATCGTGGAGTATTTCGGTGAGGGCGCCGACAACCTGAGCTGCACCGGCAAAGGTACCATCTGCAACATGGGTGCTGAAATTGGAGCCACTACCTCGGTATTTGGCTACGATGATAAGATGGCCGATTATCTGCGCTCCACTGACCGCGCCGACGTGGCCGAGCTGGCCAACGGTATCCGCCAGCACCTGCGCGCCGACGACGAAGTGTACCAGGATTCGGAGAAATATTTCGATCAGCTGATTGAAATCAACCTGTCGGAGCTGGAGCCTTACGTGAACGGCCCGTTCACGCCGGACGCTGCTTGGCCGATTTCGCAGTTCGCGGCGGCCGTAAGAGAGTTTGGCTGGCCCGAGAAGCTGGAGGTAGGCCTGATCGGCTCCTGCACCAATTCGTCGTACGAGGACATCACCCGCGCTGCCAGTATTGCAGAGCAAGCCGTGAAAAAAGGCCTGTCGGTAAATGCTGAGTTCACCGTAACGCCCGGCTCGGAGCAGGTGCGCTACACGGTAGCCCGTGACGGTTTGCTTGACACCTTCGCCCAGATGGGCGGCGTGGTGCTGGCTAATGCCTGCGGTCCGTGCATCGGCCAGTGGGCCCGCCACACCGACGACCCCAAGCGCAAGAACTCCATCATCACCTCGTTCAACCGCAACTTCGCCAAGCGCAACGATGGCAACCCGAACACGCACGCTTTCGTGGCCTCACCCGAAATCGTGACGGCCTTCGCCATTGCCGGTGATCTGACCTTCAACCCCCTCACCGATACCCTACCCACCAAAGACGGCCAGCAGGTGAAGCTGGACGAGCCGATGGGCATCGAGCTACCCGCCCTGGGCTTCGCTGTGGAAGACGCTGGTTTCCAGGCGCCCGCCGCCGATGGTTCGGGCGTGGAGGTTGTCGTTGATCCTACTTCGGAGCGTCTGGAGTTGCTGGAGCCCTTCAAAGCGTGGGAAGGCACCGACCTGAAAGGGTTGCGTCTCCTCATCAAAGCCAAAGGCAAGTGCACCACCGACCACATCTCGATGGCCGGCCCGTGGTTGAAGTACCGCGGCCACTTGGACAATATCTCCAACAACATGCTCATCGGCGCCACCAACGCCTTCAACGAGGAGACCAACTCGGTACGTGACTTCGTGGTGCAAGGCGACGGTTACAACACCGTACCGCAAGCCGCTCGCAGCTACAAGAGCATGGGCATCGGCACGGTGGTAGTAGGCGACGAGAACTACGGTGAAGGTAGCTCACGCGAGCACGCTGCCATGGAGCCCCGCCACTTGGGCGTGCGCGCTGTGATTGTGAAGTCGTTTGCCCGTATCCACGAAACCAACCTGAAAAAGCAGGGGATGCTGGGTCTTACCTTCGCCGATAAGAACGACTACAACCTGATTGAGGAAGCCGATACCATCGACATCCTGGGCTTGGCAGATTTCCAGCCCGGCAAGCCGTTGCAGGCCCGCCTGCATCACGCCGATGGCGACACGGACCTCATCACCCTCAACCACACCTACAACGAGGGACAGATTGCGTGGTTCAAAGCCGGTTCGGCCCTCAACCTGATACGTTTGCAGGAGTCGGGCCAAGTGCCGACCGATACGGCTGGTAACCTGGTATAACCAGCTGACTAAGGCTACATAGCGTATGAAAAGGCCGTTTCTCTACCTAGAGAGACGGCCTTTTTTTGTGCCGGTGGGATAGGACTGGCAGGTTACTTTTTGGCAGAAGCCGTATCAGTAAAAAAATCAACGGTACGCATGGCGACAACGCTTCAGAAAATAGGAAAAGGAATTGCCGTCACGGGCACGGGCATCTTGGGCGTGGTGGCGCTGTATTTGGGCACCTCATTTGTGCTGTCGCGCATCCCGGTGGGCACGCGCACCCCGCCGACAGAAGGTACTATCGAGGCCTATATCCTTTCCAATGGTGTGCATACCGATATTGTGCTACCTGTGCGTACTCCGCAAATCGACTGGAGCGAGTTCATTCCCTACTCCGATACGCCTGCTTCGGACACTACCATGCGTTATGTGGGCTTTGGGTGGGGCGACAAAGGCTTCTACCTCGACACGCCTACGTGGGCTGATCTGAAGGTCAGTACGGCCTTCGAGGCCATGTTCTGGCTCAGCTCCTCGGCCATGCACACTACTTTCTACCACCAGCCCAGCGAAGGTCCCGACTGCGTACGCATCAACCTCACGCCCGCCGATTATGCCCGCCTGATTCAGTTCATCAAAACCAGCTTCCGCTACGATGCACAGGGTAGGGTGCAGCACATTACCGGCCACAGCTACGGCCGCTATGATGCGTTTTACGAAGCCAAACGCGTGTATAATCTATTCTACACCTGCAACACCTGGGCCAACGACGGCCTGAAAGTCGCCAACCAAAAAGCCGCCCTCTGGACGCCGTTTGACTCGGGGATTTTCTACCAGTATAAGGACTGAAGGTGCCATCTGTACTACCTGCTGGGCTTTATACAGCGTAAACAGATGAGCTGTTTGCGTTGATAAGTGCCTGCTATGGTGGGGAACAATAGCTGTTTTATATATTATTACTTTGAAATACAAAGTACTTTATAGTATATTTACCCTTGACTATTCTATATCACCGCGAAGCAGCATGCTATCCTCTACTCGTTTCTGTTTTTACGCCGCTATTGCTGGAGTATTTATACTACTGAAGCTAGCTTACCTACACTTGGATAGTCCTGCGCTACAGTTTCTTCTAGCTCCTACCAATGTGCTGGTTGGTACAGCACTGAACTCGCCTTCTTATTTCTCCGCCACAAGCGGCTATGTGCACGAGGCGTTGCACTTCACCATTGAGAAATCGTGCTCGGGCTACAATTTCTGGTTGATGTGCTGGGTGCTACTGGCGGTGGAGTGGGGTAGGCACAAGAGTGGCAGCTGGCGAAGTGTCGGGGCACTGCTGGCGCTGCTGTTTCTCAGCTATGGCCTTACGGTTCTCGTCAACGCGGCCCGTATTCTGACAGCAGTACAGGTTCGAGCAATACTACCCGCAGACAGCCAGTCGCTGTGGTGGCTGCACGAGACCGAAGGGGTGCTGATCTACTTGTTCTTTCTGGTGATTATCTATTCTTGTTTCTCCTATCTATTTGCCCGTCAAGATACTGCATATGCGCACGCTGTTTAATTCGAAATGGGTTCTATTGACAACGACTCTACCAGTTCTTCTGCTATTTATACTGGCTGGAGGCGAGTTCTCCGTGATTCATACACTACTTCCGGCCGCCAGTGTGCAGCTGTGGAAGCTATTGGGTGGCATGCTGCTGGGGCTGGGAGTAGGCACACTGGGCTACGCGCTGGCGCAGTGGCGGCGGGGTAGGGAACTGCCGCTTGCGTACGCGGCCACAGTGCTGCCGGCCTTTCTGCTCTATCTCTACTTGTATGGTATATATGCCGATGAGCTGGTGCCGTCGGCTGTGCCTCGCTGGATGGGAGGCGATGATGTACTGCTCTATGGGTTCACCTTTCTGATGCCAACCCTGGCGCACGCGTTATTTCTGCTGGTAGTACAGCTCACGCCCCAGGTGGAGCGTGCCCCTCTGTGGTCAAATTTTGGGCTGGCGTTGGGCTTGCCAATACTGTGGTATCTGCTTTGTCAGCTTATACTGCCGCTATTCAACGGGTGGAGCTCCCAGTTTGGCAACCACGTGGTAGTGGTGCTAACGGTGGTAGGTACGCTGCTGGCGTTGTTCTTTCTGCTGCGCGGGGTGTACGTGCTGGGGTGGCAGAAGAACAGCCGGTGGTCGGTGCCGGCGCTGGTCTGGAAGGTGCCCATTACGCTGCTACTGCCAGTGTTGGGACTACTAGTGAATGGGGGCAGGCTGTGGCACGAACTCGGCAGCAGTATCGGCATCTTTGGCGATTTTTCTACCTTCTGGTTTTATGCCTTAGCTGTGCTGAATGGCGTGCTATTGTGTTTGCCCAACCCTACGCAACTGTGGCTCCGGCTGCTGCTCTTTGTGGGGCGCAGTATCATGCTGGCCTATACCGGATACTTTTTTTTGGTGTTTCTACCCTTCCTGCCGCTATCGTTGCTGGCGGTAGTAGCCGTGGGGGTAGGGTTTCTGATGCTGACGCCGCTGGTATTATCGGTGGTGCATGTGCGGGAGCTTGCTCTTGATTATCAGTATTTATGCGGCTTTTTCTCTGCTGGGTTGTTGCAGGCGGCGCTGCTGCTGGGTGTGGCGGTGCTGCCGCTGAGTATTACCGCCACCTACCTGCACGACCGGGCGGTACTGCACCGGGCGCTGGCATACGTCTACACGCCTACCTACGGCACAAATGAGTCCGTAGGTGCAGAGTCGCTGCGCAATACGCTGGCGGTTGTGCAGCAGCATAAGGACCGAAACGGCAGCTTGGTGGGTTCCCACCTGCCATACCTCTCTACCTATTTCAACTGGCTGGTGCTCGACAATCTCACGTTATCCGATGAGAAAATACGCACCATGCAGCAGATTTTCATGGGCACACAGGATGTCGTATTGGCGGCTCGCCGTCAGCGAGAGACGCTGCCCGCTGCGGAAGTAATACCGCCTCGCTTGTCACGACTGCATGCCACGAGCCAGTTCGATTCTCTGCAACAGACTTGGGTGAGTTTGGTAGACCTGGAAATCAGAAACACAACACAGACCGACAATCTGGAATACGCCACCACTATCACATTGCCTGTTGGCTGCTGGGTAGACGATTACTACCTATACATCAATGGACGCAAAGAACCGGGTATTCTGGCCGAGAAAAGGGCGGCTACCTGGGTATTCAATCAAATTCGGAACGAGAACCGTGACCCCGGCTTATTGTCTTACGAAAGCGGAAATCGGGTAGCGTTGCGGGTGTTTCCGCTGGCCGCTGGCGAAACACGCCGTACTGGTGTGCGGGTATTACACCGCGATGCCACCGAATTGGTGATAGATGGTGCACATATAGCACTCGGCACCCCGGCTGCGGTGCCAGCCAAACAAGCGCCAGCGCCTGCCAGCGTTGGAAGGGGAGTGGCCTACGTAAGTGCCACTGAGAAAAAGCGTCTGCCATTGGTGCAGCGGCGCCCCTATTATCATTTTTTATTGGACGTATCGACGGGAAAAGCGCCACAAGCCGCTCGTTATGCTCATCGCGTAGAGGAGCTAATGCGGCAAAACCCGAGCGCTGGGCCGGCGCGTTTCAGTTTAGTGAATGCCTACGTAATGCCCGTGCCAGCTACTATCTGGCCACATGCACTGACCACAACCACCTACGCGGGCGGCTACTTCCTCGACCGTGCCCTGCGGGAAGTACTGGTAGAAGCCTACCAGCATCCCCAGGGTAGCTACCCGGTGCTAGTGGCTGTAACCGACTCGCTGGAACATGCAGTCTTGCCCGGCAACCTAGCCGATTTCGACCTGACCTGTCCCGAAAGTGATGTGTTTTACCAACTCCACCCTGGCACTGGCGAGCTAACGGCACACTCCCTGCATACTCGGCCTATGGCAGCACTCCCCTCCGTGGACTCGCTCGAGCCCCAACCCGTGCGGGTGTGGCCCAACGCCCAGCGGCCTGTTGCTTATCTTCCCAATGATGACCAGCCCAGCCTAGTGCTGCTCGACAGTGAACTACCGGCCGTAAGTGCTGCGCCGCATACATGGCAGGCAGGCCTGCAATTACAGGGGCAGTGGCTTAGCAGTGTGCTGTATCCCGCCGCGGCCGACTCTAGTAGGTTAGCATTGATTCAGGGTAGTTTCCGAACAGGTATCCTAACGCCCCTAACCGCTTTTTTATCGCTGGAAAACGAAGCTCAGAAAGCCGCTTTGCGGCGCAAGCAGCAGCAAACGTTAGCTGCCCACGCCGCCCTCGACACGCAGGAAGTACAGCGGATGTCGGAGCCGGGGTGGGTGGCGTGTGCGCTGCTGCTGGGGGCGCTGCTGGTGGCGCGCTGGTGGCAGGCCCGCCGGGCAGTAGCTATAGCCGGCCCAACTGCTACAGCGTAGCCACTTGCTCGGGCTGCGTTTCGCGCGGTTTTTCGATGAGGTAGTAATAAAGCAGAATGCCCAAGCCCAACAGAAAAGGTGCCAGCGCCAGGTGTTTGCCAGTTAGGCCGTAGCCGAGCCGCACCGTATCAAACCCAATAAATTCGCTGATCATCCAGTAGGAGTTGGCTGTAATCCAGAACACAATGGCTAGGTTGTGTGCTAGCTCGGCTTTGATGCCGCGGGTGCGCCACGTGATGAGCAACGCAATGCTCAGGGTAGGAAATATCATGCTGATGCCGAGCGGTTTCCAGATCATACACCACCCAATATCTTTTAGCAGCCAGAAAAGAATATGCAGGTTTTCCATGCGCCGGTACGACGCGGGAATGGTATACACAAATTGCTCGGTGGGCGGAGTCATAACAAGAAGAAGTAGGCGTATAAAGGTAGGAAGCCAGATACAAGCATCGAAAACAGGACAGTCGAGCATAGCTATTCTCCGGGAATGTCGTAGTATAGCTGAGTACACGCACTATTTGTCTGCAATTTTTCCCAACCTACCATGATTACGTACGAACAGATCTTTGAGAACAACCGCCAATGGGTCGCCAGCAACGAAGCGTCCGGCCCGGACTTTCTGAAGCGCTTAGCTTCCGACCAGCGCCCCGAATACCTCTACATCGGGTGCAGCGACTCCCGTGTAACGGCCGAAGAATTGATGGGCGTGGCGCCCGGCGAAGCATTTGTGCACCGCAATATCGCCAACATGGTGATTAACATCGATTTAAATGCCATGTCGGTGATTGAGTATGCGGTGAAACACCTTGGCGTGAAGCATATCGTGGTATGCGGGCACTACGGCTGCGGCGGTGTGAAGGCCGCTATGCAGCCCAAAGATTTGGGCATTATGAATCCTTGGCTGCGTAACATCCGCGACGTATACCGCCTGCACCACACCGAGCTAGATGCCATCAGCGACACCAATGCCCGCTACGACCGGCTGGTAGAGCTAAACGTGCAGGAGCAGTGTGTCAATGTTATTAAAACTGCCGTGTTGCAACAGGCCTATCTCAAACAAGGGTACCCTATTGTACATGGCTGGGTATTCGACCTGAAAACGGGGCTGCTGAAAGATCTTAACTTAGACTTTGAGCACATCTTGCACGACATTCAGGACATCTACAACTTAAGCGATGAAACCCTGTATAGCAGTAAAGATTCTCCTGCTGAAAAAATAGGAGAGCAGGCCGCTACAGAAGGAAATCGGTAGAGACTGCGCCAAATAAAAACGGCTGCTTCCGTGTAGCGCAACGGAAGCAGCCGGTAAGGCATGGAAGGAAGGCGTCGTGCTAATTCAGCCAAACGCTGGCAACGGGCGCAAAGCGCTTCGCCGCAAATGCGCCATACGGTGCTTCGGCGTAGAATCCCAGAATGTGTATCTGTGGCTGGCCGGTGCGGGCGTGCGGCAATGTGCGCACGGGGTACACCTTGCCTGCTTCGGGCCACTCGCCCACATAGTCGTCGGGGCGACGGGAGTCGTCTACACAGCGGGCAAAATGCTGTACGGGCGGCGGAACAGGAAACTTAACTTTCGACATATCCAAAGATACGAATATTTCGGCAGAACTAAGCAAGTTAGTTTAAGTATATTTCAAGTTTAACCCTGTTTTAATATTGATATAATTATATTTGATATCTATAATTAGCATGTTATTCAGATTATCATCAATATTATATTAAACGTATATTGTATTGTGTTTGCTAACTGAATTAGCTGCATAATGTTTAAGATAAAGTGTGTAAAGTTTTGTGATATACTGCTTTCATGTGGTAGGCAATAATCTGATTTTGGGTTACCAAAGCGTACTCTACGGTTGTATCACCACGCGTCGTGTGAGAGTGCTGCCATCCTGCAACCGCACTTGCAAAACGTATATTCCTGCCGCGTAGGAACGCACGTCGAGCATGGTGCGGGCGGTAGCTGCCTGTTGTAGCACTACCGCGCCTACCTGGTTCAGCAATCGGATTTGCGTCGGAGCAAAAGATACAGGCATCTCCACCTGCAACCGTCCCGCCGCGGGGTTAGGATACACTTGCCACATGGCATCGGCCACCGCTGCGCGCACCGGCAACACCTGCGCAAAACGCTGGCGAGCTGCATCGGCGGCGGCTTGCAATGCTGGTAGCGATGGTGCTCCCAGTATTGCCAGCGTGAGGGTAGTGGAGTCGCCGGGCGGCAGCGCACGCAGCGCCGCCCCCACTAACTGCGACACGTCATCGCCGTTGGGTAGGCCTGCGCTGGCATACGTGGTGCCATTGCTGAGTCCCGCAAATTTCTCGGCCCGGCTAAGTCCATCGGCGGCGGATATCGGGCCGGTGGTAGAAGCATTACTGAGGGCATAATAGGCAGGCGCACCGCCACTGAGCACTTGCACACCTATGTACAGATCGGGGGCAGTGAGACTGTATACGTAGCCTAGTGCACGGCTGGCATCCCACAGGGCTACGTTGTGAGCGGGGTCAGTGGGCAGGTCCCAATCCATAAACAACCCAGCGTAGAGAGGTTTCAGGGTGTCGGGAGTTATGTTGGTAAGCTGGTACTGAAGCAACACGTAGTTGCGGTCGGGCTCAGTGGCCCAGGCGTAGGCACGTTGCCGCACGCGCACGCCCACCGTCCGGTTGCGTGTCAGGCTAGGTAGTGAATCCTGAAAAATACCCTGCGCTTCCTGCGTAGCTCGCATAGGGGAGGTCAGCGTCGTTTGGCGGAGCAGCTGGAAATCCTGATCAGTGCCCTTGGCGCCGCGCACCCGGCTGGCAACGCGGGTGGGAGATGTAGCCACCACCAAGCCGCCTTCGTAGAGCAGCGGACTGCTTTGGCGGTACGTAATGCTTTCTCCGATGCCAGAGGCAGGACTATCGTAACCCAATGTACCCTGGCTGGCCAGGGTGAGGTGCAGGTCGTTTGCGTTGAGTACTACATAGCCAGGATTCAGCACGACAGTTAAGTACTGCGTAGCTTGATAGCCGTCGTCGGCAGTTATCCGGCACTCCAGTAGCGCTTTGGTATTAAGCGGTGTATTCGGCGCAATGGTCAGCCGGAAGGGCGCATCGATATTAGTAGCCCGCCCCAGGGTAGGGAGGGCCCGCACTACAAAGGCCTCCGCGTTGGTAGTGAGGTAGGGGGAGAGCGATGCAATCGTAATGCGCAAGTTGGAAACCGGGAGTAGCAGATTCTGCACCTCAATCTCCAGTTGATTTTGGGTTAAGGTAGTGGTACTCAGCAATTGGTTGCGTACTACTCGCACGGCTCGAACATCGGTAGCCAGCACGGCCCGATAGGCGTCTAACCGCCCCGTACCCAACTTGCCCAGGTAGGGCGCATTGCCGGGCAGCGTATAAATATCGGGATTGGTGGTGCCGCGCAGCTGGGCAATTACCTGTGCCGCCGAGTAGGTAGGAAACCGGCTGCGCACCAGCGCTGCCGCCCCCGCCGCAATGGGCGTGGCAAACGACGACCCGCCTACCCGCGTGTAGCCGTCCGTGTAATCTCCCCAGGTAGTCAGGATATCCAGGCCCGGTGCGCATAGGTCTATGCGACGGCTAAAGGTTTGAGCGGCAGTTTTGACGTTGTTGGCTTGCGTGCCCGTCACCGACAATACATGGTCGTAGCTAGCGGGGTAGAAGTCCAGTTCGGCGTTGGTGTTGCCGGCGGCGGCCACAATGACCACGTCGCGGTTCACGGCGGCGTAGGTGATTACATCTTGTTCGAACTGAGAACGGTTGCCTGGTCCGCCCCAAGACAGGTTGAGTACGTGGCAACCGTGGTCGGCGGCGTACACCACAGCCTCGTAGCCAGCAAACGTGCCCTGATTGGTGCTGGGATATATCTTGAGCGGCAGATAGCGGCAGTGGTAGCCTACCCCTGCAATGCCTTTGCCATTGTTGGGAGTGCCAGCAGCAGCACCGGTTACCAGCACGCCATGGCCTTTTTGCCCAATCAGTGGGTCAGAATCCGGGTTATTATCGTTGTCGGCTAAATCCCACCCCTGAAAGTTATCCACGTAACCATCCTTATCATTGTCGATGCCGTCTATGGGATCAGAATAATTATATTTTACCTGTCCTAAGTCCTCGTGGGTGAACCGTGTGCCCGTATCTGCAATACCAATGACGACGGTAGTATCACCCTTCGTAATATCCCAAGCGCTATACGCTCGAATGTTGCGTAGGTAATACTGCCCATCGGCGCGGGTAGAATCGGCCAGGGGGTCGTTGGGTTGAGCGAGAGGAGCGCGGTAATACAGCGGCTCAGCATACAACACGGTGCCGGTAGCCAGCAACAGCTGCTGAGCGCGGGTAAGGTCGGTGGGCGCAGGCAGCCGAATTTCATAAATCAGACTGATATCTACCGATTCAGGCTTTTCAGAGTCTGGCAGCAGTGTATTCGCAAACTTCTGGTGCAGCTGAGTAGCTCCCAAGCGCCGCAGCGCGGCTGCTAAAGTAGGTTCTGCAATGGCGTTGGCGGTGGCCAGATGGCGCAGTTCTGGCTTCAGGCGAAACACCAACCGGCCCGGCTGCAGGGTAGTGGCTGCGGCTGGGCCGGTGGGCAACTGTGCCAGTAACTGTCCGGCTGATAGCAGACAGCAAAGCAACAGTATATAACGAACAGCGCGTAGTAGTGACAGCATCGGGAACGGGTGGGGTGGTTCGGGTAAGGAAGGCAGCTACTACCTATACGAAGAGGTAGCTATCCACGGATTCCTATATTTATCCTACTCCCAATTACTGCAAGAACCCCGCCTTTTTATGCGCGTTTCGCCTCTCTAGTTACCCGTGGGACGAGTCTGTCCTGAAGCCTCAGGAGCACACTCTTTGCCAGTAACCTTGCCGCTGGCATCAAACATAATCTTGATGGGTTGGGTGTCGGTGGCGCTGCCGAAGAGGTAAGACCACGTGTGGCTTTCGCCGCTGGCATCGTCGCCGGTGGGCTCCCCCATCAGGTGGCGCACCTGCTCCTGGGTCATACCTACGGTTACCTGGGCGCAGCTGGTGGCATTCTGGTAGCTTTCTTGGGCAGTGCAGGCACTCAGTAGCAAAGCGGCCGTGGCCGCTAGCGTCGCGTATAATTTCATATAGAATCTGGCTAAACGATGTCGCGCAGGTCGGCGCGTAGATTTTCGATTCCCCGCGCTATTTCTTCCCACAAACTCTTGTTTTGTGTGGGCATAGCATCGGTAGACTGCCCGTGCGCAGGGGCTGGACCAAGCTGCGCAACCAGCTTGGTGCGTTTGGCTTCCAAAGCGGCAGCGTGCTCGTGGTAGGTAGCGTGCGAGCCGGCAGTAGTAGCCTGCGCGCGGTTGCGCAAGGTTTTGATTTTGGTATCCAGCTCCTCCAGGGCCTGACGCAGGTCGGCATCGGAGAGGTGTTGCGGCACCCGGACATTTTCGGGGTGAGGTGTATGGCTCATATAAAAAGCGCGCTAGCGTAGAAGAAAGTGGTGTTGGCAGTAAGGCAAGGCCAACTGCTTCTTCTACTGTTTTTGCCCGGTAAAGGATGCCTGCCTGTCTGGCTGATGGCAGTTGGCTGCTCTTCAGAAAAGCAGGAGCTAGCAGTCAACAGCTTAGAAGCTATTTGAGTTAAATCGGTGGGCCGTTGAAAGGGTGTAGAGACGCCTACTTGCGTCTCCTCGTTGAACGAGAGGAGGTTTTATAACGCAGTTGGCGCATGCGACGAGACGCAAGTAGGCGTCTCTACACGTTCATATTGAACTCAAACAGTCTCTAAGTGCTAAAAAACTTTGGTACGCCCAGCTCCCGCGCCAGTGGGGCCGCGGCCGATTGGTAAAGCTGCGTCAGGAGTTCATTGAGGCTGTCGGCCAACTCCACATGGTAGTCTTCGTGGAGCTTTTGAGCTTGTTTCAGGGTCTCTTGGGTGCGGCGGGCTATGTGCTGAAGCAGCGGTTGGGTAGGACCATGTAGCCGTACTACGCTTTCGGGTTGATGCCGGAATACATTCAGCAGCAGTCGGATACTTAACTCCACTTCGCCATAGCTGTCGCCCGTAATTTTGGCGTGATAGGCTAGCCGCGCCTGGAGCTGCCGCAGAATCACGAGCAAGTCGTTGGGCGTTTGGTGGTAGCCGCGCACGGGGTCGTCTACCTGCAAGCGCAGGCGGTAGCGGCGCTCCTCCAAAGCATCCGGGCCTTCGAGCAGGCGGTAGGACAGTTGTTCTGTTAATACACTGTCCTGCGCCACGAGGCGGGCCAGGAGCTGGTCTTTTTCTTTCTGGGGTAGATTAAGCAGGGCTTTGCGCAGGTCGGGGGGTAGGGCAGGCATGATAAAAAAATGAAACTTTCCCCAAACAACGTCAGCAACGATGGGCGCGTGCAACGCGCCCCTACTCCTCGGCTATTTCCTGCGCCTCCGGTTTGATGCGGCCAGCCAGAGCCAAGCGGTTTTTCTCCTCGTCGAATTCATTCTCGCTCTTGGCAATGACTACCGTGGCCACCGCATTGCCGATGATGTTGGTAATGGCCCTGGACTCCGACATAAACCGGTCTACGCCCAGCAGCAAGGCCATACCTTCCACCGGAATCACCTTGGTGGCAGCCAAGGTAGAGGCCAGCACGATAAAGCCCGACCCCGTGACGCCCGCCGCGCCCTTGCTGGTCAGCATCAGAATGCCGATGATGGTGAGCTGTTGGGTCAGGGAAAGGTCGATACCAAAGGCTTGGGCCAGAAAAATAGCCGAGATGGACAGGTAGATGGTGGTGCCGTCGAGGTTGAAAGAGTAGCCCGTTGGGATGACGAGGCCTGCCACGGAGCGCGAGCAGCCGAAGGTTTCGAGCTTGTCGATGAGCAAGGGTAGGGCCGACTCCGACGACGACGTGCCCAGCACAATCAGCAACTCTTCCTTGATGAAGGCAAGCAAGGTCAGGATACTGAACTTATAGCGCCACGCCACCAGCCCCAGCACCCCAAAGATGAACAGCGCCATGGTGCCATATACCGTCAACATCAGCTTGGCCAGGGGTAGGAGGGTGCTGATGCCGTATTTGCCGATGGTGAAAGCCATACCGCCAAAGGCCCCCAGCGGTGCTAGCTTCATTACCAAGCCCAGCACCGCGAAAAAAATCTGACTCAGCTTTTCAAACATGCTGATAACCGGCCCGCTTATGTCGGCTTTCACCTTGCTGAGGGCCAGCCCAAACAGCACCGCAATCAGGAGCACTTGCAGCACGTCGCTTTCAGCGAAGGCACCCACAAAGCTGTCGGGCACGATGTGGGTGAAGAATTTCACCCAATCCATGTTGGCGCCTTTCTCGGCGTACTCGGCCGTTTGGCTGGCCTGAGCGGCCACGCCGCTGGTGTCGATACCGCGGCCGGGCTGCGCCAGGTTGGCCGCGCCTACCCCAATCACCAGGGCAAACGTGGTGATGATTTCGAAGTACAAGATGGCCTTGCCGCCCACGCGCCCTACCTTCTTCAGGTCGCCGATATTGCCAATGCCCAGCACCACCGTCAGGAAGATGATGGGGGCAATGAGCATCTTAATCAGGTTGATGAACGTGTCGCCGATGGGCTTGAGCGCCGCGCCAACCGTAGGGAAAAACAAACCGACTAAAATACCCAGCGCAATGGCCGTGAGTACCTGAAAGGTGAGGTTGCGAGAGAGTTTTTTCATGCAGCACGAAGCTACGAAAGCTAGCGGCAGGGTAGGGCAAAAGAACGTCGTTCCGAGCTGGTCGAGGAATCTCGCGTGCTGACGAAAGATAGTTATCTACCATCAGCACGCGAGATTCCTCGACCAGCTCGGAATGACGTTCTGAACGTGACGTTCTGAAAAATAAAAGGATTTCCCTATTTCTTGGCGTAAGCCACGCGGTAAATTACGCCGTTGGCATCATCCGAAACCAAGAGCGAGCCGTCGGCGTGCTGAGCGATGCCGCACACGCGGCCAAACTGCTCCTTGTTATCATTCATCAGCCAACCGGTGACGAAATCCTCAAATTTTTCGGGCTGACCCTGCTGGTTGAAATGCACACGCACCAACTTATAGCCCGAGGGCTCGGCGCGGTTCCAAGAGCCGTGCATGGTCACGATGGCGTCGTTTTGATACTCCTGCGGAAACTGCTTGCCGCTGTAGAACACCATACCCAACGGCGCCGAGTGGGCCTTGTACAATAGTTTTGGATTGGTGGTTTTGGCGGCATATTGCTCGTAACTCTGGCCGCCGGGCGGCTCATCGGCTAGGTTGGCTTTGCCGTTTTCGAACACGAAGGGCCAGCCATAGTTACTACCCTGCTTGATTTCGTTCAGTTCCTCGTGCTGCTGCTCATCGCCCAGCCAGTCGATGCCGTGGTCGAAGCCGAAGAGCTGCCCCGTGCGTGGGTGCCAGCCAAAGCCGATGGTATTGCGCAGGCCTTCAGCGTATACCGTGCGGCCCGAGCCATCGGTCTTCACTTGTAGCAGGGTCGCATTTTCCTTGTTATTTTCGTCGCAGGCGTTGCAGGTGCTGCCCACCGAAAGGTAGAGCGTGCCGTCGGGCGCAAAGTTGAGGGTGCGGTTGGGGTGCTGGCCCGCGTCGGGCAGGTCGTTGTAAAGGCGCTTCAACTGACTCAACGAGCCGTCTTTCTGAATGTCGGCCACATACACGTCCCGGATGGCAGCCGCGTAGAGCTTACCGTCCTTAATGGCCAGGCCGTGTAGATTGTCGGCTTGGGCTACCTGTTTGGTCTGGTCGGCTTTGCCGTCCTTGTTGGTGTCGCGCAGCAACGTGATGGTGCCTTTGTCGCGGTTCGACACGTACACGTCGCCGTTGGGAGCCACGGCCAGCATCCGCGGCTTCTCCAGCTTTTCGGCAAACTTGGTGACCTTAAAGCCGGGCGGCGCTTTCAGCTGGGCCACGCGGGTATCGGTGGGGTCTACCTGCTTGGGCTTGAAAATATGGCCTTCGTAGGAGGCTTTTACAGATTTTTGGTAATCGTTTTGGGCAACTGCCGTGAGGGTAGTAGCCAGGGCAGCCGCCGTGAGGGTATGACGTAGAAGGTGCATGGTTGAATAAGAAAAGATTGTGTCCTATTCAACTGCGGATGAAGAGGTAGGGTTGCGAAGCTGCGCAATAAGAGTGTTACTGTAAATAAGTAGAATGTTGCTTCTTTGTAAGACGAACCCCAACCGTAAAACCAGCTCGTATCCAGAGGAAACTGCTTGTATCTGAGTGAGATGTTTGGCCGAAGCTATCGGAGGTAGTCTGCCAATGGTAGGCCGGGCCAGCATAGACTTCCGCTGTCAAGCGGGAAAATAGCGCCTGGTACCCCAGCAGCACACCCGTTTCTACCTCGGTGCGCCGCCGCCGGGTAGCGCCGGGCGGCGGCAGGTCACCTAAGCCTAGCCGCAAGCGGCCCACACCCGCAAACGGAGCCAGGAAGAGACCAGTATTCGGCTGCAAGGGCCGCAGATACCGACGATACTCAAAATACACTTTGGGGCCGCTGTCTGGCTCGGCGTCTTGAGCCGGAAAGTATCGGTAGCTCCCAAGTAGTTGGATGGCCGACCTACTGCTCCAACCCACTTCCAAACCCAGCGCGGCAGACAGCGGAATAATGTCCGCCACGCGTAGCAGCGGGTTAATGCTAAGTTTTGGCGTGACAGTCTGCCCTGCCGCTGCCTCGATAAGGAACAGCCAGATTACGCAAACACCACTCACCAGTCGTCGCATACTGAAAAGTAAGAATGTGTGAACGAAAATATCCTACCCTATCTATTCCTGATTGACATGTTACATACGGCAGGGCTACCCTAGTAGCCGGTAGCAGTAGCGTCTAAGTATCACCATCATATAACCTCACCAACTGAGTTTAGATGGTATTCAAGTGTGTTTAACTATGCTGTTGCTTATACCAAAAAACAATGGCAGATCGAACTCGACCTGCCATTGTTTTTCAACGTCGGCTCTAAAACCTCTACCCTTTTTAGTTCGCTTCTAAATCTGCTAGAGCCAGAGCCTGAAATAAGGCCTAGTAGAGGTAGACAAGGATTAGTAGCCAGGGTTCTGCTTGAGTTGCGGTGATACGTTCAGCGCATTCAGCGGAATGGGGTAGATCTTGGTATGATCATCAGCATCTGGCGATTTATCCCACCATGTACCGGTGTTGTATTTGCCAAAGCGAATGAGGTCAATACGCCGACGTCCTTCCCCAATAAATTCGCGGCCCCACTCATCCAGTAACTCTTGCTCCGTAAGAACAGCTCCACCAGCACCATATAAGCTTTCCGAGCCGGTAGGGTAGTTCCGGCGCCGTACCGTATTCAGCAACTCAGCAGCGGCCATAGGGTCGCCTGCTCGGAACTTGCACTCAGCTAGCATGTAGTAGATTTCCGCCAGGCGCACCTCGGCGTAGTCCGACTCTATTTTGTGAGGGTCGGAGGAGGGGTAGAAGGGATACTTCACCATGAAGATGCCTGAGTTTTGGTCGGCATTATTCATATCCGACACTTTATTGGCCGGCACCTGACCTGGTTTCAAGCTTTTGAAAAGCCCTACCTGGTCGCGGATGTACAGAGTGTAGCCGCGGGTGCTTTTTACCGTGTCTTTGCCGTCGTTGTAGAGGATGTAGCCTTTCAAAAACATACCCTCGCGGGTGCTGTTGCCCAGGTTCACATACTGTTTCAGGCGCACATCATCGGCGTACTTCTGAAATTTGACAAACGGCTTGCCCTGCGTGAATGAATATTCTTTGTTCTCGATATCGTGGCCGGGTTGCAGGGCATACCGTGGGTTACCGCTGCCAAAGTCGGTAAATTTCAGGTAGTTGGCGGGAACGTTGTAGGGCAGCATCCAGAAGTACATGCCGCCTTCGTACTGCCAGTGCGAGCGGCCAAATGAGCCCGGAAACGCAAAAATGGTTTCCGAAGACTGGTCGTTGTTCCAGTCGAAGGGCGCGTCCCAGCGGCTCTCAATGGCATAGGAGCCGTACTTGCCGCTGACGATATCCTGGCACACCGTTGCGCAATCGGCGTAGTGGTCCTGTTCGATGTACACGTTGGCATTCAGGTAGAGGCGGGCCAGCAGGGCGGCCGCGCCCGCCTTAGTCCAGCGGCCCTGAAACTGAGCTGTACCCTGGTCGCCCTTGGCCAGCAAGCTCGGCATGGCTTCTTTCAGCTCTGTTTCGATGAAGGTGTAAGCCTCCTGGGGCGTCGATTGGGATGGGCCTACTGTTTCGTTTTTTACTTTCGTAATGATCTGAATATTACGAAACATGTCCAATAAGCGCAGATGATACCAGGCGCGCATCACGCGCAGCTCCGCAATAAGCTGCTGCTGCTCAGCCACGGGCAGATTGAACCGTGCGGGGTCAAGGGCTTCAATGTCCTGCAAAGAGTTCGTCGCCAACACGATTCCCTGATTGAGTAATGTCCAGGTATCCCGGATGTAGCTCTCTTGAATTGTCCAGGTGTGGTTGTGTGCCCGGATGTATTGCCCACCGTCAAACCAGTCGCCCTCGCGGTTGGGGGTCATCAACTGATCAGCGCCCAGCTCCTGTAATTGGAAGGGTGCCCCTTGAATAGTGTTATACCCGTGCTCAAACGTGCGGAGAAAGTCGCGGTACACGTCGTCTTTGGTTTGCAGGAAGACGTCGGCCGTAAAGCGGTCATACACCGTTTCGTCCAGGTTGGTGCAGCTGCTTACGCCAGCCAGCACGAGAGCCGCCAGAAGGCGGGGATATGTCTTAGAGTAGGTCATGGCTGCGAGGGAAGTTAGAGGCCGAACTGCAGGCCAAACAGTACCTGCGTGGTAGAAGGATAGTACTGACGGTTACCGTTAATGCCCGGATACAACCCGTTGATGGGTAGGGTGTCGGGGTCGCCGCCGGTGTAGCCGGTTATGGTCAGAATGTTCTTGGCGGCGGCGTACAGGCGCAACGAGCGGGCATATTTCGAGGTGAACTGAAAGGTGTAGCCCAGGCTCACGTTGTCGAGCTTCACGAAGTCGCCTTTTTCCAGGAAGTAGTCCGAGAGCACATTGGTAGTGGTAGGGCTCGTGAGCTTGGCATACCGGCTGTCGCCGTAGGCCGAGGTTAGCACGTTGGCGTTGGACTGCGTAGCCGGCGTACCGATGTAGAAGGCGCGGGTGTTGAAGGCATCAAACCCCAGCACGCTCCGAAAGAACACGGATGCGTCGAAGTTTTTGTACGTGAAGGTATTGCCTAAGCTAAGCGTGTACTTGGGCAACCCGTTGCCCACTACCTGCCGGTCGTCGAGCGTTGCCTGATTGCCCAGTACGGTAGTGCCGTCCTTGGTATAAACCAGCAAGCGGCCCTGGTCGTCAACGCCCGCCGATTTCAGCATGTAGAACGTGCCGATGCGCTGGCCTTCCTCCAGTCGTTGTGCGTTGCCCGGCGAGCCCGGAGCGGGCAGGCCTACCACATCCTGATAGGGTTGTCCATTATATTTATTGTTGGAGAAGGAAACGAACTGGTTGCCGTTGGTAGCGCCGGCAAAGGAAATGGCGTATTGAAAATCAGGCTTGCTGATGATGGGCGCATTCAACTGCACTTCTATGCCCGAGTTGTCCAGGCTACCCACGTTGGCGTAGGTTTGCTCCTGGGTGTTGGGCGCGATGGGCACTGGATAGTCGCCTAACAAGTCTTTATTTCGGCGGGCGTAGTAGTTGACGCTACCCGTCAGCTTGCTGTTAAACAAGGCAAAGTCCAGCCCCACGTTGAAGCTTTGGGTTTCCTCCCAGCGCAGGTCAGGGTTCACGTTTTGGTTAGGCCCGTATACCTGGTAGTAGGTGCCGTTCAGCAGGTAGTAGCCGTAGCCCGTGTATGTATTGAGCGACAGGTAATTGCCAAAATCCTGGTTGCCCGCTACGCCATAGTCGGCCCGCAGCTTCAGTTCATTTATCCAGCTTTGCCCAGCCAGAAACTCTTCCTGACCAATGCGCCAGCCCACCGATACGGCCGGGAAATTACCCCACTTATTGTCCGTACCAAACTTTGTCGAGCCTTCGCGCCGTAGGCTGGCCGAGAGCAGGTATTTATCTTTGAAAGAGTAGTTGACGCGCCCGAAAAAGGCAATCAGCTTGGAGTCGTTCTTATAGCTGCCGCCATCATTGCGCCCAGCTACTTGCCCATACAAGCCGGTGCCGATGTTGTTGTAGGTGTAGGCATCAGAAGGAAGCTGGCGGTTGTAGATGGAGTTGCCCTCCGACGAAAAGTACTGGTAGGAGTAGCCCGCGAGGGCCTGCAACGAATGGTCGTTTTTGACGAGCGAGTAATTGCCAATCCACTCCAGGCTGCGCTGGTCGGTGCGGCTGTAGTTGCGCCGGGCTGAGTTCATGCCGCCCTCGTAGCGCGCGGCGTAACCGGAGGTAGACGGCCGGAAGAAGAAGTCGAAATAGTCGCTGGTAAACTGCCCGTACGTTACCTGCGTGCTCAGTGAGGGTAGGATGTTGAGCTTAAAGGTACCGTCGTAGTTCAGGATTTTACCTTCCGTGCCGGCCAATTCCGTTTGCAGGCGCTCGGCGGGGTTGAAGGGGTTGTCGAAGCCGCTCTGAATCCGGTAAAACAGATTCGGATTATCAGTGTCCCGCACCGGCAGGGTAGGGTTCAGGGTAAGCGCCTGCTCGTAGCTGGCATAGTCGGTGTTGCGGGCGTTGATGTAGCGCGGCGCAAAATTCAGCCCAATGGAGTAGAGCTTGTTGGGCGCGTTGTGGTTCAGGGAAACACGGGCGCCGTACTCCTGCCGCCCCGAGCGCACGTCGATGCCCTTCGCGTTGCGGTAGTCCATGGTAGCGCGGTAGTTGCTGTTCTCGGAGCCCCCCGACGCCGTGAGCGTGTGCTTGTTGGAAAACGCGTGGTTGCGGGAAATCTCCTTCACCCAATCGGTCTGGCCACCATAATCGGTGCCGCGTTCCTGCGCCAGAAACTCCGAGGTAGAAAGTACCTTGGGCTGGAGCGTGGCGTAGTCAAAGGTAGCGTACGTGTTGTAGTCCAGCGTGTTAGTCTTCGTTCCCTTTTTCGTGGTGACCACAATCACGCCGTTGCTACCTCGCGTACCGTAGATGGCCGAGGCCGCGCCGCCCTTCAGCACATCAATGGATTCGATGTCGTTTTGGTTGATATTTTCCAGGTTGCCGCCCGGCACGCCGTTAATCACAATGAGCGGCCCCAGGCCGGCATTGCGCGACGATACCCCGCGCAGCTGCACATTGGGCTGCGAGTTCGGGTCGGCGGCCGAGGTGTTGGCAATGGTCAGGCCAGCTACTTTGCCTTGCAACGCCGTCAGCGGATTGATGGCGGCCACGGTCAATAGCTCCTTGCTGTCGATGTGGGTAATAGTGCTGGTTACTTCCTTTTTATCCAGCGTGCCGTAGCCTACTACTACCACATTATCAAGCGACTGGCTATTTTCCTGCAAGGAAACGCGCAGTGTGGTAGTAGCCTCCTGAACCGTCACTTCCTGCGGATTATAACCGATAAAGCGAAACTGGAGCACACTACCCTGCGGCACCGTCAAGGTGAAGTTGCCGTCGGCGTCGGTCGTGGTACCAGTCGTAGTACCCTTCACTACCACCGTTACGCCGGGTAGGCCTTGGCCATTGGGCTGCGTCACGCGGCCCGATACGGGCACATCGGCGGCGCTAGCGCTAGTCTCAAGTCGTGCCTGGCTGAGAATCACGCGGCCCTTGCGCACTTCGAACTGCGCCTTGCGCGGGGCAAGCAGTTCATTCAAGACCTGTTCCAGCGGCTTATCCGTAACTCGCAGAGTCACCCGCCGATCTGAGCCAATAAGCTGGGGGCTATAAACGAAGTGTACGTTTAGCTGTTTTTCCAGTTGGTTTAATACCGACTCAATGGTCTGTGATTCTGCCTGGAACGTGACGTGGCGTTCCAGCACCACTTGTTGCGCTACCGCTGGGCGAGCAGTAGCCACAGTGGTTAGTGGTAGGGCTAAAGCAGACTGTAGCGCTAATACCCGCAGCGGGTACCCAAAACGCTTCGAAAAAAGTAAGCTGTTTTTCATGCACAGAAAACGATTGCGGTGGAGGGAAGAAAAAAAAAGAACTCTATTACGCTTACCATAAGCGCGTTATGATGCGATCTACTAAGTGTTGAATTGCAGCTCAGTAGCGTAAAAATCAAGGAGAATAGGGCACCACTGCAGGCTATGCCAAAGGCTTATAGCACGCAGCCATCACTGTAAAATAGAATTCGAGCGTTATCAGTAGAGGAGTAGCTGGCATCAAGCGCTTTGCTGAGCACATCCAACTTCTCGTAGAGCGATTCTTGGTAGAAAGTGACCGTGACTGTGCAGTTGGCAAGCTTGTCTTGGTCGTATATAATATCGACCCCATACGCTTTTTCCAACGCCTGCAACACTTTGGTAACGGGCTGCTTTTCGAACGTAAACGTTTGCGGAGCCAGGACTATAGGGTTCGATACTAGCTGCTTACGGAGCGGGCGTGGCGCTAAAGCAGAATATATCACCTGCTGATTGGGTAGTAGCACCAAGCCTCTAGCAGCTGGCCGCGCGGGTGTTGCACTTAGCTTGGCACCTTGACGTACTTGCACCGATACGCGTCCTTCCTGCACAGCTACTTCGTTGTTTTGGCCCATATAGGCTTTCACCCGGAAGCTGGTGCCCAGCACCGTTGTCACTAGCTGATCGGTGTATACTAGAAATGGCCGGTGCGGATTTTTTGCTACCTGGAAAAAGGCTTCCCCTTTCAACTTAACCTCACGGCGCGAACCAGCTAAGCCCCATTTGTATTGTAGCGTACTACCCTGATATAGGGTAACGCGGCTACTGTCGGCCAGAGTAAACACTTGAGGTTGTGGTCCGGCATTGTGGTATTGCACCCAATGGTTTGCAACTGTAGTAGTTGATGCCGCCGATTGCCATTTTCGGGGTAGTACCACCGCCAGTGCTACTCCTATCAACAGCAGGCTCGCTGCTACCCAGCGCACCACCGGCATATGCCAAAACGAAGCTGGATGCTGCAGAACGTGGTTGGTGTCGGTTGCGTTATCGTCCGCATCTTGTGTAAGGTGCTCGATTTGGCGCCACATAGCCGCGCGCACTTGCTCGTGTTGGGCACGAGGGAGGGTTAGGTTTTCGGGTGCCCCGAGCTGACTGCTCCACCGCTCCACCAACTCCCGCTCGCCCGGCCGGCTGGTGCCGTCGAGGTAGCGTTGGAGCAAGTCTTCAAATTCAGCTTCAGTCATGCAATAGCCCGAGGGTAGCTTCTATATGTCTATATAAGGAAGACGCCTACCTCGAGCTTATCCCTAAAGGGTAAGCCAACTTTTTTTCAAACAACTGCTTTACGCCGTGTGCATTCGGCTATTTTCTTGCTTCTCAGCGAATAAAAAATAGAAGCGGCACTAGCATAACAAGGAATTCCCGCAAATACGTACGCAACAGTTTCAATGACTTAGTGAGGTGGTATTCAACTGCTTTGGGCGTAACGTGTAGGTGAGCTGCTATTTCCTCCACCGATTGGTGCTCTAATCGACTGAGACGAAACACTTCCCGCGACTTCTCTGGCAGTAGCTCTACGCCGCGCAAAAAAGCGGCTGACAAATCGGTGGCGGCCAGCGTCTCTTCGGTTTCCTGCGTCGTTTCAACTACTAAGTTGCTACAGTAAGCGGCATAATGGGTTCGTATCCGGTAGGCCCGAATGTGACCAAGCACCCGGTGGTTGATAGCGACCAGTAAGTAATGATCTAGCTGCGCGATAGTCTGCTGGGCGCGCTTGTGCCAGAGCGTAGCAAACAACTCCTGCACTAATTCCTCCGCCGTTTCCCGAGACTTCAGCTTGCGGTAGGCTAGTGCAAACACCCGATACCAGTACCGCTCATACACTTCCGCAAAAGCTCCCCGGTCACCTAGCGCTACTGCTTCCAATAGGGCAGCATCAGTCCAAGAAGCATAAAATCGGATAGGTGAAGAACTCACAAAGATAAATGATACAGGTAGGGATTTCGGCAGAGAGCATGGTAAATGTACTGATCTGTAATGAAATAGTAATACTGTGAAATTAGGGGTTGAGGTGCCCAGGAAAATTTCGCAGCAGAAATAATTTGCAATACCACTAAATGATTTTAAACCTTTATGTAATGTTTGTGTTACCGAAGTATGTCCGATTCTTCCAAACGCGCTCGGGTGCGTAAACCCGCTGCATCACCTACTCCGCTGCTGTCCTCAGCCGAACACTTGGCCGCGCTGCACGCGCGCGAAGCAGGTAAAACTGTTATGTACCAAGTTGATGCGTGGGGGCACGTGGAAACTCGTTTTGTACGGCCACAGAACGTGGCTGCCTGGCAAGCAAAAGGATTCTTTGTCCGATAAGCCCGTACAACTTCACTTAAAAGCTCCGTTTTTTAAAGACGGAGCTTTTTTCATTTCCAGAAGGGGCCTTTGCCATAAACCCAAAACAGCTGCGGTCATAGGTAGCCCCTGTAGTTAAGTAGTGCACAGAAAAACGGAGCAGCGGCAGTAGCAAAAACGCCAGCGCCAACCGTTCCGGCGGGATAAACAATGTGCGGTGATGGCGTGAGAAGCACACGGGTTCTACCCCAGCAACTCCTGATTAACATACACATACGTATACCGATGCGCTACCTCTGCTGGCACGTTGGGCAACTGCTGCTGTGTCCAGGTGTCATCGTCGTAAATGCCGGCGAGCTGGGCTTCGATGTCATCCAGTGAAAGCTCGGCCAAGGTAGAGTCGAGCTGGGTGGCGCGCTGGTGCAGCTCCTCAGGCGTGGTAGCGAGGGTAGCGGGGGTAGGGGCCTCGGTAGTAGGCAGACTTTGCAGCGCGGCCAGCACCTTGGGTGTGAGGTATTGCTTCATAACAACGGGTAGGAAATAGCCTAAGCTACAAAAAAACCGATGAAGCCAGCGAAACGCCTTCCCGCACTGGGCCGTACGCACAAACTCACGTTATGCTGCCACCAGCCACCGTATGAACTATATTACCGTCGGTCACGACGCCCAGCACCAACCCATTCGCCTGCACTACGTCGATTTGGGCGAGGGCGACCCCCTTGTGCTGCTGCACGGCTACCCCGCCAGCCTCGAAATGTGGGAGCAGCAGCTGCTGGAGTTGCCCCGGCACGGCGTGCGCGTGGTGGCCTACTCCCGGCGCGGCTTCGGCCACTCCGACAAGCCTTGGGACGGCTACGACTACGATACCTTTGCCGACGATCTGAAAGCTGTGCTTGATGCGCTGGACCTGCACAACGTGACGTTGGTGGGCTTTTCGATGGGCGGTGGTGAGGTGGCCCGCTACATGCGCCGCCACCAGGGCGCCAGGGTAGGGAAAGTAGTCTTTGTGTCGGCCGTGACGCCCTACCTGTTTCAGGATGATGCCAACCCCGCAGGGTTGAGCGAAGATGCGCGCGCCGAGGAAATCGACCACGTTCGCGCCGACCGTTTTGCCTTTCTGCGCGACTACAACCGGCAGTTTTATAGTAGTGGCCTTTTGCATGCTTCCGCCAGCAGCGCAGCCCTCACCTGGATGCAGCAGCTCTGCCAGCGTGCTGCGCCCTGGGCTTCCGAAGCTTGCATTACCACCTTCGGTACCACCGATTTTCGTCTGGATTTGGGCTTCCTAAGCCTTGCTGTACCCGTGCCCACGCTGGTTATCCACGGCAGCCACGATGAGCTGTCGCCGGTGAAGGCGGGCGGGCGCCGGATGTGGCAATATGTGCCCCAGGCTGCCTACCTCGAGTACGATGGCGCACCGCACGGCCTGTTTCTTACCGATAAGGATCGGTTCAACAAGGATATACTGGCCTTTGCGAAGTTCGGGCTGAAAGGACTGGAAGAAGGGTAGCGCTAGGGTTGAAATCTGTTCAAGCGTAGTAGGGCTTTCCGTAATCGACACTCTGCCGAAGCGAGAATGACGACGTGTTATGAGTTTTTCCTAAACAAACACACGCGGCTTGCCGTTGGGCAAAACGAACATTGCTTACCCCAAATGGCCTACTTGCTGCTTTTGCTGCTGCCCGCTACCCTGCGTGCCCAAACCCCAATAGATACTACCCGCGCCCCACGCGTGCTGCCCGAGGCGACCGTAGTTGGCTACGGGCAGAACCTGCCACTCCGCCGTACGGCCGCCGCCGTGGGCGTAGTGGATGCCCGCGTGATTGGACGCTTCAACGAAGCATCGCTCACACAGGCTGTGAATACGCTGCCGGGCGTGCGACTAGAGGAACGGGCCACGGCCAGCTACCGCCTCAATGTGCGTGGTAGCTCCCTTCGCTCGCCTTATGGTGTGCGCAACGTGAAGGTGTACTACAACGATATTCCGTTCACCGATGCCACCGGCAGCACCGCCCTCAACCTACTCGATGCGGCGTCTATTGGGCGTATTGAGGTGATAAAAGGACCAGCCGGCAGCGTATATGGGGCCGGTACGGGCGGCGTGGTGTTGCTCAGTACACGCCAGCCCGAAAACGGGGTAGGGCGGGCGCAACTTGGCTTCACGGCGGGTAGCTACGGGCTGCGGCGCTACACTGTCGTGGCTGAAAGCGGCACGGCTACCAGCTCCATTCGGGCGCAGTACGTGCGCCAAACCCTCGACGGCTACCGTCAGCAAAGCGCCCTACGCCGCGACGTAGTAGCGCTGGACGGCGAGTTTCGGCCGTCAGCCAAGCAAACCCTGGGGGTGCATGTGCTTTATACCGACATCGACTATGAGTTGCCGGGTGGCCTCACGCGGGCGCAGTTTGCGCAGGACCCGCGGCAGGCGCGCCCCAGCACGGCTACAGTAGCAGGCTCGGTGGCGCAGAACACGTTCTACGCCTCGCGCACGGCGTTGCTGGGTATATCGCATGAGTACCGTTTCACGGAACGCTTTTCCAATAAAACCACGCTCTACACCACTGGTAGCGCCATTCGCACAGCTTCTATTGCGGACTATGAGCGAAACACCCAGCTGGGCGGCGGTGGGCGCACGGCGTTCAACTACCGTACGGCACTAGCTGGCCGCACCCTGCGCCTTACGGCTGGCGGTGAGTTGCAAACGGGCTTCCTGGATGGGCGTAGCTTTCAGAACCAACGGGGTAGGGTAGGGGTGCTACGCTACAACGACGAGGTGCGCACGCTCACCGGCTTCGGCTTTGCGCAGGCCGATTACGAGTTGCCCGCCGACTTTCTTTTGACCGTAGCGGCCAGCTACAACCGCTTGCGCTACCGCATTGCGCGGGTATCGGATGCGGCTACTGCTCCCGATGGCTACGAGCTGGCGCGCACATTCCGGCCGGAGGTGTCGCCCAGGGTAGCGTTGCTGAAGTCGCTGACGCCGCAGTGGTCCGTATACGGCAGCGTGAGCACCGGCTACGCCCCACCTACCACCGACGACATCCGTACCTCCGATGGCTCTTTGAACCGCAACTTGCAAGCCGAGCGCGGCATGAGCTACGAGGTAGGCACCCGTGGTACCTTCTTCCAGGAACGTCTCACGTTTGATGTGGCAGCCTATGATTTTCGACTGCGCCAAACCATCGTTACGCGCACTACCGATCAGGGCGTGAGTGTCTTCTACAACGCTGGCACTACCCGGCAGCGTGGGGTAGAAGCAGCCGTGAGTGGCTGGCTGTGGCGTAGTGCGGCCGTGGGTACGCAACCAACTGCCCTGCCTACCGGCGTACGGGCTTGGGCCAGCTATGCCTACCAGCACTACCGCTTCGGTACGTACGAGTCGGGCGGCAATAACTTCAGCGGCAACCGCCTCACAGGCACCGCCCCGCATACGCTCACCGCTGGTTTGGATGCTACTTCGCAGCTAGGCTTCTACTTGTATCCTACCCTCAACCACCAAGCCCGCATTCCACTCAATGATGCCAATACCGACTATGCGGCTGGCTACTGGACCTTTGGTACCCGCGCCGGCTGGCGGCGTACGCTGCTGGGACGCTTGGAAGCCGACCTGTTTGCCGGCGTGGCCAACCTCACCGACCGCAACTACAGTCTCGGCAATGATTTGAATGCTTTCGGCAACCGCTACTTCCAGCCCGCCAACGGCCGCAACTGGTACGGCGGCGCTACGGTAGGCTGGCGGTGGTGAGTGAGGGTAGCAGGGTATAATGAAAGAGCGTCATGCTGAGCTTGTCGAAGCATGACGCTCTGCTTTAAGACAAAGGAATCTTTCGACCTAGCTAACTTGCTGCTGTCCAATGACTCTTCGCCTGCCTCGCCTGCCTACTTGGCTTCTGCTACAATCAATACCGGAAGCGTCGTTCGCCGAACCAACTGGGCCGTAACGCTGCGGTGAAAGAAGTTGCCCAACCAGTTATGGTGGCGAGCTTGCACGATCAGCAAATCGGCGGCGGTTTCCTGCGTGGCTTGCAGAATGCCATCGGCAATGGATAGGCTGCGTACGCCGTGCTGGTGAAGGGTAGTAGCCGGCGGCAACAGACCGCTATTGGTTACCTGCTGATGGGCCGTTACGGCGCTATCGTTGTCTTCTGGTTCGGCTACGTGTACTACTGTAAAATCGGCTGATAGCTGCTGGAGCCAGGTAGAAACGCTGGTAGCAGCAGAAATCGGGGAAAACGGTTGGTCGTCGGCGGCAATGGATACGCGCCGGGGCGGTACTGGGGCCAAGGTATGCTCAGGCACAAGCAGTATCGGACACTCGATGCTGTGCAACAACTCCAAGGCCGTGGTATGCGCTACTACCTCAGGCGAAGCATCCGCCGCCGCCGATTTGCCCACGATCAGCAAGGCAGGTTGGTGGCGGCGCACAGCAGCCTGCGTTGCTTCCGGTACACGAGCGGCAGTAGCTTCCACAAGGGCAGGCACCGTTAGGCTGGCGGAGCGTTGGGCCAGCGCTACGGCTATTTCTCCCTCGCTCAGCGGCGATAGAGTTCCAGTGAGAGCCGCCGGGTCAAGGGGTGAAGTGCGCTGCACGTGTAGTAGCACCAAGCCAGCGCCCAAGCGTGCGGCGAGAGAGTCGGCATATGCCAGCGCATGGTCGGCCGCGGGCGAAAAGTCAGTCAGGACGAGTAGTTGCATAGGGAGTGATGTAGGGGCTTCTACTTATATGTTGTACGGGCCTGCCTCGGCGAAGGTGTTGTAACCTCAGTTACGCAAAAGCCCGCTCTCCGAAAAATACGAAGAGCGGGCTGTCACGACAACAAGCAACTAGCGGTTGTTGTCGTCAATCGGATTGTTGAAGCCAGGATTCATCAACTCATCGGTCTGGCTGCTCGTGTCTGAGTCGGGGCCAGCCGTGGGGGTATCGGGTAAGCCGTTGGACGCTTCTTCCAGCATTTCGGAAGTGTCAAGCGTGCCTTCGTCATCCTTCTTATAGGAATACAGTTCTTCGTGGTGCTTGCGCTGCTCTTCCGACATCGGTTGGTTGTCGGATTCAGCGTTTGGGAAGTCGGCCATGATGGGTAGGTCAGAATTAAAGGTTGTTCTCGTTTGGATCAGGACCCTCGATAGTAGGGTTGGCGGGTTCGTTTGTAGGCCAGTTGCGGGTACCGCTGCCGTAGCGTGGGTCGTCGTCGGCCCAGGAAGCTCGGCTTTCGTCTTCTTCCGCACCAATGCTTGCTACTACCCCAAGAGGATCCTGGTTTTGCGCTACGCCGCCTCGTTGGTTGGGGTCTACGGTGTCAGGCGCCGCCTCGCCGCCTGGGTTGGTACCAGCAGGCTTGTGTTCAGTAGTGGCCGTGTTCGTTGCCGGCTGCTTACCAAAGTCGCCGTAGTTGGGCACGCCGGCAGCAGGTTGCGCAGCCTGTGGGTTGGGGTGCATGCCATGGTCGGCAGCTTCTTCGCCTTGTTTCAGGTTGAAGCTGTCGTTGTTTTCATTCGACTTGCGCAACTCACTGAATTCGTCGGGATTATCGTTGCTGCCGTCGTTAGGATTCTTTTGCATGGGAGAGAGACTTAGAGTGAAACAACGGAAAAACGGCAAAAATGACCGCCTCCGCCTCCCGAACTACGTAAATCGAGCCGTGTGTGGCTACCTCTACCGTCAAAAAGTACACGGGTCTTGCCCCTGAGTGTTGCTTTCCGGCCTATCATGGTAGGCTGAACGTAGCTGCCACACTACCTCGGAGCAGCCCGTAAGCAGGCTGCTCCGGGTCCTTCATTCAATTACTTGTCTTTCTACCATTATGGCATTTCCCATTCAGCATCAACCACAAGAGCAGGAGTTTACCGTGGCCGTCGATGGTCATCAGGGTGAGCTGGCGTACAGTTTTCCCGCCGAGGGAGTCGTTGACTTCACCCATACGTTTGTAGACGAGGAGCTGCGCGGGCAGGGTGTAGCTGAGGCACTGGCGCGCCAAGCCCTGGACTTTGCCCGCAAAGAGCACCTGCGCGTGCGCACTAGCTGCAAGTTCATGCAGAAATTTGTGCAGGCCCACCACGCCGACTACCAGGATTTGCTGGCGTAATGGGGAAGGGTAGGGGCGCTCGGTCAAAATTCTGCACGTCTACCCACAAATGTCGCACATCCGAAGGGTAGGGGTTGTTGGTTTAAAGAAAGAAGCTGCTCACAGCTTTTTTTGCTACGCCGAACCACTTCTGTTATGGATACCCATTCCACCCCCACACCCCCACCCGCTGCGGCTCCTGCGCCTACCCTCCCTACCTCCACCGAAACGCTCACCATTGAAGGCATGAGCTGCGCGGCCTGCGCAGCAGCCATCGAACGGTCGTTGCGCCGCACGCCCGGCGTCACGCAGGCACTGGTGAACTATGCCACCGAAAAAGCCACCGTGGAGTATGAGCCCGCGGCTGCCTCACCGGGTGTGTTGCGCGAAGCCGTGCGCCGTGCCGGCTACGACGTGGCCGCTCGCCGCCCCGATACCAGCGCCGCCGACCGCCAAGCGGAGATGGACCAACAAAAAGCGCAGGCCTACTACCTTCTCCAGCGTCGGCTGTGGGTAGCAGCTGGGCTCACGGCCGTTATCATGCCTTTGTCGATGCTGATGCTGTGGCCTGCGCTGTCGGCCCGCATCAACATGCAGTGGCTCAACTACCTGCTGCTGGTACTCACGCTGCCCGTAGTGCTATACAGCGGCCGGGCATTCTACACCTCGGCCTGGAAAGGCTTGCGCCATCGCACGGCCAACATGGATACGCTGATTGCCGTGGGCACCGGCGCGGCTTTCCTGTATAGCCTGGCCGTGACGGTAGCACCCGGCTTCTTCCGCGCCCACGGCTTAATGCCCGAGCCATACTACGATACCACGGCCACCGTCATTGCCCTGATTTTGGTAGGGAAAGTGCTAGAGGCCCGCGCCAAAAATCGTACTTCCGATGCCATGCGCGCCCTGTTGCAGCTCCAACCCAAAACAGCCCGCACGATACGCGGTGGTCGGGAGGTAGACGTTCCCGTAGAGCAGCTCGATGTGGATGACGTGGTGATTGTGCGTCCCGGCGAGCAAGTCGCCACCGATGGTAGTATCATCGAAGGCCACTCTGCCCTCGACGAAAGTCTGTTGACCGGAGAAAGTCTGCCGGTGGAAAAAGCTGTCGGCGATGCAGTATTTGGCGCTACTATCAACAAAACCGGCTCCTTTCGCTTTCGCGTAACGCAGGTAGGCGAGCAGACGATGCTGGCGCGCATCGTGCAGCTGGTAGAGGATGCACAGGGCTCCCGGGCGCCCATCCAGCGCCTCGCCGACCGCATCAGCGCCGTATTTGTGCCCACGGTTATTGGCATTGCCATCCTCACATTTGTTGTGTGGTTTGCACTGGCACCTGCTGGGTCGCGGCTACCGCTGGCGCTCATCAACTTCGTGGCCGTGCTGATCATAGCATGTCCTTGTGCGCTGGGGTTGGCCACGCCTACGGCTATTATGGTGAGCACCGGCAAAGGCGCCGAGCACGGCGTGCTCATCCGCAGTGCCGAGGCTCTGGAAAAAGCCCAGGCCATCACTACCCTACTACTCGATAAAACCGGCACTATCACCCAAGGAGCGCCGGCCGTCACCGATGTGCGCATGGTTCCCGGCTACCCGCAGGCGCACCTGTTGGCGCTGGTTGCCGCCGTAGAGCGGCAGTCGGAGCACCCGCTTGCTGCCGCCGTGGTTCGGTATGCCGAGGAGCAGGCGGTTGACGGTACGTTGACGGCTGTGCATTTTGAGGCAGTACCCGGGCACGGCGCCCGCGCTACCGTGGCTGGCCAGCAGGTGCTGATCGGTAATCAGCGGTTGTTGACTGACGCAGGTATTGCCCTACCCTCTACGTTGTCGGAGGTTGCCGGAGCCCTGTTGCAGGAGGCCAAAACGGTGCTGTACGTCGCTCTTGATGGTCAGGCTGCTGGTTTGCTGGCTGTGGCCGATACCGTGCGCCCTACCTCCGCCGCTGCCATTGCCAGCTTGCAGCGCCTGGGCCTGGAAATAGTGATGATGACCGGCGACAATCCCCAAACGGCCCAAGCCGTAGCCGCACAGGTAGGCATTGGGCGCTATTTTGCCGAGGTGCTACCCCAGGATAAAGCTGCCCAAGTGCAGGCCCTGCAACGCGAGGGCAAGGTAGTCGCAATGGTCGGCGACGGTATCAACGATGCCCCCGCGCTGGCCCAAGCCGATGTGGGGCTGGCCATGGGCACGGGCACCGACGTAGCCCTGGAAGCCGCCGGCATCACACTGCTGCGTGCCGATCTGCAAAGCGTGGTGACGGCCATTGCGCTGTCGCGGCAAACGATGCGCATCGTGCGCCAGAACTTGTTTTTCGCCTTTGTTTATAACACGTTGGGTATTCCAATAGCGGCGGGTATTCTATATCCTTTCTTCGGGATTCTGCTGTCGCCCATGCTGGCTGCGGGCGCTATGGCACTCAGCTCAGTTTCAGTGCTAACTAATTCGCTGCGTCTGCTCCGATTCCGGCAATAACCGGCTTGAAAGCTGAGGCAACTCATCCGGCTGGCTCTGGAGCTAGCTAAACAGTAGTTTTTTATCTTTTATAAATTAAGCAAGAACGATCAGAACAGCAGTTTAACTATGAAATAGTATATATAGCTGTATTAATTAGGTTGATTTGAGAGTCTTAAAATATCTATAACAAGTAGATATGATCTGTATTGGAACTAAAATTAAATGCATAAATAATTGCAAATCAATTGTTTAAACTTATAATTAATTAAAATAATTATAATTGACATATATATAGTTATAGTCACAGTTGTGACACTTTATTCTTTGAATTCGGTTTGAGAAGCAGCAATCTTAGCATCACACTAAGATTGTATGCACTTGCCCTTCCGGCCTCTCACTACCTCGCCAATGCTGACTTTCAAACCTTGTTTGGGAATGCTGCCGGCTCATTCCATGCATTCTCATTCAACCAATCCCGATGCACTGTGTTTTCATAACAGCCAGGCCCAGATAGAATGGCAGACGAATAGCTATATCCACGTACGCTGGACCGGACAACCTATGAACAGCGCTGAGTTTAGAGCGGTGTTTCGGTACATACAGGCACTCCTGCTCATCACGCAGACCTCACTGGTGCTTACCGACCATCGGGAAATGCTGCCGCCTTCGCCCGCCGACGTAGCCTGGCTGGTACAGGAATGGACGCCCAAGGTAGTGCGGGAAACTAATTACTCGCACCGGGCTATTATAGCAGCCCGCAATCCAGTAACAAGAGAGCAAATGGCCAAGGCTATCAACTGCGAGGCATCGGCGGCGCTGACGGATCAGGTGTTTATGGAAGAAGAGCCGGCAGTACGCTGGCTACGCAGCATCTACGTGGTGTAGATGCCGGAAGCTACACAGTTTGTTGCGCTAATTGTAGCCAGTTACGGGCCGTCGTCATGTCATCAAACATATGCATCTGCAACTGACCTCCAATACCCAAATGCATGGCTTCCGCTGAAAGAGCCGCCAGCGACTCCGAACTGATGACGTGCGCAAAATGCGTGAGACCTTGGCTAATAGCGCGGGGCACCCAATTCGTGACCAGCCATTCTATGGCATGATCCCACGGTCCCAGCACCTGGCGGTTATCATTTAGTAGGTAGGCGCAGGCATGTTGTCGGAGTGGGTGCAGGCAGGCATCGGCCCCGGCAATGATGCCTACGTACGTCTGATAGCCTATCCAGTTATTATATACCCACTGATTTGCTTCATCAAATTCAATGGTAAGATAGACCTTGCCGAACCCGTTAATTAATTCTGTGGGCATGTGTGCTGCGCAGTGGGCGACTGAGAGTAGTTAAAGGCAGATGGGTAGCTCATGTTTTCACCAAGTATATGGCTACTATAGTTGTGTACGTAGTGGCTGGCTCAATCCTGATTGATTAGAGAAACGGATTTCGGCGCGCAAAAAACGACGAATCACAAAGATAAAGCGTTGAACTCGGTAAACTCCCTGTTATACTGGCTCAATAGCAGCTTCTACTGTTTTGCCAATAACCAAACACACTGACTATATTGTATCTGCGAAGCAGGCAAGTACGCTTTCCTTGTGCTTTAATAACTCATCAAAGACGCCACAAGTGATGTGGTGCCGGTTCTGAGGACAATATCAAGTATTGTGGAGCTGCCGTTGCGCGGTAGAACTGGCACTGGGGCAGATAGTACAAAAAGCACTATTGACGTTTGTTGTCATGGCGTAAACGCAGACATACTCTGTAGAACGTGAAGTAGGGCCAGGGAAATGCACCATTCACTTGGTAAGGGATAACAAAATAAAACGGCCTTTACGATATCGTAAAGGCCGTTTTTCTATGTGCTAGTGGTCGCGCCAGGAATCGAACCTGGATCAAGAGCTTCGGAGACTCCTATACTATCCGTTGTACTACGCGACCCGGTTTGTGAGGCGCAAAACTAGACAGAAAATGCGCCGCGGCCAAACTGTAAATGGCTTTTTCTGCAAAATCATACACTCGGTTATAGTAACCTTCCGCGACTCAGTCCAGTTAGCATACATAACTGTTTACTTTGACTCACTCTTTTTATGGCAAGCACCGAAAAAAAGACTCTCTATACGGCCGATGCAACGGCTATTGGTGGCCGCAGCGGCCACGTACGCTCCGCTACCGGTATTATTGACCTAGATATGTCGGTGCCGGAAGGCTTGGGCGGTAAGAAAGGCGCTACAAACCCTGAGGAATTATTCGCGGCCGGGTATTCCTCCTGCTTTCAGCAGGCTCTGCTGGTTATTGCCCAGCGCGCCGGCGACAAACTCGACCCTCAAACGGAGGTGAAATGCTCGGTAGAGTTGTTTCAGGAAGGTGAAGCGTATGGCTTATCTGCTGTGCTCGACGTAGACTTGAAGGCTTTCGATAAAGACAAAACCATTGACATGGTACGGCAGGCGCACAAAATCTGTCCCTACTCGGTGGGTACCCGCGGCAATATGGAAGTAGAGCTGCGTGTGCAGGGCGAAGCCATTCCGGTAGAAGCTAATGAAAATGCTGGCGTCGCTGAAAAAGGCGGCGTGCAATAGCCATTTTCCACTAAAAGAAAGAGCCCGCTGGACTAGTCCAGCGGGCTCTTTCTTTTAGTGGAAAATGGCTATTGCATGGCTAATACCTCTTTCACTTTCTCAGCGGCATCCTTCAGGAGTACAGCCGAGTATACTTTCAGGCCCGACTCATCAATGATGCGGGCGCCTTCCTCGGCGTTGGTGCCTTGCAGGCGCACGATAATCGGTACTTTAATGTCGCCGATGTTTTTGTAGGCTTCTACTACCCCGTTGGCTACTCGGTCGCAACGCACAATACCCCCGAAGATGTTGATCAGGATGGCCTTCACGTTCGGATCCTTCAGGATGATGCGGAAACCGGCTTCTACGGTTTGCGCGTTGGCTCCACCGCCCACGTCGAGGAAGTTGGCAGGCTCACCGCCCGAAAGCTTGATGATGTCCATGGTAGCCATAGCTAGGCCGGCACCGTTCACCATGCAGCCCACGTTGCCGTCGAGCTTCACATAGTTCAGGTTCGACTCCGAGGCTTCTACCTCCAATGGGTCTTCCTCGTTGGTGTCGCGCAGGGCGGCAAAATCCTTGTGGCGGTAGAGGGCGTTTTCGTCCAGTGTCACTTTGGCGTCTACGGCCAAAATTTTGTTGTCCGAAGTCTTCAACACGGGGTTGATTTCGAACATAGCCGAGTCGGTATCGTCGTAGGCCTTATACAGCGCCGATACGAACTTCACCATTTCCTTTTGAGCTGGGCCGGTGAGGCCCAGGTTGAAGGCAATTTTGCTGGCCTGGAAGGGGCGCAGGCCTACAGCGGGGTCCACGTACTCCTTGTTGATTTTGTCGGGGTGCTCCTCGGCTACCTCCTCAATATCCATCCCGCCTTCGGTGGTATAGATGATGACGTTTTTGCCGGTAGCGCGGTCCAGCAGCACGCTCATGTAATACTCCTTGGTTTCCGACTCGCCGGGGTAGTACACGTCCTGGGCAACGAGCACCTTGTGCACTTTGCGGCCTTCGGCACCCGTCTGCTTGGTCACGAGTTGCATGCCAATGATCTGGCCAGCAATGTCTTTCACTTGCTCCAGGTTCTTGGCGAGTTTCACCCCGCCTCCTTTACCGCGCCCGCCGGCATGGATCTGTGCTTTCACTACGTACCAGCTGGTACCAGTTTCTGCGGTCAGCTTTTTGGCGGCTTCTACAGCTTCCTCAGCCGTATTGGCCGTGATGCCTTCCTGCACGCGCACGCCGTAGCGCTTGAGTATTTCTTTACCCTGATACTCGTGAATGTTCATAGAGGTCAGTTGAAAATGGGATTCGGGTCGTATTAGTAAGCGCGAAAGTAGACAATAATCGGGGGAAACGGAACCTGGGCTTTCGGCCGGATTTTGGTAGGTGCCAGGCATTTCGCAGAAACAGCCCGTCTGCACGGCCACAAACTCCGGCTTTCCTCCGTAGATTTGTTTCCCTACCCGCCTATATTCATCCGCTGTGCTGCAAGCCATCAACGTCCGCAAAAAATACGGCTCCCTGGAAGTTCTGAAAGGTATTGACCTGACGATTGAAAAATCCGAAATCGTCAGTATCGTGGGTTCATCGGGGGCGGGCAAGAGTACGTTGCTGCACATCCTGGGCACACTAGACAATCCCGATACGGGAGAGGTACTCTTCGATGGGGAATCGGTGAGTGCTTTGAAACGCTCCGACCTGGCGCGGTTTCGCAACCGGCACATTGGGTTCATCTTTCAGTTTCACAACCTGTTGCCGGAGTTTACGGCCCTCGAAAACGTGTGCCTGCCGGCCTACCTGGCGGGCCGCTCGGAGAAGGAAGTGCGCGTGCGCGCCCGCGAGTTGCTAGGGATGCTGAACCTGGAGCGCCGCGCCGACCACAAGCCCTCGGAGATGAGTGGCGGCGAGCAGCAGCGCACGGCCGTAGCCCGCGCCCTCATCAACTCCCCCGAAATCATCTTTGCCGATGAACCCAGCGGCAACCTCGACTCGCAGAACGCGCAGGAGCTGCATCAGATTTTTTTCCTGCTGCGCAAAGAGTTGGGCCAGACGTTTGTGATTGTGACCCACAACGACCAGCTAGCCGAAATGGCCGACCGTACCATCACGATGAAAGATGGCTACATCTCGGAGTAAACCCGGCAGTACAAGTAGCGTATACCTAAGAAGGTAGGAACTTTCCTTTCTACTATTCTACTTGTTTATCTACCTGGCAACGCGTCCGACCCTGCCCCGGACCGTTCATGTAACCCGTCTTGCTGTTTCTAGAACAGTGAGACGGGTTTTTCATGTGAGCTACTTTTTCGAGGCTAGCGAGAAATTTGAAAATCAGCAAAGACTGTTCTGAAAAAGTTTATAAAGTATTTTCTCACTGCTCAGCGTATAGAGCAGGTGATATAGCAGACTACTATATTTATCTCATTATTTTAGTAATGGCTTGTTGTAAATGAATTTTAGTATTGCTAATTTTGTTAGGATATACAAAACGAGATGTAGTTTTTAAATTGCTGATAATCAAAGGTAAAATTTACTAAGAAAACCTTTATTTATTGCACCTATTTCGCATTGCATTCGTTAGTAATCTGAACATCATAACGTATTAAAGGGAAGACGCCATGAGCGAAGTAACCAAGACCACCAACACCGCTAAAGAACCAGCCCGCAAAGTCAAAGTAGAGAGCTACGACATTGCGCGCTCCGATGAGACGTTGCACTTGGCCACCGACTTGGCGAAGTTCATCAAAGACAACAAGCTCTCGACCACGGTACAGGGCAAGGAGTTTGTGAACGTGGAAGGCTGGCAGTACGCTGGCTCGCGGTTGGGCATTGTGCCCATCGTGGACCACGTGATTAACGTGAGCACTGAAACCGAGCTGAAGTATCAGGCCAAGGTGACGCTGTTTGATCTGCGTTCGGGCCACACGGTAGGCGCTGGCTTTGCAGTGTGCTCCAATAAAGAAAACGGCAAGAAGTTTTACCAGGAGTTTGCCATCATGAGCATGGCCCAAACCCGCGCCATTGGTAAAGCCTACCGCAACATCCTGGCCTGGATCATTCGGGCAGCTGGCTACGAGCCTACCCCTGCCGAGGAAATGGACTACGGCAACAACACGCCCGAGGTAAAGGCTCCGGTGGCGGCTCAGCCCGCCGCCTCGGCGGCTCCGGCCGTAGCCGCCGAGGCGCCTGCTATGAAGGCAGTACCCGCCGAGCAACCAGCCGCGCCAGCCGTTGCCTATGCTTCGGCTTCGCAGAAGGAAGAAATCATCCGCCTGCTGAACCACCCAGTGATTACGCGTCAGGAGAAAACCAAGATGCTCCTGAACATCAACCGCCTCGATGAGGAGCGCGCTACCCAGGCCATTGCCAAGCTGAGAAAGGCCATCGACGACCGCGAGAATGGCGAGTCGGCCGCTGCGTAAATACAGAAAACCTACTGCATATATGAAAAGCCCGGTGCCGCATGGCGCCGGGCTTTTTTTGTGATTCATTGGCGTGGGCTACGCACCTCACAGCACGTCGCCCTACCTTTGTGGCGTATGCTACCCGCCACCGACGATATCCTGCACGTACTGCGCCAAACCTGGGGACACACCCAGTTTCGGCCGATGCAGGAGGAAATTATCCGGTCGGTGCTGGCGGGGCAGGATACGCTGGCGCTACTGCCCACGGGCGGCGGCAAAAGCATCTGCTTTCAGGTGCCAGCCCTGGCGCGCGACGGGCTGTGCCTGGTGGTGTCGCCGCTGATTGCCTTGATGAAGGACCAGGTGGAGAACCTGCGTAAGCGCGGCATCAAGGCCGAAGCGGTGTACGCGGGCATGAGCCACCAGGAAATTGACCAAACGCTGGATAACTGCGTGTATGGTCCGGTGAAGTTCCTGTACGTGTCGCCCGAGCGGCTGCTGACGGATATGTTTCGGGCCAGGGTAGGGAAGATGCGCGTGAGTCTGCTGGCCGTAGACGAGGCGCACTGCCTTTCGCAATGGGGCTACGATTTTCGGCCTCCCTACCTCCAGCTAGCCGCCCTGCGCGAGCTGGTGCCCGATGTGCCGGTTATTGCTCTCACGGCCACCGCCACCGAGCAGGTGCGCCAGGACATCATCGAAAAGCTGCACTTCCGGCCCGGCTACCAGGTGTTTCAGCAGAGCTTTGCCCGGCCCAACCTTTCCTACTCGGTGCTGGCTACGGAAGACAAGCTGCGTCGTATGCTGGAAGTGGTGCGCGGGGTAGGGGCCGACAAAACGGCCATTGTGTATGCCCGCACGCGCCGCCAGACCGAGGACGCTGCGGCCTACCTTCAGCATTACCAGGTGCAGGCCGCGCCCTACCATGCCGGCCTGGGCGCCGAGCTGCGCCACCGCACGCAGCAGGACTGGATGCAAGACCGCACCCGCGTGATAGTGGCCACCAACGCCTTCGGCATGGGCATCGACAAGCCCGACGTGCGCCTGGTGGTGCACCTCGACGCACCCGATACCCTGGAGGCCTACTACCAGGAAGCAGGTAGGGCTGGCCGCGACGAGAAATACGCCTTTGCCGTGCTGCTGCAAGGCCCCAACGATGCCGACGAATTACGCCGCCGCACCCGGCAGGCTCACCCGCCGCTGGATACGGTGCGGCGCGTGTACCAGGCGCTGGCCAACTTCTCGCGCACGGCAGTGGGCGGCGGCGAGCTGGTCGCGTTCGACTTCGACTTGCAGCAGTTTGCCGAAACCTACCGCATTAAAGCCTTGGACGCGCACAATGCCTTGCGCACGCTGGGCCGCGAAGGGTTTGTGCAGTTGAACGAGGCCGTAAACAATCCTGCCCGTGTGCACATTCCCATCGACCACTCCGACCTCTACCGCTTTCAGGTAGCGAACAGCCAGCACGATGCGCTAATTAAGTCCTTGTTGCGCTTTAATGGCGGCGAACTATTTGTGGGCTTTCAACGAATTTCAGAAAACAGCCTCGCGCAGCATTTGCGGGTGAGCGTGGTAGATGTGCGCAAAATGCTGCTGTTTCTGCATCGCTCCAACATCATCCACTACCAGCCTCGCCACGACGCGCCGCAAGCTCTATTCACTACCCCGCGCCACGACGCGGATAAGCTGCCCCTCAACCAGAAGTACCTGCACCAGTCCCGCGACTTGTCTCAGGAGAAAACCGAGGCCGTGCTACGCTATGCCGACGGTGGCCGCTGCCGCCAGCAGCTGCTACTGGAATACTTTGGCGAGCTGGACGCGCTGCCCTGCCGCGTGTGCGACTACTGCCTGGTACAGAAGAAGAAAGCACAGGCTACCGTGCCTACCCCCGCCTTGCGCGAGCAACTACTAGGGCTGCTACAAGCCACCCCACAGACGCCCCGCGAGGTAGTGGCGCAGTTTGCACCCGCGCAGGCCGCGGACGTAACGGCCCTGCTGCGGGAGCTGGTGGAGCTAGGGCACCTGCGCTACGCCCCCGATGGCCGCCTGCTAAGGTAGGCCAACACGCAAACAGCCCCGGTCACCATCAGGCGCCGGGGCTGTGCTCATCCATTCGGCAGAAGGGCTAATTCTGCTAAAAGGTACTTGGGCGCGCTACCGCAATTTCCTGGCCAGCCTTGTGTAAAACAGACTGCCTGGCAGGGTAGGGCAACTGAATGGCTAGGCTGCGCTGGGGTCGGCCACTTTCACGAGGGCCTTGCCGGTGTTTTCGCCCGCAAACAGGCCCAGAAAAGCAGCCGGAATTTGGTCGAAGCCGTCGGTAATGGTTTCTTCGAAGGTCAGCTTGCCTTGCTCTACCCATTGCGTCAGCTCGCGCACACCTTCGGGGAAGCGCTTGGCGTAGTTACTCACGATAAAGCCCTGAAGCATAGAGCTGGTTTTGAGTAACTTGCCTTCCGGGCGCGGACCTACGGGCGTTTCCTCGGCATTGTAGGTCGAAATCTGACCACAGAGCGCAATGCGGGCGTGGGTGTTCAGGAGGTCATACACGGCATCCGTGATTTCGCCACCCACGTTGTCAAAATAGCAGTCTACGCCGTCGGGGCAGGCGTCGGCCAGGGCCTGGGCAATGTCGGGCGTGGTTTTGTAGTTGATGGCTTCATCGAAGCCCAGCTCTTTGAGGTAGGCTACTTTCTCGTCGGAGCCGGCGGTGCCTACCACGCGGGCTCCTTTGATTTTGGCTAGCTGCCCCACAATAGAGCCCACGGCACCGGCCGCGCCGGATACCACCACCGTGTCGCCCGATTTGGGCCGACAAATGTCGAGCAGGCCGAAGTAGGCCGTAAGGCCCGGCATGCCCAATATGCCCAGGTAGTAGCTGATGGGCGGTCCGTCGGTGGCTACCGTGGTCAGGCCTTTGCCGTCCGATAGGCTGTACTCTTGCCAAGGTAGATTGCCGGTTACCACCGTGCCTACGGGCAAATCAGGGTGTTGGCTTTCCACCACCTCGGCCACCACGCCGCCATTGATGGGCTGGCCTACTTCAAATGGCGGAATGTAGGATTTGGCGTCGCTCATGCGGCCGCGCATGTAGGGGTCAACGGAAACGTAGAGGGCTTTTAGTAACACCTGCCCTTGCGAGGGGGTAGGCTTTTCCTGGTCTTCAAAGCGAAAGTTATTGGGGGTAGGCTTGCCCTGAGGGCGGCTGGCCAGTAGAATGGTGCGGTTGCTCATGGTAGCGGATCGAAAAGAGTGAATGGTAAAAACAAAAACGCGTTGCTCTCCCAACGAAACGGGAAAGCAACGCGTTGTGCAACGGCAGAGCCGTTAGGCGTTGGTGGAAGTCGAAAGGTTCACCTCAATATTGTTGCGCGTGGCGCGCGAGTAGGGGCATACCTGATGCGCTTTTTCTACAAGCGCTTCGGCCTGGGCCTGCTCTAGGCCAGGGATGTTCACGTGTAGGTCTACGGCTAGGCCGTAGTTTTCGCCGTCTTTGCCGAAGCTCACGCTGGCTTCCACGGTGCTACCTGTGATGGGCATTTTTTCCAGACGCGCCACCAGGTTCAGGGCGCCATCGAAGCAGGCTGCGTAGCCGGCGGCAAAGAGCTGCTCGGGGTTGGTGGCGCCTTCTTTACCAGGGCCGCCCATTTCCTTGGGCGTGCTCAGGGGCAGGTCAATTACGTTGTCGTTGGAGATGGCGCGGCCGTCGCGGCCGCCGGTGGCTTTGGCTTTCGCCGTGTACAAGCGTTGAATGCTCATAAAAAAGAGAAATAAAAAGAAAAGAGCGACGCGTAGCCGCGTCAGGTAAGCTTGGTAATGACGTTATCCAGCAGGCGCCGGAGCGTATTGATGTCCTTATGCGATATGTCCAGTCGCGTCAGTAACCCTTGCGGAATGGCACAGGCGGGCTTTTGCAAAGCTTCGCCAGTCGGTAGCAGCCCGATAATCACCGAGCGCTCGTCGCGTGGGTCGCGGCGGCGGCTCACCCACTGCTTTTGCTCCATGCGCTTGAGCAGGGGCGTAAGCGTACCCGAATCCAGTAGTAGGTTTTCGCCCAGCTCCTTCACCGTCATTTCGTGGTGTTCCCACAGCAGCAATAGGACTAGATACTGCGGGTAAGTCAGATCAGGATCCAAATCGCGCAAGTAAGGCTGGTAGGCCTTGGTAAGCTGCCGCGATGCTGCATACAGCGGAAAACACAGTTGGTTTTCCAGCTTTAGCAGCGAGAAATCCTCTTCGGGGGTCGTATGTTCAGGAGCTTGTGCCATGCGAAAGTACAATGATAACTGGTAAGGTGTTGTAATGTTTAATTGTGTAAAATTTAATTTACATAAATTGTATTACCCATACTGAGTAGGGACAGACAGACTATCCCTACTCGGTATGGATAAGTTATAACTATTAGTCCTGCTGGTAGCTCTGCATGCCGCCTAATAGGTTACGCACGTTGGTAAAACCTTGCTGCGTTAGAAAAGCCTTGGCCGAGGCCGAACGCCCACCGCTCTTGCAATGCACAACAATTTCCTGCTCCTTCAGATCTTCCAAATCGTCAAGCTTGTCGGGCAGCGTACCCAGCGGAATGTTTTGGCTGCCATCGATGCGGGATTCTTCGTTTTCCCAAGTTTCGCGCACATCAATAATTGTGGGCGTTTCGCCGGCTTGCAGGCGTTGTTTGAGTTCGGAAGCAGTGATGTCAGCCATGAGAGGAGGTAAAATATTAGAATTTGGTGATAACCAGCCGCTTCGTTACAACCGTTGTGCCATCGGGCAGCGTGAGGCGTACGAGGTAGAGGCCGGCGGGCAATGACTGCAAATCTAGCAAAGCCTGCCCAGCTTGCGCTATGGGCTGTTGCCAGACCACCCGGCCCAGCGCGTCGAGCACCGCGGCCGAGTGGTAGCGGCCGGCTACCTGTACCCGGCCGGTGCTGGGGTTGGGGTAGAGCGTGAAGGCCGCCGCGGCGGTAGCCGGATTGGTGGCTGTGGTTACGCCATTGGTCAGCAGGGGGCGCATCATGGGCGCGTAGGTCGGAACGGTAATAGCGTTGGTCCAGGCGCCTTGCGTAGTGCTGGTGCCGTTGGTGCCCGAGAGCAGGTAGCCCGTAGGTACAGCGCTGTTGAAATCGGCCCCGAACTGCAGAAACTCCCCGCTGGGCGCATAGCCCACGTAAAATGTGCCACTAACCGGCACTGGCGCCGCAAAATTCACGTCGATGTACGGCTGTGTAGCCGGCAGGGTAGTAGGTACCGTGTAGCTGCGTGTGGCCAGCGCCTCTTGGTTGGGCTTGCCCTCGTTGTCGCTCCACACCGCCACCACAATATTTTGGCTGGTGGCAGTGGGCGAAGCCACCGGGTACAGCCGCAGGCCCTGGAGCTGGTCGGGCTTGTTCAGATCGATGCGGTAAACGAGGTAGGCGGCCGGACCGGTACTACCCCGTTGTATACCAAAGCCGCCTTCAGCTGAGCCGTCGTCATAGGCGTAGTAGTTGTTCAGCTCCGTATCGCGGTAAATCGTGTCGTTGGGGAGAGTGTTAGGCGTGTTTTCGCTGGTGCGCAGCACTACCTGGTGTCGCACGCGCTTGGGCTCGGCCGTAACGGGCAGAGGCGTGGCGCGCAGACTACCCGTGATGACTACCTGCCGGGCGCTGGGGTCCAGGGAGCGGGTGCCGGTGAGAAACGTGGCGGGCGTGCCGCCGGGTAGCACCCGCACGGTGCCCGTGTACGGCACGGGCGTAGGCACCACGGCGTCGAAATTGTTGGCGGTGGTTGTTACTTGGTCGCTTAGCTCGTTGGCGGGGGTAGGGGCAGCGTTGTACTGCCATACTGGCATAGCCGCGTAGCGTTGCAGCAAGCTCGTGAGGGGCTGGCTGGTAGCAATGTCGCGGGTGGAGTTGTCGGTGGCGGAGCGGTTGCGGTCCAGCCGCACGTAGTCGATGCTCCAAGCGTCGCGGGTGCTGCTCAGCTGCCCTACCGCCCGAAACCGGAACTGGAAGCCACTATGTAGATAAGCGGTTGTGTTAATCGCAAAAAACTGCTGCTGAAACTCGGTGCGTGCGCCCGTGCTCAGCTGCTGCCACACCGACTGCCATACCTGGTTGCGGTCCAGAAACTCCAGTTGCAAGTATACCGGCTGCGAGCCACTGTTGCTTTTGGGGGCACCGGCCACGCTGCCAGCCTGCCAATAAAAGCTCAGGTACACGTTGTCGGCGCCTGTGAGGCCGCTCAAGTCGATAGGCTGAGAGGCGAGCGTATCTATGTCGCTATAGGCAGCCGATGGGCCGTAGGGCTGTCCGGCGGCGCTCAGTGCATCCAGGGTAGCTACGCCCCGGCTGGGCGGTGCCACCGGAAAGCGATTGTTGACCAGTGCGCCGCCCGCCACCCAGCGCGAGCTATTGGGCGTGCCTTCTACAGGCTGCGTAAAATCCTCGAAGAAGGGTAGGGAAAGCTGTGCCGGGCGCTGAGCGGCTGCCGGTCGCGCCGTGGCCGCCCGTGCCGCATCGGCGCCAAGAGGGGCCGTTACGAGCTGGGCGTGGGTAGGGAATGCCAGCGCAGTTAGCAGCAGTAGAAACGCAAAGCGTAGCAGACGGTTCATAAGCGGTAAGTTATGGTTACTTAAACGCGCGGTCAACTGGTTTGGTACTGAAAGCAATAGCGCGAAGCCGCCGAGGCTTCGCGCTATTGCTTTCAGTACTACAAATGCAGCGGCCGTTAGTTTACCGGCGTCAGCGACGTTGGTTCGCTGCCCGCAATCCACAGATCTACCAGCTGGCCCATGCGGATGGTGGCGCCGTTGGTAGCGGCTGGGCGCTGCTTCACTACGGTGCCCTCGGGCTGGTCGGCAGTGGCAGGCTGGTAGAACTTCTCGCCCGGTTGCAGCCCCTGGCCAGCCAGCAGCGTCAGGGCTTCATCGGCAGGCATCCCTACTACGCTTGGCACCGGAAATTCCTGATTGCCCAGGCCGTCGCCTACCTCCAGGTCAATCTTCGTGCCTTTGGGTAGGGCCGCGCCGGGTGCTATTTCCTTGCCGGCTACCAGTTGCTTAAGCACGGCATTTTGCTCCAGATTGGGCACCAGCGTGATTTTGCCCACCAGCAAACCATAGCTTTTCAGAATCATCTGGGCATTCTTCACCGAGCCGCCTTTCAAATTTGGCATCTTGATTTGCGGTGGGTTTTTGCTCACCACCGACACGTAAATCTTGCGGTCTTCCTTCACAAACTCGCCGGGCGCAGGGTCCTGCATCAGCACGGTGCCGGGGTGCACGCCGGGCTCGTAGGTGCTGTCGTCCACGAAGTAACGCAGGTTGCGTTCGTCGAGGTAATCCTCCAGGTCGGCCATCTGCATGCCTGTGATCTTGGGTACCATAATGGTTTCGCCGTGGTTGGTCGAAATCGGCAGGTACACGAAGAAGAAGGCAAACAGCAGCGCCGCGCCCAGCACGCCAATCACCACCAGGTGCTTCACCACGTCAAAAGGCGTATCGGATTTGAGAAAAGCCATTTAGGAATTAAAAATTAAAAATTAAGAATTAAAAAGCGAGAGTAGGGGCGCGTTGCACGCGCCCGTGGTCAGACAACGAATATACGCCTGCCAATCGGACGCAACGGGCGGCTGCAAGCCGCCCCTACTGCCCTACTTCGGCTCGCTTTTCCTGCCGCGCTTTGCCAAACTCCAGAATCTGGTCGATGAACTGGTAGGGCGTGTAGCCGTTGAGAGCCGTTTGGTGGAAGATGCAGGTGGCGGGCGTCATGCCGGGTAAGGAGTTCACCTCAATGATGATGACCTCCACGGCGCCGGTCTGGCGCACGCGCACAAACGCATCGATGCGGGCGTATCCCTGGATGTCCAGGATTTCGGCCACGCGGCGCAGCTCCTGTTTCACTTCATCGGAAATACGCTGGCGCTCGGCAGGGTCGGGGGCGTAGCGGGCGGGGGTAATGTTCTGGCCTTCGCCAGCCAGAAACTTCTCCTCCAGGCTCAGCACCTCGCCCGTGGCCAGGGCCTCCGATGCCTCGAATACCTCGATTTCCAGCGCCCCGGTTTCGCTCCAGTGCGTGAGCAGGCCGCCGGTCACTTCCAGGAAGTGGGCCGCGCCGTCGCGGTCAATCAGCGTTTCCACCAGGAAGGCATCTTTCTGCGGAAACTCCTCCTTAAAGCCCAGGTGCAGGGTAGTAGCTGCGTCGGGCATCAGGTCTTGCTGATTGCGGAAGATGAGGCGGCAGAACGCCACCAGTTCCTCCCGCGTCTTGATTTTCTTTACAGCCGAGGAGCAGCCGTCGTCGGCGGGCTTGGCAATGAAGGGGTAGGGAAACTGCGTTTCCAGCTCGTGGTAGAAGTTTTCCGGATCGGCTTCCCATTGCAGGCGGGTGGCCATGCGGTGCTCGGCCACGCGCAGGCCCGCTTCGCGCAGGCGCTTGTTGGTTTCGAACTTATTGATGGTGATGCTGCTGCTGGCCGTGCCCGAACCATTGTAGGGTAGGCCAAACTTCTCCAGCTCGGTTTGCAGCGCGCCATCCTCGCCGGGACGGCCGTGCAGGGCAATGAATACCTCGTCTACCTCCTGGGCCAGCTCCTCAAACGAGATGTGGCGGGGCTGGGCCGTGGGCTGTCCGGCGTAGGTGTTGGTGATGCTTTCGGCCTCGCGGCGGATGCGCTGCAAGATCGGGTGTAGGTCATGGCCAGCCTCGTACTGCTCAATCTTCTCGCGGATATCGTCGGCGTTGTCCTTCAGCATCACGTTGATGGGGAGCACGTACAGCCGGAAATTCACGCTGCTGCCCGTCAGGAACACCGGCACCGGCTCGTACTTCGCCGACGACGACAGCTTCTCGTAAATGTTGCGCCCGCTCTCCACCGAAATGTGGCGCTCCGAGGAATAGCCGCCCATCACCACGGCTACCTTGGTGCGGGGCTGCTGCTCCTGGTGGCGCTGGGCCACGGCTGTATCTAACTGTGCCAGCAAATTGCCCAGGCGCAGCGGCTGCAAGCCCGCCCGCCGCCGCGCCGCCAACGACGTGCGAATGAGGTAGGTAAGAAACTGGCTGGGGTTCAGCCCGATTTCGGCGGCCTGGTGGAAGAAGAACGACGCCGGCAACATGCCCGACGTAGTATTGGGGTCGTTGAGGAACAACTCACCATCGGCCGTCATAAAGCCATCTAGGCGCGCATACACCTGAAAGCCAAATGTGCGGAACATCTCCTCGCACTGCTCCCGAATGCGCTGAATGTCCGCTTCCGGCAGGTCGATGGGCGTGATTTTGCGCGAGAGGCCGGGCAGGTATTTCGAGCGGTAGTCGAACATCTCCTCGCCCTTCACAATCTCGGTGGGAGGTAGGGCCAGCGGATTGCCGCTAGGGTCTTCTACCACAATGCACGAAAACTCGCGTCCGTGCACAAACTGCTCCACCAGCACCTGCGTTTCGCCGTCGGCGTTGGTCAGGCGCACTTCCTCGGCCGTCAGAAATGCTTCGTTGAGGGCGCGGAGCAGGGCTTCGGGGTGGTGCAGTAAATGGCTGTTAGCGGTTGTTAGTGGTTGGCTATTGGCTTCTTGCTCCGAGCCAACTACGTCAAGCACCACCGGCAGGCCGATTCCCTCGCGGATATCGGTAAGCTGTTGCAACCACGCGAGTTTGTCGCGCTCCGTGAACTGCGCCCACTCTGCGCGGTACACCGTTTTGCGGAACAGGCTGCGCTCCACGGCGGCGCGGAACTTGGCTACGTCGTGTTCGCGCAGGATGCTCACGCCAATGCTGCTACCCTGGCGTGGGGCTTTAAATACGAGGGGTAGGCCCAGCTCCCGCGTGAGGTAGGCGAGGGTAGCCTCCGGGTCGGCGGCGTCCCACTCCTGCTGCGTAACTACGCGAAAATCGGGGGTAGGGCGGCCCAGCGCCTTCAGCAGCTTTTTCTGGGCAATCTTATCAATACCGAAAGCTGAGGGTAGGATGCCCGAGCCAGAGTACGGAATGCCGTACCACTCCAGCAAGCCCTGGATGGCGCCATCTTCGCCGCCGGGACCGTGCAGGGCCAGGAAGGCAAAGTCCAGCAGCTCGCGTAGCTCGTGCGGAGCCACGCGCCGCCCTACTTCGCCAATGATTTGGTCCTGCTCCGGTTGCGTCAGGTCGCCCAGGCTTTCGAGGTAGACTTGCAGCTTGTGCTCCGAATCGGGTAGGGCCGACACGGGTGGGTAGAAGTCCCGGATGGTGCCTTTGTAGATATACTGCCAATCCAGCAAAATGAAGTTGCCGCGGCTGTCCACAAAGATGGGCACGGCCTCAAATAGGGCCTTGTCCAGATTATCATATACCGTGCGGCCGCCCGCAAACGAAATTTCCCGCTCGCGCGATGTGCCGCCGAAGAAGATGCCTATTTTCATACGTAGTGCAAAGGTAGGAGGAGTTTGGAAGTGTTGCGTGTTGAATGTTAAGTGGTGAGGGTCGTTCAACGAGGCAGTAGGGGCGCGTTGCACGCGCCCGTTGTTGCTGCGTGCTGCATGTCGTGTGGCACTCAGGCAAGCCGTAGGTCATTCAAAACTCAACATTCAACATTCAACATTTCCGAAATTCTGCCGAACTACGCGGCGCCGTCGCGTATAAGACGGTACCTAACCCCAACCGTTTCAACCATGAAAACGCTCGATCAATACAACTTCGCCGGCCACCGCGCCGTGGTGCGCGTCGATTTCAACGTGCCCCTCGACAACGAGCTGCGCATCACCGACGACACCCGCATCCGGGCCGCTACGCCCACTATCAAGAAGATCTTGGCCGATGGTGGCTCTGTGGTGCTGCTCTCGCACATGGGTCGGCCCAAAGGCGGCCCCGATAAGAAAAACTCGCTACGCAACTTGGTACTACGCCTGCAACAGGAGTATGGTCAGGAAGTGAAATTCGGTGGCGACGTGCTGGGTCAGGAAGCCACCGACATGGCTAATAACCTGCAACCCGGCGAGATTCTGCTGCTCGACAACGTGCGTTTTTACGCCGAAGAAGAGAAAGGTGACCCCGCGTTTGCCCAGCAGCTCGCCCGCCTCGGCGACGTGTACGTGAATGACGCCTTTGGCGCCGCCCACCGTCGCCATGCCTCCACCGCCGTGGTGGCGCAGTTTTTTGCGCCCGAGGACCGGGTAGGCGGCTACCTGCTGCAAAGCGAGCTGGACAACGCCAAGAAAGTGCTGGACAATCCGGAGCATCCGTTCACCGCCATCATGGGCGGTGCCAAGATTTCGGATAAAATCGAAATCATTGAGCGTCTGTTGGATAAGGTAGATAACCTGCTGATTGGCGGCGCTATGGCCTACACCTTTGCGGTGGCCGAAGGCGGCAGCATCGGCAACTCTTTGCTGGAAGCCGATAAGGTAGACCTAGCCGCCAGCCTCATTCAGAAAGCCAAAGAAAAAGGCGTGAACCTGGTGCTGCCCGGCGACAGTCTCATCGCCACCAAGTTTGCCAACGACGCCGACATTGAAGTGGCTGGCAACCACAACATTCCCGCCACCTGGATGGGCCTGGACATCGGCCCCGAGTCGCGCGAAATCTTCGCCGACATCATCCGCCAGTCCAAAACTATTCTGTGGAATGGTCCGATGGGTGTGTTCGAGATGTCGAACTTCTCGCTGGGCACCGAGTACGTAGCCCGCGCCGTGGCCGAAGCCACACAGAACGGCGCATACTCCCTCATCGGCGGCGGCGACTCGGCCGCGGCCGTGAACCAGATGGGCTTCGCCAACCAGGTTTCTTACATCAGCACCGGCGGCGGTGCCCTGTTGGAGTATATGGAAGGCAAAGAGCTGCCCGGCGTAGCTGCGCTGGGGTAGTGAGTGACTGAATGAGCTGAGTGACTGAGCGCGTGTCATTGCGAGCAGCGCGAAGCAATCCGTCCTTCTTTCAGCAGACTCTTTCCTTTATGACAAAGCCCTTACGCCAGCGCTGGCGTAAGGGCTTTGTGCGTTAAGAAAGGGTATCGCGTTGTTAGGACGGATTGCTTCGCGCTGCTCGCAATGACAGCGCATGCACAACTTCACAAACTCACCGCTTCACCCTTAATTCACATACGGTGCTTCCAGCTCCTGGCCCATGCCTTGCAGCGTGTCGGTGTGGCGGCCGGTGAGGCGCACGGTGCCGGTGCGGACTTCGGCTTCGGTGATGACGTCCAGCTCACGTAGCCAGCGCAGGCGGCGTAGCTGGGGCTCAATTAGGCCCAAGGGGTTGATGTCGGCGTAGTGGTAGCGCAGGTAGTCTTTGGTGGTCTTCTCCAGTTTGTCGGCAAAGCGATGCAGCTCCCGCCGCTGCCGCCACCTATCAGACAGCACCACGTGGGCGCGGGCCGTAACCAGCACAAAATAACGCCGCCAGGTATTCCAGCCGTAGAGCAGCAACCCCGATACCAGTACGCTGCCGGTGGAAACCAGCCATACCGTGTTGCTCAGCCGGTCGCGCACGTAGGAACTGCCCAAGGCATTCACCACCAGCCACCCCAATACAAACAACCAGGTGCGCCAGCGGTGCGGCAGGGTAGGACGGCGCTTTTCCACGCGCACGGGCAGCACTTCTTCATACGGCATTTCAAACTCCAGTAGCACGTCGCCGGTGGCCGAACGCTTGCTGACGTGCACACCGTGTGCCCGCAGCGTGAGTTGGGTGGTAGAGAAAAGAGAGCGTTGTTCTAAAACCATTAATCAGTTGCCTAATGCTAGGCGTCAATTATTTCAGTTAGTAGGGTAGACCGTCATTCCGAGCTTGTCGAGGAATCTCGCGTGCTCCCGGTAATTTCTAATGGTTGGGATTACTCACGAGCGAGATTCCTCGACAAGCTCGGAATGACGGTCTACTCAATGAAACGGGGCCGGCGTGAAACAAAGTGCAAATATCGCCAGCATCAGCCAGCCCAGCACCTTGCGGCCGGGCGAGAGCGGACTTTCGTCGGGTGCTGGGGGGTGATGCACGCCCGTGAGCCTACCCAGCAGCAGCCCGAATACCAACCAGCCCGGGTTGCCCAGCACGCCCGGTAGGGCCACCGTGAGGGCCAATTGCCCAAACCACACGGCCGCTGCCAGTAAGGCTGTCCGGCCCGGGGTAGGGAGCAGCCGCCGAAACACGACGAACAGATACAAACCATAGGGCACGCCGCCGTAGAGCCACGTATCGGAATCGGAATGCAACGAGAAAATCCCTAGCCCAGCATAAAAAATAAAGCCGATAAACAGCACTGTGGATAGCCGGTTGAAACGTCGGTAGCCCAGTAGCCCATACAGGATGTGCCCCCCATCGAGCTGACCAATGGGTAGGAGATTGAGCGCCGTGAAGAACAACGACAGCACCCCGGCCAGCAACACCGGGTAGTGCAGCAGCTCATACGGATGCGGCAAACGCGCCGGATCAGCCAGCCAGCTTTCGAGCCATTGGTAAATCAGAGGCTTACCGAACGTGATGCCCTGTGCGCCAGGCGGGTATACATGGCGGGCGTAGTCGGCCCCAAACTGTTGGTATTCCGGGTGAATTTGGAATAGATAATCGGCCAGCGGGGGCAGGTGTGTGAAGCCGTACATCAACAGTGGCACCGCTACCAGAAAGCCCGCCAGCGGCCCGGCTAGGCCAATATCGAAATACTCGCGGCGCGAGAAAATCCGGTCTTTGATGCGAATAACAGCCCCGAATGTGCCAATGCCCAGCACAAACGGGATGTAGTAGGGTAGTGAAGTACGCACCCGGTTGTAGCGCGCCGTGAAGTAATGGCCAAACTCGTGCACCGTAAGCACGCCCAGAAACGGCACCGAAAACCACAACCCTCGGCTCAATTCCGTGCGCAACGCCTCGCCTCGCAGCCCAAATACATCGAGGGGTAGGAAATCTAGCCCGCCGCGCGTGAGCGTGATGCCTGCCAGCGTGGTTGTCACCAGCGTGACCAGGAACAGCAGCAGGTGCAGGCCGTACACGCGCCAGCGCGGCGGCTCGGGCTGCTCGTAGCGCACAAAGGCCTCGTCGGCGTCGGTCAGGGTATAGGGCAGAACGGAAAAATCGTCAGCAGCTGAAGGGGCTTCAGCGTCAGGCAGAGGTAGGGGAGAAGGCACGAATGGCGGCAGGCAAAGCGTCGGTGAGCGTCAGCGGCGGCGCCAGGAACAGCGTGTGTATTCCCAGACGGCGCGCCGTTTCAATGTGTTGGATACTGTCTTCAATGAAAAGAGTTTCTTCGGCCTTCCAGTTCATTTCGCGCAGCACGTGCCAGAAAATCTCCTCACCAGGCTTGCGCAGCCCTACCTCCTGGGAGTAAAACACGCGGTCCAGGGCATCGGCAATGCCATGCGCAAAGCCGTATTGCTCCTGTAGCTGCCGGTTGATGACGTTGATGTGCATGTGGTTGGTATTGCTGAGCAGGGCCGTCTCGTGGCCTTGTTCCCGCAACTCGGCAATGAGGGCCAGGCGCTCGGTGGGCACGTCGAGCAGCATGGCATTCCAGGCGGCATCCAGCTCGTCGTCGGTGGCCGTGAGCTGGTAGCCCGTGCGCAGCCCCTCCCGAAACGCCTCGCTGCTGAGGCGGCCAGTTTCCAGCTGGTCGAACAGCTCGGACTGCGCCTGTTGGTTGAAGGCAATTGTGCTGCCTGCCGGGCTGAAGCGCCGCATCTCGTCCAGCGTGCGCTGGTAGTCGATGTTGATAATCACACCGCCGAAGTCGAACAGCAGGTTGGGTTTCTTAGCCATAAGTAGGTAGGGGTAAAGGTAGGGGCGGCTTGCAGCCGCCCGAAGGTAGGTTTCGTCCGCTCGGGACCACCCCGACGCGGATTAAAGTTGGAAATTCGCCCGCAAACTTCGAAGTTTGCAGCAGCGAAACCAACCTGCCCCGGCAGATTAGTACGCATCGGGCCTATAGCTCAATCGGTTAGAGCAACTGACTCATAATCAGTAGGTCCTTGGTTCGATTCCAAGTGGGCCCACAAAAACGGCTTCTGCATTACGTAGAAGCCGTTTTTTATTTAGCCGCCTACAGTTTTGCCAACAGTTATGGCCGCTCTCACTTTCCTTCGGGTCAAGTTCACCGGCACCAGCGTCATCTTCCAACTCTCTGACAACAGCACGTACTACCGGCTATACACGGCGGTACCGTTCACGTGTCTTTATGAGGCGCAGGCTACGGCTGCACAGCGGGAAGACTTCGATATCATCGCCAATGGGAAGATTGTCGAGTGGGCGCAGTTGGGGCAGATGATTACGGTGGAGCATGTGGTGGGGAAATAGTTAATAAATATAAGATAATGAAAAAGGGGGAAAGCAATCCTAATCGTGCTATATGGGCTGTCGTTATTGGTGTGGCAATAACAATAGCCTTGTTGTGTTTTATTGTTTTTAATAATGGACAGAAATTCTTTAGCGAAAAAACAGGCTATACAGGTGATACAATAGGTGGAATAGCTGGACCAATTTTAAATATAATAGGTTTAATTGTTGTTTATTTTTCTTTAAAAGAACAATTTATAGCAAACACTGTACAAGGGAATCATTTAAGAGACGAAATAATATCAAGTAGAAATGATAAACATTTTGAATTTACTTTCAAATTATTCGAAATGCTTTCGGTTTTTCTAGAGAGAAATGACGATTTCCTTTCTAGGATAGCAGAGTTAGATTTTGAAAGATATAAGGTTGGGAAACAGAGCGACAAAAATAAAGACACAGTAAGAGGGTAACTTATAATTTATGACGCTTACAATTATTACACTATATTGAAAGAGAGATTGCTTAGTGATATTTTGACTATAGATCAAAAATATGAGCTAGCTCACTTAATAATAGTAATATATAGAAGGAAATTAATAGAAATAGATTTCCATTATATGGAATTGTTTAACAATGATTTTTCGGTTATTTTGCCTGGAAATGATCCAAGGCCATTGCTTCTGCAAAAAGTACACGAACATTTGATCGACATTGCTAAACTTACAATGATTATTGAAAAACAAAAGGAGCCTTACACTCAAGAGGATAAGTCATTTGACCCGTATCTTTTTCGCGAAGAAATGTTTAATAAAAGCAAGAAGTGATAACGTTACAACTCCGGCAAATCAATATACACCGCGTAATCTTCTAGCTCTTCTTTGCGCACAAACGTGCAGCAGTGGTGCAGGTGGTTGGCCTCGGGATCATAGTACACCTCGGCAAAGAAGCTACCCATGTGGTAGAGGTTTACCGTATCCTCTTCCTCGTGGCTAGGAAGGTGCCTTCGAAGACGACGATGCCGAAGCGAGCTTCAAACGAAAGCAGATCGAAGGAGGCGCGGTAAGGAATAGCCATGGTGGCAAGATAGAAGGATGCTGATGGGAATAATCGTTTCTTCGTGAAACACCACACGTATAGTAGCTATGGACACCACGAATGCACCAGGTTTCGAGCAGCCACAATCGGACGAGCCAATTCTGCCGAAACTAGAAGATATGGCGCAGCTAACCGGCTTGTTTAATCCCGAGAATATTGTGCTTGGCATGATGCAGTTGGATGACTTAGATGAGTCAGAAATAGTAGCCTCAGAACCTGACCAACCGGCTTAAACGCCAAGCTATGAGGGATAGCCACATGGGCGAGTGAACGTCTAGCCAAAAAACCAAAGCCTCACGGCTAAGTATACCCAGCCAGGCATCTGTCGGCGGGAGCTTCAATGATATAGCGACGGCGAACAGACAGATAACGCTGGGGTGGTCCAGTAAAAACGGACAATGAGCTAAGATAGAGGTTGATTTGAAAATCTCGTTCGAATTGATGCGGCGAGCGGTAGCCCAGGGTAGAGTGGCTGCGGTCGAGATTAAAGTCGGTGTCGAGTTAATAGATTACCTCCAATCGAGCTTCTTCCAGGCTGGCAAATGCGCCGCCGCGGGGCAGCAATTCCGTTTTAAACGTGCTCCAGCCCGCTTCGGCCTGGGCGTTATCGTACGGGTTGCCTGGTCGGCTATAGCTGGTCAGTGCCTGGATTTTTTCGATGCGCGTGTGGCAAACTAAGCTGGTGTATTGACTGCCGCGGTCGGCGTGAAGTATTAAGCCGGGAGCTGGCTGGCGTAGCGTCAGGGCCGTGAGTACCAACTCGGTGGGCATCTGCTGGTCGAGGTACCAGCCAACCATGCGCCGTGAGCAGGTATCGCGCCAGGTGGCCAGATAACACCACCGCCCTCCGACCAGAGGCAGGAAAGTAGTTAGTGGGTTGCAACCTTTCATTGCCCGGCAGGCTCTTCCTGGTACCCATTCATCTGCACTGCTGCCCCTCTATGAAACGGTTTCTACTACTACTTATAGCAGCGCTGGGGCTGCTGGCCCCCGCCTGCACCACCTGCCAGGGCGACGATGAGGTAGCCCCGGCCACGGGCATCAGCGGGCAGGTGCTGTACGGCGCCGGCGACTGTATGCCGGTAATTGACGAGGCGGCCCGCAAGTACACCGGCTACACCGGCGAGCTGTATTTCATACAGAAAGCAGCCTTGGATCAACTCGGCAATGGCAGTTTCGACCAGCTCCGTAGCGCCAGTCTGCACTATAGGGTGAAAGATGGGAAGCTAGCGGCCAACCCGCCCGCCGATACCTACGTGGTGATGCCCGCCGAATATTACACCAGCGCCAACGTGGTGACCATTGTAGCGGGGCAGGGTGTGCGGCAGGACTTTAAGTTCTGGCGGTGTTTGGTGTATTAGGGGGCTAGACCTCACCTCCTAATTTCCTCTTCCCAAGTAGAAGGAGAGGGAAACCAGCTTTTAGAGGCTGTTTGAGTTAGAACTAGCTCCCCTCCCTTTTTAAGGAGGGGTTGGGGGTGGTAAAGGCTAGAGCTAAAAACTAGTGTCGTTCAATGACTTTTACCACCCCCAACCCCTCCTTAAAAAAGGAGGGGAGCTAGTTTTTTAGCTTCTAGTTTTAGAACTACCCTCTCCATCACAACGGCTCCGGCGCATGCGCTGGAGCCGTTCTTTTGTGGTGCCTGCGCCATTCTATCGGCTCTTTCTGCGTATAGAGGCGCTACGTTACACTGTTCGTTGCTACCCCTAATGCGCTTCCGCTTTTTCTTCCTGTTTCTCTTCCTCCTTAGCAGCCCCAGCTACGCCCAGGAGTACCGTTTTCGGGGTACTATGAGCCAACAGGTGCTCAACAACTACTTGGACCGTGCTATTACCATGCAGGGACAGTCGGAGGTGGAGGGCAATGGGCAGTTGAGCGAGGCGGAACGGCGGCGCAATATTGCCATGCTGCACAACGTGGGCGCCAAGTTTGTGAGCCGCATCGGGGGGTGGTGGGAAAACGCCTACGATCAAACCGCGCACGACGCCTTGTTTGCGGCGGTGCGCCAAAACGTGCGCGATCTGCACGCCCGTGACCGGGAGGTGATTTGCCAGGCGGCGGTGTTTGAGTACGTATCGGAGAGCGTGAATAATATAACGGTGCCGGCCCGCGTGCTTAGGGCGTTTGGGCTGCCCGTGGTGCAGCGCAATTTTCGTTACCAAGACATGCTGTACCCGGCCCCGGCCGCGCAATACCGCGTCTACGACGGCCCAATGCCCGAGAGCATGCGCCACTTCACGCCCGACATCACCACCCAGGAAGCCCAATTGTGGTTCTACTACATGGCCACGCGCTACCTTGATGCGGGCTGCGAGGCCATCCATTTCGGGCAGGTAGAAGTAATGAACCGCCGCGACATGGGCAACGCGCAGTGGTGGGCGCTGCTGCAAAAAATAAGAGCCTACGCGGCTACCCACAACCGCGGGGTAGTGCTCTGCGACGGGCACGTGCCCTCGGGCGGCATCTACTACGAGCCGATGCTAGCGCACACCATGGCGCTGGCCGAGTGGCAAGCATACCGGCCGGCATCGGACAGCACCAAGCAGCTAGTGCTGGACTTTCACTCGCTGGGTGTGTATTACCAGGAGGCACCGAGTTGCACTCCCGAGCGGCAGCCCGTTACGCTACCGCTCAACCCTACCGCGGGACTGCACCAGAGTAGCTTGGGTGGTAATAGCCCGCGGGGTTGGACGGCTGTGCGCAATCCCTACCTCGTGGAGCTGGACAACGGTGGGCCAAACACGGAAGCCGCGGTGGGATGCGACTATGACCGGAGCCGCGACTGGTTTTTGTGGGGCTGGGACGAAATCAGCTGGTTTGCGCAGCAGCCACCCCCTTACCGCGACTCCGTGCTGGTGTACTCCTACTACCGGATAAAAGAGCTGGACCCGCAAGGCCACTTGGCCATGCCCGGCATGCGGGGCGTGGAGCCCGGCATGGGGCGGGCGGGCTACCTCTACCGCTCCAACACGGGCCTGGGCAACCAGCAAACAACCATGAAAAATATCTGGCAGGGTATGTACGCAGACTCTGCCCGGCAGGCAGAGCAGTTTCTTCGCTGAGGCTGCCACTCCGCAATGGATAGGTTAAAACGACTTCGTGAAGCCTACCTTGATCTTCAATTGGAAATCCTGAATCACCTTGAAAATCTCCTTCAGGGTAACCTGTTCCACCTGCGTGAGGGTAGTAGGGTCGACGTAGTTGGTGGGGGCGGTACGGTCTTGCAGGAGCTGGGTGGCTTGCTTGTGCAGGCGCATGCCCATCAGGTAGTAGTAGGCCTGTAGCAACTCCTGGTATTCTTTCTCGCGAAAGATGCCCCGCTCGCGCAGCAAGGCCAACCGCTCGCCGGTGTTGGTCCGGAAAATCTGGTGTTGCAGCGCATACACCCGCACCAGGTCCACAATGGGCGTCATGGTACGCTTGAGGTCGAACACCTTCTGGTTGCCCTGCACAAAGGTGCGGATGTTGCGCAGGAAGGTGAGCGGCGGCTCGTATTGCAAGGCATTCTGGGCCATAAACCGGAAGAAGCGCTCGGCGGGCTGCTGTAGTTCATGATGCAGAAAGGCTTGCAGCTCATCCATAATAGACTCGTCGCCATACAAGTAGCGGCAGTCGAAAAAGGTAGCAAAGCGCATCACGTTCTCGGGGTTCGACTCGCGCAGCCACTCCTGGTAGTTGCGTTTCCAGTGCGAGAGCGAATGCGTCCACTTGTGATTTTTAGCCATAAAGCCGCCCGTGCAGTAGTGCAGCCCAACGTAGTTGAGCTGATCCGATACGGCTTCTGCGAAGCGCAGGAAGTAGGCACGCACCAGCTCGCGCTGCTCGTTGGCCTTGTCTTCGTAAATGATGGCGTTATCCTGGTCTGTCACCAGCGTTTGCTCCTGCCTACCCTCGCTGCCCAGCACCATAAACACAAAGCGGGCCGGGGCCGGGCCGTGCTCGGCCAGTACATTGTCAATCACCTTGAGGGCAATGGCATCGGCCACGGCCGTGATTACCTGGTTCACGATTTCCGACTTCACACCCCTACCCAGCAGTTGTTGCACAATCTCGGGTACCTGGTCCCAACGACGTTTCAACTCACGGTTGCTTTGGGCCAGCTTCACCGCCTGAATGAACATAAACGGCGACTGCGCCAAGTCGCTCAGTAGCTTATTGCGGCTCAGAAAGCCCAGAAACTCGCCCCCGCGCTCCACCAGCAGGTAGCGCGTTTTGGTCTGAAACATTTTCAGAATAGCCTCATACACAAACGCCCCGCTGCTGACCGTGACCAACGGCGTGGCCAGCACGTCGGCCACGGGGCGGTTGGCGTCGAGGCGCTGGGCAATTACGGAGTCGCGCAGGGTGATGTCGGTGCAGTAGCCCACGATGGTGGCCTCAGCATCGGTCACAAACAGGCAGCTGACCTTGGCCGCCGCCATGCGCTGGGCCGCCTCAAAGATGGGTGTATCGAGTGTGCAGGTTGTGAGGGCACGCATCTCCAGCGTCTCCACGCGGCGCGAGAACAGCTGGTCGGCTACCAGAAAATTTTGCTCGGGCGTGTCGCGGGGCTTCACGAAGTGGGCAAATTCCTCGTTGAGCATCTGCTCGCCGTAGCGCGCCGTGAAAAAGTGAAAGAACGCCGGGTAGGACACGCACAGCGCCCGGAAGTCGCGGCGGGGTAGGGTGAGCACCCGCGTACGGGCACGTACCATCACCGTCCGAATCGAGCGTTTTTTGTGCAGTAGAATGGAAATGCCTCCGTAGCACGTGCCGTTCGGGTAGGTGAGGGGCAGGCGCTTGTGCTGCTCGCTGTCGTAGAAAAACGTGTCGTAGGCACCTTCTACAATAATATCCAGCGCCCGCAGCTTAGACGTGCCCTGTTGGTAGAGCAAGCTTTCGCGGGGGTAGTGCACTTCCTCTAGCAGGTTGGCTACGCCTGTCAGCACGTCGTCGGGTAGGAGTTGGAAGGGCTCCACCGTGCGCAGAAAAGCTAGAACGTTATCCATAGATCAACCAGTAGAGAAGAAGAAGACATAGAGCAAGCCCAGCAATAATGCTGCCCCGGTGTCGCGTCCAAAATGAGCGAGGCGCCGGGGGGACCAGCCGCGGTAGGGTAGGGCCGTCAATTGGGAGCAACTCTCGGCGGCGCAGTTCAAAAAAACAGCGGGCCGTGGCAGCAGCGTCGCTTACGGCGTCGTGCTGGCGCGGCGGTGGTTCCCCAAACAATTGCTCGTGCAGGCTCCCTAACTTCAGGTAGTGTCCATTGGTGCTTAGCGAGTGGCTGCTAAACATAGTGCAAAATTGAGGTAGGGCGGGCAACGGATTCGACAAACCTACCCGTTGAAAAGCGGCGCCTACTACGTGAAAATCAAGTTGTAGAAAATGCCCTATTACCTGAGGATGGTATTGGCACAGATCGTGATGCAGGCGTTCTAGTACGGCTCGTGGTTCGGCGCCCTGCGCCTGCAAAAACTCTTCGGTAAGGCCATGAATAGCAATAGCCGCAGCCGGCATGGTACCGGTCGGCACACGCAGGTAGGCCGCATCGGTGTGCACTAGTTCGCCGGCCGCCGTGTACACTGCCCAAGCCACTTGCGCAATGTGCGGCCACTGCCCTTCTTCAGTATAGGGGTGGTCCCAGCGGGCGGGTAGGCCAGTGGTTTCCGTGTCAATAAATAGTAGAAAATCGGCGACCACTTAGAGGGAGTTACGACACGGCAGAAACATACTACGAAAGCAGTGATGCGGCGCTGTTGGTTCATGCCAGTACGAGCCGAAAATAGTTCTGGCCGCCAAAGTACTGTTTCTAGCGATACAATAGAGATGCGCCTTTCGTAGCGCGGTATACGGAGGAGGCCCTAGTGTACAGCTCCACGTTAAAAAAGATCGGTTTCGTTTTCGGTTTTTTCGAAGGCAATAATTTTTTATTCCGTAAACAATCGATAAAGTCGAAATAACATACTTATATTTCGGCATATCTCACCGCTAGTTTACGCGTGAAGATATGCTTTCAGTGTAGCATAAAGTACTTTTACACTGATTATTCCTCACATATCATAGGCCTTGGCCTGTTTTTTTGATGCTTTACACAATCGATTGCGATGTCATTTATGCACAATCGATTGTGCTTTTTTACAATTCCCACTCCTTACTTCTTTTATGAAAAAGCCAATACCCAAAGTGCGCCGGCTGGCTATACCGGTGCTGTTGTGCAGCCTGCCTTTTCAATCCTTGATAGTGCAGGCTACTACTCCGGCCGTGGGCTTCCTATCCGGTACTCTATTACCTGTTGCTGATGCGCCGGTGAGTGGACGTGTTGTAGATGAGAAAGGCGCCGGTTTACCCGGTGTAAACGTGGTAGTGAAGGGTACTACCAACGGTACCCAAACCGATGCCGATGGCCGCTACACCCTCACCGTGCCAGATGGTGCTACCCTGGTGTTTTCATTTGTGGGCTACACTGCAAAAGAAGTAGCAGTAAGTGGACAATCGACTATTAACACTGCGTTGGCACCGGATTCGCAGGCCTTGGGCGACGTAGTCGTGGTAGGTTACCTCACTGAAAACCGGCAGAACGTGACCAGCGCCGTAGCGCCATTGGACGTGAAGGAAGCCAACAAAACGCCAGTACCTACCGTCACGCAGGCATTGCAGGGCCGCGTAGCAGGCGTGCAGGTAACGGGCTCGGGTGGCCCCGGTGCTACACCCATCATCAACATCCGGGGTATTGGTACGCTAGGCAATGCTAGCAGCGGCCCACTCTATATTATTGATGGCTTGTGGACGGACAACATTCGCGACCTGAACCCCAATGATATTGAGACGCTGAACATCCTGAAAGATGCTTCCTCTACGGCCGTGTATGGCTCGCGGGGTGCCAATGGGGTAGTGCAGATTACCACTAAAAAAGGTAAGGCTGGAGCACCTTCCATCAGCTTCAATGGCTATCGGGGTGTTGATAATGTATATAAAACCTACAACCTGACCAACGCCAGCGAGTGGGCCGACCGTGCTGTTATTGCCTACCGCAACGCCGGCCTCGACCCCTTGAATAACGGTCAGAATAGCTTAGCCGGTGCTGTGAAAGGCCCTAGCGGGGCCTTCAACCCCAATGTGGATACCGATTGGCAGAAAGAGTTTTTCCAAACCGGTACGCTGGAAGATTATAACTTATCGTTCTCGGGTGGTTCTTCAGGAGAAAAATATAACTCCAACTACTTGATTTCTAGTGAGTATTTTCATCAGGAAGGTATTGTAAAGGGCCCGGATTTCAAGCGATATAGTCTGCGTTTAAATTCAGGTCTCACCAAAGGTCGTTTCCGGTTGCAGGAAAACGCCCAACTCACCCACATCAACACTACGCTGCTGAACGGGGCACCTTTTATTGATGTACTAACGATTATTCCCAGCATTCCAGTCTATGATGCTGCCAATTTAGGCGGCTTTGGCACGGGCTCCTCGGTGCTGAACTCGTTTGCTACGAACCCTATCGGCGCACAGCAGCTGCTACGCCGCACGCAGTCAGACAACCGCCTGGCTGGTAACGTTAGCGCCGAATACTCGTTCTTCGATTTTCTGACCTACCGGTTGAATGTGGCCATGGACGGCCACACCTACAGCAACGCCGACGCGCAGCAGCTGGGTATCATACGTCAAAACACAGCCATCAATACGTCGTCGCTGAACGAATTTTTGGGCTATGACCTGTTTTTACTAGCCGAAAACACGCTGAATTTCAATAAGCGAATCGGTGACCACGGCGTGAACGCGCTGGTAGGCTACTCGGAGCAGAGCTTCCAGCAACACAACGTGCAGGCTGGAGCGCAAGGCTTCACCAGTTCGCCGCAGTATTATTTCGAACTGAGCGCTGGCCCGCGGGTAGGGGTAGTGCAGGGCTCATCATTTGAGTACACCAAGCGTTCCTTCTTCGGGCAGGCTACCTACGACTACAAAAACCGGTACCTGGCCTCGCTCAGCGCCCGTCGTGACGGTTCCTCGCGCTTCACGCCCGAGAACCGTTGGGGTAACTTCTGGGCCGCGTCGCTGGGCTGGCGTGTCAGTGAAGAAGATTTCTTCAAGGATGCCGTGCCGGCAATCAACAACCTAAAGCTGCGTGCCAGCTACGGGACCAACGGCAACGATGCCCTAAATGGACCTTACGGGGGTAGCTATTTGCCCTACCCCATCATTGGGCAGAACGTAAACTATGTTATCGGCAACGGTCAGGCGATTGTGAACGGTTCCTCACAGTTGGCGCTTGCCAGTCCTGATATTCGGTGGGAAGACCGCCGCACCCGCAACATTGGGTTGGACCTTAGTGTGCTCGACAGCCGCCTAAGCCTGTCGGCTGATTACTACATTTCTGAAACCCGCAACGCGTTGGCGCCGGTACAGGTACTTACTTACCTCGGCCACTTCGGCAACGACATCTACCAGAACGCGGGCACGATTGAGAACCGGGGCTTTGAGTTGGGCCTGGGTTATAACGAAACCAAAGGTGATTTCACCTACGGTGCCAACTTCAACCTAACAACACTCAAAAACGAAATCACGGCCGTACCTACGCAAGGGCAGACGTTTGGTGGTGGTGAGGGCGTTACCCGCTCACAACTGGGTACGTCGCTGGGCGAATTTTACCTGATTCCGTTCGACGGCATTTTCCAGTCGAACGATGAGGTAGCCAACTATAAGAGCTCCAACGGTACCGTTATTCAGCCCTATGCCTCGGCGGGTGATGTGCGCTACCGCGACGTGAACGACGACGGCCGGATTGACAACGCCGACCGCGTGTTTGCCGGCAAATCCATCCCGAACCTGGTGATGGGCCTGAACCTGAATGCCGCCTACAAAGGCTTCGACCTGTCGGTATTCCTGCAATCCTCTACCGGCAATAAGGTATACAACCAGGCCAAAGTGGCTCTGGAAAGCTACAACGGTCCCAATAACTACGACGCCGATGTGATTCCGTGGTCAGTGGATAATCCCTCGACAACGACGCCACGCCTGTTGCAGGGTGGGGGACTGGGCAACCTGGGTCTGGCGGCTGCTTCCAATGCCATGTTCAACACCACGCGCTGGCTGGAAAATGGTAATTATCTGCGCCTGAAAAACGTGCAGTTGGGATACACCCTACCCAAAAGCGTGACTAGCAAAGTGCCTAGCTTGGGTAGTGTGCGGGTGTACGTGACGGGCCGCAACATCGTGACCTTTACTAAGTACTCGGGCTTCGACCCGGAGACAACTGGTACGGGCTTCTATAGCCGTGGTGTAGACAACAGCTCCTACCCCAACGTGCGCAGCTTCATTGGCGGGCTGCAAGTGAATTTCTAACAACTGCAGCAGGCTTGCCACTACGCATGGGCAGGCTCTACTCACCCAATTTGTATCAAACCGATGAAAATAAATAAAATAGCCGCCCTATTTCTGCTCTCTAGCGGCCTACTGCTGACTACGAGCTGCGAGAAGGACCTGCTGGACCAGAGTAACCCCAACGCACCGGATACCTCGCAGTTCTGGAAAACGCAGGATGATGCCGTTAAGGGCGTATACGCCTGCTACTCGGGCTTGCAGCAGTATGCTTGTTACGGCCACTCTTGGCAGTTTATGGCAGCCCGCTCCGACGAGTCGTATAGCCAGAGTCCTTACGTAGAGCTGGCCAACTTCACGCGTTTTATCCAGCCGGACAACAACTTCTTCATCTCGTCCTACGCTTGGAACGACTATTACCGCACCATCTTTCGTACCAATCAGGTGCTGACTCACGTGCCGGATATCGACATGGACGCGACGTTGAAAAACCGTCTGCTGGGCGAGGCGCAGTTCGTACGGGCACTGTCATATTTCGATTTGGCCTATTTCTTCGGCAACGTGCCCCTGATTTTGGTGGAGCCGGTCGTAACAACTCGCGCCCCGCAAGCCACCACGGCTCAAATTGAGGAGCAGATTATTGCCGACCTCACGGCCGCCATTCCCAACCTGCCGCTGTCGTACGGGGAGGCTGAAAAAGGTCGCGTGACCAAAGGTGCAGCCCAGGCGCTGTTGGCCAAAACGTATATGATGCAGCGTAAGTACAGCGAAGCCTCGGCGCTGTTCACCCAAATCATTGGCTCGGGCCAGTACGATTTGACAGCTAGCTATCTGGATAACTTCACCTCGGCCAACGAGAACAACCGTGAGTCATTGTTTGAGATTCAGTTCGTGAACTCGCCTTTGGATGTGGGTCAGGGGCAGGATAACGCGTCGGCTTCGGAAGCCTACGACCGGCCTAACTTCTTCGGCCCGCCTATCTACTCGTTTGCCGACGTGCAGCCCCGCCGCTGGCTGCTGGATGCTTATACCGACTCTACGACCACCTTTGCCGCAGGTAGCACCACTCGCCACCAGATTGACCCGCGCCGCGATGTGTCCATCATCAGCAACCTGAACCCCGACCGGTTCTACGGCAAAACGTTCTCGGAATTGGGCTACAACCCCAACCAGCAGTACTGGCGCAAGTACCTGAACGACCGCACCCGCACGACGCCTGAAGATTTCACCTCGGGCATCAACTTCCGAGTGATTCGCTACGCCGATGTGTTGCTGATGCAGGCCGAGGCCCTGACGGAGCTGAACCGGGTGAGCGATGCGCTACCCTTGGTAAACCGCGTGCGGGCCCGGGTTAATTTGGCTCCCGTGAGTGGTACCTCGCAGGAAGATATGCGTCAGCTGATTCGGCGGGAGCGCGCCAAGGAGCTGGCTGGGGAAGGCACGCGCTGGTTTGATATTCTGCGCTACGGCCTGATGGACAACCAGGCCGGCATCACGGAACTGACCAGCCGCGACTCGGACTTTACCAACTTCCGCCTGGGTGTTTCCAAGCTGCTTCCCATTCCGCAGCGCGATATTGACATCGACCCCAACGTGAAGCAGAACCCCGGCTACTAATTGGGTGAGTACATAACGGATGTAAACAGCCGTTTCGGGCAGTAGCTTGAAACGGCTGTTTGGCTTCCTGTTGGCTGTGCGAGGCAGAAGATAAAGTATTGTGTCTCTACCGCGCATCACTACTAGAATTTACTATTAAAGTGCTTTATGCAAATGAATTGTATCCTGAACCTGAGTAAGCAAAACGGGCTAATAGTTTTATTGCTGGCACTGCTTAGCTGCGGTAAGAGCGAGAACTCGCCAATGGCACTTACGCCGACGCCGATACCCACTCCGGCTGCTGGTACCACGTTCACCAACCCGTTGCTATCCTCTGGCGCCGATCCGTGGGTGTACCAGCAGGGCAACACCTATTACTACCTGAACACTACCTACACCAACTTGCGCATCTGGAAGACCAACAAGATGTCGGATCTGGGCACGGTGTCGAGTGTGCTGGCGTGGGCGCCGCCCGCTACGGGGCCGGCTTCCGGCAACCTATGGGCGCCCGAGCTGTACCGTTTCGATAACAAGTGGTATCTCTACTACTCTGCCGGCCCGGCTGGCACCGATTTGGGCCAGCAGCGGACGTGGGTACTGGAAAATACTGCTGCCGACCCCACCACCGGCACTTGGACTGATAAAGGTCGCATCTTCTGCGCCTCCGCCGACTTCTGGGCCATTGATGGGACGGTGCTGGAGCAGAACGGCCAGCGCTACTTTATCTGGTCGGGGCACAATGGGATAGACGGTGTGCAGCGGCTCTATATTTCCCTGATGAGTAACCCTTGGGCACTGACGGGGCCACGCATGGAGCTGTCGCACCCGGAGTATAGCTGGGAAACCGTGGGGCCACCTTACGTTAATGAAGGGCCAGAAATTCTGCAACACGGTGGAAAGACGTTTCTAGTGTACTCAGCTAGCTTCTGCGGCACCGACTACTATTCTCTGGGTATGCTGACAGCCGACGCCACCGCTGACCCCATGCTATCAGCATCCTGGACCAAATCGACCAAGCCGGTTTTTTCCCAGAACCCCCTCAATCGCGCTTACGCCACTGGGCACAACGGCTTTTTTAAATCCAAAGACGGTACACAGGATTGGCTGATTTATCATGCCAACTCCAGCGCCGGGCAAGGCTGCTACGACACGCGCAACCCGCGCATGCAGTCCTTCACCTGGAACCCCGACGGGACGCCCAACTTCGGGACGCCCGTAGCCATCAACACGGCCATTACAAAACCCAGCGGCGAGTAAGAACTCGTGCTTTCATCCTTCTTCAAATCCTACCGCTATGTCTACACCACTACTTGTTCCGTTGCGCGCCCATTCATCTGGTTCTATCTGCCGCTTGCTGCTGCTGCTGTTGCTAATCAGCATAAGTAGCCTTCGTACCTATGCGCTGCAAGGATTCTATGGCTCTCATGACCCTTCCACCATCGTGAAAGAGGGCAACAAGTATTGGATATTCACCACCGGGCAGGGCATTTATAATATGTACTCCACGGACCTTGTGACTTGGACGCCCTCGCCGCGGGCAGTATTTGTGAATAATGCTTACCCTAGCTGGATCAACGCCAAGGTGCCAGGTTTTGCAGGTACCTTCTGGGCGCCAGAGTGTATTTATATGAACGGAAAGTACTACCTCTACTATTCCTGCTCTACGTTCGGTTCGCAGGTGTCTGCTATTGGCTTAGCTACTAACGTAACGCTGGACCCTACCAATGCAAACTATAAGTGGGAAGATCAGGGCGAGGTGGTTTCTTCCGTAACTGGCAGCGGCCCCAATGCCATTGACCCCGCTGTGTTGCGCGACGCCAGCGGCAACGTGTGGCTTACGTACGGTTCCTTCTTCGGTGGCATCCGAACCACCCAGCTGAACGCTACTACTGGCAAGCCACTGAGCAGCGCGGGCTACACGCTGGCCAACGGTGGGGTAGAAGCTCCCGACTTGGTGCAGCACGATAATTTCTATTACCTGTTCATTAACCGCGGCAGCTGCTGCCAGGGCAGCAACAGCACGTACTATATTCAGGTAGGACGAGCTGCTACGCCGGCAGGACCATTTTTGGATAAAGATGGCAAAGATCTAAACAGCTTGGGCGGTACCACCGTGTTGGGTTCGGCGGGGCGTTACATCGGGCCAGGCCACGCAGGTATCTACACCGAAAATGGGGTCAACTACTTCTCGCATCACTACTACGATGGCTACGACAGCGGTGCGCCTAAGCTGGGTCTGGCTCGCCTGACCTGGGATGCCGCCGGCTGGCCCGTTGTCAGCCGCGACTGGGTAGCCGCCGGCCGTTACGAAGTCAAGAATCAGTTGAGTGGACTAGTATGGGATGCCTGGGGCTGCACCGGCGTGTCGGGGCAGGTGGTCGCACAGGGTACGCCCAGCGGCCTCACATGCCAGCAATGGGATTTCACGACCTTAGGCAACGGCGAGTATAAGATTACGAATGCGCTGGGCGGCCTGGCGGTCGACGTGGCGGGTTGCTCGCCCGATGCGGGCGCCAAACTTCAGCTCTTTGCCTACAATGGGCTGGCCTGTCAGCGGTTTTCAATTGACCGCGCTGTTGATGGTACGCTAGTGTTCGTTTCCGCGAATGGCAACCGGGTAATAGAAGTGCCCAATGCCTCTACTACAGCCGGGCAGCAACTGGGCCTGTGGGACTACAACGGCTGCCTTTGCCAGCGCTGGACGCTGAGCCCAGCAGGCGTGACCACAGCTACCCTGCCTAGTCAGTTACTAACTGGTGTCAGCATCTACCCAGTGCCAGCTGAGCGGGGTAGTTTCACTGTCAACCTGGGCGAGCAGAAAATGGTGGGCGCAGCTACCGTATTAATCTTCGACTGGCAGGGTAGAGAAGTATACCACCAGCAGTTTGGACCCCAGCAAACGCAATTGCCAGTTGAGGCGGGTTTAGCTGATGGTATGTACTTAGTACAGGTGCAGCAAGGGGCTAAACGCTTGGTGCAGAAGATAACAGTGCTTTGATCAGCAAGTGAGTTGTGGAAGCCGAAAAAGCGTAACGTAAGATTAAATACACAAACGATTGTGTAAGTAGAATAGAATCTTTACTTTACATCGCGAAAACCAATATCATATCCATCAAGGCAAGCTTAATCCAGCTTTTTAGCACTTAGAAGCCGTAAAAAAGAGTTACAATACTCTTGCTGAAATGGGTAGTGTGCTAGGTCGTTTTAGAGGAACTGCGTTGGGTGTTTTTATCTATTTACTGCGTTTTTCTGCATACGTTTTCATTACTTGCCACCTATCCTTTCAACTGTTCTCTTCCTCTGATGACACACCTTCGCTACGCTGGCTACCTTGCCAGCGGTCTGTTCGCAACTTTGTTAGTGGCTGCCTGTAACCAAAGCCCGACCACTAACGAAACTGGCACCTCAACGGCTGCCACCGCCGACCCCACCCAAAAGACTGCTACTATGCCTGTATCCACCTCGTTTGGCAAGACTACCGAGGGCGCTGAAGCCATGCTCTACACCCTCACCAACACCCATGGCCTGAAGGCTACCATCAGCAACTACGGCGGTACGCTTACCTCGCTGCTGGTGCCGGATAAGAGTGGTCAGCTCGGTGATATTGTGTTGGGCTTCGATAACGTGAACGGCTATCAAAGCCCGGCGTTCTTGAAATCGGGCCCCTACTTCGGGGCGCTGATTGGGCGCTACGGCAACCGCATCAAAGGCGGCAAGTTCACGTTGGACGGTCAGACGTATTCGCTACCCCAGAACAACGGCCAGAACACGCTGCACGGCGGTAAAAAAGGGTTTGATAAGGTGATATGGGACGTGAAACCCGGCGCCTCGGCCGATGGCCAGACCCTTACGCTTACCTACCTGAGCAAGGACGGCGAAGAAGGCTTTCCTGGCAATTTGCAGGTGACGGTGGTGTACACCCTAACCGATAACGATGAGCTAAAGCTCGACTACTCGGCTACTACCGACAAAGCCACGCCCGTCAACCTCACCAACCACAGCTACTTCAACCTAGCCCTGGGGCAGAGCAAAGACGTGCTGGCTCACCAAGTGATGATTCCGGCTGACCGCTACACCGTAGTCAACGACCAATTGATTCCTACGGGTGAATTGCGCCCAGTGAAAGGCACACCATTCGACTTTACTACCCCCCACGCCATTGGCGAGCGGATTGCCCAGGTTCCCGGCGGCTACGACCACAACTGGGTGCTGAACAACCCCAGCGGCATGCACGAGGCGGCTTCGGTATACGAGCCCACCACCGGCCGCACGCTGGAAGTAACCACTACCGAGCCCGGCGTGCAGTTCTACACTGGCAACTTCCTCGACGGCACCCTCACGGGCAAGAACAACACTACATACGGCAAAAATGCCGGTTTCTGCCTCGAAACCCAGCACTTCCCCGATTCGCCCAACCAGCCTGCTTTCCCCAGCACCACGCTGAAGCCGGGCGACACGCTACAGTCTACTACCATCTTCAAGTTCGGGGTGCGCAAGTAGGGAGGCTTGCAGCCGCCCACCGCAGAACGTCACGCACAGAACGTCATTTCGACCAGCGGGAGAAATCTCGCTCGATAGTAATTTCTATCAAGCATCAGCACGCAAGATTTCTCCCGCTGGTCGAAATGACGTTTTATCTCCCTCAACCATCAGCATATCAATAACATGACTGACCATTCCGCCTACGTCATCGGCCTTGACTACGGCACCGACTCGGTTCGTGCCCTCCTCGTAAATGCCCAAACCGGCGCCGAGGTAGCCCAAGCCGTGCATTACTACCCCCGCTGGAAACAGGGTGCTTACTGCAACCCCCAGAAAAATCAGTTCCGCCAGCACCCCCTCGACTACATCGAGGGGCTGGAAGCTACCGTGCGCCAGGTAGCGCAGCAGGTGCCCGCCGCCCAAATCAAAGGCATTGCCATTGATACCACCGGCTCTACCCCCGGCGCCGTGAACGAGCAAGGGGTAGCCCTGGCCCTCACGCCGGGATTTGAGGAGAACCCCAACGCCATGTTTGTGCTTTGGAAAGACCACACAGCTCTGGCTGAAGCGGCCGAAGTCAACGAAAAGGCCCGCACCTGGGGTGGCCCCGACTACACGCAGTTTGAGGGCGGTATCTATTCGTCGGAGTGGTTTTGGGCCAAGATTGCCCACGTCGTGCGCGAAGACGAAGCCGTGGCCCAGGCCGCCTATTCCTGGATGGAGCATTGCGACTGGATGACGCTGCTGCTCACTGGTCAAGACCTCGCTTCGTTTAAGCGCAGCCGCTGCGCCGCTGGCCACAAGGCCATGTGGCACGAGAGCTGGGGCGGCCTACCCTCCGAGGAATTTCTGACGCTAGTAGAGCCTAAGTTGGCTGGTTTGCGCAACCGATTGTTTGAGGAAACCTACACCGCCGACCAAGTAGCCGGTACGCTCTCTGCGGAGTGGGCCGAGCGTCTGGGACTCACCACCGATACGGTAGTGGCCGTGGGCTCGTTTGATGCCCACGCGGGCGCCGTGGCTGGCGAGATTGAAGCCTACTCGATGGTAAAAGTAATGGGCACCAGCACCTGCGATATTGTGGTGGCGCCCACCGCTGAGGTAGGGGATAAGCTGGTGCAAGGCATCTGTGGGCAGGTAGACGGCTCCGTGATTCCGGGGATGCTGGGCCTGGAAGCTGGCCAATCGGCCTTTGGCGATTTGCTGGCTTGGTTCACCCAGATCATCGACTGGCCCTTGCGCACCATGCTGCCCAAATCCACGGTGATTTCGGCGGAGCAGATGCAGGCGTTGCGTGAGGAGATGCGCGGCAACCTGATTGTGGAACTGACCGCCGCCGCCGAACAAATCGACCCCGAAGAGTCGGCGGTGCTGGCGTTGGATTGGGTGAACGGCCGCCGCACGCCCGATGCCAACCAGGCCCTGAAAGGCGCTATCATGGGCCTGACCATGGGCTCGGGTGCGCCGCAGGTGTTCCGGGCATTGGTAGAAGCCATTTGCTACGGCTCCAAGCAAATCGTGGAACGCTTCGAGAGCGAAGGTATTCCGATTAAGCAGGTGATTGGCATTGGCGGCGTAGCCAAAAAGTCGCGCTTTGCGATGCAAACGCTGGCCGACGTGCTGGACCGCCCCATCAAGATTGCTACCTCCGAGCAGGCGCCTGCCTTGGGCGCGGCCATGTACGCGGCCGTAGCCGCCGGCATTCATGCCGATGTGCTCACGGCCCAGCGTGCCATGGGGAGCGGTTTTGCCGAGACCTACATGCCCCAGCCCGACCGCGTAGCCGATTACGCCGCTCGTTACAAGAAGTACCAAGCCTTTGGGCAGTTCGTGGAAACGGCTACCCTAGGCGATAAACAGGCTGTAGAATCGGCCACTGCTACCGCATGAGTCAGTACCAAGACCTGAAGCAAACCTGCTACGACGCTAACATGCAGCTCCCCAAGCTGGGGTTAGTGCTCTTCACTTTCGGCAATGCCAGTGTGGTTGACCGCGAAAACCGGGTATTTGCTATTAAGCCCAGCGGCGTGCCCTACAACACGCTTCGGCCCGAGGACATCGTGATTGTCGATTTCGCCAACAAGATTATAGAAGGGGAGAAGCGGCCGTCGTCGGATACCAAAACCCACGCTGTCTTATACAGCCACTGGGAGCATATTGGCGGCATTGTGCACACGCACTCCACCTACGCCACGGCCTGGGCTCAGGCGCAATTGGATATTCCGGTGCTGGGCACCACTCACGCCGACCACCTCACCGCCGACGTGCCCTGCGCCCCGCCTATGGACGATGCCATGATTGCCGGCGACTACGAGCACCAGACGGGCTGGCAAATCATCAATGAGTTTCAGCAGCGCGGCCTGTCGCCCACGGAGGTAGAGATGGTGCTGCTCAGCAACCATGCGCCCTTCACGTGGGGCAAAACAGTGGAGAAAGCGGTGTACAACAGCGCTGTGCTGGAAGAAGTGGCCCGCATGGCCTACCTCAGCAGCACCCTCCGCACCGACGTGCCCCGCCTGAAAGATTCCCTGATTAAGAAACACTACGAGCGCAAGCACGGCGCCAGCTCCTACTACGGCCAGAGCTAGAACTAGCTCTAGTCCCCCTCCTTATTTTAAGGAGGGGTGCCCGCAGGGCGGGGTGGTAAAACCGTTGCTGATGTTGTTATGCTGAGCGGAGCCGAAGCATCTCTACTGATAGTAACTCCGTCGGTAGCAACGGATGCGGTAGAGATACTTCGGCTCCGCTCAGCATGAGATTCTGAAACAACTTCATCACCAGAAAGATAGCCAGAGCTAATTTTTTCCGGTTTTTAGCTTTCTAGTTTTAGTATCGTTCAACGGTTTTACCACCCCGGCCTTCGGCCACCCCTCCTTAAAAAAGGAGGGAAGCTAGACTAGCTTCTAGCTCTAATTATCTGACTTCCACCCCAAAAAGCTATCAGCCAGCAGCTAATAGCTAACAACTAAAAAAATGCTAGACCTCAAACAATACGAAGCCTGGTTCATCACCGGCACCCAGCACCTCTACGGTCCCGAAACGCTGGAACAGGTAGCCGCCCACTCCCAGCAGATTGCTGCTGAGCTGAACACTAAGTTGCCCATCAAAATAGTCTTCAAGCCTATTCTGAAGACGCCTGAGGAGATTTATCAGCTTGTGCAGGAAGCTAACGTAGCCGAAAACTGCGTGGGTCTGATTGCCTGGATGCACACCTTTTCGCCGGCCAAAATGTGGATCAACGGCCTGAAAATCCTGAAGAAGCCGCTGGCGCACCTGCACACGCAGTTCAACCGCGATATTCCGTGGGGCGACATCGACATGGACTTTATGAACACCAACCAGTCGGCGCACGGCGACCGGGAGTTTGGGTTCATCACGGCCCGCATGGGCGTGAAGCGCAAGGTAATTGTAGGCCACTGGGAAGCCGAGGAAACCCAGCGCCAACTGAGCGTGTGGAGCCGCGTGGCCTGCGCCTGGGCCGATTGGCAGGGCGCCGCGTTCGTACGCTTCGGCGACAACATGCGCTACGTAGCCGTAACCGAGGGTGATAAGGTAGAGGCCGAAATCAAGTTTGGCTACTCCGTGAACACCTACGGCATCGGCGACCTGGTGGCGGTAGTAAACGCCGTGACCGACGCGCAGATTGACGAGCTGCTGGCTACCTATGAGCAGGAGTACGAGCTGGCCGATACGCTGAAAGATGGCGGCAGCCAGCGCGAGTCGCTGCGTGACGCTGCTCGCATTGAGGCCGGCATGCGCCAGTTCTTACAGGACAAAAAAGCGAAAGGCTTCACCGATACCTTCGAGGATTTGCACGGCATGGCTCAGCTGCCCGGCATTGCTACCCAGCGCCTGATGGCCGAGGGCTACGGCTTTGGTGGCGAAGGCGACTGGAAAACCTCGGCGCTGGTGCGCGCCATGAAGGTGATGGGTGCCGGCCTACCCGGTGGCAACTCCTTCATGGAGGATTATACCTACCATTTCGCGCCCGGTAACAACCTGGTGCTGGGCTCGCACATGCTCGAAATCTGCCCTACCATTGCGGAAGGTAAGGTACGTGCCGAGATTCACCCGCTGGGTATTGGCGGCAAAGCCGACCCCGTGCGCCTGGTGTTCAATTGTCCCGCCGGCGAAGGCTTGAACGCCACCATCGTGGATATGGGCAACCGCTTCCGTCTGATTGTGAATGAGGTAGAGGCCGTGGCGCCCGAGCAGGAGCTACCCAATCTGCCCGTAGCACGCGTGCTCTGGAAAGTGAAGCCTGATATGGCTACCGGCGTAGCCGCCTGGATTCTGGCTGGTGGTGCTCACCACACGGGTTTCAGCCAAAATCTGACGACGGAGTACTTGGAAGACTTCGCCGAAATGGCCGGCATTGAGTTCCTCGTAATCGATGCCGATACAAAATTGCGCAATTTCAAGAATGAATTACGCTATAATGAAGTAGCTTTCGGGGGGCGTTAAGCCCACCAGCTATTCGTTCACTTTCCTACCCGTTTTACCATCCGCATGCAGAACAGCTTTAACACGTTAGATTTAGCCATCTTTCTGATCTACATTGTGGGCATAGCAAGCTACGGCTTCTATGTCTACAAGAGCAAGCAGAAGGCTCAAATGACCACCCAGGACTACTTCCTGGCCGAGGGTTCGCTCACGTGGTGGGCCATCGGAGCATCAATGATTGCCTCCAACATTTCGGCGGAGCAGTTCATCGGCATGTCGGGCAACGGATTCCAGGTAGGGGTAGCCGTGGCGGCTTATGAGTGGCTGGCAGCCATTACGCTGATTATTGTGGCGGTGTTCTTCATGCCGATTTACCTGAAACAGAAGATTTATACTATGCCGCAGTTTCTGGAGCAGCGCTACAACGCTACTCTGAGCCTGATTATGAGTATCTTCTGGCTGTTTCTGTACGTGCTGGTGAACCTCACCTCCATTCTCTACCTCGGGGCGCTGGCCATCAGCAACCTGGTAGGCGGCGGCGAAAGCTTCCACCTGATTATGGTAGCCCTGGCCGTATTTGCGGTGATTATCACCCTTGGCGGTATGAAGGTGGTGGGCTATACTGACGTAATACAAGTAGGGGTGCTCATCATTGGTGGTCTGGCTACTACCTACCTGGCACTCACGTTGGTAAGTGAGCGGTTTGGTTTGGGGCACAGTGCCGTTGCCGGTTTCAACGCCATGATGGCAGACGCAGGTGACCACTTCCATATGATGTTCGATAAGCCCACGGCCGAGACGCCACAGGTGGAAATCAACAAGTATCTGATGCTGCCGGGTATCGCCATGTACGCTGCTGGTCAGTGGATTGTGAACCTCAACTATTGGGGTTGCAACCAGTACATCACCCAGCGCGCACTGGGCGCCGACCTAAAAACGGCCCGTACCGGTATCCTGTTTGCCGGTATGCTGAAGCTCCTGATGCCCGTGATTGTAATGCTGCCTGGTATTGCGGCGTACGTACTGCACAAAAACGGCGGTCTGCAAGGCGAAATGGCCCCTGGCGGCAACTTCAACGCCGACAACGCCTACTCGGCTATCCTGACCTTCCTACCCAACGGCCTGAAAGGCCTGTCGCTGGCAGCCCTTACGGCCGCCATTGTAGCCTCGCTGGCTGGTAAAGCCAACTCTATTTCCACCATTTTCACCCTCGACATCTACAAGCGCTACCTCAAGCCCGAAGCCGACGAGAAGCAACTGGTGTGGATGGGCCGGATGACGGTAATGGCCGCCACTGCGATGGCTATCGGCTTGACCTGGAAGGATTTGCTGGGTATTGGCGGCGAGGGCGGCTTCACTTACATTCAGAAATACACGGGCTTTATCTCGCCTGGTATCGTGGCGGTGTTCGTGCTGGGTATGTTCTGGAAGCGTACTACCGCGCCGGCTGCTATTGCTGGTATTCTGGTAGGCTTCATCCTGTCGGTATTCTTCAACAACTACGCGCCTGCCGTATTCGGCAACGAAACGCTGCTGTATACGGCTTTCCCCAATGGCCACGGTGGCTACGAGATTCCGTTCCTGATTTGCATGGGTCTGGCGTTTGCCTTCACCGCAGCTCTCATGATTGCCATGAGCTTGCTCGGACCGGCCATCAACCCGCGGGCGCTACACCTGCCGGCTGGTTTGTTCCGGGTTAGTCCCAGCATCATGACGCTGATTGTGATTACCTTGCTGATGATTACGGCGTTGTACGTCAAGTTCTGGTAAGCTACCGCTCAGTTGCATAAAGCCCCGGCGGAACGGCATTTCTCTTCGGAGAATGTCGCATTGCCGGGGCTTTCGCAGTTAAAAAAAGTCGTAATATTGATTTCAAGGAAACTAAAGCTCCTGCTTAACCCTTACCCACACCTATGACTACTACTCCCACTCGCTCTTTTTCCCGCCTCACGAAAGCAGCCCTATTCGGCAGCCTTTTTTTAGCGGCAACCACACAATCGATTGCGCAAGCTCCGGCTACGATTACGGTGCAGGTAAACAAACCGGTAGCACCGGTTCCGAAGAACATGTTCGGGCTGTTCTTCGAGGATATCAACTTCGCGGCCGACGGTGGCCTGTACCCGGAACTGGTGAAGAACAAGTCCTTTGAAACCGACGACCGGCTCATTGGCTGGAAGGCCATCAAAGGTGGCTCGGCTCTCACGGAGTACACAGTGCTCAGCGAGCAGCCCATCAGCAAATCCAACACGCACTACCTGCGCCTAACGGCCCGCACCAACAGCCCCGACGCCGGCCTGACCAACGAAGGTTTCCGGGGTATGGGCGTGAAGCAGGGCGAAGACTACAACTTCTCGGTATACGCCCGGCGCGGCCCCGGCAGCATCAGCGGCCTGACCGTGACGCTGGAAGATGAGAAGGGCAACGCCTTGGCCCAGACCAAGGTAGGTGGCCTCACCAACGAGTGGAAACAGTACACCGCCGTGCTGCGTCCCAGCGCCACCAGCGGCAAAGCCCACCTGAAAATAACCGTAGAAGGTGCTGGCACTGCCGATCTGGATGTGGTTTCGATGTTCCCGAAAGACACTTGGATGAAGCGCCCCAACGGCCTGCGCACCGATCTGGTGCAGCTGCTGAAGGATATGAAGCCCGGCTTCCTGCGTTTTCCCGGCGGCTGCATCGTGGAGGGCCGCACGCTGGCCCAGCGCTACCAGTGGAAGGAAACCATTGGCGACGTGAACTCCCGTGCTTCGCTAATAAACCGCTGGAACACCGAATTTTCGCATCGCTACACGCCCGACTATTACCAGTCGTTTGGCTTGGGCTTTTTCGAGTATTTCCAGTTGGCTGAGGATCTGGGTGCTGAGCCCCTACCCATCCTGAACATCGGGATGGCCTGCCAGTTCAACTCTGCCGAGCAGGCACCTCTGAGCGCCACCACGCCCGGCGGCCCCAGCGCCGTAGTAACCGGTGCCGAAGCCCACGACCACGCCGACGACATCAGCTTGGAAACGTTTATTCAGGACGCACTGGACTTAGTGGAATTTGCCAATGGCCCCGTAACGAGCCCCTGGGGTGCCAAGCGCGCCGCTATGGGCCACCCCAAGCCCTTCAATCTGAAGATGATTGGCGCGGGCAACGAGCAGTGGGGGCCGCAGTATATTGAGCGCTACAAGCCATTCGTGAAGGCCCTGAAAGACAAGTACCCGAACATCGAGCTGGTCGCTAGCTCCGGCCCCGATCCAGGAGACGAGCGGTTTAAGTTTGCCACTGCGCAGTTTCGGGAGCTGAAGGCTGATCTGATTGACGAGCACTACTACGCCAAGCCCGAGTGGTTCCGCCAAAACGTGGGCCGCTACGACGACTACCCCCGCACGGGTCCCAAAATCTTTGCTGGTGAATATGCTGCCCAAAGCGTAGCCATTGCCAGTCCAGAAAACAAGAACACTTGGGACTGCGCCATTTCCGAAGCTGCGTTCATAACTGGCCTGGAGCGCAACGGTGACGTTGTAGAAATGGCATCGTACGCGCCGCTGTTTGCCCACGTAGATGCTTGGCAGTGGACACCCGACATGATCTGGTTCGATAACCTGAACTCCTACGGCACGCCCAGCTACTACGTGCAGAAGCTGTTCAGCCTCAACAAAGGCACTACTATTCTACCCGTGCAGATGCCCGGAAACGGCAAAAACGGTCAGGATAACCTATTTGTGAGCGCCGTGTCCGACGACCCAACCGGCGAGGTGGTCGTAAAGCTCATCAACTACTCCACCTCGGCCCGCCCCGTTACCCTGAACCTGGCCGGTGCCAAGAAGGTAGGCAAAACGGGTAAGGCGACCGTGATGGCCAGCAATGATTTGCAAATGCAGAACAGCCTGAAGGAGCCCATGAAGCTGGCCCCCAAGGAGGAAACCTTCCGGGTAGGCTCGGGTAGCGCAGTGAGCTACACGTTGGCACCCAATTCCTTCACGGTGCTGCGTATTCCGGGGCGCAAATAGCAACTTGTTTGCAAGCTGATGCAGTAACTCTGCGCTGCTTTTCCTACCCATGATACACCCCTGTTATTGTGGGTAGGAAAAGTGTTGGCGCTGGCTCCAGGCAGCGATATTCTTTGAAAATCGACCTATAATCTCACCTGATATGCTCTCTTCTAAAGCATTTTTACTTGGCCTGGGCCTGTGTGTCATTGGTACTACGGCGGTAGCACAGCAGTCCGATTACCCTATTCGGGCGGTGCCCTTCACGCAGGTGAAGCTAACGGATAGCTTCTGGCTGCCACGCCTGAAAGTTAACACGGACGTGACTATTCCGGCCTCGTTTCAACGCTGTGAGAGCACCAATCGGGTGAAGAATTTTGAAATGGCCGCGGCCAAATCGGGGAAGTTTGCTACTACTTTTCCCTTCGATGACACGGATATTTACAAGACCATTGAGGGCGCTTCGTACTCGCTGAGTGTATATCCCGATGCCAAGCTCGCGACTTACATCGATGAGCTGATTGCTAAGGTAGGGGCCGCTCAGGAGCCCGACGGCTACCTCTACACGGCCCGCACCATCGACCCGGCGCACCCGCATGCCTGGGCCGGACCAGAGCGCTGGGTGAAGGAGCGCGAGCTGAGCCACGAACTGTATAACTCGGGGCACCTGTACGAGGCCGCCGTGGCGCACTACGAAGCTACCGGCAAGAAAAACCTGCTCAACATCGCCCTGAAAAACGCTGATTTGGTGTGCTCCGTCTTCGGGCCAGGTAAGCGCAGCGTGGCACCCGGCCACGAGATTGTGGAAATGGGCCTGGTGAAGCTCTACCGCGTGACGGGCAAACCTGAGTACCTGTCTACAGCCAAGTTTTTTATCAACGCCCGCGGTCAATACGACGGTTACGACCCTAAGAGCAAGGACGTGTGGAAAAACGGTTCCTACTGGCAGGACGACAAGCCGGTGTATGAGCAGACTGAAGCCGAAGGCCACGCCGTGCGCGCCGAGTACCTGTACTCGGCTATGGCCGACGTAGCGGCTCTCACCAACGACAAGAAAATGCTGGCCGCCGTAGATACCATCTGGAATAACATGGTAGCCAAGAAGTTGTATGTTACGGGCGGCACGGGCGCGGTGCCTGGCGGGGAGCGGTTCGGCGACAACTACGAGCTGCCCAACACCACAGCCTACAACGAAACCTGCGCCTCCGTGGCCGATGTGTATTGGAACCAGCGCATGTTCCAGCTGCACGGCGACTCGAAGTACGTGGACATTCTGGAGAAGGTACTCTACAACGGACTGATTTCGGGGGTAGGGCTGGATGGCAAATCCTTCTTCTACTCCAACGCCATGCAGATCAAGAACAGCACCAGCTTCCCGCAAACCGAGCCGGCACGCGCTGGCTGGTTTGAGTGCTCGTGCTGCCCCACCAACCTGGCCCGCCTGATGCCCGCGCTACCCGGCTACGTGTACGCGCAAAAAGACAACAGCGTGTACGCCAACCTGTTTGTGAGCGGCACCACCGACCTGACCGTGAACAAGCAGCGCGTGCGCATCACCCAGCAAAACAACTACCCCTGGGACGGCGGCCTGAAGTTTACGGTAGACCCGGCCAGCAAAGCCAGCTTCGATTTGTTGGTGCGTATTCCTGGCTGGGCGCGCAACGAGGCCGTGCCGTCGTCGCTTTATAGCTTCGAACAACCTTCGGCGCAGCAGGTAAGCATCAAAATCAATGGCAAGCCCGTGACCTATACCACCCGACAGGGCTACGTGGTATTAAGCCGGGCGTGGCGCAAGAACGACGTGGTAGACGTGACCCTGCCTATGGAAGTACGCCGCGTGGTAGCCAACCCCTTGGTGAAGGACGACCTGGGCAAAGTGGCCTTGCAGCGCGGCCCCGTGATTTACTGCGCCGAGTGGACCGACAACCAAGGCAAAACCAGTAATCTGCTGGTGCCGGCCAATGCAACGTTCAAAACGGCATATCAGCCTACTCTGCTCAATGGTGTGATGACTCTGCAGGCTACTGTACCCGCTGTGCAGGTAGAGCCCATGGCCGTCCGCACGGTGCAGCACACACTCACGGCCATTCCGTACTACGCCTGGGCCAACCGCGGCAAGGGCGAAATGACCGTGTGGTTTCCGGAGAAGATTACTGACTTTGATCTGATTTCTGAGCTGCCGGCCAAGGAAGCCACGGTAGGAAAGTAGGAGTGAAGCAACACAGCAGCGCCCGGCCAATTTGGCCGGGCGTTTTGCATTTCGGGAGGGTAAATAATGGGATATGCTTTTGCTGTCTATTCCGGTATCTTTCCTTTTTCCCACCACCTTCTACCTGCTCCCACCATGAGAAAGCTGCTCGCGCTGTTCAGCGGTTCGCTGCTGTTCATAACTACTGTTGCGCTTGCTCAGCAAGCGCCCGTACCGCTGGCTACTCCGCAGTATCGCCCGGCCTACCACTTCACCCCGGCCGCACACTGGATGAACGACCCCAACGGCATGGTGTACGACCGGGGCATTTACCACCTGTTTTTTCAGTACTACCCCAACGGCATGACCTGGGGACCCATGCACTGGGGCCACGCCACCAGTCCTGATATGGTGCGCTGGCAGGAGCAGCCCATTGCGCTCTACCCCGATAGCCTCGGCTATATCTTTTCGGGCTCGGCAGTGGTAGATGTCAATAATACGGCAGGGTTTGGTAAGAATGCGCTGGTGGCTATTTTCACTCACCACGACCCCAAAGGCGAGAAAGCCGGGTCCGATACGTACCAGTATCAGAGTTTAGCCTATAGTCTCGACGGGGGAAAAACCTGGCAGAAATACACGCAGAACCCGGTGCTGAAAAACCCGGGTATCAAGGACTTTCGCGACCCCAAGGTGAGCTGGCACGCGGCCAGTAAAAAGTGGCTGATGACGCTGGCTACCCTGGACCGCATCACTTTCTACTCTTCGCCCAACCTCAAGGACTGGACTAAGGAGAGCGAGTTTGGTCAGAAGGTAGGCGCCCACGGCGGCGTGTGGGAGTGCCCCGATCTGTTTCCGCTCATGCTCAACGGCAAAACCTACTGGGTGCTCATCGTGAATCTGAACCCCGGCGGCCCCAACGGCGGCTCGGCCACGCAATACTTTGTGGGTCAGTTTGATGGTAAAACCTTTACGCCCCTCAACGACCAAACAAAGTGGGCCGACTACGGCCCCGATGAGTATGCCGGCGTGACGTGGAACAACACCGGCAACCGCCGCCTGTTTCTGGGGTGGATGAGTAACTGGGAGTATGCCAATGAGGTGCCTACCTCGCCCTGGCGTAGCGCCATGACCATTCCGCGGGAGTTGGGCTTGCGCCAGCAGGGTAGCGACATCTACCTCACCTCACAGCCTGCCGCCGAGTTGCGCTCTATTGTCGGCAAAGCCACTACCCTCCAAAACGTGACGGCGAAAGCGTCCCTGGACCTTACCACCCGCCTCAACAGCACCACCGACAAACACCGCCTGACGCTGAGCACCAATCAGCTAGCTGATTTCGAGTTGGTGCTGAGCAACGCGGCCGGGGAGGAACTGGTGCTGGGCTACGATAAAGCTGCCCGGCAGTATTTCATCGACCGCAGCAAGGCGGGAAAGAACAACTTCAGCCCCAAATTTGTGGGACGCGCTACAGCCCCACGCCTCAGCACGGCCGCCGGAACGGAGCTAACTCTCTACTTCGACGCAGCATCGGTAGAGCTGTTTGCCGACCAGGGCCTGACGGTGATGACCAGTATTTTCTTTGCCAGCAAACCACTGACTTCCATTTCGCTACGCTCGGCGCAGGGTATCACGTTGCAGCAAATCAGCAATGCGCCACTGGATGTAAAGCCGAACAGTAAGGCGCCAGCCGTAGGGCAGCGGTAAACGAGCCTGTTAAGCCAGCACGCCACCCAGTAAACCGTTGTTCCAAGTATGTCGAGGAATAACGGTCTACTGGGTGGCGTGCTGCTTTAGGAGCTTGTATCTTTCGCTACTTCGCCGGCTGCACGCCTTCCGAAGTCATCTGCACACGCTTGAGCGTACCATCTTTGTTGTAGTAAAGGTAGTCGATGCAGACGGAGCGGTGGTAGCTGCTACCGTTGGTGTTCACGCCACCATTGTGGTAGATGAAGTAAGATTTGCCCTTGAAATCAATGATAGCCTGGTGGTTGGTGTTGGAGTTGCCAGCTATTTCGTTCAGGATGCCTTTGTACTCCCACGGCCCGGTGAGGCTGCGGCTCATGGCGTAGGCAATCTTCTCGGGGAAGCCCGTGGCGTAGCTCAGGTAGTACCAACCGTTGTGCTCGTGCACCCAAGGTGCTTCCGTAAACTGCGGCACCTCAATGGTTTGAATGGGACCGTCCAGTTCCGTCATGTTGGGCTTGAGCTTGGCATAGCGGCATACGGTATTGCCCCAAAACAGGTAGGCCTGGCCTTTTTTGTCGATGAAAACTGTTGGGTCGATGTCGTCCCAGGAGATTTTACTCTCCGTCATGTCATTGGTAATGAGGGCCGAGCCGCGGGCATCTTTGAACGGGCCGGTAGGGCTGTCGGCCACGGCTACCCCAATGGCCTTGCCCGGAATGGTACCGTGTTCCACGGCTGCGTACCAGTAGTATTTGCCGTTGCGTTCAATCACTTGCGAGGCCCAGGCATCGTCTTTGGCCCAGGCAAACTCCTTCACATTCAGGGGAGAAGGGTGCTCCTTCCAATTCACCATATCGGTGGAGGAGTAACACAGCCACTCGTGCATCACATAGCGTTCCTGACGGGGAGGCGCCTCATCGTGGCCGGTGTAGAGGTACACCGTGCCACCTTGCACCAACGCGGCCGGGTCGGCGGTGTATTTGTCGAGGATGATGGGGTTGCTGCCGGGCGTGCGGGCAGGTAGGGTAGGGGCTTGGGCCAGCGCTGTAGTAGCGGCCAGTAGGAGCGGAAGAAAAGCGAGTTTCATGCGGGGCTACTTGAATAGGTGTTATTTCAGCTCCAGCACCACCACCGATTTGGGAGGTAGGGCCACGGCCAGGTTGCCGCCTTTCTTTTTCGCACCCTTAAACTCAGCCAGCTTGATAGCAGTCGGCTTCTCAAACGTGTTGTAGTCACTCACGCTATTCGACGTCAGAATACGACCCGACACGTTTTTCCAGTTCACGCCGGGTAGGGCAGTTTCCAGGTTGATGGTTTTCTTCGTGTCGAGGTTGACGAGCGAAATGTGCACCGCGCCGCTCTTATCCTTCGATGCCGAAGCGTTCAGGGCCGGTATTTTCTCGCTGCCCATTACGTAGTCGGGGCTGCTGAATTGGAGAGGCAAATACTGCGCGTCCTGGTGTACTTGGTACAGGTCAAACACGTGGTAGGTAGGCGTCAGCAGCATCTTCTCCTTGTCCGTCAGCACCAGCGCTTGAAGCACGTTCACGGCCTGAGCCAGGTTGGCGCCGCGTACCCGGTCGCAGTGGTTGTTGAAGATGTTGAGGGTAGTACCGGCCAGCAGCGCATCGCGCAGGGTGTTCTGCTGGTACAGAAAGCCCGGATTGGTGCCGGGCTCCACGTCGGTCCAGATGCCCCACTCATCTACCAGCAGCGCCACGCGCTTTTCCTTATCATACTTATCCATAATGGCCGCGTGCCGGGTCACAATGTCGTCCATCTTCAGGCCGTTGCGCAGCGTATTGAAGTACTGCTGCTCGTCGAAGCCCGTGGCTTTGCCTTTGCTGCCGCTCCAGCTACCAGTGGGTAGGGTGTAGTAGTGCAGCGTGAGGCCCCACATCATGTTGCGGGGTATTTTCTTCATGCACACCTCCGTCCAGTTGGCATCGTCGCCGTTGGCGCCGCTCACAATTTTCTTCAGATTGGTGCCGGGGTAGTCGTGGGCGAAGGTGGCGTAGCGCTTGTATACGTCGGCGTAGTACTCGGGCGTCATGTTGCCGCCGCAGCCCCAGCTTTCGTTGCCAATGCCCCACCAGCTTACTTTGTACGGCTCGGCGTGGCCGTTCTGGCGGCGCTCCTGCACCATGGGTGTGTCTTCGTTGGAGTTGAGGTACTCCATCCAATTCGACATTTCCTCCACCGTGCCGCTGCCCACGTTGGCCGCCAGGTAGGGCTCAGTGCCCAGCATATCGCACAGCTCCAGAAACTCGTGGGTGCCAAAGCTATTGTCTTCCAGCGTATTGCCCCACCACAGGTTCAGCATTTTGGGGCGCTTTGCCGTAGGACCCACGCCATCGTGCCAGTGGTAGGTATCGGCGAAGCAGCCGCCGGGCCAGCGTAGGTTGGGCACATGAATTTTCTTCAAGGCCTCCACAATATCCATCCGGATCCGGCCCTTTTTGGGCACGTTCAGGTCCTGATCCACCCAGAAACCTCCGTATACATTACGACCCAGGTGTTCAGCAAACTGCCCCTGAATGTGCTTGCTAACAATGAGTTTCGGGTCGCCGGGCTGCACGGTCATTTGTACCGTTTGGGCGGAAGCAGAAAGAGCGGCTAGGCTGAAGCCAGCCGTAGCGAATAAGGTTTTATAGCGCATGAGGTGGGGGTAGGGATGAAAGAAAGTGATAAGGTAGCAGTCGGTTGCCAGTGGGGCACCCCGATAACCGGCCGCTACCCTGCCATTGGTAAAGGTAAAACGTTTTTAGAACTACGCAATCGATTGTGTAAAAATCGGTATAAGTAAGCGCCGCTACTTGGCACTTACCACAGGCCAACCGGCCGCATCCCAGCGCAACGGCTCAATGCGCAGCTTAGAGCGGCCCCGGTCGGCCGCGTCGTAGCCATGGAAGATGAGGTAGTCGGTGCCGTCGAAGGTTGCCACGGCGTTGTGGCCTACGCCATACCACTCCTTGTTGCCTTCCAGTACCAGGGTGCCGCCACCCTGGTCGAGGCGGGCGCCAGTGCGGTCGAGGTAGGGGCCGCGCACATCTTCAGCTCTGCCCACCATCATTTTGTAAGTGCTTTGCGGCCCTCGGCAGCAATAATCGAAGGAGGCGAACAGGTAGTAATACTTGTCTTTTTTGAAGATAAATGGCGCCTCAATGGCTCCATCGCCGGGGAGTGAGTCGTTCAGCTTCGGGTCGCGGGGGCGGTGGGCAATGGTGCGCCACTGCTGCGGCTCAGCCGGTGCGGTGAGGTCGGGGCGCAACTGCACCAATTTGATACCATCCCAAAAAGATCCGAACGTCAGCCAGGGCGTACCCGCTGCATCGCGCACTAAGTTGGGGTCAATGGCGTTCCACATATCCCTACCCGGCACCGACTGCACTACCTGTCCGTGGTCGACCCACTTGAAATTTGGGGAGGTAGGATCCAACGTTTTGTTGGTAACCAGCCCAATGGCCGACGTATTCTTGCCAAACGCTGACACCGAGTAAAACAGGCTGTATTGCCCGTTGGCAAATGAAATATCGGGTGCCCAAATGTGGTTTTTGAAGCCCGGTATGGCCTGCACGGCCCAGGTTGGCGCCGTAGCAAACACCGGTTTCTCCGGCTGCCAGCGCTGCCGGTCCTTCGACGACCATACGGCAATGCCCGGCCCGGTGCAGAACATGTAGTAGGTGCCGTTCTGGCGAATCATCACCGGGTCGTGAGCCGGAATCAGCGGGGTTTGCGCTTGTAGAGGATAGCTGAGCAAAAGCAGCAGCCATAGATAACATCGGTTCATTAGGAGTAAGGGTTTGGAGTGAGGTTACACAAACAAACGATTGTGTAGATGCCACTAGTTAGTTAAATTCGACCGGGAATACCAGTAATTGCATAGCGGCTCAGCTTCGGCCTACCTACCAACAGGCTACAGATGCCGGTGCTGATAGCTATATTTTTGCTTGGTACCAAACGTGCGGCGGCCAGTACGCAGACTCATTTAATCCAACGGAAAGCGTATACTGCCTGTCCACAGAAAGTGTAACAGCTTTGGCTTGCTGGTACTCACGCAAGCAAATCGTATTTGACCCTATGGCTCCACGCCCTAAAAAAACAACGGATGCTAGCAGCACTCCGGTATCTATGGCCGACCTGGCCCATGAGCTAGGCGTGTCTATGACCACCATTTCACGTGCCCTGAGCGACCACCACAGTATTGGGCCTGCCACCAAGCAGAAAGTACTGAAGCTGGCTAAAAAGTTGAATTATCAGCCCAATCACCTGGCGGCAGCGTTGCGCAAGGGCCAAAGCAAGCTCATCGGTGTAATTGTGCCATACATTGAAGGTCGTTTTTTTGCTACCGTAGTGCACGGCATCGAAACGGCAGCCAGCAAAGCCGGCTTCAACGTCATCATCTGCCAGTCGAGCGAGGACGTGGTGCAGGAGCGTAAAAATGTGGAAACGCTGCTTAGTGCTCAGGTAGCCGGCATTCTGGTCTCGCTGTCGCGCACTACCAACGATTTTCAGCACTTCGAGAAGGTGCGCAAACGGGGTATTCCGTTGGTGTTTTTCGACCGAGTGCTGGAAAATGACACGGTGAATGCGGTGGTCCTCAACGACTACGACGGCGGCTATCAGGTAACCCGCCACCTGCTGGAGCAGGGCTGCCGGCGCATCGGGCACTTTGCCGGCCCACAACACCTGAACATCTACCGCAACCGCCGCCAGGGCTACCTCGACGCCCTGCACAGCTACAACCTGCCGCCCAACGAGCAATTGATTGTGTATTCTGACATGACGCTGGAAGACGGCGCAGAAAGTATGCGCAAGCTGCTGAAAGCGCCCGACGGTCCGGTAGACGCTGTATTTTCGGCTGGCGACACGGCCGTGCTGGGGGCACTGCAACTGCTGAAAAGCCAGGGGGTAGCGGTGCCACAGCAAGTGGCGCTGGCTGGGTTTAGCAATGAAGGCTTCACGGCCATCACAGAGCCTATGTTGACTTCCGTAGATCAGCGCTGCGAAGAAATGGGCCAGGCCACCATGCGTTTATTCTTGGAACTGCGCGAGGCCGGCGACGCTCCAGCATTGCAACGCCAGGTGATTTTACAGCCTCGGCTTTTCGTGCGGGAATCATCTCTACATCATACCTTCCAACAAAACACTGCGTCGTCCGAAGAGAAGGCTATGTCTTGCTAAATGGTTTTAGCAGGAAGTAAATAAAGTAGTTGCAGTTTATGCAAACGTTTGCATATCTTGCTGACCTGAGCCTAAGCTGCTCAGGTTACACTGCCGCTTTATACTTTCTGCACCGTGACGCTTTCTATTCTTGTGCCTGCCCGGCAGCACATTTCGCTTCTGCTTATTGGTAGTCTCGTAGGCCTCGGGGCCTGCCAACGGTCAACAGCGCCTACCGCTACGGCCGTCTCAGCGCCTGCTACCATTGCCAACCCCATCCTGCCCGGCGACTTCCCCGATCCATCGGTGGTGCAGGTAGGCGACACCTATTGGGCCACTGCCACTACCTCAAACTGGGGGCCGGTTTTTCCACTGCTGAAATCGAAAGACTTGGCGCATTGGGAGCTGGTGGGCCACGTCTTTCCCGATGGTCGCCCAACCTGGGCCGACTACTATTTCTGGGCGCCCGAAATCAGCCAGGAGGGCGGTAAAACCTATGTGTTCTACACCGCGCACCGGCGTGGGGGCAACCTGTCGGTGGGAGTGGCTTCGGCCGATACGCCCGCCGGTCCCTACCACGACCACGGCCCGCTGGTAGGGCAGCCCGACGGCTCCATCGATGCCTTTCCCATGCGCGACGAAAACAACCAGCTCTACCTGATTTGGAAGGAAGACGGCAACAGCGTGGGGCAGCCTACCCCCATCTGGGCGCAGCGCCTCAACGATGACCGTACTGCTCTGCTAGGAGAAAAACAGGAGTTGTTTCGCAATGATTCCGCCTGGGAAGCCGGCCTGGTAGAAGGTGTGAGCATAGTGCACCACGCGGGATATTTCTACGCCTTTTACGCTGGCAACGGCTGCTGTGGTAGTGGCTGCACCTATGCCACGGGCGTGGCGCGCGCGCGCAACTTGTTGGGCCCGTGGGAGAAATACGATAAGAACCCCATCCTCGTCAACAACGATACTTGGAAGTGTCCTGGCCACGGCACGGTAGTACAGCGCGATGGTCGTTGGTTTTTGCTGCACCACGCCTACGATGGGCAGAGCTTGCAGTACGTAGGCCGTCAGGGCGTACTCAGCGAGTTCACCTGGAACACTGCCGGCTGGCCCGAGTTTGAGGGTCGAAGCACGACAGTAGGTGCCGCGCGTACCCTAACCACGCACAACCTGACCGACGAGTTCAACAAGACCGCGCTGCTGCCTACCTGGCAGTGGCCAGTGGAGCACAAACCTACCTTTCGGGTGCAGGATGGCAAGTTGCGCCTTACCGCTAGCCCCGAGGGTAGCGGCGCCGTGTTGGGTCAGCCTACCTACACCGCCACCTACACCGTGACGGCTACCCTACTGAATCCGGCCGCGCTGCCCGCGGGTGCTACCGCTGGCCTCACCGCCCACGGCGACCCTGATAATGCTCTGGCCCTCACGGCCAGCAGCGGCAAAGTGGAGCTATGGCAGCGCCTCAAGGGGCAGCAAAAAGTACTGGCTGCAATGCCTCTGCCGGCTACCAATGCCCTTCTGCTGCGCATGCAAGCCGAAAAAGGCAACCAATTCCGCTTTAGCTGGAGCACCGACGCGGGCAAAACCTGGCAAACACCACCAGCCGTGGCTACCGTAGATGGCGCCTACCTGCCACCTTGGGACCGGGGCGTGCGCGTGGGGGTAGTCGCCCAGGGGCCAGCCTCGGCTGTTGGCACCTTCGAGAATTTTACGCTGGTAAATAACTGATAGCCAGTTATCAGGTAGGGGTTATTAATTGTCAGACGCTTGTTTTGCCTGTCAACTGACAACCACGTAGCCGGCACCCTATACCCGACAACTATCACCTCACCTATACTTCTTTTCACTTGTATGACGCATATCTCCCGAATTGCCTTTGTGCTGTTTAGCAGCTGCCTGGGTATCAGTAGCGTAGAAGCTCAAACCCTGCGCCCACCGGCTTACCCGCTCATCACCCACGACCCGTATTTCAGCATTTGGGCCTTCAATGACACGCTGACGGCTGCCCCTACCCGGCACTGGACCGGCGAGCCGCAGGCGCTAGAAGGCATGGTGCGCGTGGATGGCAAAACGTATCAGTTTCTGGGGAAGGCTGCGCCGGAGTACCGTGCCGTTGTGCCCACGGCCCAGGAAAAGCCGTACTCAGCGCGCTATACCTTTGCCAAGCCGGCCGCGGGTTGGGAGAAAACCACGTTTGCTGCCGCTAACAGTTGGAAAACCGGCCCTGCACCTTTCACCGACAACAAAAGCCTGAAGGGTACTAATTGGACCGAGGGCGACATTTGGGTGCGCCGCACCGTATCGGTGCCCGCGCCGCTGCCTGCTGGCAAGCTCACGCTGCTACTTTGGCATGACGACGATGCCGAAGTGTACCTGAACGGCGTGCTGCTGACCAAACAGGATAAATTCAACGGTAAGTACGAATACTTTGCCGTGCCCGAAGCGGCCCGCAAGGCCCTGCACACCGGCGAAAATGTGCTGGCCATGCACTGCATGAGTCCGCAGGGTGGCGAGCACTTAGATGCAGGCCTCTATACCGAAGTACCTCAGCAACGCCCCGCCACGGCTCGCCAAACGGCCGTGACGCTTAGCGCTACCCAAACCAACTATACGTTTGAAGCTGGTCCGGTGCGCCTAACAGCTAATTTTCTTTCGCCGCTGTTGTTGGATGAGTTGGAAACTGTGGCTCGTCCTGTGAGCTACATCACTTTTGGGGCCGCCGCCACCGATGGCAAGCCCCACACGGTGCAGGTGCTACTGACCGAAGCCGGCACCATGGCTGCTAACTCGCCCTACCAAACCGTGCAAACCCAAACAGGCAGTGACGCTACACTAGCGTGGCAGGCGGTAGGCACCACGGCGCAACCTGTGCTTGGCCAAGCCGGCGACAACGTGCGCATTGACTGGGGCTATGCCTATTTGGCCGCGCCCAAGGCTGCCCAAACCGTCAGTGGCACTACAACAGCCTTGCAAAACGCTTTTATGAAGTCGGGGAAGCTGGCGACGGATAGCAAGGCACAGACGGGCCAGGCTCAGCGCGTAGCCATAGCCACGGTGCTGGACCTGGGTCGCGTGACCCAGCCCACCGAGCAGCACGTGCTACTGGGCTACGACGACCTCTACTCGGTGCAGTACTTTGGGCAAAACCTGCGTGGCTGGTGGCGCCGCGACCCTGCCATGACCATGGCAAAGGCGCTGCAAGCCGCCGAAAGTGATTATATCCGTCTGCGCCGAAAAGCCACGGAGTTTGATAAAAAGCTATACGCCGATGCACAGGCCAGCGGCGGCAAGGAGTACGCCGACCTCTGCCAGGTGGCATACCGTCAGGCTATTGCAGCACACAAAATCGTGGCAGGTCCGAAAGGGGAGGTACTGTTTCTGTCGAAGGAAAACTTCTCGAATGGCTCCATTGGCACCGTGGACGTGACCTACCCTTCGGCCCCTATGTTCCTGCTCTATAACAACGAGTTGGCCAAAGGGCTACTGCGCTTCATCTTCGATTACAGCGAGTCGGGCCGGTGGAAGAAGGACTTTCCAGCACATGACATTGGTACCTACCCGCTGGCAAACGGCCAGACCTACGGCGAGGATATGCCCGTGGAGGAAGCCGGTAATATGCTGATCCTGACCGCCGCCGCCGTGAAAATGGACGGTAAGGCCGATTTTGCCCGGGAGCATTGGCCTACCCTCACTAAATGGGTAGGGTTCCTGAAGCGCGACGGATTTGACCCGGCTAACCAGCTCAGTACCGACGACTTTGCCGGCCACTTGGCTCGCAATACCAACCTCTCGGTGAAGGCCATCATGGGTATTGCCTGCTACGGCCAGATGGCCCAGCAGCTCGGCGACCAGAAAACGGCCGACGAATACATGGCGCTGGCCCGCGACATGGCCAAGCGCTGGCAGACGATGGCCAGCGAAGGGGACCATTACGCGCTTACGTTTGACAAGCCCGCTGGCTCATGGAGTCAGAAGTATAACTTAGTGTGGGATAAGGTGTTGAACCTGAACGTATTTCCGAAGGAAGTGGCGCAGCAGGAAATGGCTTTCTACCTCAAGCACCAGCAGCGCTACGGCCTGCCCCTCGATAGCCGCAAGACCTACACCAAATCGGACTGGATTATGTGGACGGCTACCCTGGCCGAACGCGACGCCGACTTCAAAGCGCTGATAGCGCCGGTGTGGCAGTTCGCCAACGACACTCCCGACCGCATACCACTCAGCGACTGGCACGAAACCACCAATGCGCACCAAGTTGGCTTTCAGGCCCGCTCGGTAGTGGGTGGTTATTTTATTAAAATGCTGGCCGATAAGCTAACTAAATAGCCTGTCGGTAGAGGTCTTACTGGGGCTGGTCTATTGTGCAAAGTAGGCCGGCCCCGATAAGGGCGACCAGCTGGTAGCCCTGCGACGGCGGGCCGGGCGCGCCTGCCGCCGGGTAGCCGCCCGACGTGGCATGGCACGCTGCAACCAATAGCAAGGCGTTGGTTGTGAGGTGTCGACATCGGGACGATTGGGACCACCCGTGGCTGTAGCCATAAACAGGGCCGGATTGCCGGTGCGGTCATACACCCATCCTTGGTGCAGCCAGCCTAAGTAGCGGCCGTTGGTAGCGTATAATAGTTCTTCCTCAAACCAACCTACCAAACGTCCGGCAGCATCATACAAGCCTTGGCATGCCGGATCAACGTACACAATGGGCTGCCCGGTGGTGTCGTAAAGTGAAATCATGGCGTGGCGCAGTAAGTCGAATACAGAATAAAATAGAAGTGCTTTTATAAACGTAGTTCAGCCACATATTGGATTTAAAGCTATAGTGCTCTGGGAATATATTATTAATAAATAATTGATAATCAAATATTTAATTCAACATGAATGATTCTGTTTTTGTGCTTTGGGCATAAGGGTACACCTGCGCTTAGAGGCACAATACGATGGGTAGGGAAGAAGGCAGGAAGACATAGTTGGAGTATAGAATACTATTAAAATATTTATATAAATGGGCCGCACCAAGTTGAGGCTGTGCTGCTGTATGATAGTGTGGGATTAGCAACCTGAATCGGTTGGTTTCAGAGGATGTATGCTTCGGCTTAGGCAACTCGACTTTGCTATTTACCGTATCGGCAAACTACTATTTACCTGGTTACATCAACATGAGCGTTGTACCTCTACTTCCCGTGTACTTTGAAAACGGTGCAGGGCGCATTTTGGAAAATGCTACTGGTCGTTATTTATATCTGAGATGGAGTGCGAATGAGCGGGATACGGAGAACTTCCGGGCCTTGCTCAATCATCTGGCACGAGCCTTGGTGAGGCATAAGTGGAGCAAAGTATTAGCGATTCAACAAACCATGCAGCCCCTGAATGAAGAGGAGCTACGATGGATGTTGCAGGAGTGGTTGCCCCAGGCTATGCATCAGGCCGGCTACCGTCATGGAGCCATTGTACTGCCCCAGCAGCCGGATGCTCGTCTTACTACTGCCCAACTAACCAACAGAGCCCAGCAGCAAGCCATGAACTACCAGACGTTTGAGGAAGAAGCTGAGGCCGTAGCTTGGTTGATGCACCAACCCGACTGATTTGCTTCTTTATAATATTTATCACTTTAATAATCTGGTTGTTAGCTATTGTGCAGCGGTTGGATTGTGCTGTTTATTCCTGGCTATATGTTGACAACCTTTTCCCTCGAAGCGCATCATCCAATTTCTGAGCCCACGGCCCCGGAGGCCGCGTTGGTGCGTCGCCTCTACCAGCGCGACGAAACGGCTATGCTCCTGTTCTACGACCAGTATAGCACGATGCTCTACGGCGTTATTCTGCGGATTGTGAAGCATGCGCAGATGGCAGAGGATGTCTTGCAGGAGAGTATGCTGAAAATCTGGTATTCGTTTCCGGCGTACAATCCCACCCGGGGGCGCTTAGCCACTTGGGCTCTTAATATCTGCCGCAATAAGGCCATAGACGAAGTGCGTGCCCAGCGCGTGCGTGGTGCCAATTGCACCTGCGCCCTACCCGATATGGCGCCGGAGCAGCAGCCTGTGGCCCCTACCTTCTACCCCGAGCACGTAGGCGTACGCGAGTTGATTCAACACCTTTCGCCAATAGCGCAGCAGGTGCTGGATATGCTGTATTTTCAGGGCCACACGCAGCAAGAGGTGTCCGATATATTGGGCGTGCCGCTGGGGACTATCAAAACGCGCGCCCGCACCGCCATTAGTGCCCTGGCTCGCCAGCTACGCCGGGTAGAGACTGAGCACTAAAAGAAGTAGCACGTACTTTATTGTTCCGGATTGGGATGCATGATGAAGCTTTTCATCATCTGTAGCAGCAGTGCATCGGCGGCGCTGAGGTTATCGCGCTGCAAATCCAGTTGGTGGGGCGAAAGGTAGCCTGCCATTGTCAGAAAGGCTTCGTCAGAAACAGGCTGGAAAGCCATCGACCACTCCGCAAAACTGCGTGTTTCTATCTCCTTGTCGGCTAGTTTCACGAGGCCCACGTGGCGCTTATCCTGCGAAAGCCGGTTGTAGAGGTCGTCGAGCGCACTTTTCTCTCCTTCGACAATCTGCATGAAACGACCATCGCCATATACCAACGCACCGGTTATATTATCCAGCTCGTTGCGTCGGCGAGCCTGCTCCAGCAGAGCAGCCAGCTCGTCGTCGTACAAGGGTTGTACTGCCGAACTCATGTAGATCAGATGGTACATCGAAAATGGGTTGGATGAAATCAAAGGTAGAAAATAGATTTTCTAACCGGCGCCGACTGCGTATCATTGACCATGAAAATCCTGCTCGTAGAAGACGAACCCAAGGTGGCGGCTTTTTTACACAAAGGCCTCACCGAGCAAACCCACACCGTTGATATTGCTTCTGATGGTTTGCTGGGCCTGCGCCTAGCGCTGGCCAGCAGCTATGATTTGATCATTCTGGACAACCTGTTGCCCGGTCTTAGCGGGCTGGAAGTGTGCCGCCGCATTCGGGAAAATCATTCTATGGTGCCCATTCTGATGCTCACGGCCCTGGGCGAAACCGACGACAAAATCCGCGGCCTTGATGCCGGCGCCGACGACTACCTAGTGAAGCCCTTTGCATTTCAGGAGCTCTTGGCGCGTATTCGGGCGTTGGCGCGTCGCCGCCAGGAAACGTCTGCCTCGGCGGGTGTGGTGCTGCGCCTCGCCGACCTCACCCTCGACCCCGTAACCAAGCTGGTGCAGCGGGCAGGACAAGCCATCCAACTCACGGCTCGCGAGTTTGCGCTGTTGGAGTTTCTGCTGCGCAACAAGGGTAGGGTAGTGTCGCGGGTGGATATTCTGGAGCATGTCTGGGAAACCAGCTTCGACACGGGCTCCAACGTCATCGACGTGTATATCAACTTCCTGCGCAAAAAAATCGACAGGGATTTCTCACCCAAGCTCATTCACACGCTGGTAGGCATGGGCTATACCATGAAAGAAGACTGAATGGATGAATGAGCAGATGGGTGAATAACTTCCTCAACTGTTCACTCAGTTAGTTACCCATTCGCTCATCCATCCATTTCGTTATTTACCCCATCAAAACCATGTCTATTCGTCTTCGGTTGGCGTTGCAGTTTGGGTTGATTGTGGGGTGTACGCTACTGGTGTTTTCGCTGGTGATTTATGCCTTCACGTATGAGGCGCGGCGGGCACTATTCACTGAAAGCCTGTTGGACCGTGCCCGAATTGTGGGGCACGTGTACCTAGATGGCACCACCCGCACCAATGCCAGCCGCGCTTCGTACCGACGCTACCTGCGCCAGTTCTACCGCTCGCTGCCACAGGAAGAAGCACGGGTGTATAATAGCCGCGACTCCATTGTGTTTCACGAAGGAGCGCTACAGGCAAAGCCGGCGCCGGGACGGCTGCTGGACGAGGCGCGCCGCACGGGTCGGGCCATTCGCCAGGATGCAGCGTATCATCAGACGGTTGCGCTACGCTACCGCGACGCCCACCGCGGCATATTTGTGGTAGTGGCTTCATCGACGGATACGGAAAGCGGGCGGGAACTGCACAATCTGCGTCTTATTTTGCTGGCGGGGCTGCTGATATCGTTTGGTATTGTGGGGGTAGGGGGATGGTTTTTTGCCGGTCAGGCGCTGCGTCCCATGAAGCGCGTGGTAAATGAAGTCGACAACATCACGGCTTCCGATTTGCACCAGCGGCTGTCGGAAGCCGATGGGCAGGACGAGGTATCGCACTTGGCGCAGCGCTTCAATAGCCTCCTCGACCGACTGGAAACGGCCTTTGCCGGGCAGCGCACGTTTGTGCGCGATGCTTCCCACGAGTTGCGGACCCCGCTTACAGCCCTCATTGGGGAGCTGGAAGTGGCGCTGATGCAGGAGGAACGCCCGCCCGCTGAGTATCGCCGCGTACTGCGCAGCACCCTCGACGCGGCCCGCCTGCTGAAAGACCTCACCAATGGTCTGCTCCAGATTGCCCGCGCCTCCGACGACCCTTCTCAGGTACCGCTCACGTCCGTGCGCCTCGACGAACTGCTGTTGCAGGCGCACGAGGAAATTCGCCGCCGCCATCCTACCCACCGCGTTGACCTGGATTTTGGAGAGCCGGTTGATGGACATTTTGTCGACCTTTTTGTGGTGCGCGGCAACGAAGCGCTGTTGCTTTCGGCGGTGCTCAACGTGCTCGAAAACGCTTGCAAGTTCTCTACTGATCCTACCCGGCCCATTCTGGCTACCCTGTTAGCTAGTTCACGCACCGTGCATTTGCTAGTAAGCGACCAAGGGGTGGGTATGAGTCCGGAAGATCAGCAACAGGTATTCGTGCCGTTTTTTCGGGCCGAGAACGTGCGCACGGTACCGGGTCATGGCATTGGGTTGCCGCTCACGTCTAAGATCATGGAACTACACGGCGGCAGTATCCAGGTGCGCAGCCGTCTGCACGAGGGCACCGAAGTGGAATTAATCCTACCTGCCATTTAAATATAGAGCTAGAAAACCGCGATAAAGTAATATTATCAAGGGTATTTATTTGACTACCAATAAGTTGTATATACACTGATATATTTAATTTCCTTTTAATTCTCTTTTAACGCGCTCTTAATTGCCTACCTGTATTCTTGTAGCATCATAGCTCAACCGGGAGCTATGGTCTGAATGTTGGATCCAATTATATGTTGCGCCTGCTAGGCCGCACACGAGCTGCTGCTGGTTACCTTGGAGGGGAGAATGCCAGTAGCTATAAAAGCCATCGTACCAGTTTCGGTACGGTGGCTTTTTAGTGTAAGATATTCGCCAACGGCTCAACGATAACAACTTTGAGGTAGGTGCAGTGCGTATCGTTTGGAAGCAACAACTTGTAATGTCCTTCCTATGAAAGCCATCTATTTCAACGAATACGGTCCTGCCAGCGTGCTCCAGTATGGCGAGCAGCCAACTCACAAGCCCAAAGCCCACCAAGTGCTGGTGCGCGTGCGTGCCAGTAGCGTGAATCCTGTTGACTGGAAAGTGCGGGAAGGAGCTATGAAATTGATAATGAGCCCTGCGTTTCCTAAAATACCGGGCCGCGACGTAGCCGGAGAAGTAGCTGCCGTGGGCAGTGAAGTAGTGCGCTTCGGCGTAGGCGACCGGGTATATGGCATGCCGGCCAGCGTGGGCGGTGCCAACGCTCAGTATGCTGTGCTGGAAGAAGCCGAAGCAGCGTTTATTCCAGACAATCTCAGCTTCGAGCAGGCGGCAGCGGTGCCCCTGGTAGCCCTTACGGCCCTACAGGCTCTGCGCGACCACGCCCCCGTGCTCTCCGGCGACCGGGTGCTGGTAAACGGCGCGTCGGGTGGGGTAGGCACCCTGGCGGTGCAACTGGCCTGGGCGCTGGGAGCCGGCGAGGTTATTGGTACCTGCGGCCCCGATAATATGGAACTGGTGCGCAGCCTGGGTGCCTCACAGGTCTATAACTACAAGGAGCACGATTTCACCAAAGATCTGAGCCGTTACGACGTAGTATTTGATGCGGCTGGCAAAAGCTCGTTTGGGGAAAGCAGGGCCTGCCTGCGCAACAATGGTCGCTACGTGACCACCCAACCCGACCCCAAGGCTATAGCCATAGCCGCTGTACAAGCTACTTTTTCCAATAAAAAGCAGGCAGCTTTCATGGCTAGCGGCAGCGGCTCAGATCTGGCTCTGATCAGTGCGTGGCTGAAAGCCGGGACTATCCACCCGGTTATTGACCGCACGTTTCCGTTGTCTGAAACCCGCGCCGCCCAAGAATACGGTGAGCAAAGCGAGTCGAAAGGCAAAATTGTGCTGACGGTGGAGTAGGCCGCTACGTGCTGGTGCTTATGGCAGCAAGGGCGAGCGTTCAGGAAATGCCTACGTGAAAACTCGTAAAACGTGCTTCTTAAGGGAGAAAAGAGGGTAGTAAAATACGGATTTTGCAAGCTGCGAACGACAGCCTACGGCCTGCAAACGTACGATTTACAGTCTACTAACCTATCTGGTAGAAACGCTCGGTCTTTCCCGCGCTACCCCTGCGGGGGGTGGCATTTGAACACGAACTAAACAAGTAAGCACACCTATGGAAAAGCCCATTTCCCGTCGTCAGCACGGCTTCACGGACTACAGCTACATCCCGCTGGCGCTAACTATCCCCAAACTGGCATCGTTTGAAGATGAGCCAACAGCCGTGACCATTACACGCGTGCTAGCCGGCAATATTCTGATGTCGAGCTTCTTCACTCGTGCTGAGTGGGGAGTTGTCAAGAAGATTCCTTATAAAACCCATCTGGTGCTTGATGTGGTGGTAGGCGCCCTGGCGGCCAGCTCGCCCTGGCTGTTTGGCTTTGCCAAAAACAAGGCGGCCCGCAATTCTCTGCTTCTACTGGGTTCGTTCGGTATTCTGGCGGGTATGCTCTCGAAGCCAGAAGAGATGCCCGAGACGCAGGCGTAGAACCTTCTCTCCGAACCGACCGGTAAGCGGCGCGTATAGGTAGTATGCGCGCCGCTTTCATATTAGGAGGCGGCGTCTTTTTCTACTCACCAGCCACTCAGCCGGCTCCTTATTTTACTAGCATGGCCCAAGACCCACAGCAGAATCCCGAAGAAAGCACCCCCATCAACCCTGCCATTACGCACGACCAAGGTAGCCAGGAAACCGTGAGCAACGAGCGCGGCGATGGCACCACAGGTCTCGTAAACAACGGCAGCTATCAGCTTAAAACCGACCAAGGCGAAAGCGCCGAAATGGGCACTGCCCCGCTGCACCTACACAGCGCTGCCAAAGGCGATGAGGACTACCTCAACGGCGACGACCACAAACAGGTATTGCCTAAGCCGGAGCAGGATAAGCTGTAAAAAACAGTTGTTTTCGCGATTTTAATAGAAGGCGCTACCTATGCTGGTAGCGCCTTCTGTGCATCTGCGGAATGGCGAAACGGGTGCCGGCACCGGAACTTTTACAGACACTGCCTGCTTGTTTTCGTAGCATTATGGCCCTTTTCGCCCCGGTGCAATACCGCAATTTGCTGTAGCTTGTACCTTTTCGTAGTTCATCTTTTCCCTACCCCCAACGCATGGAAACCTACTACAACCCCGCTGACCTCAAGAAATTCGGTAACATTGGCGAGTTCCAAAAGGAGTTTGCAGATAAATTCTTCGCGTATTACGGCGCTGTATTCGCGGAGGGCGCCCTCACGGCCCGCGAAAAGTCGCTGATTGCACTGGCCGTGGCGCATGCCGTGCAGTGTCCCTACTGCATCGACGCCTACACTTCTGACACGCTGGAAAAAGGCTGCTCGGAACCCGAGATGATGGAAGCCGTGCACGTGGCCGCAGCTATTCGGGGCGGGGCTACGCTGGTACATGGTGTGCAGATGATGAACAAAGCCAAGGAGTTATCCATGTAAAGGGTAGGGGCGAACCGTAGGATTCGCGCCGCCCGAATAGATTGTTTCTGGTTTGCGCGCCGCGAGGTGAGCGCCACGCTTTTGTATGAGTAAATCCCTCAAAGCAACTGGCCATCAGCTGGCCGATTCCGCTTTTCAGCTCACAGTGCTTCGGCAGGAAGTGGCCGAAACCCTGCACTTGCCGCTTTTTCACGAGAAGTTGGCAGGGGCGGGGCTGTTTCCGTTGCGCCCTGTGGCCCCGGCTGTGTTGCAGCTCAATGTGGGCAAAATGTGCAACCAGGTGTGCCGCCACTGCCACGTAGACGCCGGCCCCGACCGCAAGGAAATTATGACCCGCGAGACGATGCAGCTTTGCCTCGATGCGCTGGCCCAAACCAACATTCCTACCGTAGACCTGACCGGCGGCGCCCCGGAAATGAACCCCGACTTTCGGTGGCTGGTGGAAGAAATCAGCAAGCTGGGTCGCAAAGTGATGGTGCGCTGCAACCTGACTATCATAGTAGCCAATAAGAAGTATCACGATCTGCCGGAGTTCTACAAAGAACATAACGTGGAGGTGGTCAGCTCCCTGCCTTTCTACAGCGCCGACAAAACCGACCGCCAGCGCGGCGACGGAGTGTTTGCCGATTCCATCCGCGCTCTACACATGCTCAATGCCGTGGGCTATGGGCAGGAAGGTAGCGGTTTGATGCTGAACCTAGTGTACAATCCGGCCGGCGCTTTCATGCCCGGCCCGCAGGCAGGGTTGCAGCAGCAGTTTAAGCGAGCCTTGCAGAAGGACTTTGGGATTGTATTCAATGACTTGTTTGCCATCACCAATATTCCGGTGAGCCGATTCTTGGACTACCTCATCGAGTCGAAAAACTACGCGGGCTACATGGAAAAGCTCGTCAATGCCTTCAACCCCACGGCGGCGGCCGGCGTGATGTGCCGCAACACCATCTCGGTGGGCTGGGACGGCGGCCTGTACGACTGCGACTTCAACCAGATGCTGGACCTGCACGTGGCCAGCCCAGTGCGCCACATCCGCGACTTCGACGCCGTTGCGCTGGGGGAGCGTGCCATTGTGGTTAATCAGCACTGCTACGGTTGCACGGCCGGCGCGGGCTCCAGCTGCGGCGGCACTACCGCCTGAGTTGGCGCAGCAACCCCGGTAGGTAGGCACTATACCGCCCGCACTGTCCGACGTAGCCTGCATTCGACCTTTCTTCGCAGTATCTTTGTTGATTCTTTGCTGAGCCCACTTCAGCGAAATCTGCAAAATCAGCACAATCTGCGATGAAGGTTTGTATTGCCGAGAAGCCCAGCGTAGCCCGCGAAATTGCCAACGTACTGGGTGCCAACCGCAAGATGGATGGCTACTATGAGGGCAACGGCTATCAGGTAACGTGGACGTTCGGACACTTCTGCCAGCTGAAGGAACCCGAAGACTACCGCCCCGAGTGGAAGCGCTGGAGTATCCACGACCTGCCCATGCTGCCCGATAACTTCGGCATCAAGCTCATGCGCCGCGACGATGGCGTGGTGCGGCAGTTCAACGTTATCAAAAAGCTGCTCGAAGCGGCTGAGGAAGTTATCAACTGCGGCGACGCCGGACAGGAAGGTGAGGTCATTCAGCGGTGGGTGCTCACGGAGGCTAAATACCGCAAGCCTTTCAAGCGCCTCTGGATTTCCTCGCTCACGGAAGAGGCTATCCGCCAAGGATTTGCCAACCTGCGCGAGGGCTCGGAGTTCGACCGACTCTACCAGGCGGGCAAGAGCCGCGCCGTGGGCGACTGGCTGCTGGGACTGAATGCCACCCGCCTGTTTACGCTGAAATATGCGCCCGGTCGCGGCCAGGTGCTGAGCCTGGGTCGCGTGCAAACGCCTACCCTCGCCCTGCTGGTAGACCGCTACCACGAAATCCAAAACTTCCGTCCCGAGCCCTATTGGGTGCTGCGTACGGCCTACCGCGATACGCTGTTCAGCCACGTAGCGCCGCCCAAAAAAGGCAAGGCCGAAGACGACGAGCCCGACGAAAAAGCCCGCCTGAAAGCGCGTGGCTATTTTGTGAGTGAGGAGGAAGCCAACGCCGCCCTGGCCGCCGTCACGGGTGCGCCGTTCGTCATCACGGGCGTTGAAATCAAAAAAGGCTACGAGTCGCCACCCGCGCTGTTTGACCTGACTTCTTTGCAGGTGCAGTGCAACAACCAGCTGGGCCTCTCGGCTGAGGACACTCTGCGCACCGTGCAGAGCCTCTATGAGAAAAAGGTGGTGAGCTACCCACGTGTAGATACCACGTTCCTACCTGATGACCAATACCCGAAAATTGCGGGTATTCTGAAAGGGTTGGGCGCCTACCACAGCCTCACGGCACCGCTGCTGGCTGCCAAAATCCGGAAGTCGGCCAAGGTGTTCAACAACAACAAGGTAACCGACCACCACGCCATCATCCCAACCGGAGCCAGTGCTGGCGGGCTGGGTAGTCAGGAGCACAGCGTGTACGACATCATTGTGCGGCGCTTTCTGGCGGCGTTCTACCCCGATTGCGAGGTGTCGAATACCACGGTAACGGCCGAGGCGGCCGGCTACCCTTTCCGGGTGCGAGGCCGGCAGATTCTGAACCCTGGCTGGCGCGTAGTATACGGCGACCCAGAAAAGCAGCAGGCGCCCAGCGCCCCCAAAGCTCCCGGCGAGGCCGACAGCGACGATGTGGTGAGCACCGTGCTACCCAATTTTGTGAAGGACGAAACCGGTCCACATGTGCCCCGTCTCGACCAGAAAGTGACCCAGCCGCCGCGCGAATACACCGAGGCCATGCTGTTACGCGGCATGGAAACCGCCGGCCGCAACATTGACGACGACGAGCTGCGCCAGGCCATGAAGGAAAACGGTATTGGCCGGCCCAGTACCCGCGCCAACATCATCGAAACCTTGTTTAAGCGCGGCTACATCCGGCGCGAGAAAAAGCGCATTGTGCCTACCCCCACAGGCGTGGAGCTGATTGGCCTGATCCGCAACCCTACCCTGAAATCGGCGGAGCTGACCGGACAATGGGAAAAGAAGCTGCGCCAGATTGAGGGTGGCGACCTGCTACCCGATCAGTTCCTGAACGAGCTAAAAACCCTGGTGCGCGAAGTGGTGCACGAGGTGAAGCACGACGGCTCGCGGCGCCTGATAGCGGACCCTACCTCCCCGGCCACGCCCGGCGCGAAAGCCCCGGTAGCTACAAAAAGCCAACAACCAACAACCAATAACCAACAACCAATCGGCCTTGGGCTTTGCCCCAAGTGCCAGACGGGCGGCGTGTTGCGCGGCAAAACGGCCTTTGGGTGTTCGCGTTTCCGCGAAGGCTGTCAGTTTCGGCTACCCATTGAGGTAGGCGGCAAGAAGCTCACCGACAAGCAAGTAACTACGCTGCTTGCCAAAGGCCGCACGCCCGTTATCAAAGGCTACCTCGACGACCAAGGGCAGAAGTTTGATGCGGCCGTGCGCCTCACGGCCCAGCACCAGCCCGAACTGGTGCGCGCCGCCGAGAGCAAGCCCACCACTGCCACCGACCCCGGCCAGATTCCGTGCCCGATGTGCAAGCTGGGCACCATGCTGCGCGGCAACGCCGCCTGGGGCTGCTCCCGCTTCCGCGAAGACTGCCAGTTTCGGGCGCCGTTTGAGTGGGGCGGTAAAACCCTGAGCGACGTGCAAATGAGCCAGCTGCTGCGCAAGGGCAAAACCGGCGTCATTCGCGGTTTTGTATCGAGCCGGACGGGCGAGCGGTATGCGGCGGCGTTGCAGATTAATGCAGAGGGTAGGATTGAGCCGGTGTTTGAGAAAGGGTAAAGTCTTAGCGGCTCACCAGTGCATCTGCTAAGGATTTACAAAACGATGCAGCTAAACTGATTCTGTTTGTTACCTTAAGCCCATAACCTCCTACCACATGAATGATCCTGCCATCCGTGCTCTGCTCTATCCGCTGCTCACTGAAGGCGTATATATTGAGGAGCTGCCCACTGGTAAAACCCGCGCTGATTTAGTACACATCACCGAGCAGTTTATGCACTGCTATGAAATCAAGGGCGATGCCGATACTTTGCAGCGGGTAGTCAGCCAGCTAGGGTACTACAAGGAAGCCTATGATCTGGTGACGTTTATCGTGACCGAAAAGCACCTGGACAAGCTGCTCCCGCTGCTGCCGGAGTGGGTAGGCGTGATGGTGGTCACACCCGACAGCATTACTACTCACCGACAGGCGGGCTACAACTCGGCCGTGGAGCGCACGGGTATTGGCGGATTGCTGATGCTGGATGAGCTTAAGCAGTTTATGCTTGCGCGCGGGCTGCGGGGCGTAAGCACTATGCTGCGGCGCGAGGTACTGCACATCATGCGCCACGCGCACAGCATTCCAGTGTCGCACTGGGCGCGCTACGCCCGCGAGCGGCTAACGGCACGCCTGCCAGTGCGCACGCAGCAGCGCGCTGAGCGCAAAGTTCTGCGTGAGCTGCGCCACCCTAAAACGCCCTGGCGGCACAACGTGAAGCGGTTGCCCCGACGCAAGCGTCCGCGTGGGTTGCCGTAACTTGCGGTCAATCAATAAAAAACACATGATACCGAATACCCTGTTCACTGCGCGTTTGTTTGGCTACCTGGTAGGGCTGCTGCCTCTGGTAGCATTGCTGCTCATGTTTCGGCAGGTGATTCCGCAGGGGTTGGGGCTCGGGCTGAGCGCATTCGGATTTCTGGTTTCCTATTGGGTGCAGCAGCGGGCCCGCACGCTATTTCCTTACGACTTTAAGAACCGCGCCGAGTGGCTGGCGCTGGGTATCTACTTGGCTGTGGTAGTAGCCATGCTGGTGCTGTGGCAAGCAGGCGGGTAGGGGCTACCGATGCGCGGCCACACCGGGCAGGAAATCGGGGCGGCTCCCCAGCAGGCTATTGTCGGTATACGACAGCTCGGCACGGGTGCGGGGTAGGGCTTCGGGGTGATTTTCGCGGATGAACTGCACCAGGTTTTCGCGTATGAAACACCGCAGATCAAAGGCATCGGACGAGTTGCGGGCGCTCATCAGAGCCCTTATTTCCAGCGTGTGCTCCTTGGAGTCAGTCACCTGCAACACGTTCACGCGGTTGTCCCAGAGCGGGTTAGATTCCAGCAGGCGCGTCAGCTCTTCCCGCAGTGCCGCTACGGGTAGCGTGTAATCGGTGTAGATGAAGACAGTGCCCAGAATCTCGGCCGAAATGCGCGTCCAGTTTTGGAAGGGCTTCTCAATGAAGTAGTTGATGGGCAGAATCAAGCGGCGCTGGTCCCAGATGTGCAGTACCACGTAGGTGAGCGTGATTTCCTCCACGCGGCCCCACTCGCCCTCCACCACCAGCACGTCGTCGATGCGAATGGGCTGAGTGAAGGCAATCTGAAAGCCAGCCAGCAAATTGGCCAACGACCGTTGGGCCGCAAAACCCACGATAATACCGCCTACCCCCACGCCAGTGAGCAGGCCCGCACCAATGCGCCGCACGCTGTCGAAACTGAGCAGGATAGCGGCCACAGCCAGCAGCCCAATACCAATAACGGCCATGCGCCGGATGAACTGGAGCTGCGTCCGGATTTTGCGCTCCTTGATGTTGTTGTCCTTCTTTAGGTCGTAGCTATGGTAAACGAACTCCTCGCCCACATACACCAGCCGAATCAGTACCCAGGCAAAGCCCGCAGTAGCCAGAATGCCCAGCACCCGCACGGCGGTGTGGTGAGCAGGTACATCCAGCGTCATCAGGGGCAGAATGAGCACCAGAATGAGCACCGGAATAAAGAAGTTGAGCGGCTGGCGCAGGCGCCGGATCAGGGAGTTGATCAAAAAGCCATCCGAAAAACTACGGTAGTAATGCAGCGCTTTGGTGAGCAGCAGGCGCAACAGCAACCCTGCTGCAATGGCACCAACCGCTAGTAGCACGTTGCCGAGCCAGGCGGGCAGGGTATCTAAAATCGTCTGAAAATGTTCCATCAAAAAGCCGTTTTAAAAACGCGGGGCCGCGGGTGGGGCTTCGGCAATGGGGTAGTAAGTAGGGCGGAAAGGATGCTGCACGAGCATCCAAAGTACACGGCACGCTGGGTAGCGACGCGATGCATATAGCCCCCACGTACGCAGCCCAACCGGTGGAGGTTTGCAAAAAAGCAGTTTTGGAGTGATGCCAGGGCCGAAATTAGCGGCTGCTACCCTGCACTGGTAGCCGGTAGTGCAAGTGCAAACTCAGGCGCCGCGTGCGGCTAAAGCTGGTGGCCATGTAGGGCTCTACCCACAAACCGCTGTTGCCTAAGCGCAGCTTGCCGCTCACAAAAAGGCTAGCCGTTTGGGTGATGCCCAATCCACCTTCATCAAAGGCAACCCCACCCTGGGCAAAGCTGCCGTGGGTACTTCCAAACCCTGAGCCCAGGCTGATGGTGCTGCCAATAGTGCCGATGCCGTTGGCGCCGCGCCCCATGTCAGCCTGCACAAACAGCACGTCGCGCCGGCCCAGCCAGAGCATCAGGTCGGGAGTGACAGCAAGTTGGCGCCCCGTGAATGCAGTGTCGCGGCCGTCATCTACCCGGTAGCCCAGGTTGCCAGCGTGAAAGCCAAATCGGTACCCTATCCCAAACGTGCGGGCACTACCCACTACCCGGTCGCGCTCCGCAAACACGTGCAGATCAAACAGCGACTTGCTGGCGCGGCCGGTTTCGCCGGAGGTTAGGAAAGGGCCGTTGAGGGCAAGCGTACGGTAGCCAATCTGCTCGGTGCCGGCCAGCACCTCTGCACCAAACTGGCGGCGGTTGCCATCGGGTAGGTCGAAATCGGTGTAGGAAATACCGCCTCCTGCAAGCCGGTAGCGGTGGTAGTAGGCGCGCCGCACGGCCGGGCTGGAACCGCCGGAACACCCCACTGAACTGGTGTTTTTCCGCAAGTCCTGGTCGTAGGTGCCCTGCATAATACTGGGGCTGAAGGTGAAATATCGCTTGTTGCCGGTGGTATCGAGAGGGGCAGTCTGGCTGGTGAGCGCGCCTACCATCAATACCAGCACCAGCGGTAGGTAGACAATGCGGTGCTGCTGGCCGCGTAGCAAACACCCGACTTCCAAGCCTACTACCAGTAGCAATGTTGCTTTCACGGATACTACCTCGGGTGGGGTGAGGGCACCGGGACCCAGCAACGCCGTGAGCCCCAATAGCGCCGCCACCGTCAGCAAGTTGCGGGTTGGCTGCACGGGTGGGGCTATGGCAGGAGCCGCTGCAACTGGCCGGCGCACCAGCAGTGCCCACCAGCCCAGGGCTGCTACAGCAACGGGCAGCAGCACCCATTGCACCTGCTTGAGTGCCACGCCCGCCAGTACTAATTGGACACTGCCTACTTGCTCGCCGGCCGGGTCGCGCCAGCTCTCCAATAAAAAACGCCCGGCCAGCACCAAGCCCAAGTAGAGCAAGTAGCGACTACCACCCGGCCACGTGCGCCGCCGCGTAGCCAGCAGCACCGCGCCTACCCCCAGATACAGCACCAAGGAGTAAAGCTGAGTGGGTACCACCGGCAGCGACGCCCCGGCCGTTTCCGCCAACTGACCACGCTGAAGCTGCCAGAGGTAGGGTAGGGTATCGGGGGCGTAGCGGATGGCGGGGCCGGCATGGGCCAGCTCCCCAAAGCAACAGCCTGTGAGCAGGCACCCTACCCCCTGCACGGCCAGCGTGAGGCACATAGGTAGGGCAAATACGTCGAATACGTGCCAGGAGAAGCCCAGCCAGCGGCGCAGGGACAGCAAGGCCAGCGTGCCCGCTACGGCCCCGCCTAATACCGAACGGGCCGGGTCGGAGGGCCACGGCTGGCCCGTTAGCACGGCCGGCCAGTTGGCCCAGGGTAGGGCAATGAGCTTGGTACCCAGAATAAATGCCAGCGTGGATGCGGCAAGCAGCACCAACCACGGCCGCCAAGCGTAGCCGCGCCGGTAGCCAGCCCACAGTAGCAGTACCTGCCCCAGCGCAAAGGCCAGCATATAGAATTGTGTGTAATAGGTGTGGCCCAGGGGCGAAGGTAGTACCGGTGTGGGTAGTAAGTAGCTATACATCAGTAGAATAAATGGATGGTAGCGAAACAAACACGGTGCACTGATTAACAGAAAATAACAGCGCCCCAGCGTATTACTCGCTGGGGCGCCCTGCATCGTGCGTAAGAATGACCGGCGGCTGAGATAGGAAACTGCCGGAACACAGGATAACCCACTAATGGATAGGAAGGTAGTGGCCGTAAACGTATCTGAATAGAAGTAGAAAAGCAGACGAAAAAACCCCATAATCAGACTTTTAAAAAAGCTGATTATGGGGTTTATAATGTTGATTTTTAATAAATTATGTCCCGTTAAAGGGATTTTATATTGAGGCAGATAGCACCAGTCATCAGACCTGGAGCAGAGGTTGTTGCACTGGTTGCTCCATAGGTACTACCTCGCCATACTGCACAATATTCTCAATCATGCCTTTGAAAATAATGAAGTGGAAGGGTACCAGAGCGTACCAGTATAAGCGCCCGGCCAAACCCTGCGGCCGGAACACGGCCAACTGTTCTAGGGTGTGCGTGCCATCATCGTTGGCTTGGATGCGAAATTGCAGCCAGGCCTCACCGGGTAGCTTCATTTCGGCATAAAGGAGCAGGCGCCGGGCCTTGCGGTCAGCTACTAGCACGCGCCAGAAGTCGAGCGGGTCGCCGGCACGCAGGTCGGTAGGAGAACGACGGCCCCGCCGCAACCCTACGCCGCCCACCAGCTTGTCGAGCAGGCCGCGCAGGCGCCACAGCCAGTCTACTTTATACCAGCCTCGCTCGCCGCCAATACGCCAGACGTTCTGACGAACCTCTTCCGGGTCGCGCCGGAAGCGGAGCTGTTGGCAGTCGCGCAGTACGCCGTACTGGGGTAGCTGGATGTGGTCCATAAACTGCTTTTCCATTACGCCACTACTTATGGCATCGCTCCAGCTACTGACCACCTCGTTCTGCTCGATGCGCTGGAAAGCCAGCCGTAACGACTCCTCGTAGCTCATACACTGATGGGGTACGGCCTTAGCAATACTGCGAGCGGGGTCTGCCACCGTATCGTTGCGCAGGCTTTCTACTAGGCTTTGAGCCAGCGAGAAGGTAGTGCTGGTCACCAGATACAGCCACCACGACGATAGCCGGGGCGTGAGCACGGGCACCGTCAGAATCAGGCGGTGGTAGCCGCGCACGTGGGCCAGACCCAGTAGCATTTGCCGGTAGGTCAATACATCGGGGCCACCTACATCGAAGGAGCGGCCCAGGCAAGCCGGGTTGTCGAGCACGGCCGTGAGGTAGTACATCACGTCGCGCACACCCAGTGGCTGGCAGCGCGACTGCAACCACCGGGGCGTAACCATCACGGGCAGCTTCTCCACCAAATCCCGGATAATCTCAAACGACGCCGACCCCGATCCGATGATGATGCTGGCGCGCAGCACCGTAAGCTGAGCAGTGCGGGCTTGGCCCAGCACCTGTTCCACGGCTCGGCGTGAGCGTAGGTGGGTGCTTAGAGCCTGGTCGTTGGCAATACCGGAGAGGTAGATAACCTGGCGGGCTTGCGTGCGATTGAGGTAGGTAGTAAAGTGACGGGCCGACTCCTGCTCAGCGTGAAAGAAGTCGGTGTCGTGCCCACTCATGGAGTGCACCAGGTAGTAGGCCGCATCGATATCAAGCGGCAATTCGGCCAGCGAATCGGGCTTGAGCAGGTCGCCGGCGGCTACCGTTACTCGGTCTCGGAGCGATGCAGCCAACTCGAAACGGCGTGGGTCGCGCACCAGGCACACCACGTGGTAGCCAGCTTCAGCAAGCAAGGGAAGTAGTCGTTGGCCAATGTAGCCGGTGGCGCCGGTGAGGAGAATTTTCATGGACGTGGCGTGAGTGGTCAATTGCGAGTCAGCAGTTGTCAATCAAACCAAGCCTAACAGCTGACAACTTATAAAGAGAACGGATTCTCAATGAGTTAGGGTGATAAAAAATAAGGGCCAACGTTGAGGTTGTTTCCTGCTGGTGCTGGCTGGCCTGCCGTAGTGACGGATGCAGATGCCCCAGCCGCAGCTTTTTAGGTAACATTGCAGTCTGATTCTGTTGCTTATGCCGCGTTCTATTGCTTCTCGCTTTTGGCTTTGGCTGTTTATCGTGGCCCTGGGGCTGGCCTTTCTGGTGGGGCTGGATAGCTGGGGGCCGCTGGAAAGTAGCGAAGCCCGCTACGCCGAAATAGGGCGGGAGATGCTAACGGGGCAAGACTGGCTGCACCCGCGCCTGCTGGGTATTCAACACTTTCATAAGCCCCCGCTCACGTATTGGCTCACGGCGGCGGGGCTGGCCCTCACCAGCCACACGGCCCTGGGTGCCCGCCTGCTGCCGGTGCTGGCCGTGCTGATTCAAATTTATTTGGTCTATGCGGTAGGGTTGCTGCTTTTCGCCGGCGACCGGGCGCGGGCGCTTGGTGCGGCCATCATCTACGGTACGCTGCCGGTAGTGCTCATTTCGGCCCTCAACGTCACCACCGATGCCTACCTGGCCACGCTGGAGCTGGCCGCCGCCTACGGCATTCTGCGCTACTACCACGATGGTCGTCGCTGGGCCTTATACCTGTTTTGGGTAGGGCTGGGGCTGGCGTTTCTAACCAAAGGCCCGGTGGGTTTTGTGCTGCCGCTGATGGCGGTAATCGGGTTTTACTTCCAGCGCCAGCAGGCGCGCCGGCCGTTTACCTGGCACCACGCAGCGGGCATTGGGCTGTTTGCGTTGGTAGGGCTAAGCTGGTATATCTATTTGGTAATCGAAAACCCGGTGTTCGTGCGCTATTTTCTCTACGAACACACGGTGGAGCGCTTCGCCAACGCGGCCACGTTTCACCGCAGCAAGCCGTGGTGGTTTTACCTGGTGCTGGCGCCGGCCACTAGTCTGCCGTGGTCGGTAGCTCTGGTAGCGCAGGTAGTGCGCACCCGCTGGGCCACCGTGCCGCAGCAGTGGCGCAACGTGCTTATATTTTGGGTGTTAGTGCCGCTGGTGTTTTTCTCGCTCTCCAGCTCCAAGCTGCTGCTCTACGTGCTGCCGGTGTTTCCGGGGGTAGCCCTGCTCACGGCCTACTACCTGGGCCGCTGCACCGACGGGGCGCTGGAGCGCTGGTATGGTGGCTTCGGCATCCTCTACGGCCTGATTCTGGCTGCCCTGTGCGTGCTGCCGCTGCTGGCCATCGACGGCGAGTTTCCACTGGAAATTGCGCCGTTCACGGCCATCTGGCCGGCGGCGGGGGTAGTGCTCATAGTGGCTACCCTGGTGCTGTGGGATGAGGTGCGCATGGCGCCGCGTTTGCTGATGCTGCCGGCGCTGTTTACGGTGGTGCTATTACTGGCTGCCAAGCCCATTTTGCGGCAAAACGAGCTGCTGTTCAATGGCAGCCGCCCATTGGCCGAGCTGCTGCGGGAGCA